>Ga0315551_10000089_pt1 | contig 70654 bp, 52 predicted proteins | sample SalMarSW160290MG_FD_203678 | JGI IMG/M metagenome (GOLD analysis project Ga0315551, IMG submission 203678) | Salt marsh sediment microbial communities from the Plum Island Ecosystem LTER, Massachusetts, United States - Salt Marsh Sediment SW1602-90 ...
AAGGCGTTTCATCCGCTGCTCAAGGTATTCAATATACTTATCAGTGCCGAAATGAATTGGCTCTCGGATTCTCATTTGCATGTTAATATGAGCAGTCAAAGCTTCTGAATATATGTACGATTCATATTTTGTCGGCGAATTCGATTTAGTTAGAATTGGATATGGTGAATAAAACTCAGGTTTTCTTGGTTTGAATCCCGGAATGGAGCTATCAGGAATGTTGCCCGTAGCTTTTCCAAAATCGAATACAGGAGTTTCAAGCCCATGATATTGTTCTAATTTTGTAAGAGCCGCATCTAATCGTTCGGCAAGCCAACGATTTCGTATAGTTGTATCAACAGCTTCCTGTTCAAGCTTCTTAAAGCTATCCACAAGCTCTTTGCTGACTTTTTCAGATGAAGGTTGAGCATTCTTTTCTTTACATCCTGAAACATTAAGAATAATAAACGCCGAAAATATCATATAAGTGATTTTCATGATCATATCCTCATAGACAGGATTATATACATGCACCAGAGAATTGGTTTCATTTTATTTATCCTTAAAAATCAAACCGCTCATTGACCGAAGGAAGGCGGTATCTAATTCATTGCCGGCTTGTTTTGGTCGGTGTTTTGTTTAGAGCGATTTAGCATTTGCTCCATATTTTCCCAACCTTCTTCGGTCTTGCGACGGATTTCATTGATGTCAAGATCATCAGCCCTCCAGGGATACTTTTTGAGGTGCGAATTGAGTCGCGACTCCACTGTTTTCCAATATTCATCTTTCAGCCGACGAATTTCATTGGGGTCGCCGTTTTCCCGAAAGAGTCTTGAGAGCCGACTAATTATCTGTTGTTGTTCTTCAATGTATTGGAGTTCATTATCACTATGCCCATAAAAATTCTTAAAAGGTTGTTTTTCTGTAAAGAGCTTGTATAGAACTTTGTCTCTTCCATTTGGCCCGACAAATTCCTTAGTCTCGTCATCAAGGCGAAAAGACATCGCTTTCAACCCCATCTTCAAGTCTCTGCCCATAAAAAAGCAAAGTAGCTTTTCACCATCTATATTCAGATTGGCCTCCCCTTTTTCTGGAGAGGTAATTCCCCTTTTGATTTCAACCAACTCCGAAGTTTCACAGAAACGCTTATACTGATACCACCAAACGGCAGGTGACTCAATAGGTTTAGCCCATATAAATAATATTGGTTCATCGGGCTTTATTTCTTTAATAGACGACCAATCCCCGGCCCACTGTTCAAATTCAGCATAGTCTTTCTTTTTGCATGAAGTTAAAGAGACAACAAAAAATAACACAACAAAAAGAAATACCACTACGAATACAAGGTTCTTGTTCCTTTTCATATTCATATCCTTTAGGGTTCTAATCTGATTTGATTAAGATTGATATATCCATTACCACGCACAAATATATTATCATCTCCTTGTTCATCACCAAGGTCTGGCATCTGGTTAAAACCTTAGAAGGTTTCTCTCATTTCAGTCCCGCCATCTACGTATGTGGAGAGGAGCGCAGATTGAACATTAGTGCCATCTCCCATCCTCTCCCAGAATAATTTGACGCCATCAGTACAGAATTCAATCCAACTCCATATAGTGCCGGGATGGGCTGTTACCGCCTCGCTTCTCCAGCCGATATAAATCTGGTCGAGACTGCCATAACCCTGTAATGAAAACACTCCGTATGCTTCGGCCATATCCGAATAACGGGCACTCAAACACCCATCAACAAAAACAATTTTTTTGTTCCATTGGTCATGCATTGGAAGTGTCCATAAATCAAACCCTCTATTATCCCAATCATCTGGAAGTGGTGGGAAGTTCCTCGTTTGTCTCGTCCATGAAAATACACCTATCTCCTGCCAGTTGAAATGCCACCAACTCGGTTCATATCTCCAGCATATGGTGTGAGTTCTTTGAACGCCTTCAATTCCTAATCTTTCATTTCTTCCCACGTGGCTGTTTGCATGACCGCACCAGTAAACATATTTGACACTCGATAGGTTGTATAGAAATCGTAGATTATCTTCATTCACATCATGATGGTATAAAGGCACCCAAGATACATTTCGCCGGTCGCAGGCGCGTGCACATTCTAAAATAGCTGGTATTCTTCTCTTGAATACATCCTTATTTGGCAAAATTATTACCATTCTCAAACCTGATGGGCAATCCTCCCGCTTGAACTTTTTTGTCAAATCCTTCTTTATTACACCGGAACTGCCAGTTGTTGTCATCATGCCGGAGTCAGTCTCTGATATCGTTAGCTCACAGAATTTTTCGTTTCCAAATGCAGCTCCCGGAATAGTACTACTTAGATTAGAACCGTTATAACTATTTGACCAAAGTATCTGGCCGTTGTAGTCAGTAAGCTTTACTTCAAAAGAGCCGCTGCCATTATGGAAACCCAATATCGTATAATCAGTAGTTGGGTGGAAATAATTCGATGCGATGATACTGTGGAATGCATTATTAAAATCCACTTCAAGAGTATCAGACACAATAACAAGGCCAGTTACTTCGGTTGTGACAACCTTAATCGAATGGCTACCATTTCTGGAATTATCGGTGTCGATTAGGATTGGTGTGTTGCTATCAAAGTATTCGAGTTTATCTACGTACTCGCCATCTACAAGTACGAAAGCATGTTCGGTTGTAGTGCCATAGCCGCTAATACCAATTGATACCTCTCCAGACAGATTGTTTGGGTCACCGGAAACGGTAACAGTAATAGGCGGATTGTCGTTCTTCAGCCATTCTGCTGCCAAAGTACTCAAGTCGTTGATATCGTAGGTAGTTTGCCAGCCAGCGGCTAATATTGCAAGGTCCTTAAAATTGATTATCGAGTCATTGAATAAATCCATCGTTAAACCATTACCATCACCGGCGTTTGAAAAGTTCCAGTTGGGATAATGAAAGCCGAGGTCGGTAAGGTTGCTGTCTGGAAAACCGCTAACAGCGGTTGTTTTGCCGATGAGCCGGGTTTGTTCGATATATTCATAGCCGGTGTTTATAAAGTTGCAGTCCTGGCGAAGATAGTAGAAGGGTAAGGTTCCTGTTCCCGTGACGAAAGGCGATTCAGTTTCGATAACCGGATTAACCTCATTATAGTCCCCGATTTCAGAATCCCAATATACGTTGTCCGTATTGCCGTAGTAACCATTGTTGGTAACAGTAGGGTGTATATGGCCGCTTAAATGGATTCCATAAAAAGTAGATCTCGAAACAATATTGTTTTGAAGCACGACATAACCCCAATAGTTAGTATCACCATAGCCGTAGACGAGTATACCATCCTCCTGGTAATCACAAGTGTTATTCTGAATTAGAACGGGCCTGTCACAGCTGTCCTGCATGTGTATGCTAATTGCTTTCCAATCCGCGGCATAGATGAGGTTGTTTTGAATATCGGTAAACTTAGAGCCGAACTCAAAGATGCCAACTACGTTATTGTATAAGTAGTTGCTCTCGATACTATTGTCAAGGCAGTTATTCAATATTGCAATCCCATAGTATGCATATTCTATATAATTATAACTTATTTTAGTCGCAGCAGATGCGGTCTCCTCGATGAGGATTGCGCAGTAATAATCACTATACCCCGGCTCTGCTGAATCAGAGGTGTATACGATTGGATTATCCGGCGTGCCTGCAGAAATTAGCGTTCCGCCATTGTTGACGTGCATTGTAGCGCCGGATGCAAATCTGATAATTGTCCCCGGCTCGATGACTAGTAACGCCCGAACGTTTATATCGGCTATAATGTAATAAGTGTTATTTGCCGTCCAGATTGTGTTGCTTGTAATATTCGAGCTTATTTCGACAACGCTATCCAGCATCATTTCGCCGCCGCCACCGCCATCTTCGGCCTCATACTCAACCGGCTCTTCCGTAGCGCTTACGACAGATGATTCGTTTGTTTCTTCTGCAAAGACCTCTCCTGGCTCGCCTTCGTAGTGTTGTTGCTCCTCAGGCGGAATAAGGGTCGGACAAGCTTGCACAAAGGACGCTTATGACATTATCTTCACGGTTGCAGAAAAAGAAGAGCTGACAGATTGTTGTTCCCGCGGGTACTAATGCTTCATTGATGGAGATGTTGCTATCAGCAATCAAGAAAACGTTAGCAAACGTGATTTCATCATCGAATTCTAAACGGTATTGGTTGTTAACGTCGGGAACCGGGACAAGTTCTGCTCCTGTTGCCATAACCGATATGTCGTTTGGCTCAAATGGGGTATCTCCATAGATTTCGAGTAAAACGGGCTTGATTGGGGCTATCTTAAGCGTAGAATCGGCAGGATTAAGGCCATTGACCGTAAATATCAAATCGGCTTTGGCAATAGTTCCGCTAATTACACAAATGACCACGGCCGTAATAAGTTTATTCCTCCACATAGTAATCTCCTTTCCCAAATATTCCCCGTTTTATTATCCAACTGCGATTTCAGGTTACATCGACATCATAGGCAATGTCAATAGAATTTTACAATTTTTTGCCTGTGGAAAACGCCACAGTATAAAGCGAATCTGCGGTTTGCGAAGGCAATGGAATAAATTCCGGAAAAATAATCCTCGCTGAGGCAACCCCCCCAATAAATTGAGGGGCTAAATTTAATAATGGGATTGCTTCGCCCGCCAGACAGACGGCGGGTAAACTGCGCTGCGAGGCTAAACAATTAATAAAATCCGGCGATAATACGTAAACATTTGAGGGCAGGCACAAGGCAGGGCAGGTACAAGACCTGCCCATACGAAACGAAAACGGGGAACGTCCAATGTAATAGGGCAGGGACATAGGGCAGACACAAGGCAGGGCAGACACATAGGTCTGACCCTACGGAATGATGGGAAAATCAATCTTCGAGATGAAGACCCCCGGCAAAGCCGGGGGCTATATACAAACGCCCAGAAGGCGGGCGTTCGAAGGGTAACCCCCGAATAAATTCGGGGGCTAAATTTTATAGGGAAATGTCGGGGCCCCCGACAATAACATTTGAGGGCAGACACATAGGTCTGCCCCTACGAAATGAAAACGGGGAACGTCCAATGTAACAGGGCAGACACACAGGTCTGCCCCTACGATACAATGTGGTGTGAAAATCAGTCTTCGAATGGCAGGGTGGCGGAGTAGTTGGGGGCTTCCTTGATTATATGTATGTCGTGCGGATGTGATTCGCCAACCGAGGCCTCGCTGACCCGGACAAAGCGAGCCGAAGTTCTAAGCTCGTTGATGTCTTTTGCTCCGCTGTAACCCATTCCGGCCCTTAGTCCGCCGACTAATTGATAAACGAAGTCGCCGAGCGAGCCGCGATAAGGGACCCGGCCTTCGACGCCTTCGGGGACGAGCTTTTCCTTGGTCTGTGCGGATTTTTGGCCATATCTTTCGGCGGAGCCCTTTACCATAGCGCCGAGAGAGCCCATACCCCTGTATTCCTTGAACTGGCGGCCCTTGTAGATGACGAGCTGGCCTGGGGATTCCTTGAGGCCTGCGAAAAGCGAGCCGAGCATAACGCTGGAGGCGCCGGCGGCGACGGCCTTGGTTATGTCGCCTGAGTGGCGGATGCCGCCATCGGCGATGATGGGTATGTCGTATTTGTCAGCGACGCTTACGCAATTCAATATCGCGGAAACCTGTGGCATACCTGCGCCGGAGATTATTCTTGTGGTGCAGATAGCGCCGGGGCCGATACCGACTTTGACGGCGTTTACGCCGGCGTCGATGAGGTCTTTTGCCGCCTCGCCGGTGGCGATATTGCCGGCGATAACGTCTATTTGATAGCTGCTCTTGATTTGCCTGACCGTGTCGATGACATTTTGCGAGTGGCCGTGTGCGGTATCGACCACGATTACGTCAACCTCAGCCGAGATGAGGGCCTCGATGCGCTCGTAGTCGTGCACGCCAACGGCGGCTCCCGCTCTCAGCCGGCCTCGTTTGTCGCGTGCGGCGAGCGGGTAGCGCTCGACCCTGTCAATATCCCTCATAGTTATAAGGCCCGTCAAGTCGCCCTGCTCAGTGACCAGCAGGAGCTTTTCGACCTTGTGCTCCTGCAGGATACCCTTGGCCTGCTCGAGCGTGGTGGCAGGTGGGCCTGTGACGAGGTTCTTTTTGACCATTACCTCGCTGATTTTTACGTCGTAGTCTTTGAGGAATTTCAGGTCCCTTCTGGTCAGAATGCCGCGTAGCTTTTTGCCCTCGACGATGGGAATTCCGGAGACGTTCTGCTCGTTCATAACCTGCTGGGCTTGTCTGACGGGTTCATCGGGCGAGAGTGTAATGGGGTCGAGGATTACGCCGTTTTCGGAGCGTTTTACCTTCACGACCTCCCTGGTCTGGTCCTGGACGGCGAGGTTTTTGTGTATGATGCCGATGCCGCCTTCCTGCGCGAGAGCGATTGCCAGTGCCGCCTCGGTGACGGTATCCATTGCGGCCGAGACAAGGGGGATATTGATGGTGATGTTATTCGTCAGGCGGGTCTTGGTATCGGCCTGGCTGGGCACAAGGTCGCTGCGGGCGGGTATCAGCAGCACGTCGTCGAAGGTTATACCTTCTGCAATGATTTTGCTCTTATTCATATTATTCTCCGGGGTCGATTGCTGAGAGTAATTAAACGCAGAAGTATAGTGATAGCAAGCCCTGGCGTCAAATGTATTTTCTATACGGGATTGCTGCGATTATAATGAAAAAAGCGGGGAGAACTGTTTTTTTGCGCCCATTTTGGGCCTGGGAGAACGTCTAAATTAATGAGAGAACAGGTTCTCGCCGGTGAGTTGGAGCGTTGGAGATGACAAGTTGATGACGGAAAGGCCGGACAGGCAATTGGTGGAAGCAGCCCTTAGAGGCGACGGCGACAGCTTCACCGAGCTTTGCAGGCGGTATTATCCCGCTGTAGTTGCGATTGCCCATTCGATAATCGGTGACAGGCACCTTGCCGAAGACGTGGCGCAGCAGGCATTTGCCGCTGCGGTGGTGAAACTGCCTGAGCTGCGAAATACGGGCAGGTTTGCAAGCTGGCTTGCGGCTATATGCAGAAACGAGGCATACGACATCGGGCGCAGGCGGCGGGAAGTCTATGACAGCGATGGGCTTTCGAGAGTTCCGGCAGAGCATGACGGGCGGCGTGACAGCGAGGCAATCAGAGAGGCGCTGGCTGGACTTGCCCCTGAGGCAAGAGAGGTGATTTACCTTCGCTATTACGATGGATTGACATACGAGCGGATATCGCAGGTGCTGGGCATCTCGGAGCAGGCGATTAATGGAAGATTGCGAAGGGCCAAAAGAAAGATAGCCGAATATCTGAAACGAAACGGATTTACAGAGGAAGAATTATGAACGAGCAATATGACAAGTGGCTGGACGAGCAGCTTGCTGAGACCATCGACTCCGGTAAGGTTGAGTTTGACGCGGCGAGTTGGAAGCGGAAGTACCCGGCCGAGTATCAGGCCCTTGTCTCAAGGGCGGGGAAACGCCCGAACGTTTTACGATTTTTGTGGGGACACCCGCTTTCCAGGGTGGCCGCTGTCGTTGCTATTTTAGCAATCGCGATATTTTTCACGTTTCGCCGGCCTGATAAACAAGTTGAGCCGGTGGTTATAAAGAAACCGGAACAGTCCATCCTTCGCAGCCCCGCGAGAATCGGGACTGCTTCGGAGGACAGGTCGCCTGTGATGATGATGTCCCGCCTGTCGCTGACGCTTGCCTACAACCGCGGCGGGATGGAGGCAGTGGACCAGCAGTGCGAAAAGGCATTCAAGCTGCTTGGGAATAAAACCAGCAGGATATCAATCAGTGAATTACTTAATGAGACTAACGGCAAAGAGCCGGAAAGGAAAAAGTTATGAAAACGGTTATTAAAGGTATTTTGATTGGCATAGTGCTATCAGCTTCGGCGGGTCAGGCCTTTGCCTATCCGCCGGATAACGCGGCGGTGCTTTACTATCGAGCTTTTATGCTTATGGAGGAGCCGAATGAGGCCATCGGCGAGATGATAAGCGACCTACGGAAGGGTGAGAGTGGAGTGAATGAGCAAATCCGGCGATACGTGGAAAGGAACCGAAAAGCTATCAACGTGATAGTGACGGCGACGGAGATTAGAAATTGTGACTGGGGCCTGGATTTTTCCGAGGGTCTGGAGCTGGCGATGCCCAACCTTGCCAAGTGCCGGCAGGCGGCTTATTTGCTCGCTACTGATGCGAGGGTGCTTGCCGAACAGGGCGATTACAAGACGGCTCTTGAAAGATGCGTTGCGATTCACAAGATGAGCATTCACGTTGGAGACGATACCCTGGTATCCTGTTTGGTGGGTGTGGCAATCAAGGGTATAGCAAATGATTGTATCGTGGATATCCTGCCGCGAGTCTCGAGCGATTATGAGATACTCCAGTGGCTGAGAATACGTCTTGCCGATGTGTCCAGCAGGCATCCTTCGATGAGAGCGGCTTTGGCAAAGGAGGCAGAAGTTTTTGGGAGGACTATGAACAAGGAGGATATTCGTGCTATATTCGAGGACGATTTCCTGGACATGCCCCAGGACAAGATAGAGGAATTAAAGCAGATTCTTCAAAAGGATGATGAGTTCTTCGTCAGGGCAAGAGAGTATTATCTAAGCATTATGGCCAGGATGCAGAGTTACTTTGATTTACCTTACCCGCAAGCGATGCAGGGGTTTGAGGATTTAAGTCAAGGAATAGACAATGACTTGAAAGAGAAGCCCGAGTCAATTATATCGAGAATGTTGTTTCCTGCGATTGGCCGGGTGTGCAGTGTAGATACAAGAGGCAGGACTCATCTCAACGCGGTCCTTGCGGGGATTGATATTTATTTAATCAGGGCAAAGACGGGTGAACTGCCGGATGAGCTGCCGGCGGGGCTGCCGAAGGATATGTTCAGCGGCGAAGATTTTATCTACGAAAAGACCGACAACGGCTTCATATTGAAATGCCAGGGCAAAGACCTGGTCAAAGACATCGTTCACCAGTATGAGTTCAAAGTCGCGAAGTAATTTTTCGAAACAGGGCCTGCCTTTCTCCTCCTGAGGCGGGCCCTTCTTCACTGTGCTACGAAAAGCAAGCCCTTATCTTCTCAGTGCGGCCAGGCAGTCAGGGCAGAACAGATGGCCTGAGTCTATTCTGATGAGGCCGCCCTCGGGGAGGTCGTTTCTCCCGCAGCAATCGCAAGTCGCCTTTTTCGCCGGGAGCTCGCGAATATCAAAAGGGATTTCCTGTTCCCGGGCCTCTGCGTGGCCATTGTTATCAACGTTATTTGCGAGGTCCTCTGCCAGCGATGTATCGGCGGTCTCCAACTCCTGCAACTGGTCCTCGACCTCGGCTTGTTCCAAGGCCTCTTCGTCGGCTTCTACTTTCGGCTCTGGCTGCACCTGCGCCTCTGTCTGCTCCTCAAAGGCCCCGGCTTCGATTTCTTCTACTGGGGGTCTGTGCTCATTCCGGGCCGACTGTTCGGCCAGCAATTCGGCCTGCTTTTGCGCCTCTTGTCTCGCTTCGGTTTCCGCGAGGAGCTTCTTTTGCGCCTCTTCTTTTTCGGCGATGAGCTGTCCGACTGCGGCTTCGGCCTTCGCCGAGACGAGTGCCTGCTGTTTTTCCAGTTCATTTAGCCGGTCGGCGTAGTCCCTGATATTTTCCTGGGCCAGGATTCTTGCTTCAGTTTGTTCTTCTAATTTTCGTTCGGCTTCGGTCCTGGCCTGCTCCGTTGCCAGCAGCTTTTCCGCTATCTGGGATGACTTTTCAGATTCGCCTTTGAGCTGTTCTTCGGCGGCGCTGATTACACGTTCGTATGCCTCGGTCTTCTGTCGTATGGCTTCAGTCGTTTTGTGCTCAGCCGAAATACGCTCATTTGCCTCGGCTTCGAGCTGCTTTTGAAGTTCGCCTTTTTCCTGTTCGGCTGCCTTTATTTTTTCCCGCAATTCTGTTATTTGCCTTTGATAGATATCCTCTTGCTCATTTAGTTGTGTTTGAAGTCGCTGTTCGAGCGTAGCTGTTTCCTCGGCCCGTGCTTTGCCGGCAGCTTCGGCTTGTTCTCTTGCCGATTGCTCGGACTGTAGTTTTTCCCCGACCTGTGCGATTTGCTGCTCGTAGGTTTTGGCCTGTTGTTCGAGTCGTATCCGGGCTTCCGTTTCTTCGTTCAGCCGACTGTGGGTTTCTTTCGCAGTTTTTTCATGCTTGTCTAATTTGTTTTTGATTTCCTCAAGCGCCTCGGCGTAGTGTCTGGCCTTTTGCTGGGCCGTAGCTATGGCCTCGCCGAAGGCCATTGCCTTTTCTTCCAACTGGGTGCGTGCCTGCTGCTCCGCCTGCGTCCGTGCCTCGGCTTCGATTCTGGCCTTTTCGTCCGATTCGTGTCTTGCCCTTTCTTCCGCCTCCGCACGTCCCAGTGCCCTGGCAAGTTGTTCGGCGTATTCATCAGCTCTTTGCTCGGCATCTGCCCGTGCGGTTTGTTCGGCTTCAAGCTGCTGTTCGGCCTGCGTTTTTACCTGGCTCAGGGTCTTAAGCTCTCTGCGAGCTTCCGCCAGCGCATCGCCAAATTCTCGTAGTTGCTGTCCGGTTCGGTCCTTATCCTGTGCCTGAGTGCCGAGTTGTTCCTTAAATTCTTCAATTGTCTCAGTCAGTGATTTTGCCTGCTGTTCGGCTGCGGCTCTGGCTTCAATTTCATGACTCAACTGCTCCTGAACATCTGACAGGGTTTCTGTGAAGGTTTTTATCTGTTGCTGAAGCTCTGCCTGTGCCTGTTGTCTGGCCTGGGTTGCTGATTCGGCAACTTCTTTGGCCTGTTGTTCTGCCTCGGTTCTTCTCTGTGCTTGTGCTTGTGCCGTTGCTTCGGCTCGTGCCCTGTGCTCGGAGAGTTGCTGTGACAGTTGCTGTGCTTCAGCCCTTAGCCGGGTCTCGGTTTCGAGGTTCTCCTCCAGTTGGGTGGTCATAGCTTCCTGTGCCTCGAGTCTGGTCTTAAGCTCGGCGATTTGTTCAGTGTAGCTTCGCAGTTGCCGCTCGATATGTTCTTTGGCTTCGACCTGGGCTTGTGCGGCGGTTTGTGCTTTGGTTTTTTCTTCGGCTTCCTGGCGTGCCTTTTCCTCGGCCTTTTGGCGCTGTTCAATGGTGGTCGCCAATCGCCCCTGTATTTGCGTTTTGCTAATAACCTCGGTATTGAGGTTTTGTTCTACCTCTTTGAGCCGGTCGGCATGAGCTTTAAGTTGCTCCTCCATTTGTGCTATTGTTTCCTGCTGGGCGGCGAGTTGCTTTTCGAGCTCGTCCTTTGTCCTTTGCTCACCGGTCAGTTCATTCTGTATTTCAGCCAGTTTCTGCTGATAACTTGTGGCGTTGTCTTCTGCTCGTATACGACTGTTTATTTCCTCATTCAGTTTTTCCTGTGCCTCTTTGAGCGAATCACCGAGCTGTTTTGTTTTTTCTTCTGCTTTCGCTACTGCCTGTCCGTATCTTCTTGCTTTTTCTTCAATTTCAGCTCTTATCTGTTGTTCGAGCTGTTGCCAGCGTCGCGATTGCGCCTCTGTTTTTTCCTCGGCCTGCTGAGTGGCCTGTGATTGCGCCTCTGCCAGGGCCTCTGCACTCGCCCGCCTTTGTGCTTGGTCCTGTGCCTTTTGCTGGGCCTGTAATCTTGCAGCGGTTTCTATTTCAAGTTTTTCCCGGGCCTCCTGCGCCGCTGTGGTCTGCAAAATAATCTGTTGTTTTGTCTTTTCTATTTCTGCCTGTAGTTTGTCAACCTGAGCTTTGATTTTCTCCTTAGCTTCGGCAATCGCTATTTTTTCGGTGCGTGAGTCGGTCGCCTCCTTTAGCTTAATCTCCAGCGACTTACGCTTCTCTGTTTCCGAACGAAGGATTGATTCAAGTTTTGCCCTTGCTTTGTTTTGCTCGCTGAATTTGTTTTCGGCGTCTGTTTTCGCAGCCGTTTGGTTTTGCAGTTCGGCCTGCAGGCGCTCGAGCTGCTGCGATAGGCGTCCTGCCTGTTCCACTGCCACAGCTTTTGCTTTTTGCTCGGCTGAAAGCTCTTTGGCGAGTGAAGTAAGCTTCTGTGATTCATCACTTAGTCTATGTTGAAGCTGTTCAAGTTGTGCCTGATACGATTTTGCTCTTTCCTGTGCTGCGGTTGTTTCGCGGGTATATACTCGGGTTTTTTCCTCCAGTTGTGCAGTTGCCTGCTGCTGGAAATCAGCCTGTTCCTTTGCCAAGTCCTTCGCAGCATATTCGGCCCTGGCTCTTTCCTGCTCTGCTGCGGCTGCTTTTGTCTCGGCCTTTGCGCGTTTTTCCGCTTCGAACTGGACCTTCTTTTCTGCAAGCAGACGTACCTGAGTTGCCTCGTCGAGACGTAGCTGCAACTGCTTTCCCGCCTCAACGGTTGTGGCAAGCTGTTCAGCCAGCTTAGTCTTCGCCTCGTTTTCAGCTTTTGCCGATTGCTGGGCTTGTTCTCGTGCTTTTGCCTCGGCCTGCGCAATGGTTTGTGCCTGTAGTTTTTCTTCGGCTGCCCTTGCGGCCTTTTCTTCGGCTTCCAGTCGCGTCTTGTTTTCCGCGATTAGTTTTTCCTCAAGGGTTGCTCTCGCCTGCGTCTGCTGGTCAAGCTGTGCTGCAAGTTCGGCCTTTTTATCGGCATTTATTTTTGCCTGCCCTTCGGCGAGGATTCTCTCGTTTACAGCGGCTGTTTGTCGTTGCCGGGCCTGTTCGAGCGTTACGGTCAATGCTTTAATTTTCTCCTGTGCTGTCGCTATTGCCTGACCATACGCCGTTGCTTTTTGTTCAAGCTCTGCTCTGGTCTGTTTTTCGACTGCCTTAGTTTCGGCCAGTGCATTTTCCGCCCTCTTCTCGGCCTCGATTCTGGCCCTTTGCTCGGCTTGGGCCGTTGCTCTTGCATGGGCGGCTTCGTCGGCCAGCAGGTCCGCCTTTTCGTCAGCGTTTATCAGCTTCTCGGTTTCTTCCTGCAGCTTCTGTTGTATCTGCTGTTGCTGTACGTCGGCCTGCTCCAGTAGTTGCTGAAGCCTGGCTATCGTTTCGACAAGCGACTTTGCCTTTTCCTCGACTTGCTGTCTTGCTTCTATTTCCGCCTCTAAGCGTTGTCCCACGAATGATTGTTCCGTGGCCTGTTCTTGTAGTTGTTTTCGCAGCTTCTCGATTGTTTCTGCGAGATTTTCCGCTTTTGCTTCGGCTTCGAGCCGGGCCTGTATCTGGAGGCGCAATTCTTTTTCGGCCTCCCGCCTTGATTCGCTTTCCGCCTGTAAATGCTGCTCGATATCCGACCGTTTGTCGATTTGCATGTCGAGCTGCCTTCGCAGCCGTTCTGTTTGGGCTGCAAGATTATTCACTTTAGCTTCGGCTTCTTGCCTGATATTTTTCTGCTCGCGCAGTTGTTCTTCGGCCTGTTGTTTGGCTTCTATTGCGTTTTTGTACCGCTCTTCGAGTTGTGCTGTTGTCCGGCCGTATGCTAACGCTTTTTCTTCAAGCTCAGCTCGCGTTTTCTCTTCCGCCTGGATGCGGGCCTGCTTTTCAAGCTCTGTCTGCTGCTGTGCCTGGTGTCGGGCTTTGGTTTCGGCCTGTGCCAGCGCCTCGGCTTTAACTTTTTTGTCTATTTCGGCCTGTGACTGTTCGTTAGCCGACTTCAATGCGAAGGTCTGGGCATCCAGCCGTTCACGGAGTTGGGTTATTGTTTGTGTTTGATTCTCGACCTTTTCGCTTAGCTCATCGAGAGCTTCAGTTTGCTCTGTGAGTTTCTGGCGAGCGTCTCTGGCGGTTGCGGTTTGTGCCTGGGCCTGCTGTCGAGCGTCAGCCAGTGCCTCTTCATACGTTTGCAGTTTCTCCTGGGCTGCGGCAATCGTCTGCCCGTATACTAGCGCCTTTTCTTCGATGGTCGCCCTAAATTGCTGCTCGGTATTGGCTTTTGCCTGTGCCTCCTTTCGCATCTGCTGCTCGGCCTGTTCGGCTCGCGTCTCGGCCTTAATCCTTTGCTCTTGCTGACTGCGAGCTTGTTTTTCAGTAGCAGTCCTTGCCTGAATCTCACGGTCGAGTTTCTCCTGTGCCTCTTTTCTTGCCTGTTCCTCATTTTTTAGCCGAACTTCTGTCTGCGCTAATTTCTGGCCGTATTGATTTAATTTATTATGTGCCTCCTGCAGTGCCTCGGTCTGGCCGTTTAGTTTTGTCTTGACCTGTTCCAGCGCTTCACCGAAAGTCTTCGCTTTTTCTTCGAGGGTTGATTGGGCCTGTTGCCGGGCCTGTGACTCTGTCTGGAATTGCCGCTCGGCGGAGGCACGTGCCTGCGTTTGGGATTTGAGCTTTTCCTGCAGTTCGCTGATTAACTGGTGATACTCTTTGAGTTGTTTCTGTAAACGAGTTCTGGCTATTACCTCTGCCTGTAGCCGCCCTTCGAGAAGTCCTTGTGCTTCCTGAAGTGCGCGGGTTTTTTCTTCGAGCTTAGTCCTGGCCTCCTGCTCGATTTTAGTTCTTGCCTGTGCTTCGGTCCTTGCTTTTTCTTCAGCAACGGCCCTGGCCCGTGCCTGGGCCTGTGCAATTTTCTCGGCCTCGGCTCGTGCTTTTGCCTCCCGGTGTGCAATGTCCTCTGCTTTGTTGATTGCTTCCTGATACGTCTGCCTTTCGGCCTTTGCCTGGGCTTTGGCCTGTGCCCTGGCCTGTGCTCTTGCGAGTTTTTCCGCTCTGGCTTTTTCTTTTTCCCGTCTGCGGGCTTCGGCCCTTTCAAGTTTTTTCGCACGCGCCTTTGCCTTTGCTTCGGCCTTGGCTTCTTCTTTTACCTTCCTCGCATTGAAGCAGGGCACAAGGGGATGGTGTGGCCAATGCTTCTGGCCGCATATCGAACAAGTCGGAACGAATCGTTCTCCTTTTTCACCTGAGACCTCGTTTGTAGGCACCTTGTCAACGCCCATAGAAAACTCGCAATCCTTGCTCCGAATATGGCTGCTCGCCTCGGCCGGGAAGTGAAACTACAATTCCACTCCTCTGCCCCGCTCTTTTAGCATTTTAGTGGTAGCTTTTCAAGTCCTAAGTTTTTATAGGACTATACTGCCACTCATTGGTCTATGTATGGTCCAAAACCCGGCACAGCCCTGCGCCTGTGCCGGGGCCTGCGCTACCATTTCAGGACAGCGCCGGTGTCGGCGCTTGTGGCCATTGCCGCGTATTTTGCCAGAAAGCCCTCGGTGAATCTGGGCTTTGGTGGTTTGAATTCTTTTTTGCGCTTAGCGAGCTGTTCATCCGAAAGTTTTACGCTGATGCTGTTATTCGGGATGTCGATTTCGATTACGTCGCCGTCTTTCAACAAGCCAATCGGCCCGCCTACCGCAGCTTCGGGGCTGACGTGGCCTATGCAGGCGCCGCGTGTGCCGCCGCTGAACCTGCCGTCGGTGATGAGTGCGACTGAATCGCCTAATCCGGCGCCCATAATGTAGCTGGTGGGGCTGAGCATCTCCTGCATACCGGGTCCGCCTTTTGGTCCTTCGTTTCTTATTACAACGACGTTGCCGGTTTTGACTTTGCCGGCGAGGATTCCCTCGCAGGCATCTTCCTGACTTTCGAATATGACCGCCGGTCCCGTGTGGGTCAGCATATTGTGTGCGACGCCGGCCGTCTTGACCACGGCGCCATTCGGTGCGAGGTTGCCCCTGAGAATTGCAAGCCCGCCTGTCTTTGAGTAGGCCCTGTCGATTGTGTGGATGACCTCGGTATTCTTGATTTTCGCTTCTGCGATATTTTCACCGAGAGTCGTTCCGGTAACAGTAAGACAGTCGAGATTGAGCAGTTTTGGAACCTTGCTTATCTCATTAAGTATGGCGCTGATACCGCCGGCTGCGTCTACGTCTTCGACGTGGAACTGACTCGACGGTGCGACCTTGCATATATTCGGGCATCTTGTGCTGATTTCATTTATTCGCTCAAGGTCGTATTTTATATGTGCCTCGTTGGCGACCGCGAGGGTGTGCAGGACAGTATTGGTCGAGCCGCCCATAGCCATATCCAGCGCCAGGGCGTTATCCATCGATTTGACGCCGATTATGTCAAGTGGTTTGATATCCTTTTCAATCAGCTTGACGATTTGCTTTCCCGCCTTTTTGTAAAGCTGTTCGCGTTTTGGGTCTATGGCAAGGATTGTGCCGTTGCCCGGCAGGGCGATGCCGATGGCTTCGCACAGGCAGTTCATCGAATTAGCAGTGAACATCCCCGAGCAGCTTCCGCAGCCGGGGCAGCCGGTCTGTTCAAGTTCGGTCAATTGCTCCTGAGTAATCTTGCCGGCGTTAAACTGGGCAACACCTTCGAATACGCTAATCAGGTCGACAGCTTTGCCGTCTTTTGTCCTGCCGGCCGCCATAGGTCCGCCGGAAACGAAAATGGTTGGGATGTTGAGTCGCACCGCTGCCATCAACATACCGGGTATGATTTTGTCGCAGTTTGGGATGCAAATAAGTCCGTCGAAGCAGTGCGCTTTACCCATAGTCTCAACGGAATCGGCCACTATCTCTCGCGAGGCAAGCGAGTATTTCATACCCGTATGCCCCATAGCGATACCGTCGCAGACGGCGATTGTATTGAACTCAAATGGCACAGCGCCTGCCTCGCGGACGGCCTGCTTGACCGTCTGAGCAACTTTGTTGAGATGAACGTGGCCGGGGACTATCTCGCAGAAACTGTTGGCTATGCCGATGAATGGTTTGTTAATGTCGGCGTTACTGATACCGCAGGCGTGTAGCAATGCCCGGTGCGGCGCCCTCTGAAATCCGGTTTTTACTGTGTCACTTCTCATTTGGTCTTCCTTTCTACGGAAATTGCCTCTTAGTCGCTCAGTTAACGGAGCAGCTATTTTAGCGACACATCAGCCGGGAATGAAGAAAAATTGGTTGTGCGGTCGGTTTTTGTAGGTATAATGCGGATTTTAATTTATGCAATCTAGACAGATTTGCAGGGAGACCTAACAATGACAGAGGGCAAAGTTTTCAGGCGTGTAACAGCCATCGGGATATGTTTGGCTGTGTTTATGTGGGGTTGCGCAGAGCAGGCCCGTGAACCGGTCAAGCCCACTTCGGAGGTGATGAAACCGGCGGTGGAAAAAGCAGAGCCGGGTGCCACCGAAGTCGCTTTGAAGCCAAAAGTCAACGAGCAGACAAGATACAAGATTAAGATGCTGATGCGTCGGAGCATCGAGTGGGAAGGGCCGGTTCCCAAGAAAGAGGCGTTTGAGACGAGTTTCAACGAGCAGCGTATCGAGATGGTCGTTGACCAGCAGATACAGAGTGTTGACGTAAACGGCCTGACTTCTGCCGAGGTTACAATCGATTCGATGAAATGTGTTTCGATAGTCCGGGGCGAGCCCTCGGTTGATTTTGACAGTTCAAGGGCCTCGGATGCGAACAGTCTCTTAGCTAAGTTGATGGGACAAAGCTACAAGATAAAATTCGGGCCGGACAACCGTATAATTTCCGTATACGACCTGCCGCCCGTCAGTCAGTTGATAAAGGGTCAGACACCAGCCGACCGTATCGGACGGAATATCCTCTCGGTTAACGCTATCAAACAGTACCACGCTACGCTGACGTTTCCGGGGGTTGGCGAAGAGCAGCTTCAGCCGGGTAACACGTGGAGCAGGATAAAAACTTTTTCTTTCGGCATGATGGGTCTCAAATCGTATGAGAAGATATACACGCTCAAGGACGTGCGGGATGTTTCGGGTCACCAGATTGCAGTCGTTGATATGAATGCAATACCAAGCTCAGAGATTGAGCCCGAGTTCCGTGACCAGCAGGCGGGGGCCGACTTCCCGAGGATGTTCGACAGTCGTGAGACGTATACGGGCAGCGGAGAGGTGGATTTAACCTCAGGCAGAATAGACAGCTATGAGGAACATCTCATAGCGAGCTGGATAACCGCACTTCCGGCACAACGTGTCGCCGAGCAGGACGTGGAGGATGCCAACGAACCGGTTGTGCTCAAGATGGCTGCGCAGCGCAGCTACGGTATCAAGAGGATTCGGTGAATAGGCCGTCGGGGCATATGTGTTTAACCAAGAGCCGGGACGGCAAAATTTTAATTGGGGTTATGTTGAATTAAGGGTGCGAAATTGAGCATGCAAAAGATTGTTGTTCCGATTGTTCTTATCGGTATTCTCGCCGGCTGCACACCGGTGCAAAAAACGGCACCTGCGCCGAATAAGACGCTTTTGACGGTGGATTTCCCGCAGGGACAGACCCTCAGGTATAAGTTTGTCAGCAGCAGGGATATTACGGTGGACTGGGGTCAGTCCAGCAGTAAACAGCAGGGTAAAAGCAAAGTTGATACCACATCGGAATCGCTGGAAATGGTCATATCCTATACGCCTGTTGAGGTGGAACCCTACGGTCTTACGACAGTTATGGCGAAATGTGAATCCGCTAAGGTAACTCGCACGGGCAAGTCGCCTCGCCGGTCGGCCCGTCAGGATGCTGCGGAGAGTTTCGCCGGCAAAAGCTGGATTTTTACCGTGGCACCCACCGGCAAGGTAGAGGACCGCTCGAAACTATACGATGTGCTTCGCCAGGCGGGCCAACAGGCCTTCAGACCCGACAGGAGCAAGGGCCTAATCAAAGAGCCGGATATGCTTTACGATTTTATCGCGTTGCAGTGGTTCGGCTGGGATTCGATTTCGAGCATTCTTGACCCGGCTGCAGGCGTCGGCGCGGGCGATGAGTGGCAATCGGTGCTTAGTGTTCCCGCCCCGATGATTCTGTGGGTCGCAAGGAACGTAACGTACCAGCTAAATGAAATCCGCCGGGATGAACGTGGGCCTCTCGCCCTAATAGAGAGTTCTTATTCTCTGCTGCAGCCGAGTCCGACCGACTGGCCTATTCCCTATACCGAGAGATTTCAGATGAGCGGGATGTTCGGTTTTATGCGCAACTACAAGGTGCTTGATTTGCAGGGTACAGGACAGGAGCTGTTTAACATAGATGCCGGCCGAACGCAGCAGTACACTCAACACTATACGATGCAGGTACAGGCGTCTTTACCTTTGGGGCTAGGGGTTAATCCCAAAATAACCATTGGCCAGACGTTGTCGATGACTCTTCTTGTGCCATAGCGTGCTGCGCTTTTCATATATAACGAAAACTTCAGTAGTGCATTGGAGGTGATGCCGGGTTGAAACACAAGAATCTCTGGGCGCCGTGGCGGATCGGATACGTACAGGGTCTCGCCGAAAAAAACGAGTGCTTCATCTGTAAAAACGTCGGCACACCGCAGGATGACGACAACAATCTGGTCCTGTGGCGCACGAAAAATTGCATCACTATTCTTAACCGCTTCCCTTACAACAACGGGCATTTATTAGTCGCGCCGGCCCGGCACATACCTGATTTGGCCCAGGCCGGCGAAGAAGAGCTTCTTGAGATGATAAAGCTGGTAAGAGAGGCCCAGAAGGCGCTTTCACTTGCGATAAAGCCGCACGGCTTCAATGTCGGTGTGAATTTCGGCAAATGTGCGGGGGCGGGGCTGCCCGAACATATACACATTCATATTGTCCCCCGCTGGAACGGCGACACCAATTTCGTCCGCACCTGCAGCGATACGTATCTCATCAGCCAGAGCGTTGCAGAGCTTCTCACGCTGCTCAAAGAGACCAGCGCCAAAAACGGTCTTCCTGCTCTTTGAAAGTGATTGGCCACGTGATATGTGCGAAAAACCTGCTCCCTACGCGGTCGATGAAAAATCCAGCAAAGGCAGGGTGTTCCCGGAAAAACCGCACGCCTTTCGGTCTGATTTCGAGCGTGACCGGGACAGGGTAATTCACTGTTCGGCATTTCGTCGGCTCGAAGGCAAGACGCAGGTTTTCACACCCGGTCTGGATGACTACTATCGCACCCGCCTTACTCATACTATTGAGGTCGCCCAGATTGGCAGGACCATTGCAAAGGCCCTGGCACTCAATGAGCCACTTACCGAGGCGATATGTCTGGCGCACGACTTGGGCCATCCTCCGTTCGGGCATACAGGCGAAGGCGTCCTGAACGGCCTTATGGCGGATTACGGCGGTTTCGAGCATAACCGGCAGGCCCTGCGCGTTGTGGACTTTTTAGAGCATCCTTACCCGGGTTTCGCGGGGCTTAATTTGATGTATGAGACCCGGCTGGGACTGATAAAACATAGCAGCCCTTACGATAAGCCGGCCGGCGGTGATTTCCCGGAGCTGAATTGCTCGCTCGAAGGCCAGGTCGCTAATATAGCCGACCGAATCGCCGTCAATTCGCACGACCTCGAGGATGGCCTGCGGGCGGGATTGATTGATGACGACCAATTGAAAGAAATTGATTTATTTCAGCAGGCCAGGGCGCGGGTACAAGCCGACAAAATCGAAGACAGGGTCGTCCGCAGAACAAGGACCGCCAAGGCCATAATAGATAAGCTCGTAAGTGAGTGCATCGAGCAAAGCAGAGAAACCCTGCGTGAGGCGCAGGTTGATAGCGTCACCGACGTATATAGCCGGACCGAGAGCTTGATTGTCCTGCCGGCGGCGAGCGAGAGGGAGCTTGCGAAACTGGAACAGTTCCTGCTGGCAAATTTCTACCGCCACACGACGCTGCTCGAAACGGCGAAGAAGGTCGAGCAATGGCTGAAACAGTTGTTCGAACGATTGTGTCACGAGCCCCGACTTATGCCGGGCTATTTTCAGCGCTTCATTGAAACGCAGGGACTGCAAAGGGCTGTATGTGATTATATCGCCGGTATGACCGACAGGTTCACGCTGAAAATGTTAGAGGAAATCTGACGCCGGCTCGTTATAATCTTTGTTTTTAATAATACTTACAGCGACTATGAAGAGAATGCTTACATCCTGTTTCGGACTTGGCTGGCTTCCGGTAGCGCCCGGCTCGTGGGGTTCATTGCCGCCGGCGGTCGCCTTTGGTCTTGTCTGTTACTTAGGCGCAAGCGGCACAGTTGCTTTCGTGCTGATGTTTGCTTTTTTTGTTGCAGGGTCGGTTGTCTGCGTAAAGCTGTCGGATGCCGCCGTTGCCGCAACGGGAAAAGACGACCCGAACGAAGTGGTTGCCGATGAGGTTGCAGGCCAGGCCCTTGCTTTTTTTGCGATGCCGTTTTTGATTGATAACACCATCCCGCATCGGCAGCTTGTCACGATAGTTGCGTTAGGGTATTTTCTTTTCAGGTTATTTGACACAATCAAGCCCTGGCCGGCGTGCCGACTGGAAGATTTGCCTGCCGGCTGGGGAATACTGGCCGACGATTTGATGGCGGGCGTGTACGCGGGAATCGCCCTGACCGTTGTCAGTACATTCTGGATTCTTAAATAGAAATGGCAACAGAATACAACGCCGAAATAAGCAGGAAACTTCAGAAAGAGTACGAAGGCCTTGGTCTTGCCCGGCCGATGCGCGTCAGCAGATATGACGCCGGCTCGGAGCTGATTTACGATGTCACCGGCGTGGAAAAGCCCGATACCGCCCGTGTTTGCTTATTGGTGGAACGTTTCGTGGGCGGAGGTTTTGCGGGCCAGGTCTATAAAGTTAAAGTTATCGATATTCAAAACGCAACAGGCCCGATAGGCAGAATCGAGCAGGGCGGTGTATATGCGCTGAAAATTTTCGTTCCGCCTTCCGGTTTTGCGACCTTGTTTCGCAATACGCTTTACCGTATCGGCTTTCAGGCGCCTTTTCAGCTTCAGGTCAATCCCGCCGCGGCAAGAGCGGAAGCCCTCTGGCAAAAATTCATTCGTCGGGCGGCCGGTATCCGGTTTGGTGATGAGAGCACGGTTGTTGATGTCCACGCAACGCTTATCGATGAAAGAATCGGCAGTTGCGGCGAGCTAAGCGAGTGGGTCGAGGGGCGCACCTGGCGGCTGGAAGTGGATGACCGTATGGACCTGCTCAAGCTGTGGCGACGTGGCGGGGCGGTTGACACTCAAAAGCTCGGCTCGCCGGAGTATCGCGCTAAAAAGAAATTTATGGATGACTTTGTGGGATTGCTGCGCGACGTTGGAGCGCCCGAGCTTGCCAGACAATACGAATGGTGGACCTGCAAGAGTCAGCCCAACTGTCTGAAGCGCCGTGATGCCGAAGGCCGGTCCGCGGAGGGTCTTGTTGCCGTCGATTTCAAGCCCGGGCTTGTCCTTCTGCCTTTTTTGCCGATGAGTCCCGGCGACTTCGCTCTGATTGCCAAAGGAATCGGTCGCGGCTCCATAGTGCAGTTCGACCGCGGTGACGTGTCCAAACTCGAAGCGTTTACGCGGGAACACCCTGAGCAGTTTGCGGATATGCACGCTATGGTCGAAGAGCTAAAGGCCGTCGAGCAGGTATATCGCAACAGTGTCCCCGACGTAACCTGCAATGACCTTCGGCTGCTCTACGACAGGCGATTGTGGTCGACAATACTCGATAGCGCGGTGACGGGATGGGGTGTCCGCAATCTCATAGACGACCGCTGGGAGCGGAAGCTGCGTAAAAACGTCTTTTTGACGCTGCTGTTCTGCGTCCTCGGACTAATCCCTTTTTTGGGCAAATTCCTGCGCCGGCTTTGGGCGAGGGCCGATTGGCGCAACCACTATGCTTCGGTGTTGACAAGCTGGGATTACCTTTGCCGTGCCGTTCGCGGCAGGATTATGGAAAAAACCATTGGCTGGTACAGGGCAGGGCGTGTAAGCGCCCCGCAGGCGATGGCGATTGTTCGGCAGCCCCGGCGGTTCTTTTATCATTTGCCGTTGCTGCTTTTGGTCTTCCCCGGCCTGCACCGGTTCTTTGCCGATGCGGATTTCAGAAAAGAAAAGCTCGTCTTTATATTCGTAAGGCCTTTCCGTTTGTATTTCAACTCTTCGTTGCGTGAGCAATGGCTTCGAGATATGGTTGGCGAGGGGAAAAAGAAGCACATCCTGACGGATGATGACGCCGAGACGATTCTTTCTCAAATCAGCGAGCCATACGTCCAGCGATACCTCATCAGTCTTGTAGTGCATCTTTTTACTTTGCCCATCACGCAAATAGTATCAGTCACTATTGCCGCAATATATTACTACAAGACCGGCAGCACGCTTGGCGCCGGCGGTATATTGGTCCTGTTTCAGATTACGCCGATTTCCCCCGGCTCGATTGCAAGGGGACTTTATGCCGTTGGTATCGCCATTTACGACCGCAGCTTCAAAAATTACAATATCGCCGTTTTCCTTAGCTTCTTTAAATACATCGGCTATCTGGCCTTTCCGATTCAGATGACCTACCACTACCCCGCACTGGCGAGATTTATGGCAAGTCACTGGGCCACCGAAGCAGTGCATTTTGTCCCCGTTTTCGGCGAAAGGGGGGCGCTGCTGGAGCACTGGGTATTCGGGCTGTTCTACAACTGGCCTTTGACTATTCGTCGGCGGATGAGTCGGCGGGCCGAGATTAGAGCGTCACTTGCGCCAAGGTATTGGCACGCGGGCCCGTGGATTTTGGCGGGGGTTGTGATATTCGCTGTTGCCGACGTTATTTATTTCAACAATGCCGGGAAGCTGCCGGCTCTGACAAAAATCTGGTGGCTTGTTGCAGGTGTGCCATTGCTTTGTGGAGCCGGTGTAACGCTTGGCTGCGGCGGCGCGTCCCTATGGAAAAGAATCGTTGCCGCGACAATATCCGGCGCTATGGTGGGGATACTTGCTGTGGGTTTTGCGATTGTTTTAGGCCGGGGTGCTGAATCCGCCGGCTTAAAGCTGCTTGGCCGATGTGCTATGCAAACGTTCATTTTCGCCGTCCTGTCAACGCTTGGCGCTATTATAGCCGAGCTTCGGCTGCCGGACCCGGACCTGATTAGCAGGGCATAACAGGGATTTGAATGCCTGTTTGAGGCGGCTATCAGGATTGGTCGAAAAAATTTGGCAAAGCGAATACCTTAATGTATAATGCCGGGCGGAGCCGTTTTCGGGGTATTTATGTAGCTGTGTGGTTGCCCCGGTGGTGTGTGTGGTTATGGACTTAGAGGGTTTCTGCGATTATGGCCAACGCCTACAATTCCCTTTGTGACGATTTCTACCTGGACATGTTTGTAAATACCGAGTTGGACTTGTCCCTGCAGAGTGATACCGTCCTTGCGTTTTTTGAGCTGATTCAAAAGCGGTATCCTTCGATGGGTCGTTTTGCCCGCAGGGAGAATAACGAATACTGCCTGGAGGAGGACCGCCGCAGCGGCCAGTACCGATGGGTAACGCTCGAGACAGACCGCGTCGGCTCGGGAGTTGTCAACCCGTCGGATTTTGACGATGTTTACAGCCAGGACAAATACATACTCGATTTGATTCCGTATATGCTCGGTATAAGCCACCTCGACGTGGACTCTCTGGATGTTACTTACGCTATGGATTTTTACTGTGCCGGCGGTCACGACCAGGTAGTGGCAGAAGCCCTCGGTTCGGGCGCTTTCAATTGTCTGCTGGACGTCTCTACCGCCAGGGCGATTGATTTCTCGCCTTCTATAGTCGTTGCTCTGTCCGGAGACAATCGCACGCAGGCAAGAATAAGTCTAGAGTCGCGGACCAGTGTATATGACCCCGATAAAACGCCGCAAACTCTTGAGGAGGCGATAACACTGTCCTTTACCATTCGGCAGTATCCGTCGGGTGCGGGCAAATTCGACGTGCTGAAGTCTTTTGAGCATCAGTGCCGGCTGGCCGAAGAGCTTATGGCGGACAAAATCGTCCCGAATATTGTCCACCCGCTTATCAACGTTATCGCCCAGAAACGGCTGACTTAAAATACGAAAGGAGTTGTCTATGGCTCTGGTGGCGCCGATGAGCAAGTACAGAAGAAACACCTTTATACTGTGGATAGTTCTATGTCTCGGCTTTGCAGCTTATTGTGTCTACGATGGTTATTCCAGCGAGGAGTTTATAAAGAAACACACCGATGCCGACGGTAATCCGAACGCTACGCTCGTATTCAACCAAAAGGCCCCGTTTGTTCTTGTCCCCGTTGCGGGTCTTATGGGGCTTTATCTGGTGGTCATCAGCAGGAAAAAGATTGTAGCTGATGATAGCGCTCTTGTTATCGACGACAAGGTCAGCATCGCCTATGACTCCATAAAAAAAATCGACAGGACTCATTTTGATTCCAAGGGGCACTTTACTATCAGCTATGCGGGTCCTCAGGATAAGGAGATAGACCGTAAGCTCAGCGACAGAGACTACGATAACCTCGAACAGATACTTGACCACCTCGTAGCGAAAATGAGTTGAAATTCGCAGCGGGAATACTTAAGCTTTCCTTTTTGAGCCGCAATGGATTACGCTTATGAATTGTTGCGGTTAATCTCCGGGTTTGTTGAGGCGGCGCTTTGTGAACTAACGCCTTTATTCAAGGAGCAGGTGTGTGAACCGTTGTGTTGTGGGATTGCAGTGGGGCGACGAAGGCAAGGGCAAGATTGTAGATATACTTGCCGAGGACAGTGACATTGTCGTTCGCTACAACGGCGGTGCCAACGCCGGGCATACCGTTGTAGTTGGTAATGACAGTTTTGCTTTGCATCTTTTGCCCAGCGGCGCTATCAGGCCGGGGACTGCCTGCGTTATCGCCAATGCGGTTGTCGTCGACCCGGAAACGCTACTCGAAGAAATCGAAGAGCTTGACCGGAGGGGTATCGGTCTAAACGGCCGGCTCTTTATCAGCGAAAACGCGCATCTCGTGCTCGACTATCATAAAAAAGAAGACCGGCTTCGTGAAGAATCACTCGGAAAAAAGAAAATCGGCACGACCATCCGCGGCATCGGACCCTGCTGTGCCGACAAGGCGGGCAGAAGCTACGCCGTCCGTATGGGTGACCTCAGGGACCTTGCAGGACTCCAGGATAAACTTCGTACGGTTGTCGAATACAAAAACAGGATTTTCGCCGCCCTGTATAATGCGGAGCCGATGGATGCATCCGTGATATTCGAAAAGTGCAAATCCTACGCAGAGAAGCTGTTGCCATTTACGCTCGATACGACCGCTTATCTGCACGGTGCTCTGGCCGACGGAAAAGCCATCCTGTTTGAAGGCGCTCAGGGGACACTGCTGGATATCGACCATGGGACCTTTCCCTTTGTGACCAGCTCCAATGCCAGCTCGCTCGGTATGCCTTCAGGTTCAGGTGTGCCGGCTAAGATGGTTGATGAGTTTATCGGTGTTGCCAAGGCCTACACCACAAGAGTCGGCGCGGGGCCGTTCCCTACTGAGCTTGATAATGAAATTGGCCAGTTCATTCGTGACAAGGGCTATGAGTACGGCACCACAACCGGCCGGCCGCGCAGGTGTGGCTGGTTCGATGCCGTAGTTGTTGCATACTCCGTTGCAGTCGGTGGAATTGATTCAGTGGCCCTGCTGCATCTCGATACGCTCAGTGGTCTTGATGAATTGAAAATCTGCATCGGCTACGAAATAGACGGTGAGAAGACTGCGTTCTTTCCTGCCAACATAAGTAAGCTGGCAAAAGCCAAGTGCATTTACGAAACCCTTCCCGGCTGGAAAGAAGATATCACGCAGGCAGGCGACTTTGGCCGACTGCCAGTAAACGCGCAGAACTACGTCGCTCTTGTCGAGAAAAGTATTAAGGCGCCTGTTAAAATGATAGGTGTGGGGCCGAAACGAAGACAAACGATTTTCAGAAATGTTCATAGTCGGTAGTTCGGAGTTCGTAGTCAATGAACAATGAACAACGAACAACGAACAAAAGCCAAAAGGCCAAGCTCGCACAAACCGCCTCACGACTTGGCATAAAGCTCGAAGATATGCCGCGAAGCATCGCGATAATTATGGACGGCAACGGTCGATGGGCGAAACAAAGAAACCTGCCCAGGCACGAAGGCCATCGGCAGGGCGCCAAGACCGCCGAAAAAATCTCCCAGTGCTGCGTCGATTTCGGGATTGAGGCGCTGACACTGTATTCATTCAGTATGGAAAACTGGAAAAGACCGCCGGAAGAGGTTGCGGCGCTGATGAATCTCTACGCCGAATACCTTGACAAGATGCGTCCCAAACTTATGGAGGATAACGTCAAGCTTGTGCACCTCGGCCGGATTACGCCTTTACCAGATGCTGTCAGGACCGAGCTTGTAAAGACCATCGAAACGACGGCGGCCAATACGGGAATGGTCTTTGCACTTGCGCTCAACTACGGCGGAAGGGCGGAGATAATCGACGCAACGAGAGAAATAGCACGCCGGCACAAGGCGGGCGAGATTGAACTAAGTGACATTGATGAGGATTGTATAAGTCGGCACCTTTATACGGCGGGATTGCCGGACCCCGACCTTTTGGTCCGAACCGCAAACGAAATGAGGGTCAGCAACTTTCTGCTGTGGCAGATTTCTTACAGCGAATTCTACGTTACCCAAACACTTTGGCCTGATTTCGAGCCGGCCGATTTGGAAAAAGCCATATCGGCCTATGCAAAAAGAACCAGACGCTTCGGTGCCGTTATGAATTCACCGCCGAGCACGCAGGGTCCGCAGCGGGGGAAATAAAAAATTGCCTCTGTGTGCTCTGCGGTCTCCGCGGCAAAAAGACAAATTATGCTCAAACACCGACTGCTTTTCGGCACATTGATGACGACGGCATTCGTCGGGATTGTCCTGCTCGATGCCCGGCTCGATGGCTCGCTTACGGCTTCCAGGGCCGACGATAAAGACGTTCAGGGCACCCTGTTGGCCGTCCTTGTTGCATTGCTGATAATCCCGGGATTATTCGAGCTGTCTCGGCTCGCGGCTGCGAAGGGGGCGAAGATTTTGCTTCCCTGTTCCATACCAACGACCGTGATGTTGGCGACCTGCCCCTGGTGGTACGTATTTTTTCCCGAAGTTAACTTTGCGGTTCTTTTGGCCCTGGGCGTTATGTCTTGTTTTCTGTATCATCGCATTCGATACGGCATATCCGGGGTGCTTGCCAACTGCGGCGGCGCCTGTTTTTCGATACTATACTTAGGTTTATTGGGCGCATTTGTTCCGGCGGTCCGCATTGATTTCGGCCCGTGGCATCTGCTTATGTTAGTCTTCGTCGTAAAGTGTGCCGACATAGGGGCTTATACGGTGGGGCGCCTATTCGGCAAACACAAGTTTTCGCCGGTAATCAGCCCAGGCAAGACTTGGGAAGGTATGGTTGGTGCCATTGTCGCGGCCGTTGTGGTCGCGGTGGCCTTTGCCCTCTGCTTTGGTATAATGGCGTGGTGGCTTGGCGCGTTCTTCGGTGTCGCCTTTGCCTTTATAGGCCAGTTGGGTGATTTGGCCGAATCGATGATTAAGCGAGACGCCGAGACAAAGGATTCGTCGAATAACGTGCCCGGCTTCGGCGGCATCCTCGACGTTGTTGATTCGGTTTTGGTGGCGGCGCCGTTCGGATATTTGTTCTTTCAAGTGCTGGCAAGGTAGAGCAGGACATTGGAGCTTACCATACAATTGGATTCAGCCGACAGGCAGCTCGAGCTGTTCGGGCCTGCCGATAGTCATTTGCGCCTGCTGCGGGATTCGCTCGATGTAAGGATTACTGCACGCCGTAACAACATCCTGATTTCCGGCAAGGTAACAAACGTCAAAAAAGCCGCTGAAGTTCTGGAGAATATGCAAAAGTATCTTTCCAGACACGGCACTCTTACTGTTGACGACGTCGGCCGGCTGCTTGCCGGCGGTGTTTCTCCGGATGTGCCGCTGTCTGCCGAGGCCCTTAGTGTCTATTCACACAAGAAGCTCATTGAGCCATCCAGCAAAAGGCAGCTCCGCTACGTTGAGGCAATGCTCGCAAACGACCTGACGTTTTGCATCGGCCCGGCCGGAACCGGCAAAACCTATCTTGCAGTCGCGGTTGCCGTATCGATGCTGAAGAAAAAACAGATAAGGCGCATAATCCTTGCCAGACCCGCCGTCGAAGCGGGCGAAAAGCTCGGCTTCCTGCCCGGTGACATTGCAGCCAAAGTCAATCCTTATCTTCGTCCCCTTTTCGATGCTCTTGAAGATATGATGGATTTTGCCCAGATGAGAAAGTTTATGGAGCTGGATATTATCGAAATTATCCCTCTTGCTTTTATGCGTGGCAGGACCCTTAATGAATCGGTGGTAATCTGTGACGAGGCCCAGAATACCTCGCCTTTGCAGATGCTGATGGTTTTGACCCGTCTGGGACACGGCTCAAAGATGATTATCACCGGTGACATAACTCAGATAGACCTGCCTTCGGGCCAAAGAAGCGGAATGATAGAGGCAGTCGAGCGACTGCGTCGTATAAAGGGTATTGGCGTTGTAGAGCTGACCCGAAGCGATATTGTCCGGCATCGACTGGTCCAGAGTATTGTTCGCGCCTATCGCAACGACAGACCGGCGGTGTCAAAACGTAAATCGAAATCGCGGGTTGAGAAGTAGAATTCGCCAGACTGACTGTCACCCTTGCAGGGAGCATATATGGGGTTTTTTAGCAGGACAAGTTCGCGTCGAAGCCGAGTCCGTAAAGGCCCGCCGGGCAGGTACGTTGACCTGAGCCGGCTGGCCAATCCCGATGTTATCTACTCGGCGTTTATCTGGCTGCTGTTTGTCTGCATGTGTGTGGCTGTATTCGGATACGAGCTGCTCCGGGAAGGTCACTATGCCCAATTGACGGCATTGGCCGTAATCATTGTTCTGATTTGTCTCACGGCGGCGTTTCACATTTCTCAGTATCAGAAGCGCCTGCTGAAAAACCGAGCCAGGGCAATCGGGCTGGTTGCTCTTTTCGTTGGTTTGCTGGTTGCCGCAAAAACCGTGGTCCTTATGACCGCCCAGACATTCTGGGCTACCGGCGCAGCAGTGGCAGTGGCCTTGATTTTGGCCATCGCCTACGAGCGGCGTTTCGCTACTGTTATGAGTGTGTTTTACTGTGTGCTTGCCTATTTTGCGATGGGTAGTATGGCAAGCTTCAGCGTACTGCTTACTATGATTGCCGGCACACTGCCGTTTTGTTTCTTCCTCAAGGAAATACGTACGAGGATGAAGCTTCTTGAGGTAAGCGTAGTGTCTGCGGCGATGGTTTTTCTGACGTCGGCTGCGATGAAGCTGCTTTATGCCCCAGCTTCCACTGCCAGCATGCTCGAAGTTGCCGGGCCTAATGCCGCAATCACCCTTGTCGTAGGTGTGCTTATTCAGGGCCTTCTGCCCGTCCTCGAGAAAGTATTCAAGATAGCGACAAGTATGACCCTGCTCGATTACAGCGACGCCAATCAGCCGTTGTTGAAGCGCCTTGCTATGGAAGCGCCCGGTACTTACAGCCACAGCCTGCTTATCGGTTCTCTCGCAGAGGCGGCCGCAGAGGCAATCGGACGAAACGGCCTTTTATGCAGGGTCGGCGCTTATTACCATGACATCGGGAAAATCAGCAAGCCCGGCTACTTCGTCGAAAACCAGCTTGGCTCAGTGAGTTGGCACAAGGAGCTTTCGCCCGCAATGAGTCAGCTAATCATCGTCGGCCACGTCAAAGACGGTATCGAGCTGGCTAAAGAATACGGGCTGCCGGCGGTCCTGCGTCAGTTCATTGAAACACATCAGGGCACCACTCTCGTTGAATACTTTTACAATGAGGCGGTAAAGCAGCACGGGCAAAAAGACTCCCCGGATACCCCGCCTCCTTCCGAGAGGGAGTACCGTTATCCCGGCCCCAAGCCGCGGACAAAAGAGGCCGCCATTGTAATGCTCGCGGACTCGGTCGAGGGTGCAGTACGGTCTTTGTCCGAGCCGACCCCGACGAAAATAGAGGTGGTGGTGCATAATATGGCTATGAAACGGCTGCAGGACGGCCAGTTCGATGAATGTGAATTGTCCCTGCGGGAACTGAGCCAGATAGAGGCAAGCTTGTCAAAGTCTCTCGCAGCCCATTATCACGGACGCATCGCCTATCCGAAGCCGCCCGATGCACCTCCTGAGAAAAACAACAAAATAAATGCCTAAAAGAACATTCCCTATGCGTGGCATAGTTATTTCTTTCAAATGTGAGTTCAAAGGCGTGAGCTGCCCTGAGCAGGAGTTCAGCAAGCTTGTCCGGGCAGTCTGTAAACGTTTCAAGCTCACAAACGCGACTGTAGATATCGCAATAGTGGGCAATAGCGGGATTCGAAAACTAAACAGGCGGTTTCTGAACCGCGGGGCCGTTACTGATTGTCTGGCTTTTGACCTGTCCGAGCCGGAAAGCAGGAGCAGATTGCTCGTGCTGGCTGTCAACGGCGAAAGGGCAGTATCGGAAGCGGCTAAACGGGGCCATTCACCTCAGGCCGAAATGGCACTTTACGTTACTCACGGCTTGTTGCATAATCTGGGTCTGGATGACCGGCTGCCGAAAGAGGCACAAAAGATGCATCGCCTCGAAGATGAGATTCTCCGGCAACAGGGCTTCGGTCCGGTATATGATAAAGCGGCTCGGTCGCTGCGACAAAAGCCGCGTGCCAAGCGGAAATCTGCCGGCCGTGCGGGCTGAGGAGACACAAAGTGAGCCAGGTCGGCTGGATGATACTACTGGTTTGCGTCCTTTCGGGGGCGGCGCTGTTTTTCTCGGTCGGCGCAGCGTCGCTGCGGATGTTCTCGCACACGAAATTGCAGCAGGTATTAAGAGTAAAAGGCAGTTACGCCGATGCCGAGCTGCTCGCCGACAAAATTTCCCAAAATGCCGACAGGTTGATTATGGCCTGCTCGCTATATCGCCTTATCCTGAATATGTGCACTCTGTTGCTTCTCGTTGCCATTTTTGCATCGGGGCGCGAAGCCGGGCCTGTGCTTAGTGATTATGTCTTGAGTTTTCCTATTGCCGTTGTTGTGTTTTCGCTGTTTAGTCTTGCAGTCCCGAACGCCTGGGCCAAGTATGCCGCCGAAACTACCATTGGCAGGACCTATGGCGTTCTGTTTTTCTTTGCCGGCTTTGTCGGTCCCCTGTTGTATTTGTGGAACTCCATCGATAGTTTCGTCCGTCGCCTTGCCGGCGTCGCTGCTGTTACACCCGGCCGGCGGCTCGAAGAAAAACAGGATGAATTCCTTGATGAATTAATGCAGCACAGAAAGCACGGCGTAGTCGACGAAGAGCAGCAGGAGATGATTGAGGGCGTCCTCGAGCTGAGCGAGACTACTTCCGACAAAATAATGACCCCGCGCACCAGCGTTATTGGTATTGAGGCCGGCTCAGACCTCGATATGGTCGTTGGGATTATTACCGCCGCGGGACACACGCGCCTGCCGGTTTATGAGGGCAGCATTGACAATATAATCGGCTTTATCTACGCAAAGGACCTGCTGAAGGAAATCGGCAAATCCCCCGAACAATTCCGGCTGCGCGACAAACTGAGACCCGCGTATTTCGTCCCGACAACGAAACCGCTCAAACTTCTCCTCCACGAGTTCCAGAGCCGCAAACTGCACATAGCTGTTGTCCTTGATGAATATGGCGGCACCGCAGGCATTGTTACGCTGGAAGACATTCTCGAAGAGCTTGTCGGCGAAATAACCGATGAATATGAGAAATCCGTCCCCGGCCCCGTGCGCGAGATTACCGCGGATACAATCGAGGTTAATGCGAGAATGTATGTCAATGAGCTTAACGACAAATACGATATGGGCCTGCCTGAAAGCGAAGATTATGATACGGTGGGCGGCTTTGTCCTGTCGCACCTCGGCTACATCCCGCAGACCGGTACCGCCTTCGATTACGGAAAGCTTCATTTCACTATTATTTCCGCCGAACCCAGAAGAATAAACGGCATCAGAATATACAGGGTGCCCGTGCAAAATGTTGACAAAGGATAAAGCAGTCTGCATCCGCGTAATTGACTACTCCGAGACCTCGCAGGTGGTCACTTTCTTCACAAGGCAAACCGGCAAAGCCGCAATGATTGCCAGGGGCTCGAAGCGCCCGCGCCGCCCGTTCGGGGGGCCTGTCGAGATGTTCTCGTGCGGCAAAATCGTCTTTTCTGATTCGAGCCGTGAAAAGCTTGCCACACTCGTTGAATTCGAACCCTCCGGTGAAGTCGTAAACTTTTCAGTCCTTGCGGCGGATGGTTTTGTCCTGAATTGCTGTCTTCTCTCGGCCGAACTCGTAAATCTTCTCACCAAAGATTACGACCCGCATCCCGGCTTGTATGACGGGCTGCTTCAGTTTCTACGAGTTGCAACCCGCACCAAGGTTACCGATGCCGCGCGGGGCAAACTCGTAGCCGGGCTTACTGTTTTTCAGCTTACGCTGCTCAGGGAAATTGGTATCTGTCCGGTCCTGCAGCAATGTGTGAACTGCAAAAATTCTTTCAGCCCCCGATGGCCCGAGGTGTATTTCAGCAGCAGTGCAAACGGTCTTGTCTGCCGGGATTGCCAGGGGACATCCCCGGATAGAACCCGGCTCACCAAAAGGGCCGCACAAGGCCTCGCAAGTATCGAATCGCTTGCTTCAGCCGACGATCAGACTATCGGGCAGGTTGAGGAAATTCTGATGGGCTATATTACCGATACGCTGGGGCGACCACCCAAAATGGCAAAATACATACTTCAGTGGCAGGTAACTACTTAGGTGTAAAATGCAAAACTCTATCTCATCTTGACATTTTTATCTAATTTGCCATTCGTGCGATGGTTGTTGTTAGCCATCTTATAAAATCGGCATTAAAAAAAAGCCAGATTCCAAAGAAAAGAATCTGGCTTCGGAGGAGGGTGATGAAAAGCCAATAAGAACGTCTCCCTTTACTCCTCTACAATCCTATACTTTGCCTTAAATAAATAATCGCCACTGCGGCTGAAATTTCTTTAGTCAAATTTGTCTTGCAACAACACATTTATACGTTAACCACGTCAAGCAGGGGTTGCTAAAAATCAAGTGTTTTTTCGCTTTCCACCGTAAAAAGCCCTTAATTCGCCCAAAAGGCCAGTTATTTTACGCTTGCTAATCGTCCTTTGTTCTCTTATTTTTAACCAATTCGCTGTTACTTTTTGGAGTGACCAAATATGACCGGCAGGGTCACAGTTGCCGATCTGGTTGAGGCCAAACGGCAGGGACGTAAAGTTGTCGCTGTCAGTTGCTACGACTACACTACGGCCCTTCTGCTAGCCCAAACCGACGTAGAGATGATTCTCGTTGGAGACTCGGCGGCCCAGATTATTCTCGGCCACGATTCCACACTCCCTGCGACGATGGATTTTATGGTTACTATTACCGCTGCCGTGCGCCGAGGGGCGCCGAACGTCTGCCTCGTTGCCGATATGCCCTTTTTGTCTTATCAGCTCGGTCTTAGCGATGCGGTTAGAAATGCCGGCAGGTTTGCCGTCGAGTGCGGCGCACAAATGATAAAAATTGAGGCCTCCGGCCCTTATCTTGATATCGTCAGAGCAGTTAGTGACGCCGGTATGGCCGTTATGGCACATATAGGAATCAGGCCCCAGAGCATAGGTAAGCTCGGCAGATTCAAAGCTGAGGCCTCCACTGCGGAAATGGCGGCGGAGCTTATTGCCCTGGCGGGGCAAATGGTAAACGCAGGCGCCAGTGCTTTGTTACTCGAAGGTGTTTGCGAGGAGGTTGCACAAATCATTACCGAGCAAAGCGATGTGCCGGTTATAGGCATTGGTTCGGGACCTGAATGCGATGGCCAGATACTGATTGCGCCAGATATCCTCGGTCTGATGCAGACACCCGGGCCGAAGTTCGCAAAAAGCTATGCGAGTCTCGCTGATGTAACCGTGGCCGCGTTTGCCGAGTATGCCAGAGAAGTCAGAGCAGGCCGATATCCTGATGCTGAACACAGTTACCATATGAAAAAAGGCCAGCAGGACCGCCTGCGGCAGATGCTCGATGGCGGTAGCCGACTTACAAGCAAAGGTTAACATTAGCCATACCATATTTATGCTGAAAGGGCTGATTTAAAATGGACAACGTAGCGCCTATTCTTCTGTCTTCAATTATCTGTGACAGGGTTATCTTCGACCGAATAACGGGTATGCCGAGTGTCATAAACATAATTCAGACCATCAACGCCCCTAAATACCCCGTTCGCCACGACCAGCTCATATTCTTCTGCGAGCTGACAAACGGCCACGGCCAGACGAAGATGAACATCCGGCTTGTCGACCTCGAAAATCAGGACAAGATTATTTTCCAGCAGACCCGCGAGGTTAATTTCAAAGACGTCAGGCAGATAGTTACAGTTGCGATTAACCTGATGGGTGTGGTTTTTCAGCATCCCGGCGAATATCGTTTCCAGTTGTTTGCTGATGAAACGCTTCTCGGCGAAAGGTCGGTAGTATGCAGGCAGGTTAATTTTCCTCCACCGCCTGCGGGGCCGACTACGCCTCCAGGCACTCGATAAACGCCCCGACCTCAGGACCTATAATTGCTGGCGATTTGATATACCATTGCCTTTTGCCTTCCTGAATGTGTTAATTAGTGGCCGAATCGTGTGCTTCGCTTGGCTTATCATTTAGCAAAACAATTTCCCCCGCTTTCGCAGATTGCCTATTTTAACTCAAGATTTTCTTAGAGTCTTACCGATTTAGAAATTACCCATATTAACACAAGTGTTTATTTATGTGGTTATGGCGAAGTGAAATGAACTTGCGAATATAGTTTTGGAGGCAGATTTATGATTCGGGAAGAGACAGTCGCGCGTTACCTGGAGGTCTTATTAAGGGGCGACAGAGGGCTTTCGAGGTCCGTCATTGAAGAGACACTGCAAACCGGAGCTACGACGAACTTGGTCTATATGGAAGTGATATGGCCTGCGATGGTGGAAATAGAAGGATTGCTACGGGCAGAGCGGATTACGCCGGCACAAGAGCACCTTGCAACGCGCATTAATCGCACGATTGTCGACCAGTTGCAGAATAAGCTACCCCGCAGACCCGCAAGAAGTAAAAAAATTACTGTTTGCTGTGCGCCGGAGGAGCTTCAGGAGCTGGGCGGCCAGATTATAGCGGACCTTTTCGAAAGTGATGGCTGGGAAGTCAGGTTTCTCGGCGGCGGTCTGTCAAACGATGACCTTCTTACCTTCGTCCACGAATATGCTCCCGACATATTCCTGATTTATGGAACAAGTCCCAGGCAGGCGCCTTTGGTCCGTCAGCTTATCGACAGAATAAGGGAAGTCAATGCACATCCCGATATGCAGATTATGGTTTCAGGCGGGCTGTTTAACCGCGCGGAGGGCCTGTGGCAGGAAATAGGCGCAGATGCCTTTGCTGCAACGGCGGAGCAGGCGCTGAAAATCGCCAGCGGAGCGGTTCCCATCGAGCCGATTTCGCGCACGATAAACCGGCGAAAAAGAAAACGTCAGAATGTTCCGGCCGATGCTCAGGAAAACGATGCTCAAAGTGTTGCCTGCTGAAAGTGAATCCGGCAATGGTGCAGCAGGATTTTAGCGTGAGTCCTTCAGCAGCTTGTATTCCACGGAGTCGGCCAGTGCCTGCCAGCTCGCCTCGATGATGTTCTCAGAGACGCCGACTGTGCCCCAGATATCGGTCTTGTCACGTGACTCGATGATGACTCGGACGCGAGCTGCCGTGCCTTCGCGTGCGTTGACAACTCGCACCTTGTAGTCAATCAGGTGAACGTCTCTGATGCTCGGATAGAAGTTTTCTAAGGACCTGCGCAGGGCGGCATCAAGGGCGTTTACCGGGCCGTCGCCTTCGCCGACCACGTGCTCGACCTGGTCGCCGACTTTCAGCTTGACGGTGGCCTCGGTGATAAGCTCGCCGCTTTTGAGTTTTTCGACGACCGTGTTGTATTTTATCAGCTCGAAAGCGGGCTTATACGTCCCCATTATCTTGCGCACTAACAGATCGAAGCTCGCGTTGGCCGCCTCGAACTGGTAACCTTCGTTCTCGAGCTCCTGGACGCGGGCAAGAATCTTTTTTGCCAGTTCTTTGTCTTCGCTGATTTTTGCCTTTTCAAGCTCGGCCAGGACGTTGCTTTTACCGCTCAGCTCGCTGATGAGAAATCGGCGCTCGTTGCCGACCAGTCCCGGGTCGATGTGTTCGTATGTCCGCTTGTTTTTGCGCAGGGCATCGACGTGCAGTCCCGCCTTGTGAGCGAAGGCGCTTTCACCGACGTAAGGCATATTCACCACCGGCGATAGATTGCATATTTCAAAAACGAATCGTGATACCTTGGTGAGCGTTTTGATTTTTCCCGGCATCAATACTTCGAGGCCCATCTTCAACGCCAGATTCGGGATTACCGTACACAGGTTGGCGTTGCCGCATCGCTCGCCGAGTCCGTTGATTGTTCCTTGCACGTGCCTGGCGCCGGCGTGCACACCGGCGATGGTGCCGGCGTTTGCGCAATCGCAGTCGTTGTGCGTATGAACGCCGATTGTCAAGGGGCTTAGCATACCGCAGACCGTCTTTGTGATGTTATATACGTCGTGAGGCATTGTTCCGCCGTTAGTGTCACACAGCACGATTGCATCTGCTCCCGCTTCGGCCGCCGCCTGAACTACTTTCGTCGCGTATTCCGGGTTTTCCTTGTAGCCGTCGTAGAAATGCTCGGCATCGAATATTGTCTCTAGTCCGTGCTTTTTGAGAAAGCGGATGCTCTCTGCGCACATCGCAATATTGTCATCGAGTGAGCAGCCGAGCACGCCGGTAACGTGCAGGTCCCAGGTCTTGCCGACTATGGTGGCGGCAGGGGCCTTGCAGGTGACGATTGTGTTTAGAGAGACATCATCGTCTGCTTTGCTGTCGACCCTGCGGGTGCTGCCGAATGCGACCAGCTTGCAGTTGCGCAGTCCGAGCTTGCCGGCCTCGGCGAAGAATTGCGTCTCTTTCGGGCCGGATGCAGGGTAGCCACCCTCGACGTAATCAACGCCGAGTTCGTCGAGACATCTGGCTATGGTCAGTTTATCCTCGAGTGAGAAGCTGACACCCTCGGTTTGCATCCCATCCCGCAGAGTTGTGTCGTAAATTTTTACCCGTTCCATAGGTATTTCCTGTCTGTAGTCGAAGCCGATTGAAACCACCATTTTAGCTTGGCCTTACCAGAGTGTAAAGGGCGATATGGTCAGGTTATTAAGATACCTGTAGTCGGTCGCAGCCGGCTGGGATGGCCGTAAATGTGCTTTACCGGGCAGGAAAATTTATGTCTGATTATTGCTTGCGGGCTGGTTATTTGGTATACTAAAAGGTTTATGTAATTGCCGGTGCAATGTAACTTAGTCTTGTTGGTGGAGAAGATGATTTTAACACAGATTTTGCAACCGAGTTGCGTAAGGGTGCCCCTTGATGCCAGGGACAAACGCTCGGCCATAACCGAGCTAATTGACGCACTCGATGAAAATGGGCTGCTGTTGAAAAAAGACGCAGTGTTACAGGCGGTATTGATGCGCGAGCAGACCAAGAGCACGGGCATTGGCTCAGGGATAGCAATCCCTCACGGCAAGTGCACTGCGGTCAAAGAATTGGTGATGGCTATTGGCATTCCCGCCGAGCCGATTGATTTTGAAAGTGTTGATGGCGAGCCTGTCGGTATAATTATCCTGCTTGTTTCGCCTTCAGACCAGACCGGGCCGCATATTCAGGCCCTTGCCAAGATAAGCCGCCTGATGCTTGACGGGGCGTTCAGGAGCAAATTGCAAAAGGCCGGTTCCGCCGAAGAGCTCTATGAAATCCTAAGCAGCAAAGAGAATGAGTAGATGGTTTAGGTAACATTATCACACGGCAGCAGTCGTCTGCCGCTGTGCTTTTTATTCCTCATGCTTTTCCGTTGGTGATTCCCACAGAACCAGTCCAAGCTCATAAGGATTGGTCATATCGGGATGTTGTGGCACAACCCGCACTGCGATGCCCCTTCGCCCCGATGCATCACAGGGGGTCAATCCGCTGAACCAGTGCTCACTATCCTGCCCTGTGGGGCCTTGATGTTTCATTTTGATTACGGAGCCGTCAGTAATGTTGCCGCGGGCGTCCAGCGGGCCGTGGTAAAGCTCGACTGAGACGTCCTCGGCTTTGAGTTTGCCGAGTTTGACTAAGGTACTTACTTTCAACTGTGAGCCGACCTTGAGTTGTGGATTTCTTGGGTCAAGCCCTTCGACTCGTTCTCCGTTGCCGAGCTCTACCCGCACATCTTTGATTGCCAGGTCTGGCCAGGCATCTTCCGCGTTTGCCTTCCAGCTTGCAAGAGTCTTGGCCCTGCTCAAATTGTCGGCTGTCATATACTCCCATCGCGACCGAGCCGGCAGATAACACCGCTGTGCGTAATCCCTGACCATTCTGTGTGTATTGAACCGCGGCGTAATCCATCCTATCGATTTCCTGACCCTGTGTATCCAGGCACGTGGAAGGCCGTCGGCGGAGCGGGTATAGAACAATGGGACAACCTCGTTTTCGAGCATATTGTATATTGCCTGCGACTCGACCACGTCCTGATAGCCGGCATCATCGTAAATTTCGCCTGCTCCTATGGCCCAGCCGCCGTCTGGTTTGTATCCCTCGCACCACCATCCGTCGAGCGTGCTCATATTCAGTGCGCCATTGATTGCCGCCTTCATCCCGCTGGTTCCGCTGGCTTCCCAGGGCCTGCGCGGATTGTTGAGCCACACGTCCACACCCTGCACTAACATCTTGGCAGTGTTGATGTCATAATCCTCGAGAAATACAATCCGGCGTCTGACGTCGTATTGTGTTGCAAAGTGGACGATTTCCCTGATAATTTCCTTGCCTTCGTTGTCCCTCGGATGGGCTTTGCCGGAGAATATGAACTGGACGGGTCGCGTTTGGTCGGTGAGCAGTTTTGCCAGTCGTGCCGCGTCTTTGAATAACAGGTTCGCCCTTTTGTATCCGGCGAAGCGTCTCGCAAAGCCGATTGTCAGCGACTCGGGATTCAGTACCTCTTCGGCCCGGTTCAGCTCACTATGATAGGTTCCCCTTCTTTCCATCTGTGATTTGAGTCGCTTGCGGGCGAACGCTATCAGCCGTTCCTTGCAGCGCTGGTGGCACCGCCAGAACTCCTCGTCTGATATCTGCTCGATGTTGTCCCATACCGGTGAATCGGTGTTTTCGTCCGACCAGTTAGGACCCAGATATCGTTCATAAAGCCGGCTGATTTCCTCCGATATCCAGCTCTTGATATGCACACCGTTGGTGATTGACGATATTGGGACCTCGTTGGTGGGAACCCGCCTCCAGAGGCACGACCACATCTCGCGCGATACCCGGCCGTGCAGCTCGCTTACGCCGTTTATGTGGCTGCTTAGCCGCATCGCCAGTATAGGCATCTTGAATGATTCCCCTGCGTCATCCGGCAATATCTTTCCCATGGAAATCAGCCGGTTTTTGTCTATACCGAGCTTCGATGCGTAGCTGCCGAAGTATTTTTCCATAAGCTCGTTGCTGAATTCATCGACACCCGCCCGGACGGGGGTGTGCACGGTAAATACTGTGCCGGCCTTAACGGCCTCGAGGGCTTCGTCAAAGTCAACTCCCGATTCGGCCATAAGTTCTCGTATTCGTTCGAATGCCGAAAACGCGGTGTGCCCCTCGTTCATGTGGCAGACGGTCGGCCTGATACCCATTGCTTTTAGTGCCCGCATACCGCCTATGCCAAGCATAATCTCCTGGCGAATCCTCATTTCTGTGTCGCCGCCATATACTGTCGTTGTAATCATTCGGTCGGTAGCGGAATTGACCGGCAGATTCGTATCCAGCAAATACAACTTTGCTCGACCAACCGATGCGCACCATATCTGTGCGATAACGTCTCTACCCGGGTATTCCACACTGATGGTCAGGGGCTGTCCCGTTGCGTCGCGGACCATCTCAAGCGGCATATTGTAGAAATCGTTTTCTATGTATACTTCCTGCTGCCAGCCGTCAACGTTGAGATACTGCCGGAAGTATCCCTTCTGATACATAAGGCCGACTCCTGCCGTCGGTATCCCGAGGTCGGAGACGCTCTTCAAATGGTCCCCTGCAAGAATACCCAGGCCGCCTGCGTAGATTGGCAGGCATTCATGAATGCCGAACTCGGCGCTTAAATATGCAAGTGTGAATTTCTCCGGCTCACTACAGGCGCTTGTGAACCAGTTTGGCCCCGCAAGATATGATTTGAGTTTATCCGCCGCTTTTCGCAGTTCGGCTACGAATCCTTCGTTTTCCGCAAGGGCGTTTAATCTGTCCTGAGAGATGTTGCCCAGCAGCTTGACTGGGTTGTGCCCGCAACTGTCCCAAAGTTTATTGTCGATTCGGGAAAACAAATCCCCCAGCTCGTGGTTCCAGGACCAGAACAAATTACCCGCGATTACCTCAAGGTCACTGAGCACCTCCGGCAGGGCCGGGAGAACCGTATAGTTGCGAATTTTGAGCATTTTCGCTTCTCCAGTGGGTAAGTCTTTTTCTGCCAGGCACTAAGCAGCACAAAATGCCGGTCTCGGTGCCCTTATTCTAAATCGACAGAACCATAACCCGGCTTAACGCCGAAAAGGGACCAATAACAATCCATTATACGAATGGCGGGCGGGCCCAGTTTGCCTAGCGCGGCTTCCAGCCCGTGATGGGCCACGGCTTACTATTCCCTCTATGTACCCGGTGGTATATTTACCGGGACGAATCCGTTTGTAACAACTTTTATGGGCGGGACTCTGTTGTTGAAATAGGTGGGCGATAATAAAAAAGGCCTGTTGTTACAGGCCTTTCCTAACAGCAGGACTTTCCTCCGCTGATGCGGTAAGAAAGCGAATTGAACAAAACCCTGTATTTCCAGGTGGGTAATCGTTGCTTGTGTCCGAAAGTCCTAAGTTGTATAGGCGTTTCCGGGCCGACAAGGCCTGATTTCCCTTAGTTGGGTTTATCGGTTTTTTCAAATATGGCTTTCTATACCAGCACCGCAGGGGCGCCTGCCAAGTTTCTTATACCAAATTTGGAAACAAAAATCAAGGCAAAAACCTGCTTTATTCGGACCTTTCAATTGTTGCTTCGCCTTTTATTTATCACAGCTACAGCATCTCATCGGTTCTCGCTGGTGTTTTTGTCCAGCGAAAATTCAGCTTGCTGATAAACCCGGATAACTGCGGCATTTGTTTCTTGCCGGCATAACCATTCGTGCTTATACTGGGCTTATAAATGCTTCGGATTCGGAGTGTTGAGGCCCCGGCCCATATACATAAAGATATGATTCCTGTTCGCTGAAATGCAGTGGAAGCTCTGAACGCTAAAAACCAGGACCCCGGCAGGCCAAGGACGCGGCTTATCAACGTGTCCAATCGACTGTCGGTAACTGTTACGAAGAACGCTGACGGTCTGCACTTTGAAGAGAGTGTTGGTGGCCTTACTACAGGTCTGGCTTCTTTGTCACAGGACTATGAGATATGCTGGGTGGGCTGGCCCGGCATTACCGCCGATGACCTGGACGACTCACAGAAGCAGCAAATCGTAAATCGTTTTGCCGAGACATCGACCTGTCCGGTCTTTCTCTCCACGGAGCAGGTCGAACATTTCTACGAGGGCTTCTCAAACAAGACCATCTGGCCGCTGTTTCACTATTTCCCCTTAAATACTGTCTTTGAAGACCGTTACTGGCAGGAATACCAGAGGGTAAATGAGGAATTCTGCAGTGCAGTTCTTGACATAGCAGGACCCGACGATTGCATCTGGGTGCATGATTATCACCTGATGCTTTTGCCCGGACTCCTGCGGGACAAGCTCCCTTCTGCTAAAATCGGGTTTTTCCTGCACATACCTTTTCCGTCGTTTGAGCTTTTTCGCCTGCTGCCTTGGCGAAGGGAGCTGCTCACCGGCATTCTCGGGGCCGACCTCGTTGGCTTTCATACCTATGACAGCGTCACCTACTTTCTAAATAGCGCATCCAGAATTCTCGGTTATGAGCACTCGATGGGAACACTCACTGCCGACAACCGCCTCGTAAAAGTTGATTCATTCCCTATGGGTATAGATTACGAAAGATATTCGCAGGCCCCTTACGACGAAAAAGTTCGCAGTTATGCTGCGGAGATACGCCGGAAGGTGGGAGACCGAAAAGTTGTCTTGTCGGTCGACCGGCTGGATTATACCAAGGGTATTATCGAACGTCTCGAGGCCTACGAAATGTTCCTCTCGGAATACCCGCGTTACAAAGCACAAGTCACCTTGATTGTGCTGGCGGTTCCTTCACGCGCACACGTAGATAGTTATATGCAACTGAGGGAACAGCTCGAACGGCTGACTGGAAGAATAAACGGCGAGCACGGAGCAATCGGGTGGGTGCCAGTCTGGTATCTGTACCGGGCCGTTCCATTCGAACAACTCATTGCGCTCTATTCCGTCGCTGATGTCGGGCTGGTGACACCGTTGCGTGACGGGATGAACCTCGTTGCGAAGGAGTTCGTTGCCGCCAGGACGGACGGCACGGGCGTCCTGGTCCTTAGCGAAATGGCCGGTGCCGCCAGCGAGCTGGGTGAGGCCATCATAGTAAACGCGCATGACAAGCACGCCATTGTGCGGGCGCTGGCTGAAGCACTCGAAATGCCGCGGGAAGAACAAATCGACCGCAACAGGTCGATGCAGGAACGCCTGTCGCGGTACACGGTCAAGCGATGGGTGGCTGATTTCATCGAAACACTTAATGACATTAAAAGCACCCAACGTCAGCATTCGGTCCGGCTGCTCACCAGGCCTGACAAAGACAAACTTGTCGCCTCATACAAAAAAAACCGCAATCGATTGCTGCTGCTTGATTATGACGGGACCCTCGTTGGATTCGTCGACCGGCCCGATAAAGCCCGCCCGGACGAGGAACTTATGGAACTCTTGAAAAAACTTGCGGCCGATAAGGCAAATGAGGTCTTAGTGATAAGTGGCAGAGATAGACGCACGCTTGAACGCTGGTTGCACGGCCTTGGAGTGTGTCTTGTCGCGGAGCACGGCGCCTGGTTTTCGCGTCACGACGGCCAGTGGCAGATGGCAGAGGCCTTCAGAAGCGACTGGAAACAGGTTGTTAAGCCGATATTGCAGCTTTATAGCGACCGAACGCCGGGCGGTTTCGTCGAGGAAAAGGAGTTTTCGCTCGTCTGGCACTATCGTCGGGCACACCCCGAAATGGCCGATGTCAGGACCAAAGAGCTCATTCACGCAATCGCAAACATGACAAAGAATCTTGGCGTTGGTGTTTTCGAGGGCAATAAAATTGTCGAAATAAAAAGCGCCGGCATTAGCAAGGGGCGGATTATCGAGCAGTGGCTTAAAACCGACGTATGGGATTTTATCCTTGCCGCCGGAGACGACTATACCGACGAGGATATGTTCGATGTTTTGCCGCCGGATGCGTTCTCTATAAAAATAGGCACAAGTATCTCCAAAGCGAGATTCAATATGGATAGTGTGCGAGACCTCAGAACGCTGTTGAAACAACTGAGTAATGTTACTGTCTGGACTGCGCCCTGAAAGGAGACATCATGCTGACCCTCGAAAGTTTTCGCAGAATAGTCCCGGACCAGGTCCTGGCGGGTATTTACGCAAGGGCAAGAGGCCTTTATGGCCGGCACATCGTCCACGTCAACGCAACCTACCAGGGTGGCGGTGTGGCTGAAATCCTCTATTCGCTCGTTTTGCTGATGAACGATGTAGGTATAGACACCGGATGGAGAATCCTACACGGCAGTCAGGAATTCTTTGAAACAACCAAGAGCTTCCACAACGCCCTGCAGGGCAAAAGAATGAACCTGTCCCAGACGCAGAAACGCCTCTATCAGCAGGTAAACCAGAACTTCGCAAAATTCACCCACCTCGACCACGACTGTGTTATCGTTCACGACCCTCAGCCGCTCGCCCTTATAAGGTACTACAAAAAACGACAGCCCTGGATTTGGCGGTGTCACATAGACCTCACCAATCCGCACAAGGAGCTTTGGGACTGGCTCAAGGGTTTCATAATCAAATACGACCAGATGGTTGTTTCAAACGAGCAATACGTAAAGCAGGCGCTTCCTGTCGACCAGAGAATTATGTTTCCGGCCATAAATCCCCTGATACCCAAGAACAGAGAGATTAGCCCGAAGACTATTCTTCAATATATCAAAAAGGCCGGCATACCCACGGATAAACCCGTAATTACTCAGGTCTCACGCCTCGACCCCTGGAAGGACCCCGAAGGGGTCATAGATGCCTTCGAGCTTGTCCGCGAAAAGGTCGATTGCCGGCTTGTCCTCTGTTACAACGTGGCCACCGACGACCCGGAAAGCTTGACGATGTACCAGAAGGTGCTTAAAAAAGCGGCACGCTTTAAGAAAAGCGGTGATGTCCTGCTCGTCGTCGGCAATAACGAACTGCTCGTCAATGCCATACAGAGATTCTCAACCTTAGTAATCCAGAAATCTCTCAGAGAGGGCTTCTGCCTCGCCGTAACCGAGGCCCTCTGGAAGGGAACCCCGGTGGTTGCATCGAATGTAGGCGGTATCCCTCTCCAAATTAAGGATGGCAAAAACGGCTATCTCGTCGAGCCGGACGACACAAAAGGATTCGCCGACAGAATTGTTCATCTGCTCAAAAATCCAAAAGAATTGGACCGCCTCGGCAGAAATGCCAGAGAGACCGTGCGACGAAACTTCCTCATTACCCGGCTGCTTTCCGACTACCTCGATATGCTAAACGAAGTGATGGGCAGATAGTGATTCAGGCCGTCCGAAGAACCGCCCCGACGTATGCGGATAATTCGGCGACAATTGCCGACTCGAAGCTATCTACTGCTTCGTGAGTTAAAGTGCCGTCGGTATCCCTGAACGAAAGCGATAGTGTTACGCTTTTCCTGCCCTCGGGTATGCCCTTGCCCCTGAATATGCCCACAAACTCGACGGTTTCAAGCTCGCTTGGGGCCTTGCTTTTTACTGCGGATTCGATGTCCGACCATGCGACTTTGTCGTCTAAAACCAGTGATAAGTCTCGTCTGATAGCTGGGAATCGCGGTATCGGCTTTACCTTAACCGGTCCGCGGCGTAAGCTCAGCAAATGTTCAAGGTCCAGCTCCACCCCGCAAACCGTAACGTTCTTGAAATCGAACTGGGTCATAACCTTCTGCGACATCATTCCCATTTCACCGATACCTGTTCCGTCCGCGATGATGCTTGCCCCTGCCTGTGCCCAGGTGATGTCGTTCGGCTCGAATGTAACGACACTTTCTGGGGCTATGTTTCTGAGTAATTCTTCGACTACGCCCCGAATGTCCCTCAAATCACTGTCACAGGCAATCGCCAGACGGGACTTTTCAACCGGTAGCTGGCCGGCCTTACCCGTTGGAATATATGTATCGGCAATTTCGAAGATTCTACAGGGCGTATTGCCAACGTTGTGATTTGATTTCATTACGCCCAGCAGCGAAGGCAGCACACTTTGCCGCAGATGCCCGGTGCCTTTTACCGTGGCATCTTTGACCGATAGATGCTGTTTTGAGTCCGGAGTTGCAAACAATTCTGCGACCTTGGCATCAACGAAACTCACTGTGACCGTCTCGTAGAATCTGCATCCGTTGAGATATGTCCCTATGGCGTCGATTGTCTGTTTTCGGGTTTCGATGGGGGCTACTTCGATTCTTATGGTCTTTTCCGTCGGCACCTTGTCGTAGCCCGAGACACGGGCAACTTCCTCTATCATGTCCGCCTCGCGATATACGTCGCTTCGCCAACTGGGCACAGAGCAGACTATTTGCTCGCCTTCGCGCTTTGGCTCGAAGCCCAGCTTGGCCAGAATCCTCATCACTTCATTTTGCGGCACTTCGATACCAAGCAGCTTCTTCAGCCGGCCTAAGCGCAGCGTTGCCTGTTTCGGCTTCGGCTTTCCCGGGTACACATCGACGACCCCTTTTGCCGCCTTTCCGCCTGCCACCTGGATTATAAGTTGTGCGGTTCGTTGCGAGGCCCGGTCTATGTTTTCGATATCGACAATCCTGCCGAATCGAAACGATGCCTCCGAAGGCAGCCCCAGTTTCCTCGATGTGGCCCGAACGCTGACCGGGTCGAAAAATGCGTCTTCGAGTAGTATCGCCGTCGTTGCCTCGCTTACCTCCGTTTCCAGTCCGCCCATAACGCCCGCAATCGCAACGGGTTTTTTCGCATCGGCGATTATTGGCATATCGGCTGCCAGCTCGCATTTTGACCCGTCGATACTGATGATTTGCTCGCCGGCCGATGCCTTTCGGACTATTATCCTGCCCCCCACGATTTTCGCATAATCGAATGCGTGTGGCGGCTGGCCTGTCTCGAGCATCGCGTAGTTCGTGGCGTCGACGATGTTATTGACGCTCCGCATTCCGATTGCTTCGAGACGACTCTTCAGCCAGTCTGGCGTTGGCCCGACTTTAACCCCCTCGATAACCCTCGCCGTGTACCGGCCGCAAAGAGCCGGCTCAATGATTTCCACCCCGGCAAGCTTGGCAACCGGTTTCTCCGATTCGGCCGGCTCAATATGTGGAAGCTTTAGCTCTCTGTCCGTAGCCGCGGCAAGCTCCCGGGCTATCCCGATGTACCCAAGGCAGTCTCCACGGTTGCTCGTCACCTCAACGTCGATTACCGCGTCATCACCTATATATTCGATGCCTTCGTTCGGCAGACCGAGATTGCTTAGAATCTCCGCGACCTCCTCGGCCGAGTGCTCAATGTCGATATAGTCTCGAAGCCAGCTAAGCAATACCTTCATAATCGGTTACAGAAAAACAATCCTGAAATTTTGGAATAGATTACACCGCAGCCGGCTCGCTTGCAATGCTTTTATTGTTCGACGTTGGCAGGTTTGCGAATCCCGTAGCTTTTAGAAATGAGAAAGTCCGCCTGCGCCAATTGACCGCGTGGGATTACTACCGTGGGATTATCAAGCTCGAATTCCACCACGTCGTACTTTGAGTCGGGATTGAGCTTCTGTGCCTCTGCGATATCGGCGATACTGCTTATCGGCATCCCGTTGAACCGGCTGACTACAAGCTGAGCAAGTCCGCTGTAGCCGAGATTTATCTGCGCGGGCAGAACATAGCTGAGTATGACAATATCTCGCCGCTCGTCGGTAGGCTTGAAAGATTTGTCCTGGAAATACTGGAACAGATGCGGGCTGACCTTGCCGGGCCAGTCCTTGCCCCAGTTGGCCAGATAAGACCTTGTCAGCTTCTGAAACACGAATCCCCCTGTAACCACATACTCCGGCTGTCGGCCGAACTCATAGTAGGGCACCAGCATCTCGGCAACGTCGAAATTCTTCGCCTCAACCTTGACCTGCTGCCGTTCACTGTCACGCCAGATATCAAACGCGATATCGTCCCCAACCCTGTGAAGTGTGATTAGGTAAGAAAAATAAATGCGGTCGTATGTCTTGTGGGCAAATCTTCCGTATGCGTCAAGTTCCTTGCCGTCGATGGCTAAAATAACGTCATTGCGCTTGAGCTGGTCACTGCCTGTCCCGATGTTGTAAACGTCTGTCACCAGCACACCTGCCTTCATATCCGCCGGCATTTTCAGATATCTGCGCATAGCCGGGTCTAAAAGCTCACCTGTGGAAAAGCCCTCGGTGGGGACGCCGCGGTAGTCGCCCTGCTTTGCCTTCGCTAAAAAGTCGTTGATAATAACGGCCGGTATCAATCCCGCCTTGTCGCTGCCTTCGCTCCAGCACGCAATTCCCACAGGCGTCGAGCCGTCAGTGTAAACTTGGCCGATACTCGTTTCCTGTGACGTATTCGTGACAACGAAACTCAAAAAGCGCGTATAGGAAACAGGCGTTCGATAGACATCGGCCCTGTCGAGGGAACCCTGACCGGTAGTCAGATGTCCGGTATTATTGAGCCAGTAAAAGTCCAGCATAGCTGACCGCCTGAACTTGTCCTTGAATTTGACGGGCTTCAGCGGTTTTGCTAAAGCGTTCGGCTCAAGCTCCACCAGCGCCAGGTCAATTTCGTAATCGACCTCCTTGATTCTTGCCGGTATATATTCGTTCTGGCCGAATACCTTCGCCTTGATTAATTTTGCCTCGGCCACGTTCCACGCCGGCGTTATCACCTCATAAGGGCCTACCGCGCAGCCGACGCCGTGTTTCTGCTGTATCTCCGTATTGCGCCAGGGCCGCAACTGGTCATAGCCGTAGGCCGAAACCTCTAAATATACCAGCGACTGTTTCATTGATTCGCGGACGTCCGCTTTCACAACGCAGGCCGCTGCAAGCATTGCCAGACACAGACCGATATAGCTTCGATTGCGTATGGTCTTCATAGCTGCTCCTCCAGTTTCGCCTGTTCGGGTATGTCGTATTTTTCGAGGATAACCGCCTGACGGTTGTGGGCTGCTTTGGCGTCGATTATCAAAGGCCGGTCCACGCCCATAAACTTAATCTCATAAAAGTCTTCCTCGCTTTTTTCAAACAGTTCCAGCGCGTCCCCAAGCTTCCATACCGGTGTGCCGTTTATGCTTTCGACAACCTGACTTTTGAATCCCCCCGCGTATGCATTTATCTCGTCCGGCATTATTTCCGACAGCACCACGTATTCCTTCCGCTCTCTGTCTTTATTAAGCTGTATCGAGTTGCGGAACAGATATCGCAAATAGAACGGTGCATCCGTCGGCCACTCCGGCCCCCACGCTTCGAGGTAATTCCGCGTGGCCGGAACAAACGTCAGCCCCCCAAAGCAGACGTACCGCGGCGCAATGTCGTATTGCCTCGCAAATTCGAACACCGGCCTGTTCAACGCCACCGTCGCCGTTGCCTCCTTCAACTTCCCTTCACGATAGAACGCAAGCTCCGCCGTCTCGCCTGTCTGTTTGGTTTCCACCACCTCCGACAAATCGAGCTTCAGCCCGTAAATATCGACCCTGCCGTCATTGTCGATGTTGTATTCATCAATCCTGATCAGCACGTCACCCGGCTTTAGAATCTTCTCGACCGAGCTGTGCATTAACGTTTGTATTATAACCACTCCTTCCTGCCTATCCGGGACCTTGAGATAATCCTTATAGCTTTCGCTGTGCAGCCCGTGATACAGCATCACGCCAAGCGAGCCGAAGCCGTCGTATTTGCCGTCTTCGATATCGGTCAGAAAGTGTTTTATCACCGTTGTTGGAATCATATACCCGATATTTTCCGCCTGCATCAGTCCCTGAAACGCAACGCCCACAACGTTGCCGTCCTGTATCACAGGCCCGCCGCTGTTGCCCGGGTTAATCGCCGCGTCCGTTTGAATCACCAAGTGCGAATCCGCTCCCGTGTGGGCGTATGTGTCCATCTGTATCCGCGAGACTACTCCCTCCGTGACCGAGATGTGCCTGCCTCCAATCGGAAAGCCGTAGGTTGAGACCGTTGAGTTTATACCCGGAAGCCCCGCAAGCTCCAGTGCGGCCGTATCGTCGAAAAAGCTCGCGTCATCCACCACAAGCACAGCAAGGTCGCAGTCGTGCCCGATAAACGCCGCCTTCGCCGGATACCGTTTCGCCACGCCGTCTTTTTGCAGTTCCAGGTATTTATTATTGCTGACGTTGTGCGCGTTGGTCAGCACCCTACTGTCGTCGATGATAAAGCCCGAACCCACCCCCTGAACCATATTTTTTTGTTTCCACGGCGTAACGTAGTCGAAATCCTGCCCGACGCTTCGAATCATCACCACCGATTTTTCCATCCCTCCGAGCCCATCTGCACCGCAAATACCCCAGTTGCCCAGCGCCAAAACTATTACGAATGCAGCTTTGAAAATACCCCGGCTTTTCATTTCTCGTTTTCTCCGTCTGCCTGGCTATATGACATAATCTTCCATCTTGATGCTTTGGCTGATACTACCATGCCGCTGAGACAAAGACAATGGTCTTGTGTGTCTGGATGATTTCCTTGGAAAAACGGGTTGACGGACTTTGTGCTACTTGGTTATAATCCTGCGATTTTTTGAGCTTGAAAATTACAGGAGTATATATGGCAGGTAATGCGAAAGACATTTTGAAGCAGAAACTGACCGGCGAGCAGTATAATCGGCTGGTCACGCTGGATAACTCGAAAATGCACAGCTTCGTTGCCGACGCTATCGAGCTGACTAATCCCGGCTCCGTCTATGTCTGCACCGACTCGCCCGATGACATCCAGCACATCCGCGAGCTCGCAGTGAAAAACGGAGAAGAGATTCCCCTCGATATAAAGGGTCACACCTGCCACTTCGACGGCTACCACGACCAGGGCCGTGATAAAGCAAATACGAAGTACCTTTTGCCTGTGGGTTCCACGCTCGGAGAAAGTCTAAATTCCGTGGAAAAGGAAACCGGCGTAGCTGAGGTACGCGGATTTCTGAAAAACTCGATGGTTGGCAGAGAGATGCTGGTCTGTTTCTGGTGTCTCGGCCCGGTCGGCTCCGAATTCGCCATACCCTGCATCCAGATAACCGATTCTCCATACGTCGCCCACAGCGAAAGCATCCTGTATCGGCCGGGCTATGAGCAGTTCAAAAAAATCGGCGACAGCCCCGAGTTTTTCAGGTTCCTCCACTCCGAAGGCGAGCTTGAACACAATGTCAGCAAAAATGTCGAGAAGCGTCGCGTATATATCGACCTCGAAGAGGAAATTGTCTACAGCGTCAACACACAGTATGGCGGCAACACCATAGGCCTCAAAAAACTCGCCCTTCGCTTGGCCCTTCAAAAGGCCTCGCGACAGGGCTGGCTCGCAGAGCATATGTTCGTTATGGGTGTGCACGGGCCCAAAGACCGCGTAACTTATTTCACCGGTGCATTTCCATCCGCCTGCGGCAAGACCTCAACCTCGATGCTGCCAGGCCAGACCATTGTCGGTGACGACATCGCATACCTTCGCAAAAAAAATGGCCGCGTCCGCTGCGTCAACGTCGAAAAAGGAATCTTCGGCATCATTCGCGATGTCAATGACGAAGACGACCCCATCATTTACGAGGCCCTGACAAGCCCAATCGAGGTTATATTCTCCAACATCCTCTTGGACGAAAATAACAAGCCCCATTGGCTCGGCATGGGCCGGGAGCTGCCGACCAAAGGTATCAACTTCTCAGGCCGGTGGTTCGAAGGCAAGACCGATGACCAAGGCAAGGAAGTTCCGCCGGCGCACAAAAACGCCCGCTATTGCCTCAGCATTCCCGACCTCGCAAATTGCGACCCCTCGCTCGACGACCCGCAGGGTGTCCCTGTCGGCGGTATCGTCTATGGCGGCCGTGACAGCGACACCTGGGTGCCTGTTGAGCAGGCCTTTAGCTGGGCCGAGGGAATAATACTCAAAGGCGCAGCTCTCGAATCCGAGACTACCGCCGCAACCCTCGGAAAAGAAGGCCTCCGGTCGTTCAACCTTATGTCGAATATCGATTTTGTTTCCATACCGCTCGGCAGGTACATCCAAATAAATCTCGACTTCGCAAAAGGCGTCGGAAAGCCGCCGCTTATCTTTTCAGTCAATTACTTCCTCAGGGATAAAGCCGGCAAATATCTCAACTCTATGGCTGACAAGCTCATCTGGATTCTCTGGGCCGAACTTCGCGCTAATGGTGACGTCGATGCCATTAAAACGCCGACAGGCTTCATACCGGTCTATGACGACCTGGCCCGGCTGTTCAGCGAGCACCTCAACGTCGAGTTTACAAGGGATAACTACGTTCAGCAGTTCACGTTTCGTGTCCCCGAGAATCTGGCAAAGCTTGACCGTGTTGAAAAAGTTTATCGAGACAAAGTCCCCGATACCCCGCAAATTCTCTTCGATATGTTCGACGAGGCACGGGGACGTCTCAAAGCAGCCGGCGCCAAATACGGCGATTACATTGGCCCTTTTAACCTTGCTGGCAACTAAGGTTTCTTTTACAAGGTGTTAATCCAGCCCGCTAGGGACCGATAATATTTCGCCTTGATAATCCGTGTTATTACCCGTAAATGACGAAGCCGGTTGCTTCCTCCCCGTTCCAAGGCTGGCTGAATCGACTCTCGATATTGACTAATAAATTCAAAGTCGCTATTATCAGCGAAATTAGCGGATGTGGCGGAATTGGCAGACGCGCAGGCTTCAGGTGCCTGTGGGCTTACGCTCGTGGAGGTTCGACTCCTCTCATCCGCATTCCCGCCTCGAAATTCCCCTCATCCTTTGGCAATTTCACCGCGAATTAACCTTAATGGCAGCTTAGGCCGATAAATAAATATGTACTAAAAATTTGGCAGTTCGGCTTACTATAAACATATTTTAATACAGTTGGGCAGATTATGACTGAGCTCTTATGGACATTTGAAAGCCGTATCCTTGGCATCCAGCCGTTGTTGCCTTTGACGGTTATTACGCTGGTGGTAGGTCTGTTCGTTTGGCTGGGAGGCCCGGGCCTCAGAAGATTAATGTTTGCGCTCGTTGGTGCCTATTGCGGCTCGCTTTGCATCCTGTTCACTAAAAACTCCAACCTGATGCTGCTCACTGCGCTTGTTGCCATTGGCGTCCTGCTTGCCCTCAGGCTTCAGGAGGTTTTCCTTGTTCTCACGGCGTCTGTAATTGTCGCCGTTTACGGTTTCTCTTTCCTGATTCGACCCTATGTCGATACATCCGGCGAACTTATTAATATAATGCATGACCTGACAATCGGCGTGCCCTATTACAACTGGCCGATACTGCTGATTATGATTGCTGCTCCTGTCGGGCTAAGCTCCGCCTGCTGGCGAATAACCTCAGTTGTTCTTTGCTCGGCCGCAGGAACCTCTCTGCTGCTGGCTGGCACCATTATGATGTTAACTAACAACGGCCTTTCCGCCGTTGCTCACATATCCTCAAGGCAGGAGATATATGTAGAACTCTTCATTATTGTTACAGTCATCGGTACAACGGTGCAGTGGCTGGTGATGCCGAAAGTCGATAGCCGTATCGCCGCCGCAAGAGGAGCCGTAAAGAAAAAATTCAGAAAAGCCAAAAAAGGCAAAGCCGACGGCAGCGATCGCAAGGCCGCTGCCTGGCGAACGGCGTAACGGCAACACAACCGCTGACACAGGCATGGAACGCCGACGATTATTAAGGAGAATAGCCGATGGACCTTCTTTTCATTCTTGCCCAGACGAGCAAAGCCACAGCACCAGCCCAGATCGAAACTGCCCAGCAGGTCGACTATAGTGCAAGATACGTCCTGCAGACGCTCGACCAGGTTTGGAATCAGGCCACCTCTCTTACCCCTCTCCAGGCCATCATCGCCGTGTCCTTCGGCGTAATCCCGCTGATGTATGGCTGGAGAATCTACAAGGTCCTTACCGTAATCGGGTTCGGTCTGCTCGGCCTGTATTTCGGTATGTTGATAGGCGAACAATTCGACAAGGTCCTCCTTGGCGGCGTTATAGGCGCAGGACTCTTGACCGTAATCTCTCTGCCCCTTATTCGATGGTCCGTCTGTGTCCTCGGTGCCGTTGCAGGCGGTTTGCTTACCGCAAGCGTCTGGCAAGCAGTTCATTTGCCTGAGCAGTTTGTTTGGGCCGGCGCGCTTGTAGGACTCATAGCCGGCGGTATGATTTCCTTTGTCGTATTCAAGCTTGCCGTTATGCTGTTTACCAGCTTTGCCGGCGCTTCGCTCATAACCATCGGTTCTTTCGGACTAATCTACCGCTACGAAACGTTCGTCGCGGACCCGCCCACGATGAACCTCAACCACATTTATTACGGCTATAGCTGGTTTCTGCCTTTGCTGCTCATCGGCTGGACTTTCATCGGCATTATGCTCCAATTGCGGTTCCTGAAACGCTCCAAAGAATACACCGTCTGATATACCTTCGCTGCCGCAATGATGTATGATAGGGAGGCACGAATACACTCGCATTGGCTTCAACATCCCCAATTCGGCCAGAATTAGACCGATAATAATGGTCGTATCAGCATATTTCAAAAACAACCGAAAAAGTTTTTCTGAGAAAATCTTCAATTTGCCTAAATAGTCTAATCTTCCCAGATTAACGTTGTCGATAAAATGTTACGATGAACAGAATATCCTGATATGGAGGTCAAAAATGGAAACCTTAGTCGAGCAGCGTAAAACGGAGCGAACACAGGTATCCTGGCCCGTCAGTGTCTGGCTTCCTGAAGCCAATCGGTTCTTCAATGGCAGAAGCACAAACATAAGTAGGGGCGGCGTTCTGGTGCGTCTGCCGGCTTCTGTTCCACTTCGTCCGGGCCACTTTATCGAATTGAACTTCCCGCGGACAATGACATTGGCCAAGAAAAAGGGTGCATACGCACGGATAAAGAGCGGAAGAGTTGTGCGGGTTGAACGCGGAAGGTTGCTCGACGATGCCACAATAGGGGTCGGAATTGTCTTTGACGGTATCGAATCGTAAAGGCCTTTTTCTGCTTTTCGTAAGCTTTCGCAATTAGTAGGTGTTATAGAACATTTACTGTCAGTGCATTAGACTGGGGAGAAAAGGAGTGACCGGCGACAAGGTTTGTCCTCGGTCATTTTTTTGCGCGTAAAAGGCGGGTAAACATAATTCATCGAAGGCGGACAAGTTTTGCCATTGACAGACCTGGCTTCATAGAAGCGGATAACTGATTTTGGGGCATCAATAAGGGCATTCTGTGGTAGACATTCCGGAATCTGTGCTATGCTCCGAGGGGAAGTCAAGCCGGCGGGCGGGGGAGTGAATGTTGAATCTGTGATGTCAGCAGGAAAGTACATTTTTAGGATTGATTTACCGGCCTTGGGAGTGTATATTGGTAAATAGTTGGTTTGCCGGCACGGCCGGAAAGGAGGAGCTGGCATGAGTTTTTTGCAATTTTTTTGGGTTTTTCATAAGCGGTATCGGTGCGCAAATGAAACGCCAAATCGGTCTTTATTAGGAGGAACAAAAATGAAGTCCAAAGTAATGCCAAAGTTAGTGCTGCTGTTACTGGCGGCGGGGTGTGTGCTGGTGTGCTGGTCGATGAAGGTCGGTGCCGGCCCGCTGGAGCCGGAGAATTCGCCGGCGCCAACGATGCATACGCTTACACAGGTGTATGACAAAATCAAACAGCTCGTGCCGGAGAGCTGGAGCATGACACCATCTCATTCACAAGTGGCAGGGTCGTATTTGATTCATATGACTGCCGTAGGTGAGAACCAGGGAAATATAGAAGGGAGCTGCGAGGCATCGGGCAAAGAGGACACTATCGTTGTGGTGGGCAACGAACACAGGGTTTACCTGCCGACTGACCCACAGACCGGTCTGCCGACGGGCCAACGAAGACATGAACCGTATACGATTCTCAAGTACATAGACAAAGCGACGGTGCCATTCTATCAGGCGATGTGCCAGGGTGAGCACATGGCTCAGGTCGAAATCAAGTTCTATCGAATAAACCCGGTTGGTCAGGAAGAGCATTACTATACGGTTAAGCTGACGGACGCAATAATTACGGAAATCAGGACGATTACTCCGAATCTCGAAAGCGTGTCCTTTGTGTATAATAGAATCGATTGGAAATGGGAGCCCGACAACATAGAGGCATATGATACATGGACCAGTCATCCCTAAACGAGGAGCTACAGGATCTCAGCCATGACAAAATGTTCTGTTGGCGAGGAAACGACGATGAGAAGGCAAAATAGAAAAACAGTTTTTGTGGCAATTGCGGTTTTGTCTACTGCGATTCTATGCTGGTTGTCTTGTCTCGATTGGTTTGGCGGAGAATATCGACCCATACGAGGATGGGAGCCAGTACGCGTGGGGTGAGAATATCGGGTCGTTGAATTTCGAGCCGAACGCGGCCGGGCCGAACGTCGGGGCGACGGTGATGGCTCGACCGAAAATCCGTATTAAATAGCGAATGTCGCTCCGTAAAAAATATAACTCGTTTATAGTAAGCACTTTAGGAGATAAAAAATGCAAAAATCAAACAACTCAAAGTTTATGATTGCTTTTCTGGCCTTAGTAGTCTTGATGTGGCTATGCCCAATGGTTGTGGCAGGCAATCTTGAGCCGTCAGCAGCACCCGGACCAACGATGAAAACACTTGATGAGGTCGAGCCGAGAATACCGATTCACGCATCTGATTTGCCACTGAGCATTACTGAGCCAAACTCGTATTATCTGGTCGAAGACATAGACTTCACTGATGCCAACCATGCTATTACTATCGAATGCGATAACGTAACAATTGACCTGATGGGTTACACCCTCAAAGGTCCGGATTCTGGGGGTTATTGCGGAGTTTATATGAATGGCCGTACCAATGTGGAAATCTGCAACGGCACAGTTCGTGACTTTAACTGTGGCATCTTCGAGGGCAACGGCACCTACGGCCAGGACCACCGCATCATTGGTATACGAGCCACCTCCAATGGCCAACGTGGTATTTATCTTGAAGGCACAAGCCATTTGGTCAAGGACTGCACAGCAAGTGATAATGGATATTCCTCTGGCAGCAACGTCTACGGAATCTATGCTTCCACTGGCAGTACGATAATCGGCAACATAGTCTACAACTGCGGGCATTCCACTACCGGCAGCTACTGCCAGGTTTACGGCATCCGTGCCTCCAAGAACTGTACGGTAACCGGCAACACGGTCTACGACAATGGAGATAATGCTACCGGCACCTATGTCAACGGCATCTTGGCCGGCGCCAGCTGTACGATAACCGACAACACGGTCAACAGCAACGGAAGTTCGGCTGGCACCACCGTTCACGGCATCTCCGCTGGTATCGGCAGTACAGTAACCGGCAACACGGTCTACGGCAACGGATATTTGGCTACCGGCTACGTCTACGGCATCTGGGCTGACGCCGGTAGTACGATAGCCGGCAACACATCCAACTACAACGGAGATTCGGCTCACAGCTACGTCTACGGCATCGCTACCTACATCGGCAGTACAGTGGCCGGCAACACGGCCAGCAACAACGGAAATTCAGCTGATGGCAGCGTCAGCGGCATCTTTGCCAACGAAGGTAGTACGATAACCGGCAACACGGCCTGCGACAACGGAGATTCGGCTGACGGTAATGCCTACGGCATCCATCTTATAGGAAACAGTCTTGTTGACCAGAACACGGCATATAGCAATGGGACAGGAGCGGGTTCGGCAACGAACATATTAGACTTAGGAGGCAACTGCACTTTTGGCACGAATCATGCCCCGTGATAGACAACATGTAGCAAACCTAAGATGAGAAAGGATGATAAAGAAAATGAAACTGAGCGATATAATTAAAAGTTGTGTCGTTTGTGCAGTCTTGATGGGTAGCGTCAATATCTGTTTTGCGGAGAATATCGACCCGTACGATGACGGGAGTCAATATGCGTATGGCGAGAATATCGGGTGGGTGAATTTCGAACCGAACGTGGCTGGGCCGAACGTCGGGGCGAAGGTTACGACTCAGAAGCTGACGGGATTTATCTGGGCTGAGAACATTGGCTGGATAAATCTTGACCCCAACGACAGCGACCCCAATACAGGAGTTGCTAATGATGGCACCGGCAAGCTGAGGGGGTATGCCTGGGGTGAAAACGTGGGCTGGATAAACTTCGACCCGAATGTGCCGGGCGACGCGAACGAGTACGGCGTTACGATTGACGGCGATGGTAACTTTGACGGCTGGGTGTGGGGTGAGAATATCGGGTGGATGCATTTTGGCTCGGGTAGTCCGGTTGCGTACAAGGTGCGGGCGTGCGTGGTGGCACTCGATGATTTGGCGAACTTCGTTGACGACTGGCTGTTGAGCGGGCCGGGCCTGGTGGGAGATTTGAGCGGCGACGACGACGTAGAATTCGAGGACTATAGCGTTTTCGCTTCGTGGTGGCGTGATTACTGCCCAGATGGCTGGCAATTGAAATAGACGCCCACAAAATGGCAGAGGCTGCAACTGAATGTTTTGAGCGCGGGCAGTGGTGAGTTTGTGCCAGCGGAAAATCGAGACAGGTGAACTTGCCGAAATATGTTCGTCCCGCACATTTAGAATTTCGTCTTTGGTTGGTTGTTCGTAGTCGGTTGTTTGTTGTGAAAACAAAGCACCGCAGCGTGAGGTGGGGATTAAAAAATGGATTTTCTCCCGCGTCTGAAAACCTGGACCCCAGCCTATAACCCTGACTACGGCGTTTGAGGGCAGGCTTACCGGGGCAGGAAAGGCGGATTAAACAAGGATTTCCGGTAGTTGATTTTGAATTGTATGCTTTAAGATAGGCATTACCAATGCCATGTGCATTGGCAATAAACCCGGTAATACCTGCCAATTGCGGGTGGGGGCCGGGGCCAACGGACAGGAAATGGTGCTCGCCAGGGGGTGGGTAGTGTCTTCAGAGAGGTGCTGGCGGTATAATCGTGGATTATGCTGGGATTTAAGAAATGGCGAAGAAGGAGAATCAGTAACAGGCCCTTTCCACGGGAGTGGCTGGAGATTATCGAAAACAACGTGGAGTATTACCGCGGATTATCTGCGGAAGATAAAGAGGAGCTTCAGAGGCATATACTCATATTCCTGGCTGAGAAGCGATTTATCGGATGCGGAGGGCTTGCGATAACCGATGAGATTCGGCTGACCATCGCGGCACAAGCGTGCGTGCTGCTGTTACACCGCCAGACCGATTACTATCCCGGGCTGCGGTCCATATTGGTGTATCCGGCGGCGTACGTGGCAAAGGCGACACGCCGGCTGCCGTCGGGCGTGGTGGTCGAAGGGCGGGAGGTGCGATTGGGCGAGTCGTGGCATCGCGGCTCGGTGGTGCTGTCATGGGACGATGTTCGATGTGGTTCGGCAGACATACACGACGGCCATAACGTGGTCTTTCATGAATTCGCTCATCAGTTGGATAGTTCCGCGGGGCGGGGTGACAATAGCGCGGTCCTTCAACACCGAAGCGCCTTTATCACCTGGGCAAGAGTGCTGCACGAAAACTACGAGAAGGTCAGACGCGACCTTGATAAGAATCGGCCGACGCCTTTGCGGGCATACGCGGGCGAGAACCCGGCAGAGTTTTTTGCAGTGGCGACGGAGTGCTTTTTCGAACGGCCGAAGGAATTACAGAAGATATATCCTGACCTGTATCAGGAATTAAAAAACTTCTACCATCAGGACCCGGCCGGTCTTTAGTTCGCCGCTCGTTGTTAGAACTTCGTTGTTCCTGAGAAATACGGTTCGGTTTACTATTGCGTGCTGGAGTTGTTGTTTGGACCCTGGTATTCGGGGACAAGCTCTTTGATTTTTGCTGTTATCGACTGATGCTCACCTGTTCCGGCAAGATTCACAAGCTCTGAAATTCCCCGTCGGAGTCGGTCCCTGTCCATCGGTATGTTTTTCCATATACCGATTTTGGGGTGCCTGGTTTCCTGCATATCCTCGCCTTTTATGGATAGCTCTTCGAACAGCTTTTCTCCCGGCCTGGGGCCGGTAAAGACTATCTCGATGTCCTCGTCGGGCCGAAAGCCGCTCAGCGTGATAAGCTCCCTCGCCAAATCCATTATTTTCACCGGCTCGCCCATATCCAGCACGAATATCTCGCCGCCCTGGCCCATCGACGCGGCCTGCAAGACGAGCAGACTTGCCTCCGGTATGGTCATAAAGTAGCGTTTCATTTCCGGATGCGTCACCGTCACGGGGCCGCCCTCGGCAATCTGCTTTTTGAAAATGGGGACAACCGAACCCTCCGAAGCCAGCACATTGCCGAATCGAACGGTAACAAAGTGAGTTTTGCTTGTCCTGTTCAAATCCTGCACGTACAGCTCGGCGACGCGCTTCGACGAACCCATTATGCTCGTCGGGTTTACCGCCTTGTCGGTGCTTATCATCACAAAGTTGCCCGTGCCGAATTTATCTGCTGCATCCGCCACCGTTTGAGTGCCCACTACGTTGTTCTTGATGGCCTCGCCAGGATTGAGCTCCATTAAAGGCACGTGTTTATGTGCAGCCGCGTGAATCACAACTTCGGGTCTGTATTTATCAAAGATGCCCTCGACGCGCGTCCGGTCGGTTATATCGCATATTACCGCCGTCAGCGAAATGCTTGGAAATCTTTCGCGAAGCTCGCGCTCAATATAAAACAGCGGATTTTCCGCCTGTTCAACCAGTAACAGAAGCTTGGGTCCGAAAAGGCAAATCTGCCGGCACATCTCCGAGCCGATTGAGCCGCCGGCGCCGGTGACAAGAATGGTTTTGTCTTTGATGAACGTCTCAATTGAATCCTCGTCGAGCTGAACGGCTTCTCTGCCGAGCAAATCGGTGATATTAACGTCGCGTATCTGTGAGACCCGGAATCTGCCGGATGCGATGTCCGTCATCGAAGGGACGGTTCTAAAACGCACCTTTGTGCCCTGGCAAACCTGGACTACCCGGCGTCGTTGCGGCACGGTCGCCGAGGGCATCGCAATCGCCACCTCTTCGATGTTCTTGTCTTTGCAGATTTGTGCGAGCTGCTCCACGGTTCCCAGAACGGGAAGCCCGTGTATCCTTATGCCCTGCTTGGAGGGGTCGTCATCGATAAAACCTACTACCTCATACTCGACCACACGCATTCGATGAATCTCTCGAAGAAGAGATTCACCCGTGTTGCCCGCCCCGACAATCAAAAACCGCTTCAATCTTCCCAGCTCCACAGTGCGAAATTCTTCGTAGTAAAGACGTATTACCATTCGCAGACCCGCCAGCAGAAAGATTGTGCCGAACAGGTCCGCCATAAACACGCCCTGCCCCACTTCCGATATGGCAGGCAAAGTTCTTCGCACGACGTCGGTCTGCAGTGCCGTAAACCACATGGCCACGATAACAAGCGTGCTGACCAGCGAAGAGCGGATTATACCCGTCAAATCGGATATGCCCACGTACCGCCACCAGCCCCGATACTGCCCGAACAAACCGAAAACAACCAGCTTCACAATAACGAAAAACACGAGCATAATCGGGTATGGTCCCACCAGCCACTTGGCACTAAACTGCATATTGGAAGCCACGAGAAATGAGAGCATCAGCGAAGCAGCGAAAACAACGATATGTGCCAGGACTATCAGAAGCCGGCGAAACCTCAGCACCAGATTAGGCGCCGGACGAGTGCCTGCTGAGTTTGCTACGTTATTCTGTATTTCTGTTTGCGAGCTTGGTTCAGCCATAATCGAATATCGTCAAGTCCGGCCCCATACATTATTTGCGAGCATGATTCTAAGGGACCGTATAGGGCACTGTCAATAAGCCGGCTTCTCTGTCTTAAGCCGGGCGGTTGGCCACGCTTAGATGAACTATGACCCTCGACTTCTCAATAGGGGTGTGTTTGTGCCGCCTTAAACTCCTGCGGAAGTCATCCGAAGGAGTATGCCTTTACGCCTGTAAGCGGGATGGGAACCGGGGCTTTTCCTGCTGGCCATCCTCGCCCGGCGCGCCGGGAGTTACATTACTGAGATTCCGGTGATTCCTCTTTGATTTCGGCTGGTATCGTCTTTGTCTGTTCCGGCTCCGTATAAATCTCTTCGAGAGGCGTGTTGTCGACCTTGTTGCGCATCAGGGCATATATAACTGTGTTGGCTGAGAAGTAGAAACTGATTATAAAAGACACGACCAGCCCGACTATTATTAGCGCGAATACATAAACGAGAAACGCTGCTGCTGATTCCGACCAGTTACCCGCATTGGCTGAGTATGCCAGCAGACGCCCAAAGCTCGGCTCGGACCAGACTGCCATTACCTTATCTGTAAGACCCTTTGAGCTGTCAGCCCATGCCCCCAACCGAAGACCGAAATATGTCGACCATAACAGCAAAAAAGCAAAAAAGCGGACAAAAACATAGCATATCGCACCATAGACAATCGTCGCCGTGGTGTAAAGACCCATCCGCCACGGCCTGGCGTATATGTAGTTGAAAGACCGGCTCACGGCATCAAGACTGTCCGAGCCGTCATAAGCAATCGCAGGATACATCAGATTAAATCCAGCAATCGTCCCTATCACAAAAATCGCGACAAGCGCTCCGCCAAGTAGCGCCAACGGCATAAGTATCCCCGCTATCAGCTCACCGAAAAACGGTATATTTGCCACCAGGCCGAGCAGGAATATGCATAAGCCGGCTAATATAATTATTACTACGGGGAACAATGGTGTCGTAAAAAAGCTTACAAATTTTTTGGAACTGAATCTCAATGCTTCTGTTATCCCCGGTTTTTCATTACGAGCAAACTGTAGCGCTGCGATTCGACATATCGCACCGCCACCGATGCAGATGATGCAAAGCTTTATCACCGCAAAAATTCCACAGTAGATGGGGTGGTGATTCATCGCCCACCGAACCGCCATAATATACTCCGCAACGTTGGTCAGCACTCCCGGCAGGTTAAACGCGAATAATTCGCTCAAAGCCCCGTGGAACCTGTCCGCTCCGAAATGCCACAGCGTTGTGAATACCCCTGTGTATTCCTCCTCACTGGTGTATCTTTCGGTATACGCCTCCACCCGCTCCGGTTCAATCATATAAACCTGGAGCTCTGTTTGCGTTTTGTCGGTTCCCGGAGTCGCGACAACCGACTTGGACAACAGGTCCATAAACCATCCCGTCAAGCCTATCACTGCAATCATTCCCAGTGCGATTATGAGCTTGCTTGGCTGAATGGCCATCCGAAAGCTGCGGAATATCTTCGGGAAAAGCAGGCCATCCAAAATCTGACTCACTTGATTTTCGTTGCCCATTTTGCTCCCTTTCAAAATAGCACCCTGTCGCGGTCCATATTGATGGTTGTCATTGCGAACGAAACGAAGCAATCTTTATTATCTCGGATATCTTCTTATTACGTATTATCACCAGCTTCTTTCGCGTTGTCCAGTGTTTTCAAAGCCCTTCGGCAGCTTGTTTTTCATGCCCGTCTGTCGGTCCCTCGCCGGTATCCGCAACGTCTTCGTCGCCCGGTTTACTGACTATTTTGTATTCCGCGTCCAGCCACCGGCCCAGGTCTATCAGCTTGCACCGCTGCGAGCAGAAAGGAAAGAAACTCCCCTCTCGGCAGCGCCGCTCGCTACCCGCGTCAATAATCTTTTTGCATACGGGGCACCTGCGTTTCATATCGCCTGCCAGTTTATCATTCCCTTATTGTCGCATAAAGCCGGTTTGTTAAGTTATGGCAATTTTATTTGACTTTGTGGCATATTTGTTGGTATAATAATAAAGTTGTTTTAGTTAAATTACTTTAAAGGGGAGGTAAAAAAGCGCTGATTTCGTTTTAAAAAGGGTGTTTCGCTGATTAGAGAAATCAGTGAATGCTTATTAATCGCTGCTTTTTAAGAGGGTGTGAAAATGAATTACACGCGAATTTCAGAAAATTTCCTGTTTTTTTTTGCGGTGATTTTCTGTTTAAATCCCGTTAGCTTCGCGGAACCGCTTGGCACGACCTTTACTTACCAGGGACGATTAATCGACGTAAATGAGCCGGCTGACGGATTTTACGACCTGCAATTCAAGCTGTTCGACGCCGAATTTGGCGGCAATCAATTAAACGACGATATCAACAAACCTGACCTGGACGTCATTGACGGTTATTTCATAGTGGAATTGGATTTCAATGACGCCAACTCCTTCAACGGTGACGCCCGCTGGATTGAAATCGGCGTTCGCCCGGGAGATTTGAACGACCCCAACTTATATACCGTTCTTATTCCCCGGCAGGCAATTACTCCGACGCCTTATGCACTTTACGCAAAAAACGTTCCTGTTAGTGCTGACTCCGACTGGATTATCTCTGATAACAATACGTATTCCAGCATAACGGGCAACGTTGGCATCGGCACGTCGGTTCCCGCGACAAAACTTGACGTGGACGGGGTCATTACATCCGCCGGCGGCAACTCAAACAACTGGAATACGGCGTATAACAATAAGATAATTCAAGATTCGTTGAACGGTTTTATAAAAAGCGACGGCTCAGGAGGATATTCCGCCATTGAAGACAATTCCGCCAACTGGAACGCGGCTTACAACTGGGGCAGGTCATCTTATAATGTTAAGACATACGGGGCCACAGGCGATGGTGTAACCGATGATACCAACGCCTTTGCTGTTGCAATTACCGCCGCGGCCGGCGGACAAATCTATGTGCCTGATGGAACATATATGCTTAACGACCTGGGGCTAACTATTGATACCTGCCTGGATTTATCACCCCGGGCCGTCCTTAAACATAAAGCCACAAATTACGGTCAAATGATAAACTTTGTGGGGGCTAATACACTGCGAATTCGCGGCGGGACGCTTGACGGTAATAAAGAGTCTTTTGAGGATGTAAATCGTTGGCCTCATCTTATTGCCGCATATCTTGAATCAGGGAAAAAAATTGAGGTCCAGGATACACACTTCACAAATACACGTAACAATGCTTTTTATGTAATGAACTTCGGTGGAACGTTTTTGATAGACAACTGTGAGTTCACCCATATGTCAGAAGGGCGTCCCGGACGTCCCTCAGATGCTCTCACGGTAGTAACTGGAGAACCTAATAAACCCGGTTTCATGCGAGTTTCGAATTGCAAGTTTATAGCTGACGTTCCTGCTTATGAGGACGGGATGTCACCCGGCGGAATGTTTCTGGCCGCAGATAATTCAAGCACTCTGGAAGTTGAAGGATGTTACTTTTACGGCATTGGACAATTTTTCGATCAATATGATATTGCGTCAATCCATGTATATCCACGCTGGAATGGTGTTCGCATAGCCAACAATTACTTCGAGCAATGTGCATTTGCGTCTATTGTCGTGAAATCTGTGCACAATTTTGTATGTACGGGTAACGTTATTTCTAATGGACAAACATCTGTTAATTTTCTTCGCTCAGAGGGAGCGATAGCCTACGACCCAGGTTATCAGCCATTCCATGAGGATGAATTTGTTACTCATCCGAGGGCGGTTATTGCTAATAATATTATCGACAACCCCGGCTGCGAGACGGACGTCGGTAAAGTCGCCTGTATCTCTGTTCATGGAACTCTCCAAAGCCATGCTGACGATGTTATCATCGCAAACAATGTGTTGAAAAATGGCGGCTATGGAATATATATAGTTTATCCGGACGATATCACGATTGCTAATAATATTATCGAAGGAGCTGCAGACGGAAATGCCGGAATCGAGCATGGCATTTTATTTGTGAACGCGTTTGGTGAAATTATTATTTCAGGCAATCGAATTATTACCCCTAACGGGATGGGATTGTATTGTGTCGCAGAGGCCGACTCCTCCAAGTGGTATGTAATTGGCAATACGTTTAATCATTCCTCTCCGGATGCCTATGCCTGCACGCTTCGAGGAGTGGCTTATGCCAAGTTTTCCGGGAATACTTTCAACGCGACAGAGGGTTATTCTTTAATTATAAAGGGCGGTTGTGGTGGTGCTTGTCCCGTTGGCTGGCTCTCTTGGGATAACAGCAATATAATACTGGCCGGTCCTACAACCTTCAATTGGCCTCAGATTTCCAAAGCATCAGGTTTTCTAAGCGGCACTTTATCGCCTTATAATCTCGTTGTTCCCGCTGAAATCGGCACACTATATCGGCAGACAAGCGGGACTAATAATGTGCTCTGGCAGTCAATGGGAACGACCAAAACGTCATGGGTTCAAATGGCGACCTCTAATATAATTCCGCCCGTGGACAGTTCAACCGCGGTTCAGATACGCAAGGCGAACGGGACGGCGAGCATTGTAAACGTGGATACCATAAACAGTCGAGTCGGAATTGGAACAACGAGTCCGGCAAGGGCTCTGCACATAAATGACGCGATGAGGGTTCAGCCGCGGTCAACAGCGCCGAGTAATCCGGCAGAAGGTGACGTATATATGGACAGCACCACTCATAAGCTGATGGTTTATGACGGAAACGCCTGGCAGGCATGCTGGTGACACAGGAGGCAAAGAGATGAATTTATCTCGACTGATATTGATATTTGCGGTTCTGGTTTTTGTGTCGGCTGCCTGGGGGGATTACCAGATTGTCTGGAGCACGATAGACGGCGGCGCCACAAGCAGCGGCGGGCAATATAAGGTGGTTGGTGCAATCGGCCAGCCGGATGCCGGTTATTCGGAAAGCGGCAATTATGAGATACTCGGAGGTTACTGGCCCGGCGAGTTCTTGTGTCTCATTAATTTTTCTGAGCTTACAATCTTTACTGAATACTGGCTTGAGAGCGGCCCTGACCTGCCGGCAGACCTTAATAGTGACGGCATAGTTGATGTTTACGACCTGACTCTTTTGCTCGATAAGTGGCTTTGCGTCTGCCCTTATAACTGGCCGGTGATGTAAAAAAGCATATACTAATTCAATAAGCGAGTTTCGCAAAACCTGCAGGTATTCTTGACACCTTAAGCGCGGGGGCGTATTATCTGCCCGACAATTTGTAGGGCGGGTTTTATCCCGCCGGTTCTTTTTCTCGGAGCAAAACTTATGAAAAAGCAAAAAAGCTGGGAAAAGCGCCTGAGCGGTTTACCGGATAAGCTTATGGTCGATTTCGTCGAGTCCCTGAGCATCGATAAACGGCTGTACAAATACGATATCGCCGGCTCAATCGCACACGCAAAGATGCTCGCGAAACAAAAGCTGATTGCTAAAAGCGACCTCGCAAAAATCAAACGTGGCCTTTTGAAGATAGACAAGGAGATTGCCGCCGGCAAGTTCAAATTCGATACGGCTTACGAAGACATTCATATGGTGATTGAAGCTGCCTTAGTCAAAAAAATCGGCGAGCCTGCCAAAAAGCTCCACACCGGACGAAGCCGAAACGACCAGGTTACAACCGACCTGCGTCTTTGGATGCGAGACCGGATTGACATACTGAAATCCCAAATCACGAAGCTACAGAAGGCCCTTGTTGCGATGGCGGCCAAATACGCCGATGATGTTATGCCGGCTTATACCCACCTCCAGCGCGCCCAGCCGATTGTTATCGCCGCATATCTTTTGAGCTTTGTCGAGCAGCTTGAGCGGGATTTTGTCCGGTTCGATAATTGCCAGCGCCTCGCAAATATCTCCCCGCTGGGTTGCGGTGCGATTGCCGGCTCGACGTTGCCACTCGATAGAAAGGGTACCGCAAAGCAACTCGGCTTTTCGGGTCTGAGCTACAACTCCATCGACGCCGTCGGCGACCGCGACTTTTGTGCTGAGTTCGTTTTTGTCTGTTCTATGATAATGACTCATTTGTCGCGGCTCAGCGAGGACTGGATAATCTTCATCTCGAATGAATTCGGCTTTCTGCGAATCGACGATGCCTTCTGCACCTCTTCGAGTATGATGCCGCAGAAGCGAAACGCCGACGCGCTCGAGCTTATTCGCGGCAAAACCGGTCGGGTTTACGGCTGCCTCACGGGAATCTTAACTATCCTCAAGGCCCAGCCGTCCGGCTATAACCGTGACCTGCAGGAAGACAAGGTCCATCTTTTCGCCGCCTACGACACGACCAGCCGATGCCTCGATATGGCCAGCGCCATTGTCTCGCATTCAAAGTTCGACACGGCTAAAATTGACGCCGGTCTCGACACTGGCTTTCTCGATGCAACCTCGCTCGCTGAGTATCTTGTCCGCAAGGGCGTCCCTTTTCGGCAGGCACACGGTATCGTAGGCCGGCTCGTATCATATTGCGAAAAACGTGGTAAAAAACTCGCCGAGCTTGACCTGGCCGAATTGAAAAAGCATTGCCCGGCGGTAAAGCTGGACGTTTATAAATCCCTCGGCGCTGCCAACGTCACAGCGAAATATGCGACAACTGGTGCCGCGGGATCGGCCCAGGCCAAAGAGCAAATCGGCTACTGGAAAAAGCTGTTGGCCAAGCGATGAGTAACGGCGAGGACCTGATTACTGATTGGTTCGCCCGACAGCGCAACCTCTCCGCTTCTGATTTTCCCATCGGTATCGGCGACGATATGGCCGAAATCCGCCTCGCCGACGGCGCCTCCATCCTTGTCACAACCGATATGCTCCTCGACGGCGTTCACTTTGATTTGAAAACCGCCACACTAAAGCAGGTCGGCTACAAGGCAATGGCCGTGAGCTTGAGCGATTGCGCCGCGATGGCGACTGTCCCCGTCGCAGCAGTTGTCGCCGTTGCCCTGCCCGCCGGCTTCGGCATAGAGCACTTAAAAGAGCTTCACTCAGGCATCGTTTCCGCAGCCGACAAATTCGAATGCCCACTCATAGGCGGTGATATTACTAAATGGAGCTACGCCGGCCAATTTGCCATTAACGTCGCGATGCTCTCAAGACCCGCAGGCCACCCGCCTGTGACACGCACCGGCGCCAAAGTCGGCGACGCTGTCTGTGTTACCGGCTCGCTCGGCGGGGCACTTTCCGGGAAGCATCTTTCTTTCCAGCCCCGAGTCAGGGAAGCACTCAAAATCACCTCACTTGTGAAAATCAATGCGATGATTGATATCAGCGACGGCCTAAGCTCCGACCTCAATCGTATCTGCACTCAAAGCCGCGTCGGTGCCCTAATCGATGCGCAGCGAATCCCGATTTCCGACGATGCCCGAAAGACAACTGACCCATTGTCGGCTGCGCTCAATGACGGCGAAGACTTCGAGCTGCTTTTCATACTCGCTGCTGACCGGTGCGAAAAACTCCTTAGTCAATGGACAGACTCATTGCCCATTACTCAAATCGGCACTATTACCGACACTGGCAAAATGCAGATAAAAATGCCCGACAGCCAAATTAACGATATCAAACCATCCGGCTTCGACCACCTTAAGTGACTCTCGATATGGAATTCTCCATCACGACAGATTCGCCGCAGCAGACCATAGAATTCGGCCAACAATTTGGCTCGAAGTTAAAAGGCGGTGAGGTCATCGCCGTATGCGGTCCCTTAGGAAGCGGCAAGACGCATCTTATTAAAGGAATCGTCAAAGGCCTCGGGGCCGAAGACGCCGCCACTGAAGTCACCAGCCCAACCTTCGTTTTAGTCAACGAATATTCAGGCCGGCTCGATATCTTTCACATCGATGCATACCGCATTGATTCCATCGCCGACTTCGAGCAAATCGGTTTTGATGATTATTGTTATCTTGGCTCCGTTGTTCTCATCGAGTGGGCCGACAAAATCGAGCAGGCCCTTGCCGGCATTAACTATATCAGAATCGAGCTGGCACACCTCGCCCCCGACCGCAGGTCCATAAGAATCTCCAACTCGCCGCCCAACGTCCGATTTTAGCAGGGCATTTCGATATTTTATTTTTTTGAAAAGCCACGTTTTTGAGTTGCCTTCCCCATTTGCTGTAAAAAACTAACGCGTCGTCCGATATCACGCTGCCGGCAATTTGGCCCTTTCACAATAATCTGTTATACTTTAAGTGAAGCAAGATGAAGCTATCTTAAGAGGACAGAGGGGCGAGATTCTTTATCGAGGAGCGGCTGACAAAACCACATTCCGGGTTGTCTAAGAGATGCCCATGTTAAATTGGAGGGAAGCTGTTATCGACACAGCTTACAGGGTAAAAGAATGAAAGCGAGAATCGGTTTTGCGATGATTCAGGTTTCTCTGATAGGGGCTATCTGCAGTGTTGGTGCGGGTATTGTTGCCCCTGATTTCAGTGCACGAGGGGTCGGAGTTGAAGAGTCAAGATTTATTGCCGACCTTCAGACTGTACGTTGCCAGCTTGAACTGTACAAGATTCAACACGACGAACAGCTTCCTCCTACCGCCAGTCTTGCCGGCTTCGAGCAGGCGCTGACAACCAGAGGCGCCGACAATCGCGGTCCTTACCTCAAGACGATGCCAACCAATCCGTTCAATGGTGACAAGGCCGTGCGCTTCGTACAGGACCAAAACAATGTCGGTTGCGGAGAGGCCGGCTGGGTCGTCAACACCTCGACGGGTTCG
>Ga0315551_10000091_pt1 | contig 70357 bp, 58 predicted proteins | sample SalMarSW160290MG_FD_203678 | JGI IMG/M metagenome (GOLD analysis project Ga0315551, IMG submission 203678) | Salt marsh sediment microbial communities from the Plum Island Ecosystem LTER, Massachusetts, United States - Salt Marsh Sediment SW1602-90 ...
AGGGCAAGTACCACTATGACGGCCACAGGGCCTGTGGGGTATGCATGGAGCCCGGGGAGAGCATCAGGGCAGGGAATGTCTGCCCTGTGTGCAGGAGGCCCCTCACCATAGGGGTGCTCCACAGGGTGGAGGAGCTGGCTGACAGGGAGGAGGGCTTCAGGCCAGAGGGGTCAAGGCCCTTCAGGAGCCTCATACCCCTATCTGAGGTAATAGCCTCCATTCTCGGGACAGGCCTCGTGTCCTCAAGGAAGGTCTGGGCAGAGTACAACAGGCTGATAGAGGCCTTTGGCTCTGAGTACAGGATCCTGATGGAGGCAGGGCAGGGTGAGATGGCCAGGATCGTGGACCCCAGGATAGCAGAGGCTGTGGTAAGGGTGAGGAACGGCCAGGTCAGGATGCAGCCAGGTTTTGATGGCGAGTATGGAAGGCCCCTGTTCAGGGGGGAGCCAGAGAAGCTCACAGGGGAGCCCGCGGCTGGGAAGCAGAGAAGCATAATGGATTTCTAGAGTACGGTTATCGAGGCCTCGGCATCTGTGAAGTAGCTGTAGTCTGCTGATATGCTGATTATCCTCTCCTCGTGGCCTGTAATCTGGGAGGTGTCTGAAACCGTGACATCGCACACTATGGTGTTGTCCCTGTTTGGCCAGACCTCAATCTCATTGCGGCCGAAGCAGTCGACCTTGACCCCCTTGCTTATCTCCTTGATTGAGAACCCGAGCTGGTTCCACTCCTGTCCATTGGTCTTCTTGCAGTGGTCCTTGAGGCAGACCATGCCCCCGCCCGTGTTGGAGAAGGTTATGGCAATGGGGAAGGTTATGCTGCCCTCCCAGAACCTTATGGGGTCCATGGCCTCGGCTGTTATGGTTATGGGTGACCGTGTGGAGCTCACCGTGCTTGAGGGGACTGTCTTGCCCTGCTGGTTGTATCTCGTGAGCTCCCCTGTGGAGAGGATGGTAAAGGACTTCACGATGGCTGTCCTGTAGCTGTAGAACAGCCTGGCTGTGATGGGATAGGTGACCCCAAAGCCTCCGGGGACGGGCGGGGCCTTGTACTTCCATGTGCACGTGGATGTCTCCCCCTCGGTCCCGTAGAACAGGTCTGGGGGCTTCATGGAGAAATGGTTTCCCATGTTAGGGTACTGGCACTTGGCCTCCTGGGGGAGCATCTCATTATTGAGTATTGTGCCAAGTCCGCTGCTGGAGGCTGCCCAGTCCTCATCCAGGCCCAGGAGCTCGGCAAAGACCCCCGTGGCCTCGACAGAGCCGATGTTCTTGAACTTGAGTAAGAATGTTACGGGCTCCCCTGGATAGACCTCGGAGAAGCCTGGGGTGAACTCCTGTATGGCGACACCGTCCCCGGTCTGGAGGCTGGGATTGGTGCATCCTGATGCAACTACGACTGCTGCAAGGAGGAGAACCAGGCCAGGCAAAGCATGTCTGCTCATCGGTTTATATTTGTTCGTTAAGCTATTAATATTGGGTTAAGAATAGGGCTTACCAGCCCCAGCCTTCCTCTGTCCCTATGACCTCGATTGTGGTGGAGGCGTCGACAGAATAGGTGTACTCGAGCTCGACCTGGATGAATTTCTCAACCTTGTACTCAGGCGGGTCGTCAATACTTATCTCGCAGGTCAGCATGTGGTCCCTGCCCTTGAACAGGTTCACCCATTCGCCTGAGGTGCTGCAGCCCTCGCTTGACTCAAGGTTCATGCCAGGGGGAAGGGTTATCGTTACCTTGACAGGGGATTTATAGTCCTCAGATATCCGGCCGCCGTAGTAACCAGAGCCCTCGATAACACTGCCCGTTAAATCATTGGTTATGATTATGTTGAGCGGGAAGGGGTCGTCATAGTCCTGGGTCTTGATGAAGTTCCCTGTCTTTATCTGAACAGAGAGCGGGCCGGCAGAGGATTCTGTGGCGCCGCCTGGGATGGTCCTGCCCGCGTCCCTTATCCTTCTGAGCTCATCCTCATCCACAAGCGTTATGGGCTTGAATGCCGTGGTCTTGTAATCGTAAATAACCCTTACCTCAGGGGTGTGCGTGAATTTTATGTTCTTGGGATAGTCCGGGGCTTCAAGGTACCACTCAGACTGCTTGGTCTGGCCCTCGGTGCCTGTTGTAGGGTCTGCTGCAATGAGGGTTCCGAGGTCCTTTTCATCGCTCCAGCCGTAGCCCGTGCCCCATTCGTCCAGGTCTATGCCTATTATCTGGGCCTTGACATTCTCGGCGTCCATCTCTCCCTGGTTCTGGACCCTGACCCGAAGGGTTACATCATCACCTGACTGCACAGAGCTGAAGTCAGAATTGAAATCGGTTATGGCAACACCCTTGCCGTAGGAGATGCCCCCGTCAGTAACGCAGCCGGATACAATCAGGACTGCAGAAAGGATTAGGAGAAACATCAGGGGCTTCGCACCAGGGGGATTTCTTTCCGCCATCAGAACCATTACCTGTTATATATTTGGCCCTTAACTAATTTATAAGTTTGCGGTTGTTTTCCCCGGGCGTCAGAACTTTGGCTCCACAGTGACCTTGATTTCCTTCCTGAACTCGTACCAGTAATTACTTATCTCAGCCTGGAGTGTCTTTGTGGACTCTACAGGGACATTTCCGCTGAGTGTTCTTGTGACAGTGCAGGGCATGGGGGTGGATTCCTTTTTTATGAGCTTTACATAGGCCTGATCTTTATAATCCCCGGCTGCGCATGTGCTAGTGAAGAAATCATCGAGTGCGTCATTTTTAGCACCGTCCTTATGCAATATCCCTGAAATATCTTGGGAGATTTGGTCCTTGGCAACGGACGTGACTTTAACCTGTTCCCTTCTTATTATAGGTCCTGCGTCGTCATTGCCTTTTGCGGTTGAGGGACACCTGTATTTCTTGCATTCTGCCTCATCCTTGCAATAGGGGGTTGAGAGGAAGCCCTTGCCGCGGTTCTTTATCTGGAGAGAGAGGACTGTATTTATCTTATTGTTTTCAACCGGTATGGGCTGGGTGCCCTCGACTGTTATGTAGGGTTTTATCGGTCCGTAGCCGACAGATGTGTATGAGCCTATCTCCTTGTAGGTCCCCTCGTTTATCCTCCTCTGCATCTCGGCGTAGTCTATAAGGTGAAGGGTGGTTATGCTCTTGGTGGCATAGGGGTATTTGGCCAGGATCTTGAGTGTGCACTCGGTCTTGACAGGGACCCAGGTCTTTGGGAGGGCCTGAAGGGTCCACTCTATCTGTTTTTTCTCGCCCCTTAAGAGTTTGATTTGCTGGGTTTGTTTGGTAGGTTCCTTAAAAAGGCCTGAGCAGTAATCATAAAGCTGGACATAGACATCGACGTCCCTTATCTCGGCTTTGACATCGGCCACGTTGCTGACAATGGCCACGAGCTTTATGGTCCCCTCGGGCGGGATGTTGTTGGGGAGGGCCTGGAGGCTCTCAATGATAATGACGTCGTGGGTCTCCTCCACTGTGGCGCCGCAGGTCAGGCCTGGTATGCAGAAGCCGCTAGGCATGCCTGGTATGGTGCAGCCTGAGACGAGGAGTGTGAGTATTATGGGCAGTATAATGAGGGGAGCGCGCATATTAATTATATGCCGTGGAAAGTATATATTATTATGAGGGGTCACAGCCGGGCAAGATCAGATACCGTCTTGAGTAGGGTGGAGCAAGACGGAGGGAGGGTGTTGAAAGGCCAGCTTGTTTTCGAGTTCATTGTAGCGACCCTGTTCTTTCTCGCAATAATCATGTACACCATAAACTATCTCAACAGTACGGTCTTTCTCTATTCCAGTGACCACCACATCAATATCCTTGAGAGCAAGGCCTGGCAGATTTCAGAGGTGTTGGTCAGGAGCCAGGGGGACTGGTCAGGAAGCCCTCCCTTGGCGCTGGGCCTTGCGAATGAGTGGCCCGAGCTCGATGAGGATAAGATAAGCGACCTGGAAACGTTGTGCCAGAGCAGCATGAATGATGTGATTCGACTTCTCAATGTCGATTCTCAAATGCATTGGATAGCGCTGGAGGTAAACAAGTCCCTGGGCTCCGGGGGTGAGACTAACCTGCTCGAGTGTGGAAGTCTTCCCAGCGGTATACAGAACGCCAGGGTCACCAGGTTTGGTATAAGTGATATGGACCAGAAGCTGCTTAAGGTGACTGTCTGGTACTGGTAACACCTTGCATATGCGTCAAATAAGTGGAATATGTTCTTTCAGTTTCCGAAGGATACTTGTGGGGAGGTGGTTAGTCCCCTACCAGTTTGACTCCGGATATCCTGGCCATATTGAAGTCAAGAGCCCTCATGTCGTCCGGGGTCATCTTGTGGACGCTGTCGTGGCCCGTAGCTCCGGCTGCCATCTTGACCTCCTCGGAGCAGGCCCTAACAAAGTTGACTATGCTCTGGGTGGCTTCATCAATCTTGAGGTTTTTCCTCTTCTTCGGGTCCTGGGTGGCTATGCCGTACGGGCACTCTCCCTTGTAGCACTTTCTGCAGTAGATGCAGCCCATGGCTATCATGAGGGGGAAGCCCATGAAGACAGCGTCTGCCCCGAGGGCCAGGGCCTTGGCAATGTCCGCGCCCTTGCTGAATCCCCCTCCCACTATCAGGTCCTGCCTGGCCCTGAGCCTGTCCATGAGCGTGCGGGCCTGGACTATTGCAGGGAGGATGGGAACCCCAAAGTCATCGAGCATTATCTCAGGGGCGGCACCTGTCCCGCCGGACATGCCGTCCAGGGATATGATATCCGGGTTTGCCTTCAGGGCAATCCTGACATCGTCACTGACATGGCCGGCCCCAAGCTTTATTATTACAGGCTTGCCCCCTGACTTCTTTCTGAGCATGTCCACCTTCTTTTTCAGGTCTGAGGGGGTCCTGATGTCGGGGTGGGAGGCAGGAGAGTGGACATCCATCTGTCTGGGGAGCTTCCTGACCTTCATGATTTCCATGGTCACCTTCTCCTTGGGGAGGAGCCCCCCCTGGCCGGGCTTGGCCCCCTGGCCGATTTTTATCTCAATTGCGTCAGCTGCCCTGAGGTAGGCATCGTCCACACCAAAGCGGCCTGTTGAGTACTGAGCGATAAGGAGCCTGGCGTGTTTCCTCTCATCCGGGAGCATGCCGCCCTCTCCTGTGTTTGTACAGGTACCGAGGATTGTGCTGGCCCTGGCTATCGCAATCTTGGCCTCCCTGGAGAGGGCACCGAAGCTCATGCCTGCGAACACGATTGGCATGGAGAGCTTGAGTGGTTTCCTGCTGGTCCTGCCTATTATGGTCTCGGAGGAGATGCTCTCCCTGAAGTAATCCACAGGGACCCTAGATAGCTGGGCAGGGACAAAGACAAGGTCATCGAAGCTCACCTTGCCGAGCTTGGCGCTCCTGCCTGAGAGAACGGGCGGCCTGCCGAGTTCGGCACGGGTCCTGATGTCTTTGAGCCACATCATTGTATCAGTTTTATATTTACAGGGCCCACTAATAAATCATAATTACCAGAACTTCCCGATGTGCTCGCTGTCATCTCAGGAGATGGGTTGGGTTTGTATAATCAGGTCTGGAAGGAAGGTGTTGATATGAAGGTAATCATTGTGGGTGGGGGGCACCTGGGGAACGGGCTCGCCGGCCTGCTTGTCAAGGAGAAGCACGATGTCGTGGTGGTGGAGAAGAATGACAAGAGGGCTGAATACCTGGGCGAGAACCTGGATGCACTCGTCCTGCACGGGGACGGGACAGAGAGAAAGGTTCTCAAGGACGGGAGCATCAAGAAGTGCGATGCCCTCATTGCAATGACAGGGGATGACAAGACCAATCTGCTTGTGTGCGAGATAGCCAAGGACTTCAAGGTCCCGAGCATAGTCTCAAGGGTCGTGGATTCGTCCAATGACCCGATTTTCTCCAAGCTCGGAATAACAGCCAGCATAAACACCACAGTTTCTGCAATCCTCGCCTTCAAGAGGGTTATAGAGAAACCCGGAAAGAGGCTGGTGAACCTGGTGGCGGGTGAAAAGGCCGAGGTATTCGAGCGCCTGGTGGACAGCAAGTCCAGGATAGCAAACAGGAGTGTAAAGGAATTTGATGGGGAGAAGTTCACCATAGCGGCCATATTCAGGGACGGGGGGTTCCTCAAGGCCTCTCCCAAGGAAAGGATTCAGCAGGGGGACACCGTCATAATGGTGGCCCCCCTGGAAGAGGTACAGAATGTGGATAAGCTGTTCTGATTGTCGTGGAAGCGAACGAAGTGAATCTCCTTTTGGCTTAAGCCTTTTTTTGAAAGGCTTATTTGAGGAAGTCCTTAACTATGTCCGTGAGGTTGGGCCTGCTGGTCTCCTCGAGGTTGTAATGTATCCGGACTATGGGTTTCCTGACATGGATTATCCTTCTCAGGTCTATTGGGGTGCCGGATATGACGGCGTCGCATTTGACCCTGTTTATGGTGCGCCCGAGCTCCCTCACCTGCTTCTCAGAGTATCCCATGGCCGGCAGGACATGGCCGAGGTGCGGGTATTTCATGAAGACCCTCTTTATGGAGTCCGTGGCATAGGGCCTGGGGTCCACTGGTCTGGCAGAGAAATGCCTGGCCGCAATTGTCCCGGCGCCATAGGACATACCGCCGTGGGTCAGGGTGGGGCCGTCCTCAACAACCAGGACGCGCCTGCCCTGGATAAGGGCGGGGTCGTTCACTGTTATCACAGAGTTCGCATCCACAACCGTGGCCTTGGGGTTGTATGCCCTGATGTGCTCCCTGATTATCCTCACGCTGCCCTCTGGTGCGGTCCTTTCCTTGTTGATTATGATCACGTCGGCCATTCTGAAGTTGGTCTCGCCGGGATGGTATGATATCTCATGGAAGGCCCTGTGGGGGTCTACTATGACGATGTGGAGGTCTGGTCTGAAGAAGGGGGTGTCGTTGTTCCCGCCGTCCCAGATTATGACATCGGCCTCCCCCTCAGCCTCCCTGAGAATTCTTTCATAGTCAACCCCGGCATAGAGTATGTCAGAGTCCTCTATAAGTGGTTCGTATTCCTCCCTCTCCTCGATTGTGCACCTGTGTATGTCAAGGTCCTTGAAGCGCTCATACCTCTGGCAGGCCTGCTTCCTGAGGTCTCCATAGGGCATGGGGTGCCTGACCACGGCGGCCCTCTTTCCAAGGGTTTTGAGAATCATGGCGAGCTTCCTGGTGGTCTGGGACTTGCCGCAGCCCGTCCTCACGGCAGTCACGGCTATCACAGGCCTGCGGGATTTCAGCATGGTGTTCCTGGTTCCCATAAGGACAAAGTCAGGACCCAGGGAATTAACCAGGCTTGCCCTGTGCATCACGTCTGCGTGGGAGAGGTCGCTGTAGGCCAGGACCACCATATCGATTTTATATTTCCTGATAAGTTCTGGTAGTCTTTCCTCGGGATAGATAGGTATACCTCTGGTATAAAGCTTGTCAGCAAACTCTTTTGGGAATGTTCTGTTTTCTATTCCAGGTATCTGGGTAGCCGTAAAGCATACGACTTTGTAGGTTGGGTTGTCCTTAAAGTATACAAGGAAGTTGTGGAATTAGAGGGCCAGCGCCTGTCTCTTCCCCCAGCTCCCATCAAGGCTACTCGAATTGGTTTTTTCATCAACACCTCCTATTAAACTCAATAGCTTGTCCCCCTTGTTTGTGAGGGAATAAATATTGTGGAGACCCGCTTTGTTAGGAAACCTTCTCTTTTCAGTTTTTATCAATCCTAATTTTGCATCTTTATTCATAGCATCTAGAACCGACCAATATGATCTACCAGCAATTTGTGCCATTTCTCTTGTAAGCAATTTTTTATTTTTTAATGCCAACCAATATCTAATGTGGGATCTTGTATATTGTTTCTTAAGATAAGAATTTATTATTTTTTTCCACTGTTTTGGTGATGAAGAAAAATGTTCATCCAAAATAAATTCTGTCATTAAATTTATTCCTGTACATGTAATCTCATAACAGCCTTTATTACTTCTTATTCTTGGTTTTTTATTATACAATTTTTGCAATGTTTTTACTAAAATTTCTTTGTTGCTGTTGTTTTTAGTTGTTATACATATACCATATAAATAGCAGCTATTACGTTGAAGAATACAACCATCGCCAATTTCATAGCCTTTTAAAAACGCCAAAGCAAGAGATGTATCTTCTAATATTAATTCTATTGCTTTTGAAACAAATTGGTTAAAAATAATGGCAAATAAGGTATTGTTAATTTTTAATTCAATAGTATCTTTAGTTGCTAATCTGGCCTTGACATCACTAATTTTATTTGTTTGGAAGATGCGCACAATCCTGCTTTTAAATTTTTTAGAACTATCTTTATTACGAGAATGGATATAAACAAACCACTCTTTATTTTGAATATCAAAATTCTTTTCTATAGACTCTTGAAAGTGTTTTAAAAGATAAAGTTCGTGATTGGTTATTCCAACACCATAACTGACCTTAGGACCTTCGGCGAGGTAAAATCCTATTGACCATGCTAAATCTTCGTCCAGGTTTATTATTCTTTTTATTGTTATGCTGGGTCCTTTGGGTGGCTTGTATATGCTAACATTTCCTTGAGGTCTTTCTATGCATGTACAATTATCATTAATAAAGTTCAATATATCCACTTGGTTTCTAGAAAGCGGCCCAAGGGGAGGTCTTTCGCCTACTTTAGCTATTTTAATAACCTCAATATCAGTAGGTCTTTGTTTTAGATTTGAGGTCAAACGAATGTAATTAGAATAACCATGCGAAGACACTTTAGCCAGCCAAGAGATGTTTTCTTGTGAAGACCTTAAGAGAAGAATATTGTTGTTTTTGAGATTAACAGCACCTTTCTTTATTGTGATTTGCTCTGATTTTCCCTTTACTTCAATTTTGCATACAGGGATTTCAGTCATTTTTCCATGCCTTATCGTATATTCTTTATCAATTTAGGCTTACATATCTTGTTATATAAGTCTATGGATAGCATCTTTCCGATATTCCGTTAGAATCCTATACTATGAAATTGGCGTGTAAAGTATTGATAGGTCTGCTTTATTTATTATTCAGGATAATTATTATACATGGTTTGGCCAGCCCATTGGAAGTCCGTCCTAGTGATAAGTTTGGTTTCCCTGCTTTTATATCCGGCTGTCGCCAGGGCGGATGTTCCGACATCCTATATAACAGAGGTTTCCGGTGCAGATTACAACACAGACGGCTCCCTGGTAAGCCCGGTGGTGTGCCTTGGATACGTGGAGGTCGAGGTCCCGAACCAGCTGGATGTTCTCCAGTATCTCGTTCTTGAGCTCTCTGGAACCGCCAACACAAACCTTCAGTCAACCCTTACCTACAGGGGGGTGGCGGCATCACCAAGCCCCGGTGACAGGACCAGGCTCTATGTCAACACAACAAGCAGCGAGAGCAACATAAGCTATAATATAACCGGTGGTGTGATGCCGGTGATATACCTTGGCATGGAGTATGCAAACGATGCCGGGGGGAGGGACATCTATTCGGGCGGAACCAATTCATTCAGCTTCGATCTGACCATAAACTCCACGCATGACCTGAACGGGGTCTCTGTCTACCTGAGGTTCGCCAGGAACACGCTTGGTCTCAATGATTCCATTCACCTCTATGGGGTATCCCCCACCTCAGGGAATAGTGATTCCTGGGATTCTGACGGGGACGGCTTCTTTGATATGCTCTCCTGGACTGGTCCCCTGTCAGCCGGCGTGGATGTGGAGATATACTTCCGGGGATACATCACACCCGATGTGAACTTTAATGAAAACTTCATGTATGTGGACCTTGACCAGGAGACCACGAGCCAGGCCACCCACACAAGTACAGGAACATCCACCCCCACTGGGATAAGCTTTGTTGACAGGTTCTCCCGCGGCCCGGTGAGGGTGGGTGTGGATATGCTCACCATGGATACATGGATAGTGAGGGGTTTCATCAGGAACATGGCACTGGGACTGGACTACAGGATACACGGATGGGGGCTGTATCAGATAGGTCAGGGCTCTCCGGTCATATCCTCAAGTGAGGAGATATATCCCTTCAACCCAGGCGAAACCAAATATACGGACTGGTATGACACAGGCCTTCCGGGAATGCAGGACAAGGGAGGATATTACAGCACGTCCTGGGACTGGGAGGTAGTCTGGGGTTCGTCATATTATTCAAGCATGAGCCAGGCTACCATAAGCCTGCCTGTGCTCTATGAGATAGATGCATGGGTGGACAAGAGCGTAGTTGTGGGGTACAGCACCGAGAGCGGAACGGGCCTGTCGGTACAGGACCTGGCCAGGCACATCGGGCATTCAGGCCTCTCAGTCGGTTCTGTTAGTATAGGCTCTGTCATACCACATCAGTCAGCCGGGGGTACAAGCAACAACTGGGCCCCATCTGATGTCAGGGTGTTCTATATAAACGCATCTGGACAGACAGAGATAACCACCCAGGTCTCCATAATGACCCAGGCAGCCACCACCCTGAACGATGGTTTTGTGAATGTAAGCATAAACAATTTAACTTCTCTTCTGGGCCACGGCCTCCAGCAGAATGAGGATATAAGGCTTGAGTATGACGTGGCAGGGGGCTCCCATGCCAGCACACATACATATCAGTTCTGCCAGACATCCACACTGGTCACGCTCTCGGGCACGCCTGTGACCAAGAATGTATGCCAGGATGTGGTCATTCCGGGGGTTGGTGGAGAGCCTGAACCGGGTGGCCCTGGCGGAGGGCCTGTTGAACCCGCCATGTATGCTGACATAGCAAGGGAGATGGGAGAGGGCTACTTTATAGCAGATAACCTCGTCCGTGTTCTGGCAAGATATAATATAATTGATACAGGGAACAAGGGGGTAAAGGATATCAAGGCCGTTATTTACATACCCGAGTACGGGAGCCTTGACATCTCATCCCTCTCATTCAGGATATATGAAAACTCTTCGGGGAAATGGATTGAGTGGAACCCGGGAAATGACTACAAGATGACCGATAACGGCATGACCTTGGTGAATGGCAGAAGGCACAGGGAATACCTTATAACCAAGATTACATCAGGCGGGCTGCTTGAGGAGAGCCTGAACCTGTTCAATGGGGACAAGATAGAGATCAGCTACAAAACCACGGTTCCTGTGGGAACCAGCTTCCTTATAACAAGGGTGTTTGGCTACAACTACTATGAGGATAAATACATATTTGAGGATATGTACATCCCTGTCAGGAGGGAGGGGATTCTTCAGGACCTTGAGGTCGTGGATGGGGGATGGCAAGTAGAGGGGGTGCGTGTGGGCGTCCCTGTAAGATGGACAAAGGGCCTGACGGTTCATAATCCAAACAGTGTCTCTGTGGAGCACTTAATGAGGCTGGAGGTCTTTCCTGACACCCTGAGCGCCCATGTCATTCGGGAGGGGGGAGACAGGGAATCCCTGGCTCTCAAGGAGGGTGAAACAACCCATGTGGACATCACGTTCAGGCTGAAGTCTGGTGAGACCAAGACCTATGTCTTGGAGGCTGTAACACCGCCTGTCTTGGAAACCAAGAGGGTTGTGAATGTCCTGGAATCGGGTGAGAGGGAGATAAGATTCGTGGTCAATACCACTGTGGAGAACTTTGCACTCGAGGTCTATAGCGGGGTGTCTCTCCTGTTCAAGTCAGGGACCGGCAACGTTGTATATGTGATGGAGGGGGAGAACCTGCTAAACTACAGTGAATATGACAACTCTACCACAGAGATATTCCTGGGAAGGATGGAGGCTGGCCGGAAGAGGGAGCTCACGATAGTCTATACAGAGGTCCCGCCAATACTTCTGACTGCCATGGGTGCGGTGATGCACGGGTGCAGCGATTATGCCAACATAACGGTGTTCGTAATCCCCTCTGAAAGGGAGACAGGCTCCTACCTGGAGATTGAGGTGGTGGGACCCAGTCCCCACCTCAAGACCATGAATGCCCAGCTTGTGGAGATGAAGGATGTCTGGCCATGGGAAGAGGTCAGGCTGCCCTTTTCGGTGGACTTGAGGAGCTTCTCTGACGGGAAGTATTCGGTCTATAGCAGGTTCAAGAAGGACTTCCAGACCATACTTACAGACCACTCAGACTTCTATGTGAACTGCCCTGAAAGGACCATTGTTTCATTGAGCTGGATGGTATTCCTGGCCGTGGCCCTGGCAGCAATAGGCTACCTGCTGTTCAGGTTCTGGAGGAGGAAGAGGCCGGAGGGTATAGGGGAGCTCAAGAGGAAGCTGAGGGAATTAAGATAAATATCCTGGAAATTAGACAAGTTTTGTATAAGTTTTATATATTTACCATACCATTAAATATTAATATGCGGCTTTCTTTGTGGATGGCAAGAAGGATTCTTCTAGTTACAGGTGTTGTCTTCATATTAACAGCGGTGCTTCTGGGGGGTGCCCGTGCCCAGATATACGGGCCCAAGCTCCTGATACAGGAGGATGTGACAGGCGAATACTATCACAACGGGACAGTGAAGACCACTGCCGCAAGGACCGGACAGTTCTTTGCGTCTGTTCCCAACAATGAGGATGTGCTCCAGTACATGAGGGTGACTCTTGACTCCGGATACAACACAAATACCGACATAGATAACGACACCGTATACCAGGATGTTCTGACATCCTTTCCCACCGATGACAAGTGGAGTCTCCTCTATGTCAACATCACCGGTGACTACTCCTCAACCAGCTACACAATAGACAATGATGTTGCCAACATTGCCCCGACCATAAACCTCTCGGTTTATTATTCCAATGACAGGGGGGGATACGACCTCTATGATGAGTCCAACATAGATGACCCTGACAACAACATGACCCTGGTTTTCAGCCTCACTAACCCGAGCTCGACAAGGGACCTTGTTGATATCACATCAATCATCAACTTTGTAAAGGATGTTGAGGGTAATGACGAGCCTGCGGTTATAGACACATCGGCACAGGACGGTTCAGTATCCGTCTCTGATGATGGTGGTGATGATACTGGCACACTCAATGATTACATAACATGGTCGAGCGTGGATGTAGGGAAAGCCTCGACTGTCAACCTGACTGTCGTGCTGAACATAACGGGAGGGGTTCACATAAGCGGAACGACGGACAGCGTGGACCTGCAGCCCGGTTCAGGGGACGGTCAGAACGCCACCTATTCAAACACGAGCTATATGTTCTCGGGGGTAACGGTTTCTGACAAGTTCACTAGGGGACCAATCAGGCATGGTGTTGACCTCTCCTCAAACGGGGGGTTCTGGTATGTGAGGGGCCTCATAAGGAACATGGGCGATGCAGCAGACACTGGCTACAACCTAACATACAACATAAGCGAATGGGGTATATATGAGATACAGTCATCGGGTGTGCCCTATGACACGGCCAACCAGACAGGGAGATTCAATGTGACTCCGGGGACCACTGACCTCATAACGCCCGATGATGGGAGGATATACACAACCGATGCCTCAAGGTCATCGAACAAGACCATGTTCAATACATCGTCGGGTTCCAAGCCCTATATAGCTGTCTACTTTAATTGGGAGGTGATATGGAACTCCACAAACAGCGAGAACAATATAACATACATAAACACAACACTGGACCTTCCCGTGCTATACATGGTCGACCTGGATGGTATAAAGTCAGTCTCTGGCACGATCTCCCCTGAAATGGGTGGTGAAAATGTGACAATAAACGACACCCTTCACAATGTGGGTGCCAATGAGACAGAGCCCCATTTTGTACAGATTCTTTCCTATGTTCCCAGCAAAACACATCTGGGGTACTGGAGGGGGAGCGGCTGGGACATACAGGACGATGTCGTGATATACCTGAACGAAACCTACAGGCTCAAGAACGACAGCAACTGCGTGCTGGAGATAACAGACCCCACAGAAAGCTCTGACGGTCTTGTTAATGTCAGCATATACGACCTTCCCAACTGCGTATTCTGGGGCACATCGGACAAGGTCGGTCACACCTTTAATTCGAACGGTGGCAGCGACAGCGACAACCTGACGATATCATATAAGGTCACATCCGATATTGCGATGACAACCGGTGATGAATACGTATTCTCGGGCATCGGGCAACTCAACTCGAGTTCTGACACCCAGGACAGGGAATACTTCAACAACCAGACAGTCACTGTGTCAGGAAAGAGGATAACTGGCTACAAGGACCTCATAGCCTACACACCCGGCACCCCCACGCTGATTAATACAACCATAAACATTTCTGTTGAGGACACCATGGGTTCTGGCATATCAGGAATAAAGTTCATGGATTATGTCCCTGACAACACCATAAGCTATACTGACTATTGGGGTAATTTCTCTAATGGCGATGCGGTTGTGATTCGCAACGGCACTGTATTGACCTATGGTGTGGATTACCATATAACCGATAACGGGACGACAAGCCTTTCAGATGGCCTAACTGTCCAGATGTTCGAGTTCGTGAACGGGACATACCAGGGCTGGAACCTCACGAATGATGAATACATAGAGGTTATTTACCAGATAAACTTCACCACCCCCGGGGCATATGTGCTTCCTGTCATGATAGCTGCATTCGACCCTGATACAGGAGCATCCCTGGCAACCACACTCTATGGAGTGGTTAAGGTAGTCATACCAGAGCCCAACATACCCCTGACAATAGATGAGGGGGAACTCAAGCAGTCCAAGACCGTGCTTGTGGGCAAGCCCGCTGTATGGAACAAGGACTTTGATGTATACAACCCGAATCCGAGAAGGCTCAGTTCAGATTTCGAAGCCGTGGTTTTTGATGATGCAACAGACGGATATGTAAGCTATTTTGATGAAAGTGGAAGGAGGATAGAAGAGGTTGTTGTATTCTCAAAGGACTCACAGGGAAGGAGGGTCATGCAATGGCAGGGCTCGATAAATGCATTTGAGACCAGGAGTTATGAGGTTACTGTGCTGACGCCCCCTGTCCTTGAGATAGACAGGGATATCGAGGTTCTGGAGCAGCTGCCTGAAAAGAAGGTCAGGCTCAAGATGGATGTCTACCTCAAGAGCTTTGCCCAGGAGAGCTATGAGAATGTTATCCTGAATCTTCCCATTGCCTATCAGAACGTGGAGGAGGTGAGGGATGGTTTTGGCAACAGGCTTCCATTCACAGGGGGCCCGGAGACTAGCAGCATAACCGTGGATAGGATGGATGCAGGCCTGCTCAAGACCATAACGGTGATATACAAGGAGAGCTACCCGACTATTATAATAACACCTGACAGGGACAGGTATAACCTCAACAGCCCCGTGAGCCTGGAGATCCTGGTGATTAACGGGGGGGAGAAGATTGATTATCCCTACCTTGAGGTTGAGATATACACGCCTGGAATGGATGTGATATTCACCAACATAGAGAGTCTGGAGGGGATGGAGCCCCTGGAGAAGACCGAGACATACGAGAAGTTCGTGATTCCCGCTGCTGCCCCGTCCGGCATGTATGTCGCCTCGGCAAGATTCAGGGAGGACTTTGCTGTCCTGGCCTCTGCCACAGGGAACTTCTATGTAATGGGTGTGTCAGGGGGCATTCCCGAATCCCTTGAGATTCTCATGATAGTGATGGTGTCTCTGATATTGATATACTTCTCCTTCAGGCGTCTGAGGGAGGTAAGGTCAAGGAGGCCGCAGGCGTACGGGGGTATCTAGATGTACATATTCGGCATTGACGTACCCATACTGGAGTTGCTCGTCATATTCTCCACGGTGGTGGTTGTCTACCTCGTCATCCTGGAGTTCGAGTTCAGGCAACTCAGGGTGATAACAAGGAAGTTCGATGAGGAGGAGCTCCAGCTCAGCAACGAGATGAGGGAGCTCAGGAAGGAAGTAGCCAGCCTCAGGGAAGTCATCAAGAACGCAAAGTAGAACCGATGCTTTTTATTGGTTAGTTGTCGCAACGTTAACCGTTAAGGTTTATTATGAAGTTAAGTAATTATAATACATGGTATCAAAAAGGGCGGGGTTAGCCGTAGTTGTAGCAATATTCCTGCTTCTCCTGGTTGCGTACAGAAGCCCAGAGATAACAGCAGCTGTCCAGAAGGGGTTTGTCCTCGACCTGGCCAGTCCTGTTTTCCCGTTTGAGCAAGATACTTTCAATGATTCTGGCTATTTCCAGATACACGATTTCCCAATATTAGGGGGGAACAAGACCTATTATGTTCAGGTACCGAAGAACTCCACAATTTTGAACGCAACCATGAGCCTGACAGGGATAATGACGCCAATCTATACAGAGACCGTTAACCTCCTTGGGTTGAGGGGCCTCTCTGTGGGAAACATCACAACCCACAATGGGAATGAGACGGTGGTTGGAACCGATGGAGCCGAGGGCCTTATAAGGGTTCTTTACGGGGAGAACGGAACCCTGATATGGAGCCTTTCTCTTGGAGGAAGCTACGAGGTTCTGGCTACTGATGTCGGAAATGTGACCAATAATCCTGGAGATGAGGTTGTGGCCGGGACAGGGAGCTCGAACAATAGCGTTTATATAATAGACTGTAATGATGCGGGAGGGACCGTTGCGTGGACTTTCAATGTCTCAGCTGGACCATCAAACGCAGTTAATTCTTTGGAGATAGGAGACCTGGATGGAGACGAGATTAATGAGATAGTCGCTGCGGATTCCAGCACTGTCTATGTATACTGGGACAACCAGACCCTGGCATGGAACTCAACAGGTTTCACAGGGGCGATAAATGAGATTGCTTTGGGTGATGTAAACTCCTCCTCAGGCAATGAAACGGTTGTGGGCACGGATTCCAATGTTTATGTTCTTGACTCACAGGGAAACACCCTTTGGAGTAAGAGTGTCTCTAACATCAACAGCGTCGGAGCGGGCAACATCACCTCGGACCAGAATGATGAGATAGTCCTTGGGACGAACACCAGGATATATCTTATCAACTCGAGTGGTGATGAACTCTGGAACTATTCCACAGGTTCGATTGTAAGAGACGTTGCTATTGATGACTCAACTGAAGAATATCCGGGAAACGAAATCGTTGCGGGCCTGGAGAACGGGGATATATTGACACTGGATTCAACGGGGGATCTGATTTGGAGCTACCAGACCGGGAAGATAGTCAGAACAGTGGCTATAGGAGACGTTACAAATGATATAGGGAACGAGATGCTTGCAGGTGATGTCCCCACAATCTCAGACGGAAACCTTTACGTTTTCAATTTCGATTACTTCCCAACCAATGTTTCGCTGGACGTGGGGGGTGATGATGGATACAACTGGAACAAGTCAGGGAAGCTCAGGGCCATGCAAACCGTTACTGGGATAGCGGGGGAGTTCCAGGATGCACTTGATTCTTGCGGAGAGAGTTTATGCAACACCAGCCTTATTTTTCACTCGGATGCCAAGGGAAGGCTCAATATATCCGGCCTGAATATATCATATTCCTATAACGCCAGCGGTGTGGTAAGCTATGCCAATCTCACGAACACGTCGTCAAGGACATGGAATATCCGGGTTAACGAGAGTGTGGGATATGAGGTCAGGAACGTGAGCTTCCCTGCAGGCCCGGACCATGACATTGAGGTCAGGTACATAAAGATTCCGGGCTCTGCCAGCAGGTGCGACTTCAACGGGAGTTCCTGCCAGACCGCTGCAGTGGGCCCGGACAACACATGTGATGTGCCGGACTTCACGATTAATGAGGCAGGACCGCTCCCTGAGCCGTTCCATTTCTGGGATGACAGCATGGCATCGGCCGTGCCTGTGAAGGGCAATGAATCAGGGTATTCCTATACAAATGAGACCGACTGCTTCCTTTCCAGCAAGACGATAAACATATGGAACGAGACCAATACAACATTCTATAACATAACGGGAAACACCACTGTTGATGATTCCTCAATCAAGGGCATGCTGTTCCTGAATGTCACCTGGTCTGGCCAGGCATGCAACATAACACCACAGCAGGACGATTCCTCATGCGACTTCGGGAGTCCTGTATACGCCCCGTTCAGCTGCGGTTCTGACACATTCTATGTTTGCAAGAAGGACACATTCTTCAGGTGGGTGCAGCCTTATTCCAATTCCAGTGTGAGCTACCAGGCAGGCGGGGCCACCAATCTTCCTGCGAACCTGAGCAGCCCGAACGTGACGCTGAACGACAGCCTATGGGGAGAGTGGTTCAACTACTCTGTTTTTGTCAATGACACGGACGGGGACAACGTGAGCGTCACGCTCTGGTACTGGCTGGAGAACATGGGTTCATGGTTCAATGGGAGCACAACCAATATAACAGGCAATGGCACAGCCTGGTTCAACATGTCCTCGGACAAGGACTGGTCAGGGGTGAATAAGTATGGGTTCCAGTATCAGGACTTCAATTCCTCGGGCTGGCCAATGCACTCCTCCCGGAACACCATCATATACTGGGGGCCCCTGGCCAGGAAGCACAGCACCGAGGTTGTCTATGTGTCTGGCAACGAGAGCTCGGTGAACAGGTCAGAGTCTGTGGAGCTTGTGGTAATGATAAACGACACTGACACTGAGACATGGGTCCAGGGGGGCGTCAGCTGCACACTCTGGGTGACATACAATGGCTCGGGTTTTGATGGGGGTAACAGCAGCTCTACAAATTCATCGGGTTACTGTGTCTTCCACTTCACCCCGGACGGGAACTACTCGGCCGGGAACCAGACCTGGAAGGTTGGGGTCTGGGATGACACCTACTATAATGATTCGAACTCCAGTGGCTTTGTCCTTACAGTAAGCGGGAGGGTCAACATAAGCCTCACAGCGCCGGAGGATGGGGGAATCCTTCACAGGAACTCGAGCAACCGCCTCGAGGCCGGGCTGGTGGACCAGTACGGCCTTGATGTCAACCAGTCGGGGTTCAACTGCAGCTTCTGGTTCAATTATACGTATCTGGATTCCAGTAACACAACCGAGTACGGGCGCTGCAATATATCCTGGACCCCTCCGTGCGGGTATTCAAGACAGGACTATCTGGTCAATGTGACCCTGACAGAGCCGAACGGGAGCTACTCCATCCTCAATGAAATGGACTGGAGTAATGTCTCCCTGCACGATGAGTTAAATATCACCATACTGGAGCCGCAGGATTACAGCCTCTTCCACAGGGGCAATGGTGCGGGCTTCAATTCGAGTGTGAACGACACGTGCGGGCTCTGCAGCCCTGGAAACTACTCTGTTAACTGGTCTGTAAAGTGGAAGAGGAGGCTAGAGGCAGCTGTAAACAAGACCCCTGGATATGATGAGCAGACCTTTCCGGTGATAGTGAACGCCAGCGGTCTGGAGGCCCGGAACATCGATTTCGGGGACTGGGACATAAACCACACCAGGGTCCTCCTGAATGGTGTGGATGTGCCAAGCAGAATCAATGCATGGAACGACAGCAGCAGAACTGTCATAAATTGGTCGCAGGAATATTTCAACAGCTATTCAGAGCTTGTCTTTCTGGTCAACCAGTCAGGGTGGGAGAACCTGACCTATGAGGTTGTTTACAACCGCTCTGATGAGCAGGAGGAGTTTGGTTATCTGGAGAACGGGGGATTTGAGTCAGGTGTGATTCTTCCATGGGGGTGCTTCTCCTCGAACTGCACAGGCCAGTACTGCCAGTGCGAAATCAGGCAGGAGGGCAATGAGACCAATGGGAGTTATTCACTCTATCTCTCATCAGAAAATAAAGGGTCAGATGACCCGGCCCTCCAGAGCGCCAGCCTTTCCGCGGGCTGGCCCCTGGGACAGGACGGGATAAAGATAAGGTACAAACCCACCGGGGAGTTCGCCAATGACGCGTACATAAGACTATATGCTGGCTCTGGTATGTGCGAGCTTGACAACACAACCGGTGTATGGCTCGAGGAGGTCTGCTACAATGCCTCCTTCTCATCGGCGCTCTGGGTCAATATCACGGTTCATGACTATGGCGATGGTGGGGGTGAAGGTGGCGCTTCCCATGTCCACATAGACTACGTCTGCCTGGCAAATTCCAGCGGGGACTGCGTAAACTACCACTCGGGATACCCGCACACTGTGTCAATACTCTCTGAAACACCCCTGAACCATTCTGACAACATAACATGGACAATTCCCCTGAATGAGACTGTTGGGTTGAGGAGGGTGGCTGCCAATGCCTCAGGAGAGCGCTACAAGCCTGATGTTGAGAATCTCTATGTATATATATACGGGTGGAGCAGCCTGGATGCAGGCAACATATCATCAACAAACTGCACCTATAATGATACCTGGGTGTGCAGGCAGAACGCCAGTATGGATGTGTTCTGCTATGTCTGGGATGCCAATATCTCAGAGCCGCTCGAGGGCCACAATGTGAGCTTCTGGGGGGACGGGGTTTATATAGGCTCCAATATCACGGATTCTGATGGGGTGTCCCTCATAAACTGGGTAAACTCCTCTGATTCAGAGGGCAACCACAGCATAGTCTGCAATATTACGAATGACTCAGATATATTCTATAATGCGAGCGATAACAACAGCGCAGAGATAGTGTTCAACATAAGCTCCGGAACAACCACAGCGGAACTGGGGACAGACCTGACGCCCCCAACGCCGGCCGGGAACCTGACCAAGATATTCAACAGTACATACTACCTCTACATCAACATAACAAACACGGGCGCTACAGAGAGCATGTACGATGTCGTTGTGGGGATAAACACATCTCTCACATCAGGAGGCATCCACGCAGAGACCGTGAACTGCCCACCCATACCGCCCGCAGAGAGCTGCAACAGGACCTCTGTTGTAAATGTCACATACCTGGCCACAGCGGGCTTCAAGGATATCTATGTGAATGTGACCTGGATAAACTCGGATACCTCCCAGGGGAATGTCTCAAATGCCACCGGGGTTGTTGTGGAGAACAACACAGTCCTCAACATAGTCGAGAGTGAGTTAAACTACACAATGCCCAAGGGAGGCTCTGCCCTGGCGGGCAACTTCACTGTGGAATCCTTTGGGAACACCGAGCTGCTCTCTGTTAACTTCTCACTTTCAGGCGGGAATGCAAGCGAGATCAGCCAGTGGAACCTGACCTATTCGCCTGAGCCCCCGGTAAGCGTGATTCCCCACGACGGGAAGCAGCTGGTGAACATAACAGTGACTGTCCCGGATAATGCGACAGTGGGGCTCTACACCGCGAACATAACAGCAAATGCCACTGGCTCGGACTGCAGCCCGGCAAACCTGTGCTGGGACAGCCTCGTGTTCAATCTCAATGTGAGCATGCTTGACTGGAGGGTCTCTGATACCCATCTCAACAAGACCATAGGGCGCAACCCAACCCCCATCAACGGGAGCATAGGGACAATCCAGGTGATAAACAGCAAGGATGCAGACTGGTCATTCAATGTGACCATGGATGACCAGGCCAACGGGACGGGAAACATAACGGTCTCGGCTAGTAATTTCACGCTAACCCCGTTTTCGGCCTTCAGCCTCGAGGTCTACCACAACACCACAGGCGAATATGCAGAGGGCCTCTACCTGACCAACATAACCATAGCCAACAATGAGGACGCCGTCCCCCAGAGCATCAATGTCTCTGTCTCCCTCAATGTTATAAACTTCTCCATAGACATACTCTTCCCGAACCAGAGTAACCCTGCTACTGATATCGTGCCGTGGGATATCCTGAACATAACGGCCAATGCGACCATGGGCGGCAGCCCTGTGGATGAAAACATAACATGGTACGTTGTGGTGGGTGGCTTATTCTGTGGCAACGTCCAGAGCGCCTATAATCTAACTGACCAGCTCTGGCACATAAACTGCAGCGCCCCCGACATTCCGGGCAATTTCATAAAAAACATCCTCAACCTCACGGGATACTATGAAACAGAGGATGTATCCTTCCCGGCAGAAGAGACGGATGCAGTGATATACAGGGACGTGACCGCGCCGCAGATACATGACATAAGGGTTGTGAATTCGGACGTGGATGATGAGGGGAACCTTCAATATTCTGGAAGCAGAAGCGAAGTGGTGATGGAATCTGACCTGACTGACAATGAAAATGTAACATCCGCATGGGCATGGATTTATTATGAGGGAACCCTCAGGAATACGTCCGGAATGTACGAGATATCCCCGGGCACATGGAAGTTTAATTTCAGCTCCTCCCTGACAGAGGGGGACTACAGGGCCGTGGTTTTTGCCAACGACAGCACAGGGAACGAGGCCAATACCTCATCATCGCTCATGGGGTACTTTGACCTCTACCATCCGATAGACCTGAACGGGACGCTGGCGGACAAGGACGGGGTGGCCATAGAGGCGAACTTCACGTTCTACAAGAGCGGCACCCTCTGGGAGATACACGATAGATTCAGTGCCAACAGTTCAGGCGGCTACAACCACACCCTCCACAGAAGGGTCTATGACACGAAGCTGGGGTTCTCTGGACACGAGGTCTTGCTCTACGGGGTGGATGTTAATGCCTCTGCTGTGAACCAGCACGGAGTAGAGTATCCAGACAACCTGACCAGCCCGATAACACTGGACCTCTATACAGCAGAGAACACCACCCAGATAGGGGTTACCCTTCCCGAAGGGGCCGAGAACCCCATCATGGTGATTGCCCTGGAGCACAACCTTACAAGGACCAGCAGCATCACAAGTTTCAGTCTTGACTACACCCAAGCACTCCAGGACTTCTACACCTATACGCCAATAGGCTCTATAACAGAGTCCAGCCTGGGGGTCTACCGATGCTCGAACTGGAGCATAAGCGAGAGGTCCTGCACAGGGGGGTTCGAGAATGTCTCCATATCAGCGAGCGTGGATACTATAGAGGATAGGGTAGGCTTCAATACCACAGGGGCATCGTCCTATGTGGTGGCCGAGTGGGAGGGTACAGGCGAGAACGGGAATGGTAATGGCGATGACGGGACCGGGAGTACAGGGGGTAGCAGCAGGTCATCGATTGTGAGCACCATCACAACGACCATACCCTTTACTGTTACTACCTCGATAGGCAGCATCAGGATTCACCCCGGGGAGAACAAGACCTATCTGTTCTCGGTAAAGAACAAGGCCAGCGAGAACCTGACTGTCTCCCTGGACGTCCAGGGCCTGGAGGATTTCATATTCCCGGAGAAGAGCCTCCTAGAGATTGCCTACAATGGCAGTGAGAGTATAGATGTTGTGGTGTCCGTTCCGGATACCATGGGAACAGGGACATATACAGGAAGCATCCTGGTCACGGCTGCAGGGAGGAGCCAGGAGATACCCATAACCATGACTGTGAGCATTGAGGCCAAGGACCTGGTCTCACTCAGCATCAATATACTGACCCCGAATGTCAACCCGGGGGGCAAGCTCAGGTTTGGTGTGGAGCTCAAAAACCTGGCACTACCGCCCGGGTTCAATGTCAGCATAGTGTACATAATCAAGGACAGTGAGAGGGAGCGGGTAGTGGCTGATGCGAGCGAGTATGTCTTCCTGGAGGAGTCCCTCGCGTTCACGAAATCCATAGAAATGAAAGGGAACAATCCCACGGGCCAGTACTACCTGGATATATGGGCGTATTTTGCAGACGGGAAGTCCGTAAATGAGGTGGCAGTGTTCAATCTGGTCGAGCCCTACTGGTCTTCCTGGGAGGGAAAAATCATACTGCTTATACTCTCCATGCTGGGCATGGGTATCGTAGGTTACTATGGGTGGGGATTATATAAGAAGTGGAAGTCTGAAAGGGCCAGGTACATATTTCCCATTAACTACAGAAAGATGCCCCAGGAGAGCGGGGACTCATTCTGGATAGGCAGGGTTGCTGAAACAGACAGGAATGCGTGGTTCAATCCCGCGGACCTCACCACGCACATTATAGTGGCCGGCGCCACAGGGGCTGGCAAGTCAGTGGGGGCCTCGGTGTTTGTGGAGGAGGCCCTGGACAAGAACATCCCTGTGATTGTATTCGACCCCACTGCCCAGTGGACAGGCTTTGTCAAGGCCCTGGAGGACAGGAACCTTATGAAATACTACAGCATGTTCGGCATGGACCCGAAGTCGACCAGGCCGTTCAAGGGCATGATATTCGAGGTGACAGACCCCCAGGAGCTTCTCCGTGATATAAAGAAGGGATTTAAAAAATACCTTGCCCCGGGTGAAATCACGGTATTCGCGCTCGACAAGCTCAAGCCAGGACAGTATGATGAGGCCGTTGGCATAATAATAGACTCCCTCTTCAGCATGAACTGGGAGGAATCCACCACGCTAAAGGTGATAATGGTATTTGATGAGGTGCACAGGCTTCTTGAGAAGTACGGGGGCAAGGGCGGCTACGTGTCCCTGGAGAAGGCAGCCAGGGAGTTCAGGAAGTGGGGCATAGGCATCATAATGTGCAGCCAGGTCCTGGCTGACTTCAAGGAGGCCATTGCAGGAAATGTCCTGACAGAGGTGCAGCTAAACACCAAGTCTATTACAGACATACAGAAGGTGGAGACCAAGTACGGTGGGGAGTATGCCAAGAAAATATCCAGGCAGGGTGTCGGCGTGGGCATGCTTCAGAACCCCAAGTATAATGACGGCAAGCCGTACTTTGTCCAGTTCAGGCCCACGTGGCATAATCCGCACAAGATAAGCAACAAGGAGATGGAGCTCTACAGTGACTTTGCAGGGAGGCTCGAGGAGATAGATGTAAAGATAGAGCGGCTCAAGAAGGCTGGAGAGGATACATTTGAGATTGAGCTTGAGCTCAAGCTGGCCAGGGACAAGCTGAAGCAGGGGCGTTTCAGGATGGCGCAAATCTATATAACGTCCCTTGAGCAACATTTAAGCAAGGGTGAGTGATTGGAAGAAAAGGACAAGAAATCCTCTAATGAAGAGAATGTGATAACCCCCTCAGAATTTGAGGAGCTTGAGAAGAAAGAGGAAAAGAAGGTAAGGCTCAAGAAGACCCCTGCCAAGGTGGAGGCAGTACCGAAACCGCCCCGCAGAGAAAAGGCCACTGATGTGGAGATGCTTGTTCTGAAGACAGAGAAGCTTGAGGGAAAGATAGAGGCCATGGCAGACTACCGGAAGGCTGTGGATGAGAGGCTCTCTGGCCTCAACCAGGAGATTGGCGAGCTCAGGTCCTCTGTGATGGAGAGGGACAGGGTTACCAGGGAGGTCCAGAAGGGATTCTCCAGTATAAAGGAGATGGCAGAGGGTATGGAGCCCGAGAAGATAACCAGGCAGCTCGCCGAGAAGGATGAGTCAATTGAGAAGAACCAGGCAACAATAGAGGCCCTTGCTGTACAGATAAAGCAGCTGAGAAAGGACATAAAGGCTAACTCCGATGTGCTGGAAAACATCAGGGGAATCAAGGAGATGTCTGGTGTTGTTCAGACGCTCAAGGAGAAGATGGGTAAGATAGATGATGACAGGAAGTTCACATCAAGAACAGCCGGAAAGATAGAGACTATGTTCTCGGACCTCAGCAACAAGCTCGGGGAGTTCCAGAGCTACAAGGACAGAATAGCATTCAATGAGGAGACCATGCACGAGATAATGAAGGTTGTTGACACGCTCGAGACAAGGTTCGATGAAACCACAAAGAAGGATGACCTGAAGAAATTGGAGGGCTCCGTTGAGGAGAGGTTCGAGCGGGTGAGAACAGAGGGTGATGACAAGCTATATGAACTCAAGAAGCTTGTGGATAGCCTTCTTACAGCGCTAAAGGAAAGCGGTATGAAGGGTATCATGGAAAGTGTGGGCAAGTCAAGGCTGGACAGGATGTTTGCGACCAAGGATGACCTGGAGGAGATAGGCGCCAAGCTGGACATGCTCAGGGAGGCCACAGCGCAGACTGTGAGGGAGAAGAGGATAGAGTTCGCTGGTGAAATAAAGGGAACGGGTCCGGATTTCTCTGAAATGGTAAGGCAACAGCATGTCAGGAAAATCCCCAAGGCCCCTGTCCGGGAGAAGCCAGAGTCCGGGGAAGTTCCTAGGAAGGCTCTCCCGAGAACGGAGGATGTTAAAAAAACCGGGGGAAGGATTCCCCCTGCACCTGTCCGAGAGGGGGGCCCGCCACAGCCCGGTACAGAGAATAGACCCCTGACACAGATTAGCCCTGTCCTTGCGATAGAGGGCAGCATGGACTCCCTGATGGACCAGATCGAAGAGGCCATAAAGAGGGGGAACCTTGACATCGCCAAGAAGCTCTACAGGGAGACAGTCTCCCTGTATGACCAGCTCAATGAGGCAGAGGATTATCAGGATGTCAACATGCTCTATGACAGGATAAGGCGGCTCTACAGCAGGCTCAGGATATACACATGATTTCAGCCGGCCCTGGAATAAAAAACAGCCCCAGTCCTGCAGACATACAAGAATGGCCTGGTTTGTTCTCACTCTCCGTTGGTGTCAATGTCTATTATCTTTAACGCAACCCTCATCTTTTCAACAAACCTCATGGCATTGTGCATTAAGCCCCTGCACCTGTCCTCCTCCAGCCTTGTTTTTGCACCGTATTGCATATCTTCTCTTGTTGATTTTGCACCCTCCCTCTTCTTGGCAGACCTTATCATTTCTATATACTCCCTGTCGATATCCAGTTTTTCTTCATCAATGAAATATTCTATTGCATTGATTGTACATTCCTGGTTCCTGCTCCCATAACCCAGCTTGTATAGGATAGCCAGTAATGAATGGTACATGGCGTAATTTCTTCGGGCTCGAGTCGGTCGGACTCAGGCTGTTTAGCGTGTATGGTAATAATGAGAAAAGTAAGGGAAGACATGCAAATATAGCCTCGCAGATGATTTGGGCAAAGGAATCAGGAGAACAATTTGATGTCTATGATATGGAGACGTTGAGGGATTTTGTTCATGTTGATGATGTGGTGGAGGCCTTTATTAAAGCCATGAATTCCAGTGTGGTCTCGGATGTGATGAACATCGGAACCGAAAGGGTGCACTCGCTCAGGGATATAATAGAGGCCGTGGGCCTGAAAGAATATAGATTGGTTGAAACCCCCATAAAGAACCATGTAAAGGAGACGCAGGCGGATACCAGCAGGGCCAGAAATATCCTGGGATTTCAAGCAGACATCGATGTGATAGACTGTATAAGGTCCAAGCTATCCAAGGATTGACTTCAGGGCCCTGGGTATGAAAGAAATCAGGTCTGAGGCGAGCAGACCCGGGCCGAACTCCCTTGAGGCCAGGTCACCCGCAAGGCCGTTTATATAGGCTGCTGAGCAGGCCGCCCCGAATGGCTCCAGGCCCATTGCTAGGAGGGCGCCGCAGATGCCTGCAAGGATGTCGCCTGTTCCGCCCTTGGTCATGAATGGTATGCCAGTCCTGTTCAGGGCCACGGACTTGCCGTCTGATATGACATCGATGTGGCCCTTGAGGAGTATGGCACAGCCCATGTGGGAGGAGAAGAGCCTGGCCTGCTCGAGCCTTTCCTTTATATTCTGGCTGGGTTCGTGGTCTGTGAGGGTGAGGAACTCCCCTGAGTGGGGAGTGAGGATGAAGCTGCCCCCGAGGAGCTTCTTGTTTGCCGAGACAGCGTGGATGGCATCGGCATCTATGACGCAGGGTTTGTCAAGGCGGGCCAGGAGGTTCTGGACAAAGGTCATGGTCTCGGGCCTCCTTCCGAGGCCGCCTCCCAGGACGACGGCATCTGCCTGCTTGGCCATCTCAAGAACTGAGCGGGTGTGCCAGTTGTTGAGGCAGTTTCCTGTTATGGGCTCTGTTATCAGGTCAGGGGAGAAGGAGGCTATGATGTTGGCAGCACGCTCAGGGGCAGCCACTGTCACGAGGTCGCAGCCAGAGCGGAGGGCAGCCAAGGCGGCCAGGGCAGGGGCGCCTGAGTATCTCCTGGAGCCGCCCACCACAAGGAGCCTGCCGAAGTCCCCCTTGTGGGACCATGCTGGCCTTTCGGGATAGGACTTCCTGACAAAGCCCCTGGAGATGTATCTGACACTCCCCACCCTGAAGGGTGAGGGTTCTTTAGTGGGCACGTTGCCACGCTCCTAAAGTTATGGGCGATGCCAGTGTCGCCCCATCAAGAGATGGTATAGTCTCAAGACCTATCTGTGCGATTCTTTTTGCACCATTATGGTCGGCATTCGCTTGGTATCCGCAGTGGGGGTATCCGAATAAGCCCTGGTGTGGTCTTGTCCCCTTGCTTCCACACCTTGAACATGTGTGGGATGTCCTTCCCCTCTCATCTATCTTGATTACCTGTCTTCCATCCCAGTTAGCCATGTGTGTTATGGTTTGGGTTAGTTTGAAGTATGGCATAGAAGATACTATTCTATTGAATCTCTTACCTTTGGCTGAGTTCCTTATGCCCTTAAGGTCTCCAAGGACGATTATAGCGTTGTGCTCCTCTGCCAGATCGTTGACATGCCTTGCTATCTTGAACAGGGTGTCGTTGGCCTTCCTCTGTTCCGTTTGTCCTATCTGCTTGATTACCTTTGGGAGTTTCTTCTTTCCGAGCCTCTTGCGTAGCCATGCATAGTGCCTTCGTGTTCCCCTAACCTCCCGCCCCAGAAACTCGGGTCTCTGGCTGTTGAAACTGCCACAGACAGTCGCTATGACTTTCTCCCCCAGATCTATGGCGAGTATGTTAGAGTATGATTTTCGGATAGTTACTTCCTTCCTGACGGTCAGCATCAAGAACCATCCATTCTTGTTCCTGGCTATCTTCGAGTCGCCTACATTTAGCTTTAGCAGGCTCTCGTATTTCCTTGGGACTATGACTGGTAGCCAAACCCCACCATGCCTCTGCTTGGTGGGTAGCCTGAGCCAATGCTTGGACACCTCGGTCTGCTTCTCCACGACTGTAAAAACATCGTTGCGTAGGTGTAATGGCTGCTCCTTGATGTTGTCGAACTGTCTCTTCTTTTCTATACTCCTTATGGCCCCCCACACGGTCGCACTGTACCTGTGGGGCTTCTTGAATGTGAAATATGGAAGCTGTGGCATGCAGTCGTTGTCCACGCAATCCGACACCTCTTTGCACAAAGTTTGGTAATCGTTATACTCATCGCTGAGTATCTGTTCCTTTATCCCTGTAAGGGAGTGTATCTTGCACCTAACGGTTTTTGCCACTTGCATGTTTAGTTTCCTTATCCCACCATGCGGAATGGCATTTGGGACACACCCTTGGATTATCTATTCTTGGAACCCACCTATGTCCACATTTTAGGCATTTTCTCTTCATCATAGTAATGTATTGTAATCAGTTATTTAAATAATTATACCCTACTAACTCCCCCATCAACAAGGGGGAATGCGTCGGACTTTATTTCATTTGATCACGTCAATCTGGGCCTTCTGGAGGCGGCCGGAGTAGTCTATGTAGACTGTCTTGGTTTCGGAGAACTCGTTGAGGCCCTCAATGCCGGCCTCGCGGCCGTGGCCCGTGGCCTTGACCCCGCCGAAGGGCAGGTGAACCTCGGAGCCGATGGTGCTGGAGTTGACATAGACCAGGCCCGATTCTATCCTCTCCACTGCCTCCATGGCCCTGCTGACGTTGTTTGTGTATATCGCAGAGCTGAGGCCGTAGGTTATGGAGTTCATGGCATCGATGGCCTGGTCGAGGTTCTGGACCTCGATTAGGGAGAGGGAGGGTCCGAATATCTCCTCCTGGGCTATGTGCATGTTGGGGGTGACATCGGTGAAAAGGGTGGGTCTGTAGAAGAATCCCCTGCCCTTGACAGGGGAGCCGCCGCAGAGGAGCCTGGCCCCCTCGCTGAGGCCCACACCGGTGTAGTAGTGAACCTTTCTCTGGGCCGTCCTGTTGATTAGGGGACCCACATCCGTGTAGGGTTTGAGGCCGTCCCCGAGCCTGAGTTTGCCTATCCTGGAGACCAGCATCTTCTCGAATTTTGGTTTGATTTTTTTGTGGACGATTACCCTGGAGGCCGCTGTGCAGCGCTGGCCGGTTGTGCCGAAGGCCCCCCATATCACTCCATCCAGGGCAAGCTCGAGGTTGGCGTCGTCCATGACTATTATACCGTTCTTGCCGCCCAACTCAAGGCCAACCTTCTTGAGTCCGGCCTCGCGGGAGATGAACTCACCGACGTCCCTGGAGCCTGTGAAGGAGATGCCCCTGATGTCGCGGTGCTTCACCAAGGCGGTGCCCACAGAGCTGCCCGGGCCTGTCACGAGGTTGACCACACCCCTGGGGAGGCCAGTGGATTCCATGAGCTTGACAAACTCGATTGCGCAGAGAGGGGTGTCAGATGCAGGCTTGAATACCACGGTGTTGCCGCATATCAGGGCGGGCATGAGCTTCCAGGAAGGGATGGCTATGGGAAAGTTCCAGGGTGTTATCAGGCCGCAGACGCCAAGGGGCATCCTCATGGTCATGCAGAACTTGTCACGGAGTTCTGAGGGGGTGGTGTGGCCAAAGAGGCGGCGGCCCTCGCCTGCCATGTACTCGGTTATGTCAATGGCTTCCTGAACGTCTCCGCGGGCCTCGGATATCACCTTACCCATCTCCATGGTCATGAGCCTGGCTAGACGCTCCTTGTTTTTTCTGAGGAGGTTGGCTATTCTGAGCAGGATTTCGCCCCGCCTTGGGGCAGGGAGATCCCTCCATGCCGGAAGGGCCTTCTCTGCTGCATCCACTGCAAGGTCAACATCGTGGGCTGTTCCCCTCTGGAACAGGCCGAGTGGTTTCTCTGTTGTGGGGTTTATGCTCTCCTGGGTCTCGCCTGAACTGGACTTTATCCACTTTCCTCTGATAAGGATTCCATGGGCTTTCATCTTTTCCTCCTTTCCTGGCCGAACTCGTAGAGTGCGCGCAGGGCCTGGGCAGCCCTCTCCGGGTATGAGAAGGTCGGCACGCCCGAGTCCTCCAAGGTCTTTTTAAGCACCTCGGTGAAGCGGCCCCCTGCCGCTATCACCACAAGGGGTTTGCTACTCCTCTCAGAAGCTGCGGAGACAACATCGGTTATGTCTGCTGTGAGCGTGGGTATCTGGAAAAGTGTTATGAGAGCTATCATGTCCACATTTGAATCCTGGATTGCGGCATCGATGGCGAGCCTGTAGCGCTCGACATCGGCGTCACCTGTAAGGTCAAGTGGGTTCTTGAGGACCACGTGGGGTGGGAAGGCCTTCCTGAGGGATGCCAGAATCTTCCTGTCCATCCGGGCAAGGGAGAGCCTGTTCTCGATTACCCAGTCTGTGGTGAGGACGCCGAAGCCCCCGCCGTCTGTTATTATCTGGACCCGGTCGCCCCTGGGTATGGGCTGTGAGGTCAGGACCCTGGCAAAGTCAAAGAGCTCCTCAAGGCTCTGGGCCTGTATTGCCCCGGCCTGCCTGAAGGCAGCAGAATGGATCTGCTTGGAGCCGGCAAGGGAGCCTGTATGGGAGGAGACTGCGTGGGTGCCCTCCTGGGTCGTGCCGCCCTTGAGTATAATCACAGGCTTCTTCCTGGAGGCCCTCCTAAGTGTGTTGAAGAACTTCCGGCCCTGCCTGAGGCCCTCGAAGTAGCAGCATATCACCCTGGTCTTGGGGTCGTCTGCAAGGTATTCTGTCAGGTCAGCCTCGTCCACGTCGATGGCGTTGCCATAGGAGATGAACTTGGATATCTTGTAGCCTTTCATGGCCATCCAGTCAAGGACCACGGAGCCCAGGGCACCGGACTGGGAGATGAAGGCCACGCTGCCTTCCTTGGGCCTCTCGAGCTTGTACCTGGGGAGGAAAAAGGTGTCCACCCCTGAGCAGGGGTCGAACACCCCAATACAATTGGGGCCCAGAGCACGCATGCGGTAGCGCCTGATTATCCTTGCGCAGTCCTGTTCGAGCTCGGTGTTGCCGACCTCGGCAAAGCCGCCTGATATTATTATCACCGCGGGGATATGCTTTCTTCCACACTCGTCCAGGATTTTTGGGACAATGGGAGCCGGGACAGAGATGGCGGCAAGGTCTATTCTGCCGGGGACCCTGAGCACAGAGGGGTAGCAGGGAAGGTCGAACATCCTGTCTGTCTTGGGGTTTATGGGATATATCTTGCCGCGGAATTTTCCCTCAATGAGGTTTCTTAGCATCACGTGGCCGATTTTCTTGGGGTTGCGGCTTGCGCCTATTATGGCAACGGACTTGGGTTGGAAAAAGTAGTCAAGTTTCTTCATGATATTTATTTGGAGGGCCGCAATATAAAATATGCTAAGGAATATCATCTCTGAGAGGGAGAGGGAGCTTCCTGTTTCCACCATAGGGAGGATGCTGAAGATTGCTGCGGAGAGCAAGACTGTCATATCACTGGGGCCGGGGGAGCCTGACTTTGTTTCTCCTGAGAACATAATAAGGGCAGCTAAGGGGGCCCTGGACAGAAGGATGACCCACTATTCGCCTGTGGCCGGAAGGACAGATTTTAAGAAGGCTGTGATAAGGAAGCTTAAAAAGGAGAATGGGATAGAGGCAGGGGAGGAGAACATAATAGTGACCAGCGGCTCCACAGAGGCCATAATGCTTGCCCTCATTGCCACTGTAGACCCCGGAGAGGGGGTGATGCTTCCTGACCCGGGGTTTCTTTCATATAAGCCCACAGTGGAGGTCCTGAACGGGATGCCCATATCCATTCCCCTGGAGGAGGGGAAGGGGTTCCAGCTTGATGTGGACGTGATGGAAAGGATGATTGTCCCTGAGAAGACCAGAGTGCTGATAATCAATACTCCCTCAAACCCCACAGGGACGGTCCTGAGCAGGAAGACCCTTGAGGAGGTCGCTGATTTTGTGGTGGAGCACGGGCTGCTTGTCCTCTCTGATGAGGCCTATGAGAAGTTCGTGTATGGGAATGCCAGGCACGTGTCCATGGGTTCGCTGAATGGAATGAGTAAATATGTGATGACCCTGCACAGCTTCTCCAAGACCTATGCCATGCCCGGGTTCAGGCTTGGTTATGCATGCGGGCCAGAGGAGGTAATAAGGGCCATGACCAAGCTGCATGTCTTCTCCTCACTGTGCGCGCCGACTGTGTCGCAGGTCGCTGGGGTTGAGGCCCTGGGGGGGCCGCAGGGCGCTGTGGAAAGGATGAGGAGGGAGTATGACAGGAGGAGAAGGATGATTATCAAGAGAGTAAGGGAGGTTCCTGGCTGGTCATGCCTGGAGCCTGAGGGGGCATTCTATGCGTTTCCGAATATAAAGAGCATGGGGATGAAGAGCCTGAAGGCCTCGGATTGGCTGCTCAAGGAGGCAAGGGTGGCGACGATACCTGGGACAGAGTTCGGCGGGATGGGAGAGGGCTTCATAAGGCTCTCCTATGCGACGGCGTATGAGAAGATTGAGAAGGCCATGGACAGGATTGAGAGGACTGTCAGAAAGGGGAAGAAATAGCTTGATGTTGTTTCCATGTTTGGCTTAAGCCTGTTACCGAAGGTAATCTTGCGGCTTTGACGCGAGATATGTGCCACATGTTTCGTACTGCGGCACAAAACCACCTGTCGCGAAGCGACGGTGTGTTGAGAAAGGTCTCGGCCTTCTGTAAAGGCTTAGAAATAAATTTACCCAAGTCAAATTACTATCATGGCCAGACCGAGGTTCTATAGGAACACCACTGAGAATGTCCTGAAGATATACAGGGTTCTCGTGAAGGCGCACCAGGAGGACAGGGGTCACATCACTGTGGGGGAGATAGCCCGCATGGCCGGGCTCCACAAGTGGACGGTGTCAAGGACGCTGGACGTGTGGATGGCCCCCTTCGTGGATATGGTCATACCAGAGGAGCTCGAGGATGTGGGGCTCAAGATAAAGCTGGTCAGGATAAAGAACCCGGACATAGGAGAGGAGCAGGTTGTGAGGGGCCTGAGGACCATGTTGTGATTATCCTGTAAATTTTGTGAGTTTGGCTTAAGCCTTTGGGAAAGCGGTTAGCTCCTGTAAAGGCTTATTGGGTGAAGACCCTTAGGAAGGATTCATAGTCTATCCAGAACTCGTCACCGTAGCGGTTGGCCTCGGCATCCCTTACGGGAAGGAACCTCCACTGGTTCTGGTTGTACCAGGCAACGAAGCCGTGGGCCTGGGCGTTCCTGCACCATTCGGAGAAGCGGGAGAGTTGGCTCCTGTCGAGCCTGGGCTTCCTGGCCCAGGACTTTATCTCAAAACAAAGCAGCTTGCCTGATTTTATGGCCACGACATCCACTGGAGTGAGGGCGCCACCCGAGGAGGCGCTGCGCACGCAGGAGTAGCCGCGGGCGCTCAGGAACCTCAGCAATTCGCGCTCTGCCCTGAAGCCCTTGCGGTAGAGTTTCATGATAATATATGGGTAAATGGCTTTTAATTTGGTGGGATATAACACCGTTATATTTTCCCAACCTTCCGCAAACCAGGAGGCAGGAAAATATCTCTCCATAATATACAACGCGGGCCGTGCTGTGTTTTTATTGTTTTCATGGCAAGATTGTAATGTTGTGTTTTGCCTTAATGGTGCGTTCCATGGAGATACAGGTTATCGATGTCGACTACATCCTGGTGGATGAGAGGCCCATAGTCAGGATATTCGGCAAGACTGAATCAGGCAAATCCGTGTGCGCCTTCTACGAGGGGTACAAGCCGTATTTCTATGCAGATGGAGAGAAGACCAGGGAACTCATGGAGAAGGAACCCCAGGTGCAGAAGATAGAGAGGGTCTCCAGGAAGATGGTAATGGGCTACCAGGACCCCAGGGATGTATATAAGATAACCATAACCAACCCATCAAGGACCCCTGAGATAAGGGAGCGGCTGGTGGCTGCGGGGGTCACGGCCTATGAGGCTGACATACTCTTCAAGTACAGGTTCATGAACGACCTGGGCATCAGGGGCCTTGGCTGGATTGGGTTCAAGGAAGAAAACGGCGTCTCCACCGAAACCGTTAATGTTGACAGGTGTGTAAGGGTCAGCTCGGTGGAGCCCGTGGAGGGGCTCAAGGATGTTCCCCTAAGGATGCTTGCCTTTGACATAGAGTGCGTGTCTGTAAGGCCAGGGACCCTGCCAGAGGCTTCCAGGGACCCCATTGTCCTCATATCCATGGTCTTTGGGGAGCCCTTCAAGGGCGCTGAAAGGATGGTGCTTAGCACGAGGCCGGGCCCTGGCGTGACTACCCTCTCATCAGAGAAGGAGATGCTGGAGAGGTTTGCTGAGATAATAAACCAGTACGACCCTGACATCCTGACCGGCTACAACGTAAACAACTTCGACATCCCCTACATACTGGACAGGATGAGAGAACATAGGATAAGGCCTTTCATGGGCCGCTGCAACCAGAAGCAGGTCAATGCCAGGAAGCTCATGGCCAGGTACAGGATATCCATAATAGGCAGGGTTGTTGTGGACAGCTTTGAGATTGTAAAGAAGGACTACTCCCTTGCGAGGTACGGCCTTGATTTTGTCGCAGAGAGGCTCCTGAATGACCACAAGGAGCCTGTGAAGCTGCGTGAGATAGAGAGGTTCTGGAGGGGCAGCCCTGAGGAGTTTGCCAGGCTTGTGAAGTATTCGCAGAAGGACTCGGTTCTGGCAATGTCTCTTGTACAGAGGCTCAACCTGATAGACAAGTATGTGGCCCTTTCCAAGGTCTCCGGGACCCTGCTGCAGGACACCCTGAACAGCGGTGAAACAACAAGGATAGAGAACTTCCTTCTCAGGGAATTCAACAGGGCGGGCTATATCCTTCCGTGCAGGCCCACAAGCAGCGAGATAGCCAGGAGGGAGGATGATAAGAAGAGGGAGCTCAAGGGCGGCTTTGTGTTCGAGCCTGAAAAGAAGCCCCATTCAAATGTGGTGGTCCTGGACTTCAAGAGCATGTACCCCTCCATAGTAAGGTCGTTCAATATATGCCCGACCACGATTATCAGGGACAAGCCCGTTGACAACCCCATAGAGACTGTTGCGGGAACGAAATTCGCCCCCAGAAAGGTAAGGGTGGGTATCATACCAACCATAATCGAGGGCCTGCTGGAGAGCAGGGTGGAGGCCAAGAAAAAGAAGGCCAGGGCAAAGGACCCCTTCAAGAAGAAGGCCTATGAGGCAGAGCAGTGGGCTCTCAAGATAATGGCCAATGCCTTCTACGGGCACATGGGATACTCCAGGGCAAGGATATATGACCTGAGCGTGGCCAATACCATCACGGCCTGTGGAAGGGACATCATCCACAAAACCAAGGACATTATTGAGAAGGAGTATGGCTACAGGGTGGTCTATGGTGACACTGATTCCGTTGTCATTAAGGTTGACACGGATGACCTGGAGAAGATAAGAAAGATAGCGAACAGGATATCCAAGGATGTGACAGATAAGCTGCCTGGCATCATAGAGCTGGAGTTTGAGAAGGTGTTCAAGAGGTTTCTGCCGCTGACCAAGAAGCGCTACTTTGCCTGGAGATTTGAGCCTGTGGATGGCGGATGGAAGGAGGGCATAGAGATGAAGGGTATAGAGACCGTCCGGAGGGACTGGTGCGAGCTCGTGGGCGATACCCTCAGGAATGTCATAGAGATTGTCCTGAAGAGGGACGATCCCATGGAGGCTGTATCATACTTCACAGAAATAGTCCAGAAGCTTGTGAAGAACGAGGTGTCTGTGCAGAAGCTTGTGGTTACCAAGACCATGACCAAGCCGCCGGAAAAATATGAGGGCATGCAGCCGCATATAGAGCTGGTGAAGAAGCTCCAGACAAGGAACAGCGGTGAGGTGCCTGGTGTGGGAGACCGGATAGGTTATGTCATTGTGAAGGGTATGGGTCTGCTCTCCAAGCGCGCCGAGGACCCCACATATGTTGAGGAGAACGGCATCCAGGTGGACTCCAGGTATTATATCGAGAACCAGCTCCTGCCTCCAATGGAGAGGATATTCAGCGTCCTGGGGGTTTCACGCTCTATGCTCATGGGTGGAGGGAGGCAGTCTGACCTCATGCACATAATCAACACCCAGGCAGAGCAGAAGGGGCCTGTAAGGGAGATTCCGGTTGCGGACATGAGCGGCTTCGCTTGTGAGAAATGCGGGAGGTTCTACCCCAGAATCCCCCTGGTCGGGGCCTGCTCCTGCGGGGGGAGGCTTCTCTTCTCCCATAGAGGCGGGACAGCAGAGATGGTCACCACCCAGGGCCCGGGAAGATAGCTGGCCCAGGCACCCTACGTGCCATTCCAGAGCCGGCACCATTCTTGTTCACATGACATTAACGTGCCATGGTTTTGTTAACAATCACTTCACTGCGCCGTGCGTTAAGTTTGCGTGTTTCTGTGAAGCAGTGTAGAAGCCTCCAGTGGAAGTGAGGGGGTGTGGTTTCTCCACCGGAAACCATGGGGTTCACATTACCTTCATTTTGTGTTCATTTCGATAGCATGCAGGGCCGGAACACCCCCCTGTTTCCTGTGGAAGTTCACATTACCTTGCCCTGGTTCATTAACCATCATATTCCCATGGTTACCATCACTGTGGGGGAGAGGCCTGAAAAGTAGAGTATGGTGGGGAGCAGGAGGTAACCCATCAGGTGGGAGCGCCTGACCCTGAAGAGGATTGCGAGCAGGCCTGTGAAGGTCCCTGCAAGCGCTGCCAGGAGGCCCAGGGGGCCTGAGAGGACAGCGACCACCAGGACAAGGAATATCAGCACCCCCAGGCTCACTGTGTTGTAGTTTATCCTTCCTATCTGGCTTAGGAGGGCCCTTGCGAGACCGAGGGTTAGGATGGCTGAGATGAAGCAGGCTGTTATCCCGACCATAACCAGGAGGAGCATGTCCCAGAGCGTGATGGTGGAGACCAGCTGGGATATTGCCCACACAGCACCTGAGCGGGTTTTTGATATTGAATAGAATACTATGAACGTAAACATTATGTTTGAGGTGTTGATTCCCCCAAGAGCGGTCAGGAACTCCCTGGTGCTGGCCCTCAGGGACTGCGCAGCCAGGACCCCGGCCTGGGCAGCACCCACACCAGGCAGCATGCCTGCAAACCACCCGGCAAGCCATCCTGTCAGGATTCCCTTTCTGTGGTCACCCCTGATTTCCCCGGTCCTTGCTTGGACGGGTATCACGCTCCTGGTATAGAAGCTCACAAGGAGGGTGCTCAGGGCAAAGAGGCCTGTCAGGGTGGGGAAGAGCATGGACTCAGAGGCAAAGGCGTTCAGGGTTACAAGGCCGAGCAGCCCTGATAGTGAGAAGACCGCCAGGGCGAGGACCCTGCCCCAGCCGGCCTCTGTAAGAATCATCCAGGCAACGACCAGGAGGAGAAGGATGTGCAGGGCGGGCCTTATGATGTGGTATATCCCCGGTATAATGTAGATTAGAAGGGGGAGTGTGAGTAGCGTGAGCAGGGCAACACCCAGGCCGCCCATGACCGTAAGAAGGACTGCCTCATACCCCCTACCCTCAAGCAGGAACCTGTGGCCAGGCAGGACCGAGAGGGCGGTCGCGGGGTCAGGCGCGCCGAATATGATGGAGGGGAGGAAATCCACAAAGGTGTTGGAGACGGCGAGCGCCATGATGAACACAAGGAGCAGCTCTGTCTGGGTGGGTGGCAGAAGGGCAACCGCTGATATCATGGCCACGAAGACGGTGTTTGGGTGTATCCCGGGCATGAGGCCGGTAATGGTTCCGATGAGTATGCCCAGGAGCATGAACAGGAGGATATCCAGGAACATGGTTATATTTGGGGTGATGACAAAAATGTTTGTCAGGCCGGCACGGCGCGTGAAGGTGCGATGTCGTGGGTAAAGGTGGCCTCACCTGTTTCTGCGTTGTATTTTACAGCGTCCTGGTTGCCTGTTATTATCACAGTGACGCCCCTATACCTCTCGGTGTGGCGCTCCTGGGACATTATCCAGAACAGGTCCGGGACGGGCTCTATAAGATAGGGGTCGGTTGTTGTGGATATCTCTCTCCTGTCAGGGGAGAGGTGCCTCCTTCTCAGCATCCCCAGGGCATCCTGCCCGGATACCGGCCTGCCTGGGTGGTATATAAGCAGGTTGAATGTCTCGTCTTCCTTCATTATGGCAGCATGGCAGGGGTTTGGCAGGGCTGTTATCAGCCTCCTCTCCTCGTCTTCTGTCAGCGCTGTTTCCGGCCTCTCTGGAATGAACACCAGGCTGGCGTCCCTGGCTGCCTTTCTTATGCCTTCGTCCAAGATGGTCGAGAGCAGCAGCGTCATGCCGGGCACAAACCTCGCCCCGTTGCTTAGGGGGATGTCTGGCCAGACAAGCTCCCCCTGGAACAGGCGGCCCTCCCTGACCGCCCCCTTTACGCCAACAACATCATCGTCCCTGACCTCGTCACTGCTCACGACAGGAATCTCACCAGTGGTGTCCTCAAGGACAAACCCCTGAGGGGTTCTCTCCTTAACCATGCCTATAACAGAGACTTCAGAAAGGCTCTCTCTGGCCTTGTTTATGGAGAGCGCGGGCATCTTCTTCAGGAGGATGTCCCTCAGCCCGTTATAGCGGCTGTTGTAGTAGGAAGTGAAGTCACCAGCAGACATCCTGGGCAGCCCATCCACCCTCGCTACCTTGACGGAGAGCCTGGCCTTTGGTTGTTTGGATAGCGGGGCCTGGGATGCATCACCTTTGTGTGGCATGCCCGGGCCGTCACCCTCAAGCATCTCGGGGGTTACGATGATTCCCTTCTTTGTAAGCTCCCTTACCACGGCCTGTCTGTCCATATCACGAAAACTCCTTTAAGAGAACCCCCTTCATCTTCTTTACCAGGCTGTCCGAGAGGGGAATGTTTATTATCCTTGTCCGGCCATACCTTCCCCGGGAGGTTACTGATGTGTTTATTATCCCAGCGGTCTCAAGCTCTGATATCAGGTCTGAGACCCTCCTCTGCGTGAGTGGATTCATCCCGACACCCCTGCAGGTGCTTGAGTAGGTGTCGTAGACAGCGCCTGTCTGGATACCCCCCTTCCCACCCACAGAGAGGTTCAGTATGGCTATAAAGACCGCCTGGGATTGCTTGGGTAGGGTTTTTATGGTCTCCATGAAGCGGTCTGTGTCAAGCTTCTTCTGCGCCATGTCCACATATACCTCTGTGACCGTGGAGGTCCCCTCACGCTCCACCATCTCACCAGAAACCCTGAGCAGATCGAGGGCCTTTCTGGCATCCCCGTGCTCCTGGGCAGCCAGGGCAGCGCACTTGGCTATCACCCCAGGGGAGAGTGTGTTGGGGATGAAGGCCTCCCCAGCGCGGACAGAGAGTATGTCCTTGAGTTGGGTGGCGTTGTAGGGAGGGAAGACAATTTCCTCGTCTGAGAGTGAGGATCTCACCCTGGGGTCAAGGGATTCTACAAAGGTTAGGTTGTTTGATATCCCTATTATGGTAAGTTTTGTTTTTTCTGGTTCCTGGTTTATCCTGGTGAGGTTGTACAGAACCCCGTCACCTATCTTGTTTACAAGGGAATCCACCTCATCGAGGACTATAATTGTGTTCTTGTCCCCCACTTCAAGATATTTGAACAGCTTCTTGTAAAGCTCGTTGGTTGGCAGCCCGGTGTAGGGGACTGACTCACCAAACTCGTTAATAAGGCAGGCAAGCAGGCGGTATTCTGTGTCTGTTATCTTCTGCATCTTGCAGTTCACATATATGGCCTTCAGGCCGACGCCAGAGGCCGCGGCTGTCTTTGTGAGGGTCTCTATAATGTTCCTTATAACGAGGGTTTTTCCTGTCCCGGTCTTGCCATATATGAATATGTTTGATGGCTTCTCGTTTCTCAGTATCGGGGCCAGGATGTGGGCAATCTGCTTTATCTGGGAATCCCTGTGTGGTATGTTCTCCGGTGTAAAGCGTGTTGTGAGTGTATCTTTGTTCTTGAATATATTCCTTTCTGATATATAGGAATTGAATATGTTTTTCAGGCTGGACTGCTCCATGTACACCCCCCTTGTTTCTTATGGAGGGAGTATTATAAACCTTTTTGTTATTGAATAACTATAACTATAATATAACACTGTTATATATGTTTGCTTGTTGCTTGTTTTCTCTTTTTAAGTCTCCACAGGAAACCATGGAGGGGTGTCTGAAAAAACCATCTCCACAGGAAACAAGGGAACCACAAACACATGCTTTTAAGGCTTTGCCTACTAAGTTGTAAACCAAACAACACATCCGGCCCCACAACAATGTGGCGGGGTGGTGTTGGTGGTTATATGAAGATACTAATAATAGCAGACCTGCATGGCTATTCTGATGACATCTCAGAGTTCTTTAAGAAGATAGACGCCACGGGGTTTGACCTTATTATCTCCCCCGGGGACTTTACTGACATGTTCAACCAACCACCCGGGTTCTCCCAACACAACATAGCAGACCTTATACTACAGAAGCTGGTTTCCTTTGGGGTTCCGCTACTTTGTGTGCCTGGAAACCACGACCCCTATGAAATAATAGATGCGTTCGAGGAGTATGATGTGAATCTCCATGGTAAGGTAAGGAAGTTTGGTGGAGAAACCTTTATTGGTTGGGGCGGCGCCCTCACCCCCTTCAACACAGCATTTGAGCCCACAGAAGAGGAGACCAAGGAGGCCCTTGAGGGGATGGCAAAAAGGGCAGGTGATGATTTTATCCTTATACTACACAACCCACCCAGGGACACGAAGCTTGACAGGACAGCCACAGGCGAGCATGCTGGTTCTCCGGTAATAAGGGAGTTTATTGAGAAGAGGAAACCAAAACTCGTGATATCCGCCCACATACATGAATCGATTGGGGAGGACAGGATAGGTAAAAGCGTGCTTTTCTATCCGGGACCCTTCTATACCGGAAGGTATGGTATCGTGACCATAAATAAAGGGAAAATAGAGTGTGAGATAAAGAGGGTGATCCTCAAGGCCTGATTATTCAAATTCCTTCATCCTCTCAACTATGTCCTCGGGGGACGCCACCCTGGAAACGGCCAGTGGGATGCCCTCTACCTCAGCAATCCTTTTCGCAACCCCATCCACAACATCAAGACCGTGCAGGACAACCAGAGCCGGGTGGAGGTTTGTCAGCTTTATGGCCACCATGGGGGTCTTTCCAGTGGAGACCTTGGTGAATATGAGGGCCCGCTGTGATGTTATGCCATAGAGCTTTATCAACTCATTAAACGAAAGCTCTGTGATTGCCTTGAGTGAATCAATAACAGTATAGCCGTAGACAGGTTTGTCCATGCCGTTCTTCACGACAAATGGTGCGTTCAGGTGGCGGCAGATATCCTGTATGCTGACAGTGGATGAGAATTCCCTTATGTCAATAATGGCATTGGATATGCTTGGTATTTCATGGTTGGTTTTGGAGAAGCTCCTGATGACGCTGCCTCCCTTATCCTCGTCTATCTTCAGGAGGGCGTTCACATACCTTCCCACCAGCTTTATACCAGGGGACCTTCGCCTGCCTGACTCGTAATCAGATATAACAGAGGGGGTTATCCCGAGCTCGTTGGCCAGGGCCTTCTGGGAAATCTTGAATATACTCCTCCACTTCTTTATAACCATCTCTGAGCTCTCGGTAAGGACAATCTCCCCCACAACGTCCTTGGCCAGCTTCTGTTTTGCAAGTGAAAATTCGTCAGTTACACTATCCATGTTCGATAATTATGATATGTGTATTTAAAACCTTCTTTTATGTGGCCGCCTGAAAAACAAACGGATATAACACTGTTATGTATTCAGGGCTTCGAGGACAATATCATTTAAATAAACCAACACCAACCAAATAAAGGTGAGTTTCATGAAGATAAACCCCCGCCAGCTCGAGAAGATGGCCAGGAAGATGGGCATCCAGAGCGCCCAGATAGACGCAGAAGAGGTTATAATAAAGACCCCTGAAGGGGAGATAGTCATACACAACCCCTCTGTGGCCAAGGTTAACATGATGGGCCAGGAGACCTTCCAGATATCCGGGGATGTGGAGGAGCGGGAAAAATCCGGGTTCTCTGACGATGACGTGGAGATGGTAGCTGATAAGGCCGGGGTCTCCCAGGAGGATGCCCGCAGAGCGCTCCAGCGGTTTGGTGGAATAGCAGAGGCCATAATGGGCCTGAAAGAGGAAGGCCGGTAGCTTCTATCACCAACCAGCGGCCATACGGGTGGATGATTTAAATACCAGAAACATAGAATAACCAATGTTAAACGACATATTCCAAAAGGCAATGGGATTTCTGCAGCAACCCGCCAAGGCGTATGATAAGGAGAAGGGAACCGATGTTATTGAGGCCTTCAAGTACATGGCCATCCTCTTCCTTATCGTTTCGGTGCTATCTGCTATAATATCCCTCAATCCCCTGACCTTTATAACAATCTACATATTCGGGATAGTAGGAGCTGTGATAGCCGGCCTCTGGCTGCACCTGTGGGCCTATGTGTTTGGGGCCAAGAAGGGGCTACACCAGACCCTCAAGACAGTCTTCTATGGGGGCACTCCCAGCTATCTGCTGGGATGGATACCCTATATAGGCATACTCTTCTGGCTCTGGTCCCTCTACCTGGACTGGACAGGCCTCCAGAAGCTGCACGGCATGCCAGGGGACAGGGCAGCGCTCTCCATACTGATAGCCTTCATAGTGCCGATGATAATACTGGCTGTACTGGCGCTCATGGCCCTGAGCTTCCTCGTGCCCTTCATGGCGGAATACGGCGGCCCCCAGGGATTCCAGATGCCCTACTGAGGAAACTATTAAGCCAGGTCAGACAATACTAAAGATATGACTCTTCCTGGCTGGCACAAGAAGACCACAGCCCAGGTTCTGGGTGACCTGAAGACCCCTGAGGGAGGGCTCTCTTCTACTGAGGCAGCCTCCCGCCTAAAGAGATACGGCCTCAACGAGCTGAGGGAGGAGAAGGGGCCCGGGCCGGTCTCCATATTTCTCAACCAGTTCAAGAGCTTCCTCATCGCAATACTGATAGCCGCCACCATATTCTCGGCCCTTATTGGTTATTTCACAGATGCCCTGGGCATCATAATAATAGTAATTCTCAATGCGATATTCGGCTTCATCCAGGAATACCGGGCTGAAAAGACCATGGCAGCACTCAAGTGCATGGCAGCCCACGAGGCAGTTGTCCTCAGGGACGGCCGGGAGGCCAGGATTCCCAGCAGGCTCCTGGTCCCGGGGGACATTGTTATATTGGAGCAGGGCACCAGGGTCCCTGCTGACATGCGCCTCCTCGAGGTGGTCAACCTCAAGCTGGATGAGGCCGCGCTTACAGGGGAGTCTACCCCTGTCAATAAAATCACCAAACCGGTCAGTAAGGATTCCCTGGCCGACATAAGCAACATGGCCTGGGCCGGGACAAGCGTCACCTACGGCCGTGCACGGGGGGTGGTCACTGAGACAGGCATGTCAACCCAGATGGGAATGATAGCAAATGTTGTTCAGGAGGCCGGGGAGGAGCTCACCCCGCTCCAGAAGAAACTGGACTCCTTTGGAAGGAGGCTGGGCACCCTCATCCTGGCCATATGCGCCGCAGTAGTCCTCCTGGGAATCCTCAGGTCAGGACCCCTGGCAGGGCTTCCCATAACCCAGGATCTCCTGATATCCATGGTGATAATAGGCATAGCCCTGGCAGTGGCTGCCATACCCGAGGGCCTCCCTATTGTGGTCACCATAACCCTGGCCCTTGGCCTGCAACGGCTCTCCAAGCACAACGTCCTGATAAGGAAGCTCCCCGCAGTGGAGGCCCTTGGCTCGACCACGGCAATCTGTGCTGACAAGACAGGAACCCTCACCAAGAACGAGATGACAATAACCCAGATATGGCACAGCGGCAAGACAATTGAGATAACAGGGGAGGGATATTCCCCAACCGGGGAATTCCTCTTCAGGGGAAGGCCTGTTCACCCCTCTACAGACACCACCCTGAAGGCCATCCTCCGCTCAGGCGCCCTGTGCAACAACGCCAGGCTCGTGAAGGATAAGGGGTTGTGGTCAATAATCGGCGACCCCACCGAGGGCTCCCTTATCGTTGCCGCAGCCAAGGCAGGCATTGCCCCGGAAGGGCTCTCCAGGCACAAGCGAATAAGGGAATTTCCGTTCTCCTCTGAAAGAAAGCGGATGAGCGTCATCTGCAGGGCAGACAGGTCGTTTCTTCACGCCAAGGGCGCGCCTGAGACCATACTCTCCCTTTCCACGCATATGCTCAGGAATGGTCAGAGGGTAAGGCTCACCCAGAGGGACAGGAAGGTCATCCTCGACGCCAACCTTGAGATGACGAGCAAGGCGCTCCGGGTCCTGGCAGTGGCCACAAGGCCGCTGAGGGACACGGCCAGCCAGAGGCAGGCAGAGTCAGGCCTGACCCTTCTGGGCCTTGTGGGTATGATAGACCCTCCCAGGGATGGTGTCAGGGAGGACATAGAGCTCTGCAGCAGGGCAGGCATTAAGGTGGTTATGATAACAGGAGACCACCGGAATACGGCTGTCGCAATAGCAAGGCAGCTGAACCTCAACCATGGCAATGTAATGGCCCTTACAGGTGAGGAGCTCGACAACCTCTCTGAAGATAAGCTGGCCTCCATAGCCAGGGACGTCTCGGTCTATGCCAGGGTAAACCCGGAACACAAGGTCCGTATAGTGGAAGCCCTGAAGGGTAAGGGCCACATAATAGCCATGACAGGTGACGGGGTCAATGACGCCCCTGCCCTGAAGAAGGCTGACATAGGGATAGCCATGGGCATCAAGGGAACGGACGTTGCCAGGGAGGCCTCGGACATGGTCCTGAGGGATGACAACTTCTCAAACATCGTAACAGCCGTCAAGGGAGGCCGTGCCATCTATGACAATATCAAGAAGTTCATACAGTACCTGCTCTCAAGCAACGTGGGTGAGGTCCTTGTTGTCTTCCTGGCCATACTAATAGGCTTCACCGACCCGGCCACCGGGGCTGTCCTCATCCCCGTCACTGCCATTCAGCTCCTCTGGATAAACCTCCTGACAGACGGCCTCCCTGCCCTGGCCCTGGGCGTTGACCCGCCTGCCCCCAACATCATGGAGCGGCCGCCGAGGAGCCCCAAGGAGAGGATACTCTCCAGGGGCATGCTCACTGACATCTGGCTCGTAGGTGTGATAATCTGCATGGGAACGCTCTTCCTGTTCTGGCTGAACCTCCCGGGGGGTGCCACCAAGGCAGTGACCATGGCCTTCACATCCCTGGTCGTCTTCGAGATGGTCAGGGTCCAGTCCGTGAGGCTCAAGTACAGGATAGGGGTCTTCTCAAACAGGAAGCTGCTCCTGGCCATGGTAGTCTCCATACTGCTCCAGCTCCTGGTTGTCTACACCCCTGTACTCCAGCCCATATTCACCACAATGGCCCTGGGCCTTGTGGAATGGCTGGAGATACTCGCGGTCTCGAGCACGATCCTGGCCATAATATGGCTCAGGGACAGGCTCTTCAGGCCGGACATATAACCCTTCGGCCCCCCCCGGCAGAACTATAGTGCTCCAAACAATAAACCTGACTATTATAGTATCGGACAAAATCTTGTGCATCAGCACGAGAGTGCATGCATATCTCTCGCATTGGCATGCAAGACTTTTTGGAATCAATTCCGATACAACTAGCAAAGGACAATTTCTAATTTGTTATGCCCTTTACTATAATCGTTGAGAGCACAACCAGCAAATCAAATCCAAGCAGAGATTATTTATTGCAATCCCTTATATCCACCTTTCAGGGTGGGGGTTGCAAGATGTACCCCACACAGATAATCGATGCATGCTCATATGCATACTCCATCATTTATGATGGGGCACTTGATTTTGTTTACTATGGTTTATGATAACACCGAGCCTTTCAAGGGCCTTCCCGGCAAGGAACTCCCCCAGGACCCCGGGCAACTCCCCTATCTTTACCCTTATCTGCTTCATGGTATCCCGGTCCCTCAGGGTGACTGTGTCATCCTCAAGTGTCTGATGGTCGACTGTAAAGGACGCTGCTATACCAACCTCATCGACCCGTCTATACCTCCTGCCGATGCTGCCGCTCTCGTCATAGAACACACTGAACCCGGCCTTCTTGAGCATGGCATGGATCCCCCTGGTCTTTTCCTGGAGGCCGTCCTTGTTCACGAGGGGGAATATCCCGGCGTCGAAGGGGGAGACCCTCCTGGGGAATCTCATGACAGTCCTGTCCTTCTCCTCAGATAAGGCGAGCTCGAACAGGGCATAGATGTTCCTGTCCACGCCAAAACTGAGCTCCAGGACATTGGGAATGAAGCTCTTTCCGTTCATGTTCACCTCCATGCTCTCACCCGAAACCCTCTGGTGGCCCTTCAGGTCGTGGTCTGTGCGAAAATGCACACCGGCCATCTCCCGAAAACCACCCAGGCTCTCCAGGTCGAGCTCGACATCCCAGTGGTACTTGTTGTAAAAGGCCTTCTCATCATTCGTCAGCTGCTTCAGCCTGAACCTCTCCCTGGGCAGCTTCATGTGGTCGAGATAGAACTGCTGAACCCTGGCCATGTGATACACACAGAATCTGGGAAGCCTCAGCTTGGTCACAGCCTCGCTGCACTTAATCTCATCTATCCTCCCCGACTTCCTGTTCCTGACAGGGAACACCCTGAGCTTGTAGCCCGCGACCTCCCCGAACCTGGGATGCTCCTTAATCGTGCCGGGGTCAAAGAATATCTGGAGTTCGGCCTGGGTGAACTCCCTCATCCTTATCAGGGCATTCCTCGGGGAAATCTCGTTCCTGAACGCCTTCCCTACTATGGCTAGCCCCAGGGGAAGCCGCCTCCTCAGGGACTCGAACTCAAGCTTGAAATTGACATACGCCCCCTGGGCGGTCTCTGGTGAGAGGTAGCCCGTCCCCTTTGTCTTACCCGTCCCTATCTCCAAGGGAAACATCATGTTGAGCACACCGACTTCTGCAAACTCACCCCCGCATTTCTTGCAGCGGAGCCCGTGCTTCCTTATGAGCTCACCCATCCTCTCAAGCGAGACCCCCTCAAAATCCCCCACTACCTCATCTGAAAGAACGTGGTCAGCACGCTCGACATTCCCGCACTTCTTGCACTTCACCACAGGGTCTATGAAGGATTCCAGGTGGCCTGATGCCTTGAATACCCCCTCGGGCATTATCTGGCAGGCCTGTATCTCATGGAAGTTGTCATCCAGCCCCAGAAAGAAGCCCCTCCACTCATTCTCCCATTTCCTCTTGAGGGCCGCTCCCAGGTGTGCGTAATCATAGAACCCGGCAATCGGGCCGTGGACCAGGGAGTTCTGCCAGAAGAAGCCCCTTCTCTTGGCTATATCAAGGATTTTCTCGGATTTCACTATCCCACCCTCTTTGCGGCTAAACTGATTATGAAGTCAGATGTTTTTATAGCTTTAACGCCCTCAAACCCCACATCCGTGAGCCAATCTGATATCTCATCCCTGGTGTGGAGGGAGCCCCCATCTGAGAACATGAATGCATTCAGGGCAAACAGGCTCGAAAACACAGGGCTTGCTCCACCACCTTCCAAGAGGAACTCGTTCACAACAACAGCCCCTCCCCTGGGAAGGGCCTCATACACCCTCTGAGGCCCGGGTTCTTCTTGGCGAGTGCTATGGAGTATGTCCCGGAACCACCCCCGACCTCGAGCAGGCTCTTCTGCCCCGAGATATCCATGGCCCTGGCAAGCCCTGCGGCCGCCCCTTGGGATATGCCCTGCATGGCTCTTACATAGGCCTCGGCGTATCCCGGCTTGCTCAGCCGGACCATCCTGTCATCCCTGACAGGCTTCCCTGTTACAACGACCTCCTTAAGGCCCCTCCAAACATCATAATACTCCCCGCCAATCGGGGTTATGAAATCTCCTATATAGGACTCCCCTTCCTTGACCAGAAACACATCGGCCCCTGGGGAGTTCTTCAGGGTCTCACCCTCACCGTTAAGAAGGCCCAGGGCCCTGCACGCATTTGTCAGCATCTTGAGTATCCTTACATCCATCCCGGACTCCTGGGATAGCTTGTCCACGGTGTTGGCTCCCCTGGAAATCCTGGTGAATAGCTCTGTCTCAATGGCTACAGACAGGACCTTGGTCTACCATGCCCCCTGGCACAGCGACATCAGCCCTGAAAGGCCGGAATCCTTCAGTGAATCACCCTATGTTGAGAATGTATCCTGTTTTTATATTGTTTTTATCAAAATATCTCCAGTGTGATTGGCATGACCCCAAAACCACTCAAGGTGGACCTCCACATCCACACGAACCACTCCAGGGACAGCAGGGCCAGCCCTGAAAGCATGGTCAACCGGGCACTGGAGCTTGGTTTTGATGCCATAGCAGTGACCGATCACGGAACAGTCTCGGGCTCCCTTGAGGCTGAGCGGCTCGCGGGGGGAACCGGGCTCCTTGTAATCCCGGGCCAGGAGATCCTCACCTCTGAGGGCGAGCTGATAGCCCTGGGCCTGAGGAAGACCCTGGCCAGCGGCAGGCCTGCCCCTGAAACAGCCAGGCAGGCCAGGCAGGCAGGCGGCTTTGTCATAACCCCGCACCCCTTTGACCTTATGAGGAAGGGGCTGGGCAACGCTATCACACCCTGCCTCAAGCACATAGACGCAATCGAGGTCTTCAATGCAAGAACAATCTTCAGGAGGTTCAATGAAAGGGCCCTCTCCTTTGCCAGGGAACATGGCCTTCCGGGAGTGGTCGGAAGCGACAGCCACTTCCCCGAGGAGATGGGAGGGGTCTACATGCTTGTCAGTGCCCCCAGGGAGACCCGGGCCATACTCGATGCCATAGGCTCCGGAAGGGCAGAGCTCTTCACCAGCAGCCAGGCAGTGAAGCCCCACATAAAGCGCGGCCTCATGAAGATAAGAACCTATTTTTAACACCCCGCCGCAATATAGATTATGCTTATGCTAACAGCTGTCGCGGCCCTGACATCAGCCTATCTCATTCTCGGCAGGGCCGGCATGTCAAGGCTCGACAGGGAGAGGGATGCCCTCCCCCCATCCAGGCAGCCCCTCGTATCGGTAATAATCCCGGCCTACAACTCCCAGAAGACAATAGGGGGGACCCTCAAATCAGCAAGGGCCCTTGATTACCCAAGAAAGGAGATGATAGTGGTAAACGACTCCAGGGACAGCACGCCTGCAATAGCGAGGAGCTACGGTGCTAGGGTCATCCAGAACCCTGAGAGGACGGGCAAGCCGGCCTCCCTGAACAGGGCAGTAGGGGCATCCAGGGGTGAGCTCCTCTTCTTCCTGGACTCTGACACCACGGCATCCAGGGACTGCCTGAAGAGGATGGTTCCATGGTTCTCCAGAAGGGAGGTGGCCGCGGTCATGCCCAGGTACCTCCTGAAGAACAGCAGCCCTGTGTCCAGGCTGGCTGCCCTGGAGAACCTGTTCACCTTTGCCCTCCTGCGCATCCACATGTTCTTTGGGGGCATGGTGGGGTTCAGGGGCTGCAGCGTCCTTATAAGGAGGGACATTCTGGAGAGGCACCCCTGGCCGGAAACCCTGATGGAGGACAACCACCTCTCCGCAACCCTGGCCAGTCAGGGCCACAGGATAGTGTGGGAGCCCCTTGCGGTCACGCACACCCGTGAGCCGGGAACCACACATGAGCTCAGGCGTCAGAAGAGGAGATGGGGCGAGGGCGCTTACCTTGCCTTCCGGGGGCACTGGAGGTTCTATCTGGGCTCCCCCCAGTTCATAAGCTTCTTCTATCCCTACTTCGCCCTGGGCATAGCCACAGGTCTCCTCTCCATCTTACTCATCCTCTCACCACTTCTTTTTCCCTCACTGGCGGCACCCATAATAATCGAGCTCGTATCCGTGTTCGTGGCCATGTACCTCCACTCCCTGATATTATTCCGCACGGGTGGGGGTGGCTTCCTCCCCTTAAGGACACTCAGGTTCATGCTCCTCTACTTCCCAACAATGACCACTTCCTACTTCCGTGGCATCCTTGAGGGGATAGTAAGAAAGAGGAAGGGCAGGCATGAACTGCACTTCAGTGACTGGTGAGAGGTCAGAAATCCTAACGGAAAACGGAAATGTCCTATGCTCAGGCTTTTATACCCCCACGGCAAGGGTTTATTATGGAGCCTGCCTTCAAAAAGGTAGCAGTCAGATACCATAACTACCAGTTACTTAAAAATCCCCACAGACACCAAAAACTGGTGAAAACAGTAGGTGACGGTTCAATAATAACACGGTTCGATAGAACCCCTCCACCACAAAAATCAACGGATGTTGTGTGTCCCCATTTCCTCGAATTAAAATGGGCCAATGGGTGCCCCTTTGACTGTGCGTGGTGCTACTTGAAGGGAACATTCAGGTTCCTTCCGACAAAAGCACATCCCAGGCTCAAGGATAGGGATAAAATCAGAAGCCACGTCATGAGTTTCTTTGATGAAACCGTGTCAAACGGTTACCAAAGGGAGGTCCTCAACACAGGAGAGCTTGCAGACTCCCTCATGGATGAAAACAACGGCAGCCCATTCTCAGAATTCATAATATCCCTATTCGAATCGCAGAAAAAACACAAAGTCTTGTTCCTAACAAAAACCGTCAATATAAAAAACCTTCTTAAAATCCCGTCAAACTACTGTCCCATAGTCAGCTTTACGCTCAATGCAGAGCACGTATCCGACAGGTGGGAACACAGGGCCCCAAGCACCAGGCTTAGGATAAAGGCCGCGAGGAAACTAAGCGAAGTGGGATACAAGGTGCGCCTCAGGATAGACCCCATGGTCCCTGTGGAAAACTGGAAGGAACACTACAACAACCTGATAGACAAGATATTTTCCAACCTGACCCCGGAAAGAATAACTATAGGCTCCCTGCGCGGCCTCCAGAGCACCATAAACAACGCAACAGACAGGAGCTGGGTCCCCTACCTATCAGAACGCTCAAACTGGGGCAGAAAGATAGACTTCCAGACCCGCCATGAGATGTACTCAACCACAATCAACCACCTCAAGGACAGCCACGGCTTCAGGCGCGTGGCCATGTGCAAGGAGACCACCGAGATGTGGGACAGCCTCGGCATGGACTACAGGGAGATAAAGTGTAACTGTATAAATTAAGTGGTTTTATGAAGGCATATGGCACAAATTGGGACTGGTTGGAAAAACACCTTGTTGCGTTAATACAAAAAACATCCACAATAAGTAAAATAGAACCTGATGTTTTTTATCCAACAGGACCATGGTCTGCTCTGAAATTAATAACCCTTCTCTTATATGTTGAACTTTTTTCAAAGATAGCTTTCTCTCAGAAGACGCAAAAATTTTTTAAAAATGTGATTTACATAGATTTGCTTGCTGGTTCTGGGCTAAATGGGATAAATGGTAATATGATAGCAGGCTCTCCTGTAATAGCAAATGAATTTTCTACATCCCCATTCACAGGAATGTTTCTTTGTGAAAATAAACCAGAATACAAATCAGCGCTCAATAAAAGACTATCTAAACTGGGTACAAAATTCAAGATATATGAAGATTGTAATTCATCAATAGAAAATATAATAAAAGACTTCCCAAGAAATCCGCTATGTTTAACATTCATAGACAATGAGGGACTTGATGTTAGCTGGGAAACCGTATCAAGAATTGCTAGGCATAAAGGAGATGTTATAATAAATTATCCAACGGCATTAATACCTAGGGTTAGCGGAAAAACAGATACATCTAAAGCAGACGAAGATAAAATGAATTTCTTTTTTGGGGATGATGGATGGAAAGGGAAAAGCAAACAGGAATTATTAGAATATTACGAAGAAAAACTCAAATCCATTGGAAATAAAATAATTGAGAATATAAATGTTTCTTCTGAAAAACAAGGAGGGTTTCATTATCATCTCATATTCGCATTAGGTATAACCGCTGGGGGAAATCCATGGCTGCCTGCACTATACCCAATCAAGAAAAAAGTAGAACACAATTCAGGCAAAGTTATATCGATGGCATTGGATATACTTTCCGGAAAGAGTAAAAACATAAAGAGTTTTATTGAATAATAAAATCACTAATATTACTTGTTTTTATTATATCCCTCTTCTTTATTGTTGTTAAAACCCCCCTTGATTCATTAGAAGACAACCTCTCAAACCCATCATCATAAAAATAGCTCCACTTGTTTGAGGCCATGTGTATTCCAAGCGGGACCTTTACCATGGCCCCGAATCCCTTTCCATTCAGCTTGTCCTGCTTTGGAAAGACTTCATGAACCCTTATATCCCGCGAGATGTCCAGGGCGAACTTCCTAGCAATTGATGAATCAGCAGGCTCCACGAACAGCCAGACATGATAGCCCCGCCTGCCGCTGAATTCCAGCAGGGGATGATATCCCCCCTTCTTGAGCCTGTTGCATAGAATCTTGGCCTTCTCGAATTCTATTTCAAGCGAACTGTTTTCATCCACATCGAAATCAAAGCATATCCACTTTACCTTGTTGTTTTTAGGGTCGATTTGAAAGCTTCCTATTGTCAGTCTCCCGTTAAGGTGGCCCTTTATGAGCTTCTCTGTCACAGCCTCCTTTATCACTGAATATTCATTGAGCCCTTCTATCTGCCTTGCATATACATCATCCCTAACGAAGAACAATTCCTTGACGGCCTTGGCTAATTCATCCATAATAATTAGGTAGGTTTGTAATTAAAGTATCTTCAATACCGACCTTGGATAATTAGACAATGTCTAATATTAGAGACCTATCTTTTAACCCCCACGGTTCCCAGCACCCTACCCCACCGGCTTGCCGCCCAGTTATCATAGTTCAGGCGGAATACCTTGCTGTTCGCAGGCTTCCTTATGGACCTCTCCAGGATGGTCCCGTCCCCCAGCCAGAGCGGGGAGAACATCCACCCAAACGCAAAGAACAGCTCACCCCCTGCTATTTTCTCCACATCCAGGCCTGTCCTCCCCATCCTCTTTTTCAGTTCATTCCTTGTATATGGGTGCTCCCTGCCATGTATCCAGGTTCTGCTCTTCTCTGCCGCGAACTTCCCCAGCCTGTACATGAGGGAGCCTATATGGGGCACGATTATCAGGACCCTCCCGCCCCTGCGGGCGGCCTTGGCGTGCATATCAACGACCCTCTGCCTTGCAGGGCCTGTGAAGTGCTCAATCACGCCCTCTGAATGCACGATGTCAAACTCATCCCTGAAGTCGCTGTCAAGTATGTCCCCCAGGACAAGCTCGCCATCCACACCCTCCCTTTCCATGTTCCTTCTTACAATGTCAAGCGAATCCCTTGTGAAGTCCATGAACGTCACCCTCGCCCCCCTCTTGGCCATGAGTATTGTGTTTATCCCGGTCCCGCAGCCCATCTCAATGACCCTCTTGCCCCTGAAATCATAGTCCCCCAGAAGCATCTCATAGAACCTCCACATATAGGGCTCCCTGCCGAAATCTATGGGCTTCATACCCTTCCACACGTTTCCCCACTCTTCACTGTTTGGCATGGTTTATCTTCTCACGCAAAGAATAAATTCCTATCCCACCCAAACTAATAAACATGGCAGAGCCTTACTTTTCAGTGATAACCCCGACATACCACGAGGAGAGGTCGCTCGAGGGCACCCTGGCCTCTATAGACAGGGCCGGCTGCGGCCACAGGACAGAGACCATAGTGGTGGACAGCGGCAGCAGCGACAGAACGCTCGAGATAGCACGAAGGCATACAAGGAACATCCACATCCTTAGGAGGCGCGGGATAGGCCTCGCAAGGAACCACGGCGCCATGCACGCCCGGGGAGACATACTGGTCTTTCTCGATTCAGATACCATGGTCCCGGAGAACTTCTTTGACGAGCTCTCTGCGGTCTTCAGCAACCCGGCCGTCTGCGGGGCCAACTGCAATGTCATGCCATGCCCGGACTCCAGGCCTACCCGCACGGAGAGGGCATTCTACAGGCTCTGGGGCAGGGCCAGGCGCGCCATCTACCACATGAAGCCCTGCGGCACAGGAGACAACGGCATAATAATCAGGAAGGGGGTATTTGAGAAGACAGGCGGCTTTAATGAGGACATGCACACCATGGAGGACCTGGACTTTGTCTTCAGGGCCGCGCGCCTCGGCAGATTCCTCTTCCTCAGGAAACTCATACTTACCGAGAGCATGCGCAGGATAAGAAGGACAGGCATACCCAGGTTCTCTGCCATCTACCTCTACAACTTCTTCTACTACCTTGTGAAGAGGAGGCCGAGGATATCCCACTGGGAGCCGGTCAGATAGCAGGCCTTCCTTGTGTTTAACTCTTTTGCCAAAGAAGTCCGCTTCCAAAATCTTATTCATCCGCATAGGGGATTTTGGTGGTGGATGAATTTGGCACCATAGGTGGATTCTAACAACAAACCAGCACCATGCAGCATATCGGAATAACGGAAATGTCCTATGCATAGGATTATATACACTCTCATACAACCCTAAACAGGGTTCTGTAAAGAACATTAAAGGGGTAACTGGCCTGACCAGAAACAAGGAACAGTTTCTTGAGCAGGGGATATAGATGCAAAGGACACACAAGTTCAGGATGTATCCGTCGGGTCAGCAGGAAGATCAGATGCTGTGGACTTTGGATAGGTGCAGATTCGTCTATAACCAGATGCTTGATGGCCTGAACAATCAGGAGAAGCCCAATAGATATGAATTGCAGAACAGGCTGCCTGCAATGAAAGGACAATATCCAGAACTGAGGGGCGTCTACTCAAAAGTTTTGCAATACGAGCCATACCGATTGTTCTCTGCCCTGTGGAGTTTGGCACAGCTAAAGAAGAACGGCAAGAAGGTAGGCAGCCTTCGGTTCAAGGGAAGGAATCGGTTCAAGACATTCACATACAACCAGTCCGGCTTCAGGATCATCTCAACAGGCAAGTGGTGCCAGAGGCTGCACCTGTCCAAGATTGGCGAGATACCTCTCCGGGTGCACAGGAAAATTGAGGGTATTGTGAAGCAGATAACCATCAAGCGATACCCCTCCGGGAAGTGGTTCTCACTGATAAGCTGCGAGGTGCGGGAGAAGCCCATGCCGACAAGGAACAGAAGGAAGGTCGGCATAGATGTCGGACTGAACAGCCTCGTCTATGACAGCGACGGCAACCGCGCAGATCACCCGAGATGCCTGAACAAGTCGCTGAAAAGGCTGAGGAGAGTTCAGAGAAAACAATCCAAAAGAGAGAAGGGTTCCAACAACAGGAACAGGCAAAGGATAATCGTCGCAAGGGTTCACGAAAGGATCGTCAACCAGAGGGACGACTTCCTGCACAAGCTCTCAAGGTATTATGTCAACGACTACGGTTTGATAGTCTTGGAGAGGCTGAACATCACTAATATGGTCAAAAACCATCATCTCGCAAAGTCGATAATGGATGCTTCATGGTCCAAACTAATCCAGATGATTGAACACAAGGCTGAGTGTGCTGGTGTTCATGTCGTAAGGGTTAGTGCGAGAAACACAACACAGAAATGCAGCCAGTGCGGAAACGTGGTGGAGAAGTCTTTATCCGTAAGGACGCACAGCTGCCCACATTGCGGGTTTGTGGCGGACAGGGACTACAACTCTGCACTTGAGATACTGAACAATGCATTAGGGCGGGAACCGCCCGAATCTACGCCTGTGGAGACTGGGCCTCTACTCCTGAGCAATCAGGGGCAAGTTCGGTCATGGAAACAGGAAGCCACTTCCAAAATCACGTCAATTGCTTAGGATTTTGGTGGTAGTTCACAATATTAACCACAACCACCAATTATTAAGGGGATTATGATATGGCAGAGAGGCTTGTAAAGAAACTCCACCCACACGAGAAAAAGATACTGCTTGCCTTAAAGAAGATGCAGGAGGCCCTGACAAGCGACGTGGCCAGGGAGTCGGGCCTTCCCGAGGCAGCCGTCCACAAGGCAGGCCAGTGGGCAAGGCTCAAGGGCCTTGTGGAGCATGAGGAGAGCATCAAGACAAAGGCAGAGCTCACGGAGGAGGGCAAGCGCTACGCCAGGGAGGGCCTCCCTGAGAAGCGACTTTTGCTCATGGTTTCTGAGGGCAAATCAGGAATCAGCCAGCTAAAGAAGGCCCTGCCCGGACTCAATATCGCCCTGGCCTGGGCCAGGAGAAAGGGCTGGATAGAGGTCTCTGGCAAAACCCTCAAGCTTACAGAACTTGGCAGGAACACCCTGAGCATGATAATCCCAATCGAGCGCAGCCTCAGGGGCGAAATAAGCGATGATACCCTTCCTGAACTCAGGTCCAGGAAGCTGGTCAGGGTAAGGAAGCTCAAGGAGAAGAGGCTAATACTCACCAGGAAGGGAAGGGTACTCCTCCCCCACATAAGGGAGGACAGGGCCCTGGGCCAGCTCAGGCCGCACCACATCAAGACAGGCTCCTGGAGGAAGCTGAAGTTCAGGCCCTATGACGTGAGCCTCCCCTCGCCGGTCTTTGCCCCGGCAAGGCTCCATCCCTATACCCAGTTCATAAACGAGACCAGGAGGAGGCTCATAACCATGGGCTTCCAGGAGGTGAAGGGCCCCTGGGCAGAGCTGGAGTTCTGGAACATGGACGCCCTCTACATGCCCCAGGACCACCCCGCCAGGGGCATCCACGACGTCTTCAGGCTCAAGAAGCCAAACAAGGGAACGGTTGCCAACAGGCGCGTCCTCGACAGGGTTGCCAGGACCCACAGGAATGGCTGGATAACGGGCTCATCCGGCTGGGGCAGCTGGAACCAGGAGCAGACCCTGAACCTTGTCCTGAGGAGCCAGACCACCTGCGTGTCAGCCAGGACGCTTGCATCCGGTGTGGAGGACCCCTCCATGTATTTCACCCTGAGCAGGGTGTTCAGGCCGGATGTGATGGATGCCACACACTCCTTTGAGTTCGACCAGCTCGAAGGGATTGTCGTGGGCGAGAACCTGAACCTCAGGCACCTCATGGGCTACCTCGAGGTCTTTGGCAGGGAGATTGCAGGGGCAGAGAGGATACGCTTCAGGCCCGGGTACTTCCCCTTTACTGAGCCCTCCCTGGAGATGGACGGCTATGTCAACGGAAAGTGGGTCGAGCTCGTGGGCTCTGGTATATTCAGGCCCGAGGTGACCCAGCCCCTCGGGGTGGACAAGCCGGTACTGGCCTGGGGGTGCGGGTTTGCCCGCCTGGCCATGATAAAGCTCGGGATAACCGATATCCGCGATCTGTTCAACCACGACCTTGAATGGCTAAGGAAGAGGAAGCTCACACTCTGGTGATACCATGCCTGTGATAACACTCAGCGCATCGGACCTGAAGTCCCTGACAGGCAAGCCGGTCCCGGACGACCAGCTCAGGGCAGTCCTGCCCCTGATAAAGTGCGATATCGAGTCCTGGGAGGGTGACGAAATCAGGGTCGAGGTGACCCCGGACAGGCCGGACCTCTTGAGCACCGAGGGCATTGCGCGCCAGCTCTCGTACTGGCTCGGGATAAGGAGGGGCCTGCACGGCTACATAATCTCAAAGCCCAGGATATCCCTTACCGCGGAGCCCGTGGGTGTGAGGCCTGAAATCGTGGCAGGCAGCGTCCGGGGGGTTGAGTTCAGCGACTCCATGGTGAGGTCAATCATGCAGCTCCAGGAGGCCATTGACCTCACAATAGGCCGCGACAGGCTCAAGACAGCGATAGGGGTCCATGACGCCTCCAAGGTCAGGCCACCCTTCTTCTACAGGGAGGTCGGGCCGCGCGACATAAGCTTTGTACCCCTCGGCTTCTCCAAGGAGCTCACGATAGAGCAGATACTCAGGAAGCACCCCAAGGGTTTGCAGTATCGGCACATCTTCAGCGGGAACAAGACCTACCCGGTCATTCTGGACAGGAACGATGACGTGCTCTCCTTCCCGCCGATAATAAACGGCGAGCTGACCAAGGTAACCCCTGAGACAACTGACATATTCCTGGACATCACGGGATTCGACCAGACCCCCCTGAACCAGGCCCTCAACATCCTTCTCTCCGCCCTGGAGATGCGCGGCGGGAAAATCGAGGCCGTGAAGATAAACAACCGGAGCTATCCCCACCTCAAGGCCAGGCCCGTCAGGATAGATACATCCTCGGTCAAGCGGATGCTGGGGGTGAACCTCAAGGACAGGGAGATTCGCGACTGTCTGGAGCGGATGGGCTACGGCTTCGACCCCAGCTCCTCCCAGGTCCTTGTCCCCCCCTACAGGGCAGACATAATGCACCCCGTCGACGTCATAGAGGATGTCGCGATAGCCTATGGCTACAATGACTTTGTCCCGGAGGTTCCCCGCCTCCCAACAATAGGCAGGCCCAACCCTGAGGAGGAGTTCGCGCTCATGCTCAAGGAGCTCATGGTGGGCCTGGGCTTCCAGGAGGTCATAAACCCCTCCCTGAGCAGCCCGGAAAGGCAGTTCACCAGGATGGGCACCAGGAACCCCGGAGCAGTGGAGATAGCAAATCCCGTATCAAGGGATTATGTAATCTGCAGGCACTGGCTGCTCCCGAGCCTCCTCGAGAACCTCAACTCAAACATACACAGGCGCTATCCCCAGAGGATTTTTGAGCTCGGGGAGTGCCTGCACCCTGACCCGGGGGCAGACACAAGGACCCGCAATGTCAAGAAGCTCGCTGCCGTGACCTCACATGCAGATGCCGGCTTCTCTGAAATCATGTCACTCTTCAATGCCTTCAGTGAGGCACTCCCGCTCAGGCTCACAACAGCCGAGCACAGCCACCCCAGCTTCATCAGGGGCCGGTGCGTGTCCATCATCCTCAGGGGGAGGGCCATCGGCCTCCTTGGCGAGATCCATCCCAGCACACTCCATGGCTTCGGCCTGAAGATGCCTGTGGCTGCCCTTGAAATCAACTCAGAAAGCCTCTGGAGGGCCCTGAAACCAGGCCCTTAATCACACAGATATTTCCTTCTGTCCCTTCTAAAGGGAAGGCCTAAACCCTGAGCCAGCCGAATAGTCTGTCAAGCATGGGAACCCTTATCCGGTAGCTCTCCCCCACCATGCCCGCTGCTATGGCCATGAACTGCTGGGCAGCCAGGGAGTGCGGGGAATGCGTTACCGCAGGGGACCTCTCTGCGGTGGCCCTCCTGACAGCATAGTCCTCATTGACCACGCCCATCACAGGAATGCCCAGGAAGCCCTCTATCTCCTCCCGGCCCAATTCGATTCCCTCGTTCTTTACCCGGTTGATCACTGCCCCCACGGCCTGGGTCTCATGCTTCTCTGCAATCCTTATGAGCTTCAGGGCCTCTGTGAGCGATGCCAGGTCAGGGTTGACCACGACCAGCAACTCATCCGCTGCCTTTATGACGGACGTTGCCTCGGCACCCAGGCCGGCTGCTGTGTCAATCAGGATGAACTCCGATTCTCCCAGGAGCTTGTACACCGCATCAACAAGCCTGTGGGGCTGTGGGGTCATCATCTTCTCAACAGACATATCAGCGGGAATGAGCCTGAAACCGTCGCTGTGTTGGTACATGGCCTCCCTGATGCCTGCGCGGCCCCTCATGACGTCCTGTATGGTCTTGGGGTAGAGGGGGACCCCGAGATGGAGGCCCAGATTGGGTGTCGTGGTGTTCCCGTCTATCGCAATGACAGACCTGTTCAGACCAGCCAGGGCGGCCGAGAGGTTTGAGACGAGTGTGGTCTTTCCGACCCCGCCCTTCCCGCTAGCCACAGCGATAATCCTGGTCATGGTTAATATTTGTTTAACAACGCATAAAAAGATTCCAAACCCCCTTCAGGCACCGAGGGCAACCCACCAACATACTTCGGGGCAGTTTCCATGTTATTATAAGCGGACCCGGCAGGACTATCGGACCATGCCGCCATTAATGCGGCAGTGTTCTTTCGAACCTGCGACCCCTCGCTTTCTCCCACTAATTCAAAGGCGGTTTGATAGGAGGCGAGTGCTCTATCCAGCTGAGCTACGGGCCCGTAACACCAATACCTACCCCACGGCAGATACATTGTATGCAGTGCTATGGTGCTTATTGCACTAATTAAATATAAGCCTTTGCGCTAAATATGTCTTATGAAGGCCCCCCTTCTGATAATAACACTGACGCTCGTTCTCATTACCTCGGGCTGCGTAAGGGAGACAGGCGACGTAGTCATAAAATTCACTGACCTGAACATATCTGGACAGGAGGCCGGCCTCAATCTCTCCGGACTGGAAGAACCTTCTGAGGCGCCCGAAGCCGCCGGGAACGCGACAGGAGGGGAAGTCGATCCCTGCGCAAGCGTCGTGTGCGACGACTCAATAACAACCTGCCCTGACGGCACGGTCATGGCCTGCGGGAATACCTGCGACCTAGAGACAGGCAACTGCACGACCTGCACACCGGACTGCACAGGCTACGAGGCCCCTGAGGAGTGTGGGCTGGAGTGCGGAACCTGCGAGGCCCTGGATGAGGAGGCCTGCGAGTGCATTACCATACTCTACTGCGACGGCAATGGAATCTGCGAGCCCAGCTATAATGAAAGTTATGAGTGGCTCTATGGTCAGGACTGCCTGCCCTTTGAGGGTTGTGATGACGGCGATGAGTGCACCCAGGACATTTTCGACCCCAACTACCAAATCTGCACCCATGTGGACATCTGCTGTGATGACAGTGACGAGTGCACGGTGGACTACTACAACTACACCACAGACATCTGCGAGTACACCTACATCTGCTGTTCAGGCGCAGAGGCAATAATCCAGGGAGCTGAATATAACCCTGACACCCAGACTCTAGAACTCTATGTAAATAATGCAGGTGACATGGACCTGACTTTTGATGTTTATCTGACCCTTGAAAATGGCTCTGTTGAGAAGCCTGAGGGAGAGTGGGAAGCGGCCGCAGACGAGCTCGCGACATTTTCAATAGGCGGCGTATCCGATACCTTGACAGAGGCAATGATACAGAGTAATGAATGTGAGGAAGCCCGGGACTTTATAGGAAGGTCATGGATAAACGGCTTGGAGGCCGGGGAGGAGCCAGGCGACGTCAACATAATCCACATCAATGAGACCGAGGAAATCGTCCATATGGATGGCTACAATGTGGACATGACCGGCTGGACCTTGGAGGATATAGGTCCGAATTTCATCTATCAGTTTCCTGATGGCTTCATTATAGATGGTCGAGTCTATCTCCATAGGGGTTATGGTAACGACACTGAAACAGATCTCTATTGGCAAGACAGTCGGTATGTCTGGAATGATGATGGTGACACCGCCACCCTGAGAAACGAGCCAGGCGAAGCGGTTTCCACCTACGAATACTAGTATCTGTATGTTTTTCGTTATAACGTTTTTGAAGAAGGCGGGTACTTGCCTGCCATTCCTTGATTGTAATGAGGGCAGGAAGGGGAATGCTGCCTCTTGTAAAAATGTTACTTGCACTCCTCGCAGAGCCACCTTCCGCCCACATTGACCAGATGGTCGGAATACTCCCCACAGTTTTCGCATATGCCGGATATCTCCCTGCTGGGGTCTGCAACCCGGTCAACCCTTATCTTGAGCTTCTCTGATAGGATGTTTATGAGCTCCGGGGAGAGCAGGAGTATCTCCTTGTCAGAAATCATGCCCATGAGTCTGCCTTTCTCTATCACAGGGATCCTCTTGACACCGCTCTTTATCATACTCTTCGTGACATCCATGCAGGATTCGTTGGGGCCTGTGAACACGAATCCCTTTCTCCTCTTTGGGAGATCCCTTATTTTGACCTTCTTGGGGCTCTTCCCCTCGGCCACGGCGGTCACGATATCGCTGTCAGTAACTATCCCCACCGGCTTGTTGTTTCTGAGAACAATAACCGAGCCCACCCTGTTGTTGGTCATTATCTTTGCAACATCAGCCAGACTCAGGTCCGGGTCTGCTGTTATCACATTCTTCTTCATTATTTCTTTTACCTTGACCACGGAATCACTGCATAATTATTGTAGGAAACCCTTATAAAACATATGACCCGTTAAGTTGACAATACAAAGGAAAAGGGACCGCTATTTTAATTTGGGTAAGGTTATAATCCAGCCACCATAATACAGCTTATATGCCACGATTAACGTGTCCCAGATGTAGCTCAAAAAACGGGATCAATATCAGAAGGCAAAAACGAAGATGTTCTTCATGCAAATACGAATGGAATCCGAGATCATTTCCATTGAGATTGACCAGGAGACAATGGAAAGATCTAATCAGATGGTTCATTTTGGGGCTTAGCTCAAACAAGATCTCCGCAGAAACAAGCATCAATAAACCAAGGATACTTAGGGCATTGATGATAGTACGCAAGGCAATGAAAACCGATATACCCAAACAGTTCTCAGAAATAGTTGAAGTGGACAAAACCTATCTTGGTGGGCAGTGGAAGAACAAACCAAAGATGACAAGGAAGAAAGGAACCAAGAGGGGAAGGGGAACATCCAAGCAACCAGTGTTCGGTATCTATGCCAGGAATGGCATAGTATGGGCAGAGCTCGTTGATGATTCCAAGGCAAAGACTCTGCAACCGCTGATAACCAAACAAGTTAGTAGCGGCTCAACCGTATACTCGGATACCTGGAAAGGGTATACCGGAATAGCTACCAGGGGATATGTCCACAGGATGGTGGATCACGGCAAGGAGTATGTGAACAAGGGTGTTCACATTAACGGTTTGGAGGGATTCTGGGGTTACCTGAAGAGACAATTGGCATCAAAAGGCGGGATTAGGAGATTAATGTTGGGATTGTATCTTGGTGAATATGTGTGGAGATACAATCATCGAAATCTGTCAGTTGATGAACAAGTTAAAAAGATCATGAGTCTAATAAAGAATGGGAGGTTTGGTGGCTAGAGTGTTACTTTACCCTTTAAGAATATGCCCTGCTTTTATCACATATATGACATAAAGTATATAAACTTTTCTCACTTACTTAATATTTATGAAGGGAAAGGCCCTGCGTCAGGAGATCCTGGAAAGAATCGAATCCAACTGGCCCACCCACATAAAGGAGCTGATAACAGACCTGGGGTTCGAGGTCGACAACACCAACATAAAGAAGTTCGTATACCACATAAGGAAGCTCGAGGAGGCCGAGAAGGTAAGGGTCAAGCGTATCGGCCGGGCCCTGGTGGCATGGCCAACCGAGATGGAGAAGCTCAGGGTCATCCATGAAATGCTGAAGGTGGAATAATGGGACTTGCAATAACCTTTAAAAAACTGCTTCTGGGACGGGCTTTCTCAACAGAAAAGGGAAGAATAAGACTTTTTGGTTATATGGACTGGACACTTGTTCCTTCATATGTCTTTGCCGAAATATTACAAAATATAGGTGAAAGAAAAGGAAAGGATTATTTATACGAGCTTGGATTTAAACAAGGCAATAAAGTTGCAAAGGATTTCATAAAATATATGGGCATAAAACCACACGGAGGATGGGTTTCACAAAGAGCTATACTTGATTTATTGGAGTTCATAGGATTTGGGAAAGCAGAGTTCGTCAGGTCCAAGATTCAAAAGGATGGTCAGCACCACTTCATTTTCCATGTAAAGCATAATCCTGTTGTTGAATATGCAAAAGGTATGTATGGCCCAAAATCAATGGTTTGTAATTGGTTCATGGGTGTTTATGCTGCCCATGGTGAAATGGAGATGGGTATAAAAAACTCGCATATAGTAGAGAACAAATGTGCGTGTAAAGGTGCTCCCTACTGTGAATGGGAAACCAAATGGGTGAAATAATGGAAGGATTGGCTCTACCAAAAGAATCTGAACATCTTTACGGAATGGAATTAGATGAAACCGACTCAAAGCTAATAGAATTTTTACAAAAAACATACAGGGGACATGATCTAGACGATTACATCGAGACATGCATCAGATTAAATCAATCCATAGGAGACCCACGCATTAGAAAATACCTTGTAGATTCTTTTATTGGAGAGGAAACATCCGAAGAAGAGCGAGAATATGCACAAAGAGAATTTTTAAAAAGAAGCATCATTACCCAGGAAGTGAGACCATTCCAAGGCACCTCAAAATTGACCGAAAGATTATACGATAATAATATTGATCCGAAGGAACACCCAATTGATTATCAAATTACAAAGATGCCATCAGCACAAGCAACGAAACACAGGCTTCCGGTCATGGAGGAAGAGATTAAAAAGGCAATCCATCATGCTGTCGATGAACTGAACAAGGGAACGGTAAATATTATTGATTGGGGTTCTGGTCCCGGAAGATATGCATATCAAGTTGCTCATGAACTGAAAGATTCATCCTATGGAGAAGCAATGAAATTCACACTATTTGATATAAAACAAGAACCATTAGATGCTGGTGAGAAAAAGACAAAGGAACTGGGCGTCCACGACAAATTCAGTTTCGTACAGGGAGACCTTGGAGATGTCATAAAGGTAAAGGGCAACGGAGATAATGAGATTGGGATATTGTCAGGAATTCTGTGTTCGTTAAGTAATAGAGTTAAATGGTATGTTGCAAAGGGATTGAAAAGTCATTTATCTGATACGGGCTGCCTTATTTCTGCAAGTTCATCAAAGAAAATGAAGGTAGATGATCCTTATTTGGATCATTGGAGAAGGGAACAAGGGTTCTGGCCCTTGAATTATGTAAGTTCTATGGAATTGAAGGCGATTTATAGGCTTGCTGGATATCTGGGTAAATTACATACCACTCATGACAATCCTTGGGAACACTATGTAATAATTAGAGGTTATGTAAAAAATTCAAAAAGACCCTTTGGGTTATAATCTTACTTTTGCCTAATCCTCGACCTTCTTTATGGTTATCCCGGCCTTGGCGATTTCCATGGGATAGATGTCTGTCCCGTGGTTGGTCCTTCTCATCTTCCTGATAATCAGGGAGCGGTTCAGCTCGCCGCTTGCGTACTTGAGATAGTTCAGAATGATTACTCCGTCCACCACGAACTCCTCGACCCCGAACCTCGAGAGGGTCTTCATTTCCTCTGGTATCTCCGAAACAAGAATGGCCGAGCACCCTGTCCTCTTTATGATATTGATTATGCTCAGGAGCAGCTTCCTTATGTGGCTCGGGTCCTGGATGTTGAGGCCTATCAGGGAGGTGGAGTCTATGACAAGCCTCTTGGCCTTGAGGTTCTTTATCTCGTCTATGATTACAGAGCCGAGGTTATTCACCTGGGCGGGGTCGTGATAGATTATCCTGCACAGGCCCTTCTTCTCGAAGCTGTCAAAGTCCCACCCGAATATCATGGCATCGGCCTTGACATCCTCGGGGTTCTCCTCCAGGGTTATGTACAGCCCGCTGTCCCCCTTCTGGAGGCCGCTCCAGATGAACTGCATGCAGAATATTGTCTTGCCTGTCCCTGTCTCTCCTGTCAGCAGGTTTGCAGAATTCTCCAGGAACCCGCCCTCTATAAGGGGGTCGAGCCCTGGTATTCCGCTCGGGGTCCTCCTGATAACCACCATGTAATTAATTTGATAGCCCTGATTTAAAAAGATGCCGGGGGCAAAAACCCTTTTTAAAACACCCGGCCAACAAAACTAAAGATTGCCATGGAAGGGGATATAATCAGGTTCTTCAGGGAAAAGAAAGATGCCATAGACTCTGCAATCAGGAGGGTCTCCCCCGAGAGATACGGCAAGGCCTATGCAGAGCGTGCCTTTGGAATGCCCAGGTTCGGATACGACCTTGAGGGCCTGAACAAGTCCCTGGCCGAGCCCATCTGGGACCTCCTTAACAGGGGCGGAAAGAGATGGCGGCCTGCCCTCTTCCTGCTCATAACCGAGCTCCTCGGGGCAGACACCAAGAAGCTCGAGGACTTCGCAGCCATACCCGAGCTCATCCACAACGGAACCCTTATGATTGATGATGTCGAGGACATGGGTGAGTTAAGGAGGGGGAGGCCCTGCACCCACAAGCTGTTCGGCCAGGACGTTGCCATCAACACAGGCAACTTCATGTACTACATCCCGCTACTCACCCTCATGGAGAAGGGAGACATCTTTGATGACAAGACCCTGATCCGCGCCTACGAGGCCTACGCCCAGGAGATGATAAGGATTTCAGCAGGCCAGGCCCTTGACATATGGTGGCACAAGGGCAAGGCCGGGAATGTGACAGAGGAGCAGTACCTCCAGATGTGCGCCTACAAGACCGGTACCCTGGCAAGGCTCTCGGCCCGGCTTGCGGCCATCCTCTCGGGCGGCTCTGGTGAAACAGAGGCCTCCCTCGGAAGGCTGGCCGAGTCCCTTGGGGTGGCCTTCCAGATTCAGGATGACCTCCTCTCGGCCAGCACCGGCGAGTTCACCAAGGGCAAGGGCTACGGGGACGACATAACCGAGGGAAAGCGAAGCCTTCCAGTCATCCACTGCCTCAACAATGCCCCCGAGGACCAGAGAAGGGAGCTCCTCGAAATCCTCAGCAGGCACACCAGGGAACCCAAGCTGATTTCCAGGGCCCTGGAAATCCTTGAGTGGAGTGGCTCCCTAGACTATGCGAGGAAGCTCGCCAGAAACCTCCTCGAGGAGGCCTGGAGCAAGGCCAAGCCCGGGCTCCCAGACAACCCGGCCAGGAAGACACTTGAATCCTTCCTAAGATTTGCAATCGAGCGCAAGATCTGAATCAGGCCCCCTGAAGCTTTAAATATACGTTACACAACTAATCTCAAACCACACGAACCGATATTTATTAACCAGCCTATATAATTAATTTAGGGTTTACAGTTGCCGCAAAGCGGGTTTGCATAAAGAGCCAGCAGAACCAAACAGGTGCATTGCATGTCCATAAAAGAGAAGCTCAGGGAGTACAGGAGGGTCCTCCAGATCTCGAGGAAACCCGGAAAGGACGAATTCGTCAACGCGAGCAAGATATCGGCCTTGGGCATCGCCCTGATTGGCTTCATCGGCTTCATCATATTCATCATATTCATACTCTCAGGGATTTAGTGATAGCATGACTATTTATGCCATACGCACGACATCGGGGAGGGAGGACATGGTGATAGACATCATGGCCACTAAGATAAGGAGTGACGGACTCGATGTCAAGACAGTCTTCCACCCGGCAGAGATAAAGGGATATGTCTTTGCCGAGGGAACCTCCGGTGCGGTGCACAAGGCTGTCCAGGGCCTGATGCACATAAGGGGGGTTATTGACAAGCCAGTCCCCCTTGACGATATAAAGCACTTCCTCGAGACCGAGAGAAAGGACAGAATAAGGCCAGAGGAGGCAAACATAGTCGAGATAATAGGCGGCCCCTTCAAGGGGGAGAAGGGGAGGATAACCCGTGTGGACTCTGTCAAGGACGAGGTCACGATAGAGCTCCTGGACGCCTCCATACCCATACCAGTGACCATAGCCACCGAGTTCATCAAGATTCTCAAGCGGACCAAGAACGAATCTCAGGAGGAAAAGGAATAAAAACCCCCTGTTCCATGGTGATGTTTATGCCCAAACAGACAATTGAGGCCCTGGTTGACGGCGGAAAGGCATCTGCAGGCCCACCCCTGGGCCCGGCCCTCGGACCAATGAGGGTCAACATAGGTGATGTGATAGCCACAATCAATGAGAAGACCAGGGACATGGCAGGCATGAAGGTCCCCGTCAAGGTGATAGTGGATACCGAAACCAGGGAGTTCGAGATCGAGGTAGGCACACCTCCAACCTCTGCCCTGATAAAGAAGGAGCTGGACCTGAAAAAGGCCTCAGAGGAGCCAGGCAAGAAGCGTGCGGGGGACCTGACCCCTGAGCAGGCCAGGAAGATTGCCCGGATAAAGTTCGGCTCTGAGGACGATGCAGGCTACAGGCAGGTCGAGGGCACGGCACGCAGCATGGGCATAACAGTGGGCAAGGGAGCAGTGACCGAGGATGAGCTCAAGGCCTACGAGGAGGCCAAGGCAGCCGAGGAGGCAGAGAAGGCCGAGAGGGAGGCAGCCAAGGAGGCCGCGCCAGAGGCCGGGGCCCCTGAGGGAGAGGAAGGGAAGCCATCCGGGGAGGGGGAGCCAGAGGAGAAGAAGCCCGAGAAGAAAGAGAAGGATTAGCCCAGAACCCTGTTTTCCGCAAGAACCCACCAAAACACCCAGAAAATCCCCCTTTTGCACTAAAGGTTTAAATGTTTTTACTTTTCAATAATGACTTATGAATGGTTTCAATCGCATCCTGGACACATATCTCTGCCACTACAGCAAGCTGTTCTGGCTGCTCTTTGCCCTGGCCGGGATCATGTTCATAGCCACGGTATCCCTGGGGCTTGTCAGCCTCTTCTACCTTGACGTAATCCTGGGCGTGGCCCTGGTAGTGGTCGGCGTTCACATGCTTGGCGAGGAGTTCTTCCACCGCAGCATAAGGAAATCCCATGACGATTCCACTCGGGCCATAAACGAGCTTCTCCAGTGGGCTGAGAAGTCCTATGACTACACAAGGGCCTTCAAGGACAGGCACGAGAGGAGAATCTACAGGCTGGACCACAAGAGGGCAGAGCACGAGAAGATGGTCGAGGGGCAGTTCAGGTCCGCTGTCAAGAAGGTAATCGAGCTCGAGAACAAGCTCAACCGGGCAGTCAGGTCCCTTGAGCAGGAAAAGGACCTCATAACCAAGCTGGACAGCATGGCCAGGGACCTCCTCAAGGAGAGGCAGTTCGTCGAGAGGCGTGTCCTCGACCTCTCCCCAAACCAGTTCAGGGCCCTGCAGTTCCTCAGGAAGCACGGCGGGATGACCAACATGGACTACCGCAGGCAGTTCAGTGCCTCTGACAAGGGGGCCTACAACGAGCTGATGGCCCTTACCCAGAAGGGCCTGATAAAGAGGCAGGGCAAGGGCAGGACCACGCACTACGTGCTTGCATTCTAGAATTTATGCCAAAAGTCTATGTTGATTGATTTTATCAAAAACTGCCTTTACATCATTTTTCTCGAACCATGGCTTGGAAGCATGTATTTTGAAGTAAATATCTTCGAAATTTTTCATTCCATACTCTTTCATTAGATAATAAACAGAAGCAAAGAGTTCTAAGTTCGGCTCATTGATTATATCCATCAAACTCCTAATAGATTCAACATTTTTAGAATCACGGTCATCCAATTCGTTTGTTTCGGATTCTCTATATCCATATTCTTCTCTAGTCAGTCGAGGAGAATACGGACCACGCACAAACCAGTTAAAATTATAATCAAAGGTTTTGTCTTTTATTCCCAGAATATATGTAATTTTTTGTAGCAGAAGCCTGTGCTGATATTTATTTACATCAAATCTTTCACCAACTAATGATTGGAAAATAGAAACTAATCTTTCTATATTTTTCTTGCCGCCTGTGGCCATGTTTATATTATTCATATCTCTCATTTAAATACCCCCTTTGAGGCATCTTCTATTTCTTTTAGGATTTTTTGGACATGCTCAAGCGGCATTTCCGCTCTATCCCGTCCGGAATCAATCAGCTTGTTGATAGTCTTTGTGTATCTGTACAGTTGATGAAGTAATGCTATTAAATTGCTATCACATTTAAGAGGAGGCTCCCTCAAAAAATTCTCGATTGCTATCACTGCAAACTGTTCTTTATATGTG
>Ga0315551_10000092_pt1 | contig 70179 bp, 59 predicted proteins | sample SalMarSW160290MG_FD_203678 | JGI IMG/M metagenome (GOLD analysis project Ga0315551, IMG submission 203678) | Salt marsh sediment microbial communities from the Plum Island Ecosystem LTER, Massachusetts, United States - Salt Marsh Sediment SW1602-90 ...
AACGAGATTCAAAAGATTGTAGACCAGACCCGGAATAGACTGCTCGAAAAAATAGGAGAATAAAAAAATTCTATCTTGACCTATTGACTGTATTGATGTATTATTTAGAATAATTGAAAGGAGGTTTGAATGTCAGGACATTCAAAATGGCATAGTATAAAACACCAGAAAGCCGCCGAAGACAAAAAAAGAGGTAAGATATTTTCCAAAGTATCTCGTAAAATTTCGTTGGCTGCAAAGAAAGGTAAGGACCCGGAAAAAAATACAGAACTCAGAAACGCCATCCAGGAAGCAAAAGACAGTAACATGCCCAAAGATAATATCGAAAAGGCGATACTTAGAGGCTCCGGAGAACTTCCCGGAGTAGAATACGTAGAATTAACTTATGAAGGTTACGGTCCCGGTGGCATTGCTTTATTTATCGAATGTTTAACCGACAACAAGAACAGAACAGCATCCGCAGTAAGACATATAATGGAAGGGCACGGAGGCAAATTAGGTTCGGAAGGCTGCGTTTCATATCTTTTCGAAAGAAAAGGATTGTTCTACGTTTCCAAGAAAAATTCATCGGAAATGGAAATTTTCGACGCGGCAATAGAAGCCGGCGCAACTGATATAAAAGAGGTAGACGAAGTCTACGAAATCCAGACCGACCCCGATAACTTTCATAAAGTTCAAAAGGCTCTCCAGGAAAAAAACATACCCATCGAACATTCCGAGCTCTCTTTTCTGCCTAAAGTTACAATGACCATAGAAGAAAAGGATGCCGTAAAATTACTCAAGCTTTTATCTCTGTTGGAAGACCAAGATGATGTACAGGCGGTCCATTCCAATTCCGATATTCCGGACAATATACTTGCAGAAATAGAAATAGGTTCCGAGAGTTGAAAATACTGGGAATAGATCCGGGACTTTCCCAAACCGGAATAGCTATACTATCCGAGGAAAAAGAAAGTACCAAGCTTTCCTGGAAAACATTTCAGCATAAAAAGTCCAATGGCAGACTATACAAATATTTCGAATCACTTTCCGAACTCATAAATACCGAGAAACCGGACCGGATTGTAATAGAAAATATTTTTAAAGGACCAAATACGCAAACATTAATAAAGATTGCAGAACTCAGGGGAGTATACCTTCTTCTTGCCCAGATGGAAAATCTGCCTGTTCTGCAATTCACGCCGCGCGAAATAAAACAATCGGTAACGGGGTCCGGCGCTTCTTCCAAAGAACAGGTAAGATATATGGTAAAAAAAATCTTAGGGATAAAAGAGGAAATTCCGTTCGATGTTTCCGATGCTTTTGCCGCGATAATATGTTATCTTAATAAGAATAGCGAGAATGCTGGAATCAATTAAAGGAGTTGTTTTAGACATAGAGAAAGAAAAAATCAGCGTCAATGTTGGCGGCTTCGGATTTTTAGTCAATACAGTTATGGAAAGCGGAGCTCCAACTGTAGGCGATGAAATTTTTTTATATACTTATCTGTCGATAACTCAAAACGGCGTGGATATTTACGGTTTTGAAAACAAATCGGACAGGGAGCTTTTCAGAACTCTTATGAAGGTTCCAAACATCGGGCCCAAAAGCGCTTTTTCTCTGATGATAGGGCTCGGTAGCAGCGGTATCAGAAGGGCTCTTGATGAGGACAATCCCGAACCGATATCGAAGGTCAAAGGCATCGGCAGCAAAACCGCCAAGAGAATAATCCTTGAGCTTAAAGACAAGTTAAAACTGGCACCAAGAAAAGAATTCGAAGAAGCAAAGAAAGCTCTTATCACGATAGGTTACAGCCCCAGAGAAGCGGACGAGGCAATAAGCGAAGTCATAAAAGATGCAGATTATCTTTCTGTGGACGAAATAGTCAAAAAAGTATTGAAGGAAATATGAATGTAACATCCCCTTCTTTAGACCCAATCGATGTCCAATATGAAAGAAGTCTTCGGCCCAGGTGTTTTTCGGAATTTATCAACCAAAATAGAGTAAAAGAAAACCTCGAAGTATTTACGAAGGCGGCAAAGAAAAGGGACGAACCACTCGACCACATCCTGCTTTTCGGACCGCCCGGGCTTGGGAAAACGACGCTTGCCTACATCATCGCCAGAGAAATGCAGGTCGAAATCACTTCCGTTGCAGGACCCATTCTTCAAAAACCAAGAGACCTGGCCGGGATTCTCACAAAACTCCACCGGTTCGACGTACTTTTCATAGATGAAATACACCGCGTCAATAAAGACGTGGAAGAATACCTGTACAAAGCTATGGAAGATTTTTCCATCAACATAATGATTGATTCCGGTCCGGCTGCAAGGTCCATCGAAATAAACTTACAACCTTTCACCTTAGTCGGGGCAACCACCAGAACAGGTCTCCTATCCTCGGCTCTGCGGTCACGATTCGGTTATACCCCCCGCTTGAATCATTACGAATGGGAAGATTTGAGTCAGATAATCAAACGTTCCTCTAAAATCCTTGACATTAAAATAACAGGTGAAGCATTGGACGAAATAGCAAGGAGGTCTCGAGGAACTCCGAGAATAGCAAACAGACTCCTGCGGAGAGTCAGAGATTTTGCGGAGGTAAAAGGGAAAGGGGAAATCGACTTGGAGATAACAAAATACGCTCTGGAGCAGCTTGAAGTAGATGCCCGAGGCCTTGATATTATGGATAAAGCAATACTAAAAAGCATTATAGAAAAGTTCAAAGGCGGACCTGTAGGCTTGAAAACTCTCGCCACCTCGGTTGGCGAGAATGCGGAAACCTTGGAAGAAGTTTTCGAACCGTATTTAATAATATGCGGTTTTCTAAAAAGAACTTCGCAGGGAAGGGAAGCGACTCCCCTCGCTTACGAACACTTAAATCTCTCCTCGCCCAAGGACAAAAGAAAAAACAAAACATTATTTTAAAATTAAACACAAAGGCACAAAAATATTGCGCTGACGGCTTACCTCTATCAGCTTTACGCTAAACTCAACCCACAAACCCCAAAAAATTTTTAACATGTAGAGCATGTAGAAATTGTAGTTTTACTAAATCCTAACCCCGAAATCCTAAATCCCAACATTACTATTTGACAATTTTTTAATTTAATCATTTGTCTTAGATTCGAAGAATCCATTTAACCAAACCTTGACATTCATCTTCAAAAACCGTATGATTTCATCAATAGCAAACCTGAAAAAGGAGGCTATATGAGAAAATTTGCTTTATGTGCAGTTTTATTATTGGTCGGCGTTCCGCTCTTCGCCGGGGTACTCGGCTTGTCGGTCGGAGCAACCGGTGGGGTTGAACTATGGAAAATAAACATTGAAGATATAGAATTAGAAACTGAGACTTATCTAGCAATCGGACTTACAGTCACCTTTTCTCCACCTTTTATACCGGTAGGTATACGTGGCGGTTTCGAATATGCATGGCAAACCGAAGAAACTCCTCTGGCAGATATTACATATACAGAAATTCTTATTCTCCTCGGAATGGAATATTCTATCGCCCCGCCATTTTCCCCTCTATCTTTTTATGCTGGTATGGGCCCCGAGATATCCATTTCTGGAGCTAGCGCAATGGGTATGAGTTACTCGGAAACCCATTACGGTGTCCTCTTTTACGGCGGATTAAATTTCAGCATGGGACTGATTGGGATCTTTGCTGAAACAGGTTACGGAATTATATTTTACGAGGAAGCAACTCATACTCACATTCCGATAAGAGGCGGCATAAAAATCGGCATTTAATTTAAAAATAGCCATTTAAAAAATATCATGGCAACTAGCCCTGTAAAGAATAAGAAAGTTTCAAAGGTAACAAAAAAAACTTCTTCTCTGAGGCTTAGAACACTTATTGGTTGTTTTTCTGTTTTGTTAAAAAATTGATGATATAAGAAAAGGAGGTAATATATGAGTAATGGAGCGGCAGGGGGAGCTGCAGGAGGATATGCAAAAGCTATCGCAAATGCAGTTAAAGCTTCAGGAGCTATCGTAAAATTAAAAGAAGATGATTTTATCAAGGTAATCTCGAGAACCGAAAAGCCAGTTATTGTAGTATCGAGAGGTGGGTTCCTGAAAAAAGATTACGATTATCTTGTGGCCTACAAGGGATTTGTCTTCTTTGCAAGAACAAAACAAGAATTAAATCTGCCAGGTCATGCCGAAATCATATCCGCGCAACAAATCTGGATTCCCTATTAAATATAAGGGAGACGCCCCTTGAAATTCATAATAATCTATACAACCCTTCCCTATAAAGTTATAACAAAAGAAATAGCCAATATATTGGTAAATGAAGGTTTGGTTGCATGCATCAACTTTTTCCCCATTGAATCCGTATACAAATGGAAGGGGAAACTCACCAAAGATAAAGAATATGCGCTCATTATGAAAACAAGAAAATCTTTATATAAAAAAGTCGAAAAAAGACTGAAAGAGTTGCATCCGTATGAGGTTCCGGCAATCGTCTCCTACGAAATAAAAGAAGGCCTAAACGATTATCTTTCCTGGATAAATAACGAAACCACAGATTAACACAAGAACCCCAACACACCCAAAATTAATATCACCGCAAAGACACAGAGAGCGCAGAGTAAAATAACAAAAGAATATTTATGTTTATTTAAAACTCCAACTGTACCAAAAATGATAGTAACAACAAACTGCACAAATAGCACGAATAGTAAAAAATTTTTGTTTTTATTTCTATATGGACTACATGTTCTACATGTGCAATTATGTTTTTCTAGCAGCTAACGGCAAAGAGCAAAAAGCTTAGTTGTCAATGATAAAAGACTCCCGGATATAGACGATTTATAACCAGCAAATGAATGGGACCGAATAAATAATCGAAAATTTTCCACGCTACCATAATACTTAAAAATTTAAATCCCGGATTGTGTATGAATTCAAATACCTTTGCAGCCCTTTCTTCCTTTACAAAAAAGAGCAACAAACTGCTGCCGTCAAATAGAGGCAACGGCAACAAATTGAAAAGCATAAGTATAAGATTGAGCGAAAAGAAAATACTTAAGATAATACCTAAGGAACTACAAAAACCTGTTTTAGTTGCAGCTGTTATACCGGAAAAGTTTACCGATTCGGGCGGATAAAATATTCCGTAAATATAACCAAATCTTATTATTATTGCAGCCAATAAAAATATTAATAGATTTGCTGCCGGACCGGCTAACGACATTATCGCACTTTTTTTTATATTTCTCATCGCCCAGTTATAATCAAACGGAGTACTTGCCCATCCTATCATCCAACCTCCCAAGATATAAGAAATTATCGGCACAATAATAGTCCCGAATACTTCCCTCCTCATATGCGGAACAGGATTCAAGCTGACCTGACCTTCCTTGAATGCCGTTCTGTCTCCCAACTTGTAACCGGCAAACGCATGCGCAAACTCGTGAAGAATAAGTGAGAAAAGAAAAGCTACATACCAGATTATTCCAAGTCCGATTTGTTCGGTATTCATTCGCGTTACTTTATTTATCTAAGATATATAACATTAAATCTCAACCGGTAGCTTATTGAAAAATATATGATGCTTACTACTTGACAAGCATCATCTTTTGTTTTCCGACAAAATCTCCCGCTACCATATGACAGAAGTAAATTCCTGCTGGCAAACCACTGGCATTCCACTCAACCGTATGCCTCCCGGTCTCCATATCACCCGTAACTAAAGTCGATATTTCCTGACCTGACAAATTGTATACTTTTAAATTGACATGACTCTTTAGCGGAAGCCCGAACGAGATTGAAGTCGTCGAAACAAAAGGATTTGGATTGTTATACAACTTGAAAGCAGAAATGTCTTTTTCCGGCTCATCAATTCCAGATAATCCTTCAAGTGCTGCCTGTACTGCATAATATGCAGGCTTCGCCGCGTAATTACTATCAAAAAGCGATGGATACAAATTTGGCGGTTGATGCTCCGTATACCATCCGTAGTTATCGTCTATATTCCAGGTGTTCCATCCGACTTTCCCGGTAAACCGTTTCCCAAGCAGAACGTCTAAAATGGCACGATACGTAACTGCCTGCTCTTCAAAATTTTCTTCTGACGGTCCATCTAGCCATACGCTTGCTTCAGTAACATGAAATTCGAGATTATTGCTATGCGCCCAGTCGATTAAGTTCCTCAAAGCATTCAACGTCGCCTCCGATTCCCAGCCTACATCCACATGAGCCTGCCATCCGATTCCATCTACCCTAAGATTGTTATCCCGCAAATATTGAATCGTTTCTTTTATCAAGTTCCAAGAGGCTGTATTCTCCGGATGTTCATGATGATTATAAATCAGTTTCAAATCAGGTGCCAGAGAATCCGCAATCTCAAAAGCTTTTTTGATATATAATGGAGTATTATTAGGATCTGTATCCTGCCCGATTATATACCAGGGACACTCCCAGACTATACCAGGCTTATTTGTGTGCCAGCTGCCGCCATTCACTGTTTCATTAACAACATCAAGCGACACAAAACCGATCACCCCATTATACCTCTGGCAAACAGCCCGCATAAATTGACACATAAGGGTATCCAGCTCTGCGGCTGTGCGGCTATCATCTTTCGCCCAATTAGAACACTGGGGTCCTATGGGACAGTGCATCCTGAGTATTTGATCATTAGTAACTATATGAGCAGCCCAGGCATCAGTCTGTATCCAGTTCCAACCGGAAGAGTTGTCGGGATGAATATTCCACTGCTTAAAATCATTTTCAGGCGTAACATAGCTGAATTCACGATCCAGAATTTCTCCTGTATTTGCGTTTAAAAGCCATGCACCTGTAGTAGCTCCGATAATAATACTATCACCATATTTATCAGCCACAATTTCTCGAAGTCTACGTCCCGTCGGTTCCGGCTGACCTTCAAGCTTAAGAGGATAGATGAAACAAAAAACAAATAAAAAAAACAATATGCGTTTAACCATTTTTAAACCCCCATTCAATTACGACAAAATATAAAATTTATCATATATATTTATATTAGTTTATAATAACCGTTATCATATAAACAATATTCACACTTTGAGCATATTTACTATATATAAAATTATAATATGATATTTTCACTATGTCAAGTACGACAAATGGGCTTGCCTAAATACGTTTTTAGATTATTCTGGATAAATTTTAAGAGGAAAAATTGAAAACAGATAAAAAAACAAAGCAAAAAGGAATTGGGGAATTTATGCGCTCCGCGTTCTGGATGTGGGGACGCTCAAAACCTTCGAGAATGCTTTTTTTCCTAAAAATAAGCTTCCGGCTTTTGCTTGCCAAGAAAAGAAGAACGAGAAAACAAAAGAGTATAAAAGGAAATATTCCTGCAGTCATAGCAATCAGTCCGACAATGAGATGCAACTATAACTGCAGAGGATGTTACTCAAGAGACAGAATCTCGAACCAAGAGCTTTCTACCCGGGAGCTTGATTATCTTTTAAGCGAAGCCGAAAGGTTGGGAGTTCTTTCCATAGTTGTCACAGGAGGAGAGCCATATCTAAGAGACGACACGATCGAACTTATGGAAAAGCATAAGAAACTTCTTTTTGTCCCTATCACAAACGGGTCGAAAATGACCTTAAATCTGGCTAAACGCATTGCAAGAAGCGGAAACATAATTCAACTTGTCAGCATAGAGGGTTTTCAGGAACATACTGATAACAGAAGAAAAAAGGGGGCTTATCACACAGCCGTTCGCGCAATGAATTTACTTCGAGATTCCGGAGTATGTTTCGGCTTTGCTGCAACAAATACTTCCGAAAATTCCGAATTTCTTGGAACAGAACTATTTATAGACAGTATGATCCAGCTTGGATGTTCAATCGGATATTTTACGGAATACGTACCCTGCGGGCCGCATCCAAAGAAAAATTGGATATTAAGCGAAGAAAGAAGAAAATCATTCCGAAAAAAAGTTCTGTCTTTCAGAAGAAGGAAATCGATTGTTTTAGTCCAGTTCCCTCAGGATGAATACGGCGAGCAAAACCGTTGTACGGCAGCCGGAATTCTATCCTTGCACATCAATTCCGAAGGAGGAATCGAACCCTGCCCATTTATAAATATCTCGGTAGAGAATATCCGTAACGGAGGCTTAGTCTCAGCCTGCGAGTCTCCTTTCCTTTTAGCAATCAGGGAAAAGGATGAACTCCTAAAGAGAGAAAAACTTGCATGCGCGCTATTTGAACATTATTCAGAGTTGAAAGAATTAGCAGAAGAAATGTAAAAATCAAATACCAAAATGCAAAATGACAAATCAAAATTCAAAAATAAAATCAAAAAAATAAATAAAAAAATCTTTTTTAATCTGCGTTCATCTGCGTCCTATTTTCTTTGTGGCTTAGTGCCTTTGTGGCTAATTTTTCGGTTTGACAATTTACAAAAAAATGATAATATTACCTGAGGAAAATTATGAGTTTAAATTGCGGAATTATCGGACTTCCGAATGTCGGCAAGTCCACTATATTCTCTGCCCTGACCTGCCTTTCCGTTAAGGTTGAGAATTATCCATTCTGTACAATCGAACCTAACATCGGTGTGGTAGAAGTGCCTGATGAACGACTGTCTAAAATAGCCGAGATATTGAATATAGATAAGAGAATTCCCGCAACCGTAGAGTTCGTAGATATAGCAGGCCTGGTAGAAGGTGCTTCAAAAGGAGAAGGACTCGGCAATCAATTCTTGAGCCATATAAGAGAAGTCAACGTTATAATTCATATAGTCAGATGTTTCGAAAACCCTGATGTTTCCCATCCTTATAAAGATATTAATCCGACACGCGATATCGATGTAATCAATATGGAGCTTATACTTGCCGACCTTCAAACCGTGGAAAACAGACTGCAAAAGAATGAAAAATTACTGAAAAGTCAGGACCAAAAATTAAAAAAAGATGCACAATCTATAGTACCCCTACTCGAAAAACTACAACAGACATTAAATAACGGCAAACCCGTAAAGAGTATAGATTTAAAAGATGGAGAGAAAAAATCAATAAAAGACTTAAATCTTCTTACCATCAAAGAAATACTGTATGTTTGCAATATTGACGAAAAAAGCATCAACAGTGAAAATAAATTTGCAGAATCGGTTAAGCATTACGCAAAAAAAGAAAATGCTTCAGTAATCGAAATTTGCGGTAAGGATGAACAGGAAATTACTGCAATTAACGATGAAAACGAAAGAAAAGAATTCATGAAAATGCTTGGTTTGAAGGAATCGGTTCTTAACAGACTTATAAAAACCGCGTATAATCTTTTGGGTTTAGAGACTTTTTTCACAGAAAACGGAAAAGAAGTCCGTGCATGGATGTTCAAAAAAGGAACAAAAGCACCTGATGCGGCAGGACTTATTCATTCTGATTTCGAGAAGGGATTCATCAAAGCAGAAGTATACCACTCTGCCGATTTATTTGAATATGGGTCTAAAGCGCATATAAAGGAACACGGAAAAATAAGAATTGAAGGTAAAGATTATGAAGTTAAAGACGGCAATGTCATTTTATTTCACTTCAACTTATAGCGCGGTAAAAATTAAATATGAAAACGGAAAATAAAAAAACAAAACAAAAAAAGAGAGCAACAACGAATTACACGAATAGCACGAATAAAAAAGAAGATTATGCTTTTTTATAAAAAAACTGTTATTGATTCATTTGTGAGATTTGTGCAATTTGTTGTTAAAAAATGGGGGATTAGGGGAAAAATAATAAAAAACTCTGTGCTCTTTGTGGTTAAATATTCCGGTGTGGCGTTGTGTGGGCTCTGTGGTCTTTATTCATTTTGCTTTTTAAACTTTAATGTTTTATTTGCTTATGGGTTGGGTTAATTATCACACTCATTCAAATTTTGACGACGGGAACGTCGCTCTTGAGGAATATGTTAAAGAAGCTTTAAAACAGAATGTTGCAACCCTGGGTTTTAGCTCTCACAATCCCCTCCCTTTTCCGGTAGATTGGGTTCTGAAAAAAGAAGATTATGGAAAATACTGCAAAACGGTTCGAAAACTCTCAGAAAAGTATAAAGATAGAATAAAAATATTCCTCGGATTAGAGATGGATTTTTTGCCAGAATTGAATTCTTTTTACAGGAAAGGCATCGATTTATCCGAACTGGATTTCCTTATAGGTTCTGTTCATTTCGTAAATTTTTTCCATAAAAATAGAGGTCTGGCTGTCGACGAAAGCGAAGAAGAATTCGAAGAAGGACTTGACGAAATATACAAAGGAAATACAAAAAAATTAGTAGAGGATTATTATAAATTAATCAGAGAAATGTTGAAAGTAGAAAATCCTGATATAGTCGCACATCTGGATTTAATAAAAATGAACAACAAAGGAGAAAAATATTTTTCCGAGAATGAACCATGGTACAGGAAGAGTGTCCTTGACACCTTAAAAGTAATTGCTAAATCAAGTTCGATATTAGAAGTAAACACAGGAGGAATTGCACGGGGGAAAACAGATTCTCTGTATCCAGGTACCTGGATTCTCGAAGAAAGTTATAAAATGCGTATTCCTATAACTCTGAGTTCGGATGCACATAGACCGGAACATATTACAGCCAAATTCAAAGAAGCGGCTTTATTACTTAATTCAATAGGATATAAAGAGGTTTATATACTGCATAAGAAAACATGGGCTCCTCATCCGTTTTCGATAGAGGGAATCGAACTTTAGAAAAACTTAACCACGAGATTACACAAGATTACCACTAGATTTTTCAAACCACGAAACACACGAAATACACTAAACCCCCAACACCTTGATTACGTTGCATTAAAAAACACACGAAAAAAAGTTAGCCACAGATTAACACGGATACACACGGATAAAAAAATAATATTTTGTTGTTTAATACTTCCAACCCCCACCAGATTTATCCCACACAAAACACACAAAGACCACAAAGTTTTTTGTTTTATATTTTGCCTAATATAAACGTCATTTTGTTTCCTTGACAATAATGATTTAAATGTTTATACTAATATACAAGTATATGAGGAGGTGTTAAATAAAAAATTTATATATCTTAATCTATTTTATTCTCAGTACCACCGGCAGTGCTTCTATGATCGCTGATATTACCAAAGATATAGAAACCGAATTCGGAACATATCATCCTTACATTGTAGATGTTACACCTGCATGCACAGCATATACGATAGAGCCGGGCTTTACTAACGTAATGAATATAGACAGTTTTTCTTTTACAGGCGTAGAGGGATCATTTTTATCCCAGAATGCTTTTGTTGCCACTCCCTCATCTTATATGGAGATGTATGATATCTACAACGAGGCAAGGGAACGGAAAATGCCCATATTTGTGAGTTGCGATGCACTGTTGCATACCTACCATAAATTGTACGATAAAATGCTCCAGACTGCGGAAAGCGAACAGCTTCTTTCGGATATAGAGAACCTTACCGATACACTTATTAACATAATTAATGAGGAATGGACTTCGATGAGTGAGCCCGCCGTAAAAGAAGCCCTGCGGTTAGACCTTGCATATCTCAGCGTGGCGAAATGTCTTCTCGATACTTCATTCGCACCCATACCGGAGGTAGAAACACTCGTGGATTCGGAACTCGACTATATTGAAGCCCACGGCGGTCTATCTCCTTCCCCAATATTTGATTACGAGGAAGACTACAGTCAATACGTGCCAAGAGGACATTACACAATAAGCGACACACTAAAGCGGTACTTTAAAACAATGATGTGGTACGGCAGGATGAGTTTTGCAAGTATGTCAACCTCCCACACAAGAATGGCTCTCCTTTTAATCCACTCAATATACAATACCAATATAGGCGGAGAATCCGGTATGGACGTCTGGGAAAGAGTCTATCTGCCCACTGTTTTCTATGTTGGTAAAACCGACGACATTAATATCTATCAGTATACGGAGATAATGGAAGAAATTTACGGAGAGGACTTTGCTTCATTACCAGCAGATACTTTTGCGAATGATCCTCTACTCGAACAATTTATTATCAAAGCAGATTCTCTGCCGGGTCCCGAGATAGCAAGTCCTACTCCCAAGGGATTCAGATTTATGGGTCAGAGATTTACTCCAGACTCATACATGTTTACTCATCTAACAAATCCTGTAGACAGAACACTTCCCAAGGGGTTAGATGTAATGGGGGTACTAGGTTCGGACAGGGCTGTTGAAATACTGGATGAGGTGTATTCCGAACCCGGCTGGGTTTTTGACTCAATAAGTACACTCAGAGCCCGATTTGACGCGAAGCCCGAAGAAACATGGGCTCAGACTCTTTACTGGAACTGGTTGTACTGCCTCATACCGTTTACATTTGCAAAAGAAACCGGTTTTCCGACTTTTATGCAGAATACCGCATGGGAGACCAAGGAACTTTATGCCGCTTTAGGGAGCTGGACCGAACTGAGACACAACACAATACTATATGCGAAACAAAGTTATGCCTCGAGCATCCCTCCCTCTTCACAAAATATCCATGGATACGTAGAACCAAATCCCTGGTTTTTCGGAAGGCTTGCTTCACTCGCGGGGTATATGAAGGAGGGGTTAAACAACCTTGGTTTACTATACTATGATTTTGAAGCAAGGCTTTCGGGTCTTGAAAACTTACTGATTACTTTAAAAACGATAGCAGAAAAAGAACTTACAAATCAAACCATTACAGGAGGAGAAGACAGGGCAATCACAGGTATTGGGGCAGAAATGGTAGAACTTATAACCTTTAATGATGATTATGAAGCACACTCCTTTCTCCCAGGAATTTATGAAAATGAGGAACATATGCCGGTTGTTGCCGATGTTCATACTGATCTCATCAGCGGGAACTGCCTTGAAGAGGGAGTCGGATATCCTTTTAACCTGTACGTAATTGTTCCGTTAAATGGTCAACTCGTCGTAACCTGGGGAGCCGGTTTTTCCTATTATGAATTTCTTCAGCCAATATCCGGCAGGCTGACAGATGAAGCATGGCGCGATATGCTGCAGAGTGCCCCGCCCGATGTGCCCGTTTGGGCCTCCACTTTCCTCGACACCTTAGAGCTCGGAGCTATTACTGAACCGCACCATTATGTAACTAAAGAAGAATGGGAAATCCAGAATTTTTCAGGGATTAAAGAGCATGACTCCAGTGATTCTTCAACAGACTCCAGATTCTATTTCAGTCCTGTGGCATTGGGACCGGATGAAATTCTGATTAAATACAAAGTTACATCTTCGGAGACTACCGTTTCTTTAAAGGTGTTTGATGCAACCGGAAAACTGATAAAGATACTGCTTGAAGGAAAGGTAGAACGCGGCAACCATTCAGCAAAATGGGATGCGAGAAACAGTCAGGGCGAAAAGCTTTTCCAGGGGGTCTATTTCATCCAATTCGACGCTGGCGGTTTAAAAGAAACAAAGAAGTTAATTTTGATAAGGTAGAAAGCCTAACGCCAGATAACTAACAACTAAAATAGCCGTGGATAAACACGAATAAAAAAAGGAATTATATTTTTATTCAAAAAAACATACGATTCTAAAACTCAAAGTAACAACAAATCATACAATGATTTTTTCATTATCAGAAGAAAACTGAAATTTCTACATGCTCTATATGTTAAAAAAATTTGTGAGTTGTGAGGTGAGTTTTGAAAAATCGCAATAAAAAATTTAGTGTCTTTCGTATGTTTCGTGGTTGAAAAACTATCAGTATTTAAACAAAGTTTCCAGGAAAGTATACTTATCGAGATAACCTAAACCACCGCGGGCGGCAGTCTTTTCCGAGTATTCAGTATGATCATCTCTCGGTACATTTTTTCCGGAAATCAAAAAAGGAACCGGAGTTCTTGTATGTTTCCGCAATTTTACAGGTACAAGATGGTCCGGAAGCACCCCAATAGTGACTTCATTATCAATTTTTCCCAAAATCGGTCTAACAAGTCTTTTGTCGAATTCCTCGATTGCTTTTATCTTCAAATCAAGATCTCCCATATGTGAACACTCATCTATTGCTTCGAGATGGAGATAAACAAAATCATTGCGTTTTAAAGCATCCAGAGCGGCTTTGACTTTATTCTCATAATTGGTATCTATAAAACCCGTCGCCCCTTTCGGCTTGATAGCTTCCATCCCGGTTAATTTTCCAATCCCGAGTATCACATCCACAGCAGATATTACAGCACCTTTTTTGTTGTACTTCTCTCTGAACGATTTCAGGTGAGGTTTTCTACCGGGACTCCATAACCAGATGCAGTTAGCAGGTTTCTTATTGTTATTTATCAGATTTATATTGGTCTCCGATTTTTCAAGAATCTTAATGCTCTTTTCCATCAATTCATTAACCACTTTAACAGTCATTTTCCCTTCTTCGACTTTAGCACAGGGTAAAATATCTTTCCATTTCTTACCCTGATTCGAATCAGGTTTATGATATTCTATTTTATCGGAAAATTCCTTCCCTTTAAGAATCAGAATATTCCTATAACTAACACCGGGGTAAAAAATTATTTTTTCATTTCCCAATCTTTTATTCAACAATATAATCAAATTTTCAGCGCTTTTCCGATCAATCTGACCCGCAGAGTAATCCTCCAGTATGTCTTCCCTTATAGTTATAAGATTGCAGCGGAAGGCTACTTCATCTTCCTGCAATTCTATATTCTTACTTGCGGCTTCAATTGGACCTCTTCCGCAATAGTCTCTGGCAAGGTCATATCCCAGTACAGAGAGATTCGCAGCATCACTGGAGCTGGGGAAAGGCTGGGGTATCGTAAGAAGCGTCCCCTGTGCTCCCTTCTTTGCAAGAGAATCCAGACCTGGAGTGTTAGCAGCCTCAAGCGGAGTTCTTCCATTTAACTCAGGCAAAGCTCCATCAGCCATCCCATCCGCTAAAAAAACAAGGTATTTCATGATTTTACCATTTACAAGTTATATGGGATTAATATGTTGTCAACACCCCTCTACCCCAATAATTAGCTACTGATTCACACAGATACACAAAGAACACAAAGATATTTCGCTGACGGCTTACCGCTCTCGGCTTTCCGCTAAACCCACCACTTCCCCACAAATTTTTCCACATGTAGAACATGTAGGTTTTGTAGATTTTTTTTAACTTGAAACTCTAAACTCGTAACCCGAAACCTTAACTCACCCAAAGACGCGAAGAACACAAAGTTTTTCTTTGTTTGAACTAAAACCTAAATTAGGCACAAATACACTCGGATTTTTTTTGTTTTTTTTACTGCTATCTGCTAACTACTAACTTCTTTATTAAATTTTCTTCTTGCTCAGCAAAACCCCGTTTCCCTTAATGCTAAGTTTGTATTTCTCGCCATAGGCATCTTCAGCCAGAAGAGAATAAACCGACCCCTTGTCCTTTTTAATATCACTTACTCTGGCATCAAGCAAAGTCGCAGGTATAATAAGTTCTTTTTTTATCTTCTCAATTACAACCCTAGGGAGTTCCGAAAGCAAAACCGGAACCCCGGTAACTCCAAGCTTCTTTGCCACTTCCTGACCGGTAGGATTAATTCCGGCGTCAACATTGAAATTGGCTAAAGGAGTGAAATCTTTCTTTTCTATTTGAACCACTCCAAGACTTCCGGTCATTGAAAAAGCTTTAACATTATCCAGAATTACATCATAATTTCTAATGGATGCTCTCTCGGCATACAAGTGATCTACCGCCGCACCCTCAATATCTCTTAAAATTATTGCCGGTCTCGGATCCTCCTTCTCAAAATCAACTAAAACATTACGCATTTTCAATCCTTTTAGATAACGGCAATACAAACCATAAGATGGTCTAAGCCCATACTTTTCCGCACGGTAGTCATTTATCGCCGGAAGCTCGATTCCTGCAGGGTCAGAGGTAAGCCCAAGATAGGATAAACTCCCCCCTTTATAGGTCATTCTTATATTCTCAAGGACAATATTTTCAAGCAGCTGTTGGGGTTTACCCATTATTGTGCTTGTAAAATTTCTGCCTTTTTTATAGCCATAGACATCTTTGACTACGACATTATTAATCCTGATATTTTTTATTTTCCCCAGGAGAGCGGAAGTTTCCGGAGTCCTACCTTTACGTTCGGACAAATTGATAAAGAACGGAATCGCAACATTCTCCATCGTAACGTTTTCAAGAAAAACTCCGTCTATCATAGCGCCATCATTTGAAGTAAATGAAATACCGGCATCATCAGCATTTTTTATTGTTATATTAGAAATCTCAATATTCCTGAAATTACCAACCGTTTCCGGACCAATCTGCAAAGCATTACCACCGGCGGAGATTACACAACCAATAATATCAATATTTTTAGTAAACAATTTTTCACCCAGAGAATAATCCGATCTCAAAGAAAGCGCATTTCCTCCGCCGGAAGGCATTCCTTCCTTATATACTGTCTCGATATAACAATTTTTAATCTCAGCGTTACTCGTACCGACAAGATCTATTCCGTCGCCATAAGTTTCTATCTTTACATTGTTTATGCGTAAACCGTCACCCCCTGTAACCAAAATACTTAGAAGCCCACCATCATTTATAGTTATATCCTGTATTTCAATTCTTTTACATGCCTTAAGAGAAATAGCTTTATCTGCATCATCTGTATTCGAAAGAGAACCAGCACCACTTATCGTACCTTCCCCTTTTATAGTTACACTATTGATATCGTCTCCCCAAATCAGAGCATTATGAAAATGACTGTGCACGAAATCCTGATATTTGTCCCATTTATTGGATTCCGGTGAGTCAAAAGCATCAGCTCCTTTCGGTGCAGCCTGTATTTTGGCTCCTTTTTCAATAAGTAACGTTACATTGCTCTTTAAATGAATCGACCCAGATAGATAAGTACCACTGGTGAATACTACTACTCCGCTTCCTTCAAGAGCCGAACAGGAATCAATTGCCATGTTTATAGCTTTGGTATCAAGAACCCCATCATTGCTTCTTGCTCCGAATTTTTCAACCTCCAACATTATGGTTAGAGGAACACCAAGTAAATTCCCTCCGAAAAATAAAGATAATATCAAAAAGACTATAACTATCCTTTTCATTCAGCCTCCTCTTATTTCTAAATTTAATCTATTATCTCTACTTTTCAAGGGCATTTAGCCAAGAAAGCACAAAGAGAATAGGACTCAGATAAACACAAATTCATAGAATTTGTTTTTGTTGTTTAAAACTCTACCCCCAACCCAATTTTTCACATGTAGAACATGTAGATCTTGTAGATTCGATTTTTATCTCGAAACTCGAAACAGGTAACCCGAAACCCTAATTATCAACGACCTAACGAACCAACGAGCCAACTATAAATAAATCATTGACAAAACATAAAAATATATAAAAATTACAAAAAGGAAAAATGAGATTAGAAAAAATATTTAAATATTATATAGTATGCTTTTTAACGAATAACCCGGGATGCGGAGGGGTGTTTCAAATCCACAAAATCCATGTAAATCTGCGTCCAATATTTAGGAACCGGATACCCGGTATCAGACATCCGTTAAGAAATTCGTGTTATTCGTGTGATTTGGTGTTACTCTCAGGGTTGTGGGTTGAGATTCTAAACAAAAAAATCCTTAAAATCTGCGTTTATCTGCGTCCTAACCCAGGATTTGGAATTTTAGGTTTGGGATTAAAAAAACAAACAAAAATAGGTTGTGTGGGGTGGCTTAGTGCTCTTGGTGTTCTTTGTGTGAGAATAATTTGTTGGGTTGGGTCGGGTTTTAAACAACAAAAAACTCTGTGTCTCCGTGGGCTCTGTGTGAGAAAAATGGTGGTGTGGGATGAGCTTTAGAAATCTTATCTGGGATTTTGACGGAACTCTTTTCGACACATACCCTGAAATCACGCAGGCTTTTATCGATGTATTAAAAAATAATTACTCAATCGAATACAATTATGATAAAGCTTTCTTTCTTGCCAAAACCTCGATAACTTTCTGCATAGAAAGTCTTTCCGACAAGTTCAACATAGATAAAGAGGAATTTTCCGAAAAATTCAAGGAGCGGTATTTCGGAGAATTGACCTTCGAAGAAAAACCTTTTGAAGATGCAGAAAAAGTTCTCGATTACGTTTCAAAAAGAGGAGGAAATTTTCTTATAACTCATCGGGGCTTTGAAAGTTTAAACGAATTCCTATCCAGAAATGACTTTAATAAATATTTTATCGAAATAGTAACTTCCGATGCAAATTTTCCGCTCAAACCCGACCCATCCAGTTTCAACTATATCATCGATAAATACAAGCTGCGAAAAGAAGAAACCCTGGGCGTCGGAGATAGAATCCAGGATATAAAAGCAGCCCTCTCGGCCAACGTAAGAGCTTGCTTCTTTGACCCCGAAGGCAAAACACTGGAAGAAGCAACTTACAACATAAGTAAAATGAAAGACTTATTTAAAATTATCAAAGAAACCGATAATTTCCCCGGCGCTCCTATCGACCACCGGAGATAAAGATTCTCCTATCTTGAGAGTCTCAGGCATAATAGCAAGAATCTTTATTTCCTTTACGGAACTTTCTTTAGACAGAAAATCGGAAAAAAGATGGAGAGATGAAGAATGAGTAAGACCGAACCGTTCGCTTATTTCTTCTATATCAAAAAGTTTTATTTCTCCTTTTTCCCCTCCAAAAAGAACGCTATCTATTATCAAAAGTTTCTCGAATTTTTCCTTAGCAAGGAATCCCAGCCAATGTTCAGGTGTCGCGCCTGCAATAATTACATTACTAATACCTATACTTTTAAGTTTTTCTCCAATAAAAATACCCACACCATCATCGGATTTCAATGTCGAGCCGATACCCATTATTGCGGTTTTATTATCTATAAAATTCTTTAATTCTTCTTCCCAATTCATTTTATAAGCCACAGAGACACAGCGAGCACAGAGCACAGAGCCCACACCACACAACCCGTTTTAATTTATTTGTCAGAAAAACCCAACCTCATAACCCCAATTCTTTACATGTAGAGATTGTAGTTTATTTTTTTTGTTTTTATTTCTATATAAACTACATGTTCTACATGTGCAATTATTTTTAGTGTTTTATATCTGCCGTCAGCGATCGGCCTTTTTCCTATTTAAAAAGGCTGAATGCCACAACGAACCCGGCAGTAATTACCGAAAGAATACTCATCAGCTTTATAAGAATATTAAGCGAAGGACCCGAAGTATCCTTCATCGGATCACCTAAAGTATCTCCCGTAATTGCTGCCTTGTGAGTGTCAGAACCCTTTCCGCCATAAGCTCCTTCTTCGATATATTTTTTCGCATTATCAAAGGCACCACCCGCGTTAGCCATAAAAACAGCCATAGAAAATCCGGACGCAAGAGCTCCCACAAGGAAACCAATCACACCCGAGACTCCGAAAACCCAACCGATTAGTATGGGCGAAATTATCGCGATTAAAGAAGGTATTATCATCTGCTTCTGTGCTGCTTTAGTAACAATAGCGACCGTTCGCGCGTAGTCAGGTCTCTTCTTACCTGCAAGAATATCTTTATCCTTAAATTGCTCTCTAACTTCACCTATTACCGACTGGGCTGTTTTCCCTACGGAACTCATAGTTAAACCACAAAAAAGAAAAGTAATAACCGCGCCAATCAGAAGACTCGCGAGAAGAGTCGGATTAAGCAAACTTAAATTGTAATAATCCGAAAGCTCAAGAAAAGTAACACTGCTAACACTTACAACCCGTTCTCCAAGATTAATAACTTCTACTCCGAGACGAGTTAAAGCCATTTTAATTTCGGTCAGATACGCGGCAATCAGAGCCAGTGCTGTAAAAGCAGCAGAACCTATCGCAAAGCCTTTACCTGTCGCAGCCGTAGTATTCCCGAGAGCGTCAAGCTGGTCTGTTTTTGTTCTGACCTCCTTACCCAATTCACTCATCTCCGCTATTCCGCCCGCGTTATCCGCAATTGGACCATACGCATCTGAAGCAAGTGTTATCCCTAGAGTCGATAACATGCCAACCGCTGCCAGACCAACGCCGTACAAACCCATTATAAAACTATTAAACCCACCCGCAAAGGAGAATGCAAGTAATATAGATATACTTACGGTTATAACAGGAATAACCGTAGAATTGAGACCCAGAGCTAAACCGTCAATAATTAAAGTTGCCGGTCCTGACTTTGCAGAAGCGGAAAGCTTACGAACAGGAGAAAAAGCAGAAGAGGTATAATACTCCGTCGCTTTTCCTATAATCGTACCTGCTACAAGTCCCACCAATATCGAACCAATTACCCCCATTTTATCCGGTGTAATAAATTTCACCACGAATATCGCAACGATTCCCGTCGCAATCATAGCAAAATTTATACCCCTTGAAAGAGATTTAATAAGACTGGCTTGAGTTGCTTCCTTTCCGGCTCTGACAAGAAAAATCCCCAATATAGAAAATAAAACACCGACTCCAGCAATCAAGAGCGGTTCAAGAACGCCCTTGATTCCCAGACCCGCAGCAACACCAAGAGCCATGGTTGCCACAATTGCATCCGAATAAGATTCGTATAAATCGGCTCCCATACCTGCCACATCTCCGACATTATCTCCGACATTATCAGCGATTGTCGCCGGATTTCTGGGATCATCCTCGGGAATCCCAGCCTCGACCTTACCTACCAGGTCAGCTCCCACATCCGCAGCTTTAGTATAAATCCCCCCTCCAACTCTGGCAAAAAGGGCAACAAAACTCGCACCAATGCCGAACCCGAGAAGAATACTTGTAACCTCAACAAGAGGCAACCCCAATCCAAAATAAAATACCGCGAATAATATCGATATACCGAGAAGAGAAGAACCTACAACCGAAAGCCCCATAACTGAGCCGCTCCTGAAAGCAACGCTTAAGGCACTTCCCAGAGAATCCCTGGCCGCATTCGTTACTCTGACTGCAGCCTTTGTTGCAGTTTTCATCCCCAAGAAACCTGAGAGCCCTGAAAGAAATCCGCCAAGTAAGAAAACCAATGGGATCCATTTAGATTGGACTCCAAGCCCGAAAGCAAGAACAGCAAAAAGAATAGCCATTATAACAAGAAAAATCGCCACAACGCTGTCCTGGACTTTTAAATAACTTAATGCCCCTTCCCTTATGGCATTAGCGATTTCAATCATTCTGGGAGTTCCTTCTTCTTTCTTCATCATTTGCGAATAAAAAAACCAGGCAAAAAGTAGCGCAATTATCGATATACCTGGTACTAACCAGAAAACATTTTCCATAACAACTCCTCCTTTAGAATTATTGAACACACAACAAATTTCGATATAAATAACATATTTTCAATGCTTGTCAAGGCATCCCCCACCATCCATTTTTTTTACCACAGAGGACACAGAGAAAAAAAACACACAGAGAAAAAAGAATATTTTTTGTTTTAAAACTTCCACCTACACAACCCCAAATCAATCTCACACAAAGAACACTAAGACATAAAGGAAAGAATAATGTTGTTTAAAAACTCAACACACAACACAATTTTTCACATGTAGAACATGTAGTACTTGTAGATTTTTGTTGTTTTCGTAAATTCGGACCCACAAATCCTAAAATGCTGACATGGATTTACACGGATAAACACGGATTTTTTTGTTGTTTTTACTGGTACCCGGTATCTGGCATTTGGTACCTGAATATTGCCACAAAGACACAGCGCCACCACAAATTAAAAATTAAATATAAAAATGGAAAATGACAAATCAAAATTCAAAAATGAATTCAAAAAACAAAAAAAATAAAAAATCCTCTCAGTCTGCGTTTATCTGTATCCTATTATTTGGGGGCGTGAGGGGTAAAACCAATACGAAATCTTGTGCTAATCTGTGAAATCTCGTGGTTCCAGTTTTGGCGTGATTGGATTCCAAGGTTGACATATCACTTGATTAGCATACCTATTGAACAGGGATTTATTATGATAAGAAAAAACAAAAAGAATATTATGATGATTTCTGTCCATGGTGACCCTACAGCAGATATTGGTTCAGAGGAACAAGGTGGACAACCTATTTACATTAAGAACATATCAAGGTTATTATCCAAAGACTACGATATTGATATATTTACGAGAAAGAAAGATCCCGAAGAAAATGAAATCACATCTCTTTTCGAAAACGTTAAGGTAGTAAGAATAAAAGCAGGACCAGTTAAATTCGTTCCCAAGAAAGACATCTATTTATACGTTAATGAATTTTTTATGAACACTATAAGATGGATAAAAGAGAATAAGAAGTCGTATTCATTAATCCATTCCCATTACTGGTATTCCGGTAGTGTGGCTTTGAAGTTAAAAGATGCTCTGGAGATACCAATGGTTCATAATTGTCATTCTTTAGGAAGAGTAAAGTATGATATTCTAAAAAAGGCAAAACCGCCCTATGCCGATATGAGATTTTTAGAGGAAGAATTAATACTTAAAAGAGCAAATGCTATTATAGCTTCCAGTCCCCAGGAGGTCAAAAACATTCTCGATCTATATAAAATTTCCGGAGAAAATATAGAATTAATAAGAGCAGGTGTTGACAAGAATTTGTTTAAACCTATTTCTCTGACAAAGGCAAAAAAAATGACCGGCTTAAACTATAAAAATTTAATTCTATTTGTGGGAAGAATTACCAAAGCCAAAGGTTTATCAATCCTTATTAATGCTCTATCAGAGGTAAAAAAAGGGTTCAAAGATGATATAAAATTGATAGTAATTGGCGGAGACGTTTCAGGAATTATGCACTCGGAACAGGAAGAGCAGGAAAAGGGAAGATTAAAAAAACTAATGAAAACTCTTGATATCGAAGATGATGTTATGTTTCTCGGAGCTGTCGAACGAGAAATATTACCTTATTATTATTCTATCGCAGACATCTGTGTAATTCCATCACTATACGAAACCTTTGGTCTGGTAGCCGTAGAAGCCATGTCTTGCGGTACTCCTGTTGTTGCATCCAGAGTAGGAGGTCTTAGAGATACTATAAAAGAAGGATATTCGGGTTTGCATTTTGTACCCGGTAGGGCGGATTCCCTGGCTAAAGCCTTACTAAATCTTCTTGAGTATCCAATAAGATTAAAAAAGATGAAAACTAATGCCAGAAAAAGAGCAGCTATTGAATTTACCCTTGAAAGAACGGCAAGACAGATAAAAGAATTGTACGCTGCCCTGCTTTTTTAAATATTATGAATTATATTCTTATATCCGACCTTGATGATACATTAATTGGTAACGATGAGAGTTTACAAAAATTAAATCATTTTATATCATCTGTAAGAGAAAAATTTTTTCTGGTTTACTCCTCGGGCAGATTTAAAGAATCAATACTTGAGGTTGTAGAAGAATATAGGCTTCTTCAACCTGATGCAATTATTTCAAACGTAGGAACTGAAATATATTATTCGCCATACTGGGATGAAGATAAAAGTTGGGAAAAACTCATTGGTAAAGACTGGCAAAAAGAAGAGATACTGTCGCTTTTGAAAAAATTTCCCGTTGAATCTCAACCCTACGATAAAAAATTTACAGCTTCTTATTATGTGGAAGACGAATCAGTCGTCGAAGAGATAAGAAAGAATCTCAAAAATTTTAAGGTCCAAATAATTCACACAAAAAGTTATCTGCTTGATATAATACCCAAAAAAGCAGGTAAAGGAAATGCCGCAAGATATCTTAAAAAAAAGAAAGCGCTTTCTACGATATGTTCAGGTGATTCCGAGAATGATATTGATATGTTAACAAAATGCGATTTTAGTATACTTGTGGGAAATGCTGAAGAAAGAATAAAGAAACAGCTCTTAAAATACGATAAAATATATCAAGCTACTTCCGAATATGCTTCGGGAGTCATAGAAGGCTTGCGTTTTTTTAAAGCAACTGACTGAGGGCTCAAGAATGAAAAAACCAGAAGACAAAGAAAAAACAATAAAAATATCCTATAATAACTCGGTAGAATTTCTAAGAAAATGTTCTACTAAACATGGATTCATCGCTTCTGTTACCGACCTTGAAAATTATCGCAGAATATGGGCAAGAGATGGTTGTATCATAGGTTTAGCCGCTCTATTAAGCGGAGAAAAAGATTTAAAAGTTACTTTTAAGAGAACTTTAATAACTCTAAGCAAATATCAGGGAAGGCAGGGTCAAATCCCGAGTAACGTAGATGCAGAAAGAAAAAGAGCAAGTTATGGGATGACCTCCGGAAGGGTTGATGCTTCTTTATGGTATATTATTGGATTTGGGCAGTATTTTAAACACACAAAAGATAAAAGATTCTTAGAGAAAAATATCGCCATTTTAGATAAAACTGTTAATATACTTGAAGCGTGGGAATACAATGAAAAGGATTTTATTTTCATTCCCGATTCCGGTGATTGGGCAGACGAATCTCCAAGGCATGGTTATATCCTCTATGACCAACTTCTCTATTATCAGGCACTTTGCGAATATTCTTACATTCTAAATGAAATAGGGAAGCCGAGTAATTATTGGGAGAGAAAGAATCAACGATTGAAGAAAAAAATATCAACCAACTTCTGGATGAAAGAAGAAAATATTGACGAAAAATATGTCTATCACCCGGAGATTTTTGATAGTTCTTACAGAAGACTCAAAGGAAAACAGAAATTCTGGTTAGAGAATTTTCACCATCATGCTATATATAAAAGATTCGATGCTTTTGCCAATATTCTAACGATTCTTCTGGGCTTCTCCGATAAGAATCAAGCCGAAAAAATCTTTAACTATATATCTGATATTTTAGGTGCAGGTTATCTGGTACCCGCTTTCTTCCCTATAATTTCACCTAGATACAAAAAAAAGTGGAAGGAGTTAAAAGGCAGTTATTCTTTCCATTTTAAAAACCGACCTTATCATTCTCATAACGGTGGACTCTGGCCAATGTTAACCGGATTTTATATTGCCGCTTTAATCAAACACGAAAAAAAAGAACTGGCATACAAGTATCTGATTAATACTAATTTAGCAAATTCAATGAATAAGAAAAAGGATGGTTGGGGGTTTTTTGAATATCATCACGGTCTTAGAAGGACACCCGAAGGCACAAAAGGTATGGCATGGAGTGCTGCTGCCGGGATAATTGGTTATAAGGCTCTACAGGGGGTAAAGATTTTCAGATAATTTTATTTTTTTTACCACAGAGAGCACAGAGAAAAAAAGAATATTTTTTGTTCTAAAACTCCCACCTCCACAATCCCAAATCAATCTCACACAGAAACACGAAGAACACAGAGAATTTTTTGTTGTTTTTTTTGACGCAAGACGCTCAACACATGACTCATGACTCGATTTACCATTTCACATTTCAATGCCTGCCCTGTTAAATCCTGCTGCCTTCTTCGACCTCGTATCTTCATGGCGCGCGATTACGATCGGGTTCTATTTGGTATTCCAAAGGCATAGCGAATGGCGCCGGTTGGACAGTGATCCACGCAGTTTCCACAAAGGATGCACTCGGCACTCTCCAACATCCCCCTCCGAACCATTGCTGCAACAGGCAGACTCTTCGGACAATGCAGATCACACCTCCCGCAATCCTTGCAGGCGGCAGGGTTGCCAACCAAATGCAAGGAAGGCCATCTGAACTTCTCTTTGATTCTCGTTCCGATGATCATGACAGGTGCTACCCAGCACAGGTAATGGCAGTTCGCGAATCGGCCCAAGAGCAAGGCGAGCGGAACAATGATCGCCACCCCCCCGACTAACAAGAAGATGTCTTGCAGATGGGACCTCCGATCGACACCAAAGAAGGGCTCGACTGCGTGGAATCCGCCGGCGCGATAGGCCATCAAGCCAATCACACCTGCCAACGCGGCGAAAATCATGTACTTGATTTTGTCTCCTCTCCCGCCTCGGCAGCGTTTGCGGACGACCACAGAGCAGGCTTCGTTGATCGCGGCTCCAGGGCAACACCAACCGCACCAAGCACGACCGAAGAATAACGCCCCCAGAAACAGCAGCGCATAAATAAGCAAACTGCCGTTGACGATGCCCTGGGAGGCTGCTACGATAGCCAGAACGGGTGAAAAGAACAGATGGAAGAGTCTGTACTGGAAGAGAACAAACATCAGAACCAGCAGGCTCTTTCGGACGCGCTGGCGGTTAATCGTCATTAGCTAGCCCCAAAGACAGCACCAAGCCATAATTCGCCCAACATAGTTTATATGTACTAATATTAATCACAAAGACTCCATTGTTAAGCCGTATAAACCGATTTCAATATTTCTGGTTACTTCCATATACACCATTATTATAAATAAAAATCACATCATTGTCAATATAACATAACCACAGATTCCACAGATTTACACAAGTTTTTTTGTTTGTTTTTTTCGACTAATGACTGGTGACTGAAGACTAGAGACCACGTTTCTTTTCGCATTCCAATGCCTAACCCTGTAAATACTGTTAATATGAGCTAATGTCACAGTGTCAAGCACCGTCCCCTCTACTTCAAAGAACACAAAGTTTTTTATTTGTTTTTTAAGCTAACAACTAAAAGGCAAAGAGTTAAGCTTAACAACAAATAGCACAAATTTCACAAATACCTTCTTAATTAGCCACTGATTTTCACTGATAGGCACGGATCACATCCCTACCCCTATTTCTTTATTGTTAAATCAAAACAAATAAAGCTTTTAAATCTGTGGACATCCATGATAATCCGTGGCTATTTCTTTTTTTATATTTGTGTTATTCGCCTGCCCCGTAAGGAAGAATGACTGTATCGGGGTGTAATTCGTTGTTTCTTGAATTCATTTTTGAAATTCGCTTTGTATTTTTCAATTTTGATATTTGATTTTTGAATTTCAGCGGCTTTGACGCGATAAGGACTATTAAATGATATACAACTCAAAAGCGAAAAACCCAACAAAAGTAGATTGACAGAACTTTAAAAATTCTTATACTAATATTAGTAGAAGAATCAAACACAATAGGAGATGAAAATGAAAAAAGTGATAATCATAGCGTTATTTTTTGTTTTTGGTGTAAATATCAATTTGGTTCTTGCTCAAGAAATCGTTTCTGTAAACCCGGTTCAAAACGCCCTGAATATATCAAAGAACACAAATATCTCAGTGACATTTAACGAGGACATGAATGCCTCTACAATCAACGACAGTACATTCATTGTTCATTCCTTCCAAACGGGACTGCAAACGGGAACTTACGGTTACGACACCGGAACAAAAACAGCGACATTTAACCCGGATAATAATTTTACCGTAGGAGAAATAGTCTATGTCATCCTGACCACAGGTATCGAAAACACAACTGGTGACACTTTAACCGGTCCCTACGAATGGTCTTTTACTATTGAGGTAGACGGAGGAAGTGGCGAATTCGCCGCAAAAGTAGACTACGGTGCGGGAAATACTCCTTGGTCAGTCTTTTCTTCGGATCTGGACTCAGACGGCGATATGGATCTAACTGTGGCGAATGGTGCTTCCGACAATGTTTCTATTTTATTGAACAACGGCGATGGGACTTTCGCCGCAAAAGTGGACTACGGTGCGGGAAATATTCCTTATTCAGTCTTTTCTTCGGATCTGGACTGCGACGGCGATATGGATCTAACTGTGGCGAATGGTGCTTCCGACAATGTTTCTATTTTATTGAACAACGGCAATGGGACTTTCGCCGCGAAAGTAGACTACGGCGCGGGACATTATCCTATTTCAGTCTTTTCTTCGGATCTGGATTGTGACGGCGATATGGATCTGGCTGTGGCGAATTATAATTCCGGCAATGTTTCTATTTTATTGAACAACGGCAATGGGACTTTCGCCGCAAAAGTGGACTACGGTACGGGAGATGGCTCTATTTCAGTCTTTTCTTCGGATCTGGTCTGTGACGGCGATATGGATCTGGCTGCGGCGAATTATGGTTCCGGCAATGTTTCTATTCTATTGAACAACGGCAATGGGACTTTCGCCGCAAAAGTGGACTACGGTGCGGGAAGTTTTCCTTATTCAGTCTTTTCTTCGGATCTGGACTGTGACGGCGATATGGATCTGGCTGCGGCGAATCGGTTTTCCAACAATGTTTCTGTTTTATTGAACAACGGCGATGGGACTTTCGCCGCAAAAGTGGACTACGGTGTGGTAGATGGTCCTATGTCAGTCTTTTCTTCGGATCTGGACTCGGACGGCGATATGGATTTAACTGTGGCGAATCGTGGTTCCGACAATGTTTCTGTTTTATTGAACAACAACCTTTTTATTACCGTAACTTCTCCCAATGGAGGGGAGGACTGGCAAGTGGGAAGTGGTCATGATATTACCTGGACATCCACAGGTACAAGCGGAACTGTAAACATTGAATATTCTACAGACAATGGTTCAAACTGGATGGAACTTGTTGACAGTACTGAGGATAACGGTAATTATCCATGGACTATTCCGGGTACACCATCGGATAGCTGCCTGGTTAGAATTACGGATACGGATGGGAGCCCATCGGATACAAGTGATGCGGTGTTTACAATCTCGGTTGTACCTTTCATCACGGTGAGTTCGCCCAACGGAGGCGAGAACTGGCAGGTTGACAGTACCTATGATATTACATGGATTTCAAGCGGTACAACCGGCAATGTCCGAATCGAATATTCTACAAACAACGGTAATTCATGGATTCAAGAAGTTACCAGCACAACAGATGATGGTTCCTATTCATGGATGATACCGGATATACCTTCAGATAGTTGTCTTGTACGGGTAAAAAATTGGAGTGGAAGTCCATCGGATATAAGCGATACTGTATTTACGATTTCTACTGCTTCGGGAGTTCCCGTTGAAGGATTACCTGAAGTTTATTCGTTCAATGTGAAAGGAATAGTAACAAATAACCAATTAGAAGTTAGATACGGTGTGCCCGAGAAAGCTCAAGTCGGATTCTGGGTGTATGATATAAAAGGGACAAAGGTGAAAGAGTTTTCGGAAGAGAACCCCGCCGGCTTTTATTCGGTAAGGATAAATATGAGCGGCAAACCAGCCGGTGTTTACTTCCTTAAAATGGAAGCAAATGGTAAAAAATTTACCCAAACAAGTAAATTTGTGAAGATGTAATCTTCTTTTTCCGTAAAAAAATCAAACCACAAAGTCCACAGAACTTAAGGGTTGTGAGTTGGGTCTTAAACAAAAAATATAAAAATTGGTGTGGGGTAAGGCTTTACATGGCGAAAAGATCTTCAGGTGATTTTACTTTTTTTACCACAGAGAGCACAGAGAAAAACAACAAAAAAATATATTTTAGAATTAAGTTCTTGACAAAGCAGGCTAATAATTTAAATTAGATGCGAAAATAAACCTGGAAAATTCAAAACCTGCGGTTTCGGTCGACTGAAAATGGTTGTTAAGCATATACTAATCGACCTTTAGGCTGTGGAATTGGTCGGCCTAATTCTCTTGCAGTTTCAATCCACTCTTGCATAATAACTTCAACATTCGAGAGGGCATCTTGATATGTTTCTCCGTCTGCCATACATCCGGGAAGCTCTGGAACCTCGGCAATAAACGCTTTGTCTTCCTTGCTCCAATAAATAATTATTTCATATTTACTTACCATATTTATCCTCCAAGTTTTAATTTGTATCGGAGTATGATATTTCTAACCTGCTTTACCTGATATGGTTTTGCCTTCGCTCCTTTAGGTTGTAAATTTACTATCTCTTCCACACCTTCCTTTGCGAAAATATGATGGCTTCCTCGAACTCGTTCGCCAAAGCCAAGAGCTTTCAACAACCCATATATCTCCGAAAAAGAAACGTTAGCGTCAGATATTCCCTGTAAAATCTTTACTAATACTTTTTCCTGTCTAGCCATCTTATATATTTATTTTACATAATAGTAAATTTGTGTCAAGTGTTGTTCAATTTCCCACAAGGCCTAACATAGTTTATATGTACTAATTATAATCACAAATACTCCACTTCTAGGCAACATAAACTGATTTCAATATTTCTGGGTAACCTCATATACATCAAATATTATAGAAATATATCCATCTTTGTCAACGTTTATTTTAACAGAAAAATCAGTGTTTATCTATGGCAATTTAGCAGATTCGACGAATCTATCATCTCACATTTCAATGCCTGACACAGTTAATATTTATTTTCAATCAATTCCAGAGTAAATTCTAAAACCTCATCTTTTTTGGTAAAAACATTGTCCTCAATTTCGTAATCAGGAATTACTCCCCTTTGTGAAGTATCCCCGTCTGGCCGTGGAAAAAATGCCTTTGGATATGTGACAGACCAATGTGTATTAGATAATTTAAACTTATGGGTTGCCCCATAGGATGATACTATTTCTGCAGTCTCCTCACCAATTATTTTACCAAATTTACCATCCTGAATTATAGCAGCCACACCTGCGGTATTTGAATAGGAATAACGATTTATTATTACATATACATTGCCATTGAACTTTAAGGAATCAGCATGTGGTTTAACTTTAGGGAATGATATATCAAAAATAGCCCCATTTTCATAAGACAGAATTTTCTCTTTTAGTTCCTGAAATTCCGGGTTATCATATTTTTCCCAGAACTCTTTGGTTATCTGACTGGTTTTTACACTGAATTTTGCAGAATCCGGAAAGGGTTTTGAAGCAAAATAGGCAATCATATAGTCGCTAAACGAGTTATCGCCACCGGGATTATAGCGCAGGTCAATGATTAAATTCTTGGCACCCGCTTCCTTGAAAACGGTAAATGCAGAATCAATGAAATGGCGAAATTCTGTATTATCAAATGTATTCGGATCCACCATATCAAAATTACTATTCGCGTTTATAAAACCACCCGGGTGTAAATACGCCACATCATTTATCATATGAAATTCGCGGTACGGCCTGAACAATGATTCTTGAGCTTTGTTTTTTTCCTCAAATTCTTTCCCAGGTATAGCATCCAACACCAGTTCAATTTCTCGTCCGTCCCTTTTTTTAATCTTCAATTGAAAATTGTCACACGTGCCATAAAAAAACCAATAAAGGCGTGCAAAAGTATTTTGTTCTATTTGAGAGTTTTTATAATAATCCGTTGGACCAGGTACATATTTGTATATATCTTCCATAACATCATCAACAGATTTATTATTTAGAGATATTATTTCATCATTATTTTCAATCAGGTTATTTCCGGAAAAATTTGCCCTGATAAAAACCTTGTTATGATTAAAATAAAGATTCAACGGAAATACAGTCCCTCCCTGTTGAATGTAATTACCGAAATACTCATTCCAGGGATAATCCATATAACAATGACTCATTTTGGACACCACAATATATGGTTGGAAAAGTCTGAACACTTGTAAGGGAGTGAGTGAGTCATTAATAGAACTCTTTATTCGATTATACATGCTATCAAGTACATTTTTATCTGTTAAGGCATAAAAATCATAATGTGAAGCTTCTAATGCATTACGCAAATAATCCAAATCTTCTTTTATCTCCTGCGCAGAGAATTTTTTCTGTGATTGAGGAGAAGCATAACTTTCAACACTGCAAATTAATAAAAGAAAAAACAAAATTCTTGTTTTCATTGGTATCTCCCTTTAAAGTGGTACACCACTTAGTTTATATGTACTAATATTAATCACAAATACTCCACTTTAAGGCAGTATAAACTGATTTCAATATTTCCGGGTAATTCCATATACACTATTATTATAAAAAAAAGCATATCATTGTCAATCTCTAAATAAGCCCTTAGTGTTTGGCTTTTAGCTTAAAAAAACAATTGCACATGTAGAACCTGTAGCTCATATAGAAATTTAAAAAACCCAATCTACAATTTCTACATTATCTACATGTAAATAAATTGGGTTGTGGGGTGGCTTCGCGACTTGGTGCCTTCGTGGCAATATTCAGGTACCGGATACCGGATACTAGGAAACCGAGTCATTAGTTATTAGTTATCAGTCACCAGTCAAAAAAAACAATAAAGTTTAGTGTCTTTAGTTTATTTCGTGGTTAAATAAATATAATAAATTGGGTGTGGTGGGGCTTTGTGTCCTTTGTGGTCTTTGTGGTTAATATTATTAAAAAAGAAAAACTCTAATCAAAAACAAAAGAAAAATAAAACCGACAGTAAAATAGGTGCTTATTTCCATTCGGAGGGCATTTCTACTTACGAACCGCCCGCTTTTCCATTTGCGAAAATTCGGCCATATTGCGGGAGTATTTTCGCGATATTGAATAAACCTTTCGCCAAATTTCTTCTCAAGATAACTTTCTTCTTCTCTCACTATTAAATAATAATACACAAAGAAAACAAATGAATAAAAAGGCAAAAGAAAAATAAGGTAAAAATTGGAAGCTAAAGTAAAACCAAAACCTATAAAAAAATTACCCAGATATAAAGGATTGCGCATAATACTATAAGCCCCTTCATCAAGCATATAGAAAGCTGCCACTTCGCTACCCCTCATCCAATCAGCCGCAAACCCCTGTGAAAGATAACGAATAATAAGCCCTATTACAATTATGATTCCACCCAACAAAAAATAGAATCGATTAAATTCTATAAAAATCAACAGGAATAAAAAATACGGAATTGGCCAAAAAGACCTATACTTAAAGAGAAACTTCCCCATAATTTTTGCCACAGAGAACACAGAGTTTTTTATTATTCTCCACCCAACACCAAATTATTTAACAACAAATAGCACGAATTGCACAAATAAATTAAGGATGTTTGTTTCTTAAATAGAAAATTAAATCTGTTTTTCTTATTCGTGTTATTTGTGTAATTTGTTGTTTCTCTCTTCTGTTTTTATTTTTAAATTTCGCTTTATAATTTTCCATTTTGATACTTGATTTTTAAAATTCAATCCTTACAACCTTACTGTTACCACTTCTGTCAACAACTCTTATTGCCGCGTACTTTTCTTTCCTGGCCACCTTAAATATGAACTTTTCTTCTTTCTCATCGAATAGTTTATCTGATGCCCGTACACTCTTCCAATGCAGTGCCTTTGTTTCCTTAGTACTATAAGTAACACCCGTAACAACCGAAAGTTCATCCGTTACAGTACCCGACACCTCAACACTGTCTCCTATGTATTTCTTTTCTACTCCTTTTATAGTAGGGGGAGTATAATCCACCAGAAAAGAAATTTCCTTTTCCGATCTAAGGGGACCGGTCTCGTCCAGGTCATCTCGCGCAATTATTTTAACATAATAAGTACCATCAGGATAAGAGTAAGTATTAAGAAAATAATTATAATCCAACAAATCTCCCGTGATTTTATCCCAATCTTTCGAATCTCGAGAAACAAAAAGGTCAAACAGCAACCGGTCGTTGTCAGGGTCATCAACCTCCCAAAATATACAACGAATTCCTTCCGGAATCAAATAGGCATCCGCAGGAACAAGAAAACCCGCTTTGGTAAGTTGTTCTCTTTGTTCCGGAGATATGGGCATACCAACAGGGTTATTTGCGTCAGTTTTACCCGTACCGATTCTGGGCGGTAAAACCCCGATTTCTTCTATCTCCGGAGGAGAATTCTGTTTTCCATAGGATATTTGAACCTTCTTTAAATTAGTTTTATCTCCACTCAAAACAGCTTTCCACTGAATAAAAGGTTCTTCCGTCACGATATTATTATTACTGATTTTTTCCCATTTGCTCCAGGAGGAATCCACTTCTCCTTTCTTTCCTCCCCTCATAAAAAACTTGATATCTCCGCTACCTTCATAAGTCAGATTTCCCCATATAACCGAAACCCCGCCTTTAAAAACGGAAGAAATATATTCTCCCTCTTTTACTTTTTTCTTTTTGACTCGATAAACCTTCGCGGGGTAACCGGTACCTATCCATATCTCTCCGTTAATATTCTCGAGAGCGGTCACCTTTGATTCATCAAGGTCTACCACTATCTCAAAACCACTCCGACGAAATTCTCCGACCTGTCCATCTTCCGACTCACCTGCATAAAACTTTCCGCCGATTTCCTCACCGCACAGTATAGGAGTACCCCTGTAAACCTCATATTCTCTATTTTTCGAATAAAACTTAATACCCCCAACGGAAATCTCTGCTTCCTTCGAAAAGAATCCTGAAATGCATAAAGTATCCCCGACAAAACCCAACCCGTTTACCTCTTCGAAACCGGGATCATAATAAATTCTTCCGTCATGGTCTTTCTCTACTTCGTAAACAAGGCCCGGATCGGTCGTCCCGAGAAACAAATTTTTATCCTTCACGACCCAATTGGTAACGGAAGCCGATTGTGTTTTATAATATTCCTGAAAATCCTTTTTGTTCGACAGTTTATAAACTTTGCCTTCAGGTCCGGTACCAATCAAAAAACTGCCTGCAAATTCGAACATACAATAAATATTTTCATCAGGAACAGATAAAGAATCTACTATTTTCGAACCTTCTATAAAAAAAAGTTTTCCAACAGGAGACACGCCAACCACAAGAACAGACCCTTTCTTTCCCAGAGAAATCAAACCTCCTTCGCGGCAGAGGACAGTATCTGCTGTTTTGCCATCCTTCAGCCTCATCACCAGACCGGCATCGGATACCCCGAGATAAATATCTCCGTTAATTTTAACTATATCGGAGACAAAACCACTACTCTCCCATGGTAATTTCTCTATTTCGTTTCCCAAAAAAACCGAATCTCTCGTAATCACAGTCCCTTTAGACAAACCATTATAAAGAGAATCTTCTTCGTAAACCCACAAACAAGATAGAGACATTAAAAAAAACAGCATTTTACCTCCTGACTTCCACTAACTCGGATTTTTCTCCACTAAGAGGTCCGTCAAACTGGATTTTATCTTCTTCTAAAGGATATAAGTCACTATAAATCCTTTTTTGTCCTTTCTCCATAACCATTCTCAAACTGGGCGGGAGACTCCTGAATTCTCCGGCATTCGTATTTAAAGAAGAGCCTTTTTTATAGACCGAGAATATAAGCTGATCTGGAGATGGTACTGAATTTACGAACTCTTTCCACTCCTTGAAATAATCAAACTGGAAATTCAGAGGAACTCTTCCGAACTCATAGTCGATGTACTCGTCGCTTCCCGAAATACGTATCGTCAAATCACAAGGATTCTCCGGGGCAACAAAATTGAAAACAACGGTCGTATCCGCTTCTCTATATCTGCTTAAAACTATATCAATAGCAATTGTATCTCCCAATTTAATATTTTTATTTTTCATAATCATATCTTTAATGAAATATTGTCTTACTCCGGATTCACCGATTAAATCCACCGACAAAGAATCAATAGCAACACCCTCGAATCTGTTTTCCTCGATATCCGACAGGGCCTCTCTTATCCCCATATACAAATCCCTTTGGACTTCAACTCCACTTATAGCAATCGGAATCAGGATTTTGCCTTCATTGGTCCATATATTGAGTTTACCTCTGACGGTTGAACTTTCATAAATACCCTTATATTCGATCCAGTTTGAAAATACAAGGAAGGGCGGTATATCATAAAAAATACTCTCTTCAGCCGTAACTTTATATCTTTTCCGTAAATTTCCGATATTGATTTTACAGTCAACCATGGGAGGCACTTCGCCTATTACCGCTTTTATTCCGGCGCTTCCATCGAAAATCACTTCGCCAATTACATCTCCAGGTATAGCTAAATCAAAAGATTGATAATATGAAGGAAGATACGCAAAAACCTTCCCGCCGCAAAGCGGAAGTGTAGAAGAACCTGTAGCATAAGCAGAATGACCGAAAGCAAAAATAGTATCTCCCACTATCTCGGTTATAGTTCCCATGGCAGAAATATTGCCATCTCCCGAAACAAGAGTCACCCCGCAAACGCCACCCGGCACCAATTCGGTCATCTCCTTCGTCTCTCCTCCAAAAGTAATCTGAGAAACACTAAAATCAAAAGGCAGAGAATCCAGCATGGAAACTGATGAAGAAGGAAAACCAGCAACCGTAAGAACCGGCTTTATTGGTGTAAGCTTCGAAGAGCCAATCGTTTTTTTTGCCGCCATTTTTTTCATCTCGATAAAAGGAGTGATTCCGCAAATAGGCACCTTCGAAAAACTCCAGCCAAACGCGACTGCTCCTAAAAGTTTACCATCTATATAAACAGGACTTCCGCTCATACCGGCAATCACCCCTGCCTCATCCACAACTTTCCCTTTTAATTTAGCTATTATTACTTCCTGGTCTACCTGGTAATGGGGAAGCCTTCCTATAATTTCAACTTCAAGGGTATCGATTTTATTTGCTTCGAAAGTGCTCAATGCTATACCTCGCATCCCTTTTTCAACAAATTCGGGTTTAATTATTTCAAAACCACAAAAGATTTGAAAAAACAGAATCGAACCAATCAACACGTTAAACCTCTAATAAAAAACAGAGAATAAAAACTTAATAATAGCCACTGATTTTCACGGATAATCACGGATCCCCCTTACCCTCACAAACTTTATTACTTTCAAAACAACAAAATACTTTTTTAATCTGTGTTTATCTGTGTTCATCCGTAGCTAATTTCTTTTGAGCTTTAATTTGTTGTTTTCTATCATTTGGGAATTACGTTTATGACTTTTTTCCCGTGTCTTATTCCAAAATCCACCTTACCGGATTTCAAAGCAAAAAGCGTATCATCTCCCCCCTTGCTTACATTCCATCCGGGATGATATCTGGTTCCTCTTTGACGTATCAGGATAGTTCCTGCCTGAACTTCCTGTCCGCCGTATCTTTTAACACCGAGATATTTAGGATTCGAATCCCGGCCATTTCGAGAAGAACCGACTCCCTTTTTATGAGCCATTTCTAATCCTCCTTTAACCTTTCACTATTTTTTAGGTTTCTTTGTTTTCTCTGTCGTCTTCTTTGCTTTGCCCGTTGCTTTTTTGGGTTTTTTCGCTTTCTCAGCAGTCTTTTTTGTTTTACTTGCCGTTTTCTTTACTTTATCCGCGGTCTTCTTCGGTTTCTTTGTTTTTTCCGCTGTCTTTTTTGGCTTGGCAGCTTTCTCAATCTTCTTTTCTTCCTCTACCATCTTTTTCTCTGCTTTCACCTCAACTTCCTCACTCTTTTTCAAAACATGTTTTTTACCACCAAGCAATATATCTTTTATTATTATCTCTGTATAGGGTTGACTATGCCCTCTTTTCCTCCTGTATCTGTTCCTTCTTTTAAATTTAAAAACAATTATCTTATCATATTTACCGTGTTCTACCACCTCAGCCAGAACAGAAACACCCTCAACATAAGGTTGTCCGATTTTAGTATCTTCATTCTTTATAAGAAGAATCTTATCGAAAAAAACTTCATCGCCAACTTTCTCATCTAACCGGGGAACTTTCAACTTCTCTCCCGGACACCCGATATACTGAAATCCTTTAGCTTCAAAAACTGCAAACATTAGAATCCTCCTTCAAGTTGTATTAGTTGTTTCCTTCGGGAATCTCAGTCCCCTCCGGAATCACGCCCTCGGGGGCAGCATTTTCTGGTACTCCTTGTTCAAAAGGCACGCCTTCTCTCTGCGGCAGATTCCCTCTCAATTTCTCTTCTATGGTTCCTTTTTCACTTTTGACTTCTCGTGGTACTCTGAATGCTATAGTAGTCGAAGTAAGGAAAAAGAGAACCGCCAGCACTACGGTCACTTTCCGCAAGAGCACCGAAGCTCCTCTTCCCCCGAAGAAAGAACCTCCGCCCGCACCTCCGAATACGGAACTCATACCGGCGCCTTGAGATTGCTGCATAAGAATAACAATCGTCAAAAGAACCGCAAAAAATACATGTAGTGTGACTAAAAAGCCTAACATTAAATCTCCTTTGCTACATTTATCATTTCCACAAAACCGCCAATATCAAGTGATGCTCCTCCAATCAGAGCACCGTCAATATCTTCCTGGGTAATAAATTCCTTTATATTATGCACTTTAACGGAACCGCCATACATTATCCTGATTCCGTCACCTTTATTACCTAATTTTTCTCTGATTATAGAATGCATTTCCTGGGCCTCTTCGGGATGAGGAGTCTTACCGGTACCAATCGCCCAAACCGGTTCATAAGCGACAGCCAGATTCTCCTCTCTATATTCGATACCCAAAAGCCCCTCTTCTATTTGCTTCTCCACGACTTCCTTTGCTCTTCCCGCCTCCCTTTCTTCTTCAGTTTCGCCTATACATATAACAACTTTCAGCTGCTTTTGCAAGGCTTTCTCGATTTTCTTTCTTACAGCCGCATTCGTCTCCCCAAAATATGTTCTTCTCTCGGAATGTCCTATTATGACCCACTCCACGCCAAGCTCTTTAAGAAAAACCGATGAAATTTCACCCGTATAGGCACCTTCATCCTCCCAGAAAATATTCTGAGCCCCTACCCGAATTCCGGTCCCCTTAAAACTTCTAACTGCTTCAGGAAGAGAAGTAAAAGGAGGAGCAACGAATACGTCAATACCTTCTGTCGATAATTTTCTCTCTTTAATACCGCTTGCAAATTTAATCGTCTCCTCTATCCCGTTATTCATTTTCCAGTTACCGCCGATTAGTAGTCTTCTCATCAAAACCTCCTCTATTTCGTCATTATCTCGAGCGCCGGCAATTCTTTGCCTGAGACAAACTCGAGAGATGCTCCGCCGCCGGTAGAAAGATGGCTTACAGAAATATCCGTACCCTCAAAAACCTTATCGGTATCTCCGCCGCCAACAACCGTAAAAGCTCCTTTATTGGTTAATTCACCAATCTCTTTTGCTATTTCCCACGTCCCTTTATCAAAAGGAGGAACCTCAAAAACACCCATAGGACCATTCCAGAAAAGGGTTTTCGATTTCCCGATTATCTCTTTATATTTCCGGATAGTCTCCGGGCCGATATCAACACCCATCTTACCTTCCGGAATCTCGAAAGAAGGTACAATGGTCCATTTGGAATTCGACTTTATCTCTTCGGTCTTATCTATAACTACAATATCCAGAGGAAGACAAAGGTTTTTCCCTGCCTTTTCTACGAATGAAATAGCTTCTTCGACTTTCGCGAACATGCTCTCCTCAAGAATCGAAGCACCCACTTTTCCACCTTTAATATGAATGAACCCGAATAACATCGCGCCGCCAATCAAGATATCATCGGCAATGGGAGTAAGCCCCTTGATTACCGGTATTTTTGTCTTCAGCTTCAAACCGCCAAGAACGACAGTAAATGGTGATTTCGGCTTTTCTAAAAGCTTTGAAAGTTGTTCTATCTCTTGCATCATTAAAAAACCTACACCTTTATCTTTGATAAACTCTGCAACACCATAAGTAGAAGCATGTGCCCGGTGAGCGGTGGCAAAAGCATCGTTCACATATACATCACCAAGATTCGCCAGAAGGCGTGAAAATTCCTTATCGTTTTTCTCCTCTTCGGCATAAAACCTGGTATTCTCTAAAAGTAATAAATTTCCTGCCGAAAGAGATTTGACCTTTTCTTCGACTTCTCTGCCCACAGTCTTATCTATAAACCGTACTTCGCTACCCAGTAGTTCGGAAAGACGTTTTGCAATAGGACGAAGCGAAAACTTTTCAACCACTTTCCCATCCGGTCTACCCAGATGGGACATCATAATTGTAGTTGCGCCCTCTTCCATCAAATAGCGAATAGTGGGCAGGCATGCCTTAATCCTGTTATCGTCCTCTATCTCTCCGCCCGAAAGAGGAACGTTAAAATCAAACCGGCAAAGGACTCTCTTATTTTTGACGTTGAGGTCCCTAATAAAAGGAACTCTCTTCATAAAGATTTTCCCATCATTATGGCTACGTCTAACATTCTCATCGAAAAGCCCCATTCGTTGTCATACCAGGAAAGTACCTTAACCAGAGTGCCCCCGATAACTTTGGTAAACCCGGGGTCGAAAATCGAAGAATGAGGATTACCTATAATATCCATGGATACGATAGGATCTTCCGAATACTCGAGAACTCCTTTAAGCTGACCACCGGCATATTTCTTGAAAGCCGCATTAACGGATTCCACGGAAGCTTCTTTTTTAACCTTGCAAACAAAATCTACGACTGCGCCATCGGGTACGGGTGCACGAAGAGCAATGGCATCCAGTTTCCCTTTTAATTCGGGAAAAACCTTCGTTGTAGCAATTGCAGCTCCGGTCGTAGTAGGGATAATCGAAAGCGAAGCAGCCCTACCTCTTCTCCAATCTTTTGCAGGTAAATCAAGAACCTTTTGTGAAGAAGTATAAGCGTGAGCTGTGGTCATAAGACCGGATTCTATTCCGAATGTTTCATGCAAGACTTTTACCACAGGAGAAAAACAGTTAGTGGTACATGAACCATTCGATATGACATGATGCTTTTTCGGGTCGTACTGGGCATGATTTACTCCGTAAACAATAGTAAAATCTCCGTCTTCTCCCTTAAAAGGCGCAGAAAGTATAACTTTTTTGGCTCCCGCATCAAGATGCATTGCAGCTTTATCTCTTGTCGTAAAAATACCCGTGGATTCAAAAACGATATCCGCACCGAGACTCTTCCACGGAAGCTCATTGGGCTCTTTTATTTGCGTAAAGGGAAAATTTTTACCGTTGACAATCAAAGAATTCCCGTCTACTTTGACATCGCCCTGGAATCTTCTATGAACTGAATCATACTTAAAAAGATATGCAAGATTATTTATATCCGCGATGTCGTTTATACCGACAATCTCTATATCCTCTCTATTCACGACTTCTCTTAAGATGCATCTTCCTATTCTACCAAAACCGTTTACACCAACACGAACTGCCATTTAAAAAACCTCCTTTTAAAATATTTCTACATCTTGACTCTAAAACCAAAACCAAAAGCTAAATTGTTCAATACATTCGAATTGCGGTTCAAATCCACAACAAAATCTCTATCATCATCCTCATCTTCAAGAACGCTGCCAATAATCGCTGAAGCGATATGCGACAAATCGTACTTAATCGGCAGATAAAAGCGCAGGAAATCCCTTTCGTAACTGAAAGTCAAACCCACTGTCGCGGACGGAATAACGTGCCAGTCGTTCCATTCGGCATCATTACCAAATTTCACACTGTTAAATTTCCACCCGTCAAGGATAAGAAGATCTACAGCGAGCCCCCAATTTATATCGATAACGGGAGCGGGAATTCCCCCATATGTAAATATTCCAACTTTGCCCAGAGCATAATCGGCAGAGGGAAACGGAAGCCGGGCAGTGATACCAAAATTCAAGGGTTCAAGCAAAAAACCAAGATTGACACTGGACCCGCTGAATGTAAAACTGGCGCTGTTGTCGCTCTCTCTATTTCCGTCTCTAATCATACTGTCGATTACAATAATAGCCCTTCCTGTAATCAACGAATCGGTAATAATTGTCATATTACTCGAATCGACATTTACGAAGCTGTCAGGCAATTCGGAAACCCAGGAAAAATCCCATGAGTATCCACCTGCAAGTTCGTAATTCGCACCAAGGTCAAACCCCAACGAAAGCTTCATACTGCCGGCATCAAGAAGTGCCCCGATATTAAAAATCGTGTGCGTGTTTGAAAGCTCCGTGGATAAAATCTCGCCGTTCACAAGGTCTTCATCGAAATCCAGACTCGCCGAAAAGTTTACAATATCCCACCTATCACCGTCATCATCAAGAACATCGAAGGTATCTCTCACCTTCATCACCAGACTATCGATATGAGCCGAGAAGCTACCTTCACCCAGAATCCTGCAACTCTGAAATTTAAGACCCGCGCCCACTCCTAATGGACCGAAATTAATTCCGGTTCCGAGAGAAATCGGAATATCCGAATACTCGACTCGTAAAGGAACAGAATTAACAAAAGTCATTGCACCCGAAAAATATGGGTTAACGCTGACAACATCGCCTTCTTCTATCTCCGAAAAATCATCATGAGTGAACTCGAAAGGTTCATCCGACTGAAAATCTCCGTACACCCTTCCGCTCAAACTGGCTTCAAATCCCAATTTATAACCGGCTCCGTACGACATTCCGACACCGAACCGTCCAAACTTTTTTGAAAAACCAAGAAAATTTACTCCGCCTAAAGCACGATATTGCGCATATAACTCGCCGCGATTAAAAACATCAATTGTGCCTCGTTCCTCGGTATCGATAGAAAAATCATTAACTGCATTCCCGCTAACCCCGGGAAGAGAGAAAGCCGTGAAAAACTCGACGTCTCCGGACCTACCGAGAGTAGCAGGATTCAAATCTGCACCTATTATCCCATATCCCGCAGCAGGATTATAAAACCCTTTCTCTACAAAGAAAAGATCCACCTCGTTAGACCTTCTATATATCTTGATATAATTTTCTCCATCAACGTAAATAGCCGAAAAAAGTAAAAAGGATAAAAAAAACATACACCCTCCTTAAGGATATACCCTTCCCAGAGTTCTGGGAAAAGGTATTGTTTCACGGATATGTCTCGTTCCCGAAAGCCAGGCAACGGTTCTCTCGATTCCAAGACCAAAACCGGCATGCGGAACGGAACCATATTTCCGTAAATCGAGATACCATTTAAAAGCATCCTCTGGTAGACCTCTTTCTTCAATTTCCTGCTTCAACTTTCCTTCCTCGAACTCTCTCTCTCCGCCTCCTACAATCTCTCCGTACCCTTCGGGAGCGAGTATATCAAAAGAAAGAGTTGCCTCCTTGTTTCCGGTCTCTTTTCTCATATAGAAAGCTTTTATTTCTCGAGGAAAATGAGTTACCACGAGCGGAGAATCATAACTTTCTCCAAGAACAGTCTCCTGGGGGGCTCCAAAATCTTCTCCAAAATTCATAGATTCACCTAATTCGTTAACTTTTTTTACTGCGTCCTCATACCTGATTCTCGGAAAAGGAGTCTTGATAGACTCAAGCAGAGATATATTTCTTTCAAGAATTTCTAATTCTCTTTTCCTGTTATTTAAAACTCGTTTAACAACATACTCGATCATTCCGCTCGCAAGCTCTATCGAATCATCGAGATGAGCATAAGCAATTTCCGGTTCAACCTGCCAAAATTCCGTTAAATGGCGTCGTGTCTTCGATTTTTCGGCTCGAAATGCAGGACCAAAGCAATATACCTTTCCAAAGGCAGCAGCGGTCGCTTCGCAATAAAGCTGCCCGCTCTGGGATAGATAAGCCGGTTCGCCGAAATAATCCACTTCGAAAAGAGTCGTAGTTCCCTCACAGGCGGAAGGGGTGAAAATAGGCGCATCAAGCCGCAGAAATCCTCTTTCCCACAAATAATCTTCAACGGCTTTAACCACTTCTGCTCTAATCCGTAAAATTGCCCATTGTTTACTTGAACGAATCCAGATATGTCTGTTCTGAAGCAAAAAATCGGGACCATGGGATTTTGGGGTTATAGGATAATTTTCACTGTCTCCGACGAGTTCCACCGAAGCTATAGAAAGTTCATACCCTATAGGAGCTCTTTTGTCTTCCCTGACTTCTCCCCTTACGATAACCGAACTTTCCTGGTTCAAATTTTCCATAATAGAAAAACTCTCAGGCTCTGTGTCTTTTTCCGTAGCCACACCCTGAATTATTCCGGTACCATCCCTTACCAGCAGAAATTTTATCTTTCCGCTGGACCTCTTGTTGTATACCCATCCCCGGATTTCAACTTGCTTTCCGACAAAACCCGAGATATCCTCTATGTATGTCCACTCCATTCTTTTTTATCACTCCTTAAAAAACATAATTTACTCTCTTTCCACTCTTTAAACTTTCATTTAAAGTGGTTTCCAAGAGTCTTTATTTTGTTGTTTTTTTAAATTTCCGCTTCTATTTTTCGTTCTAATATTATGCTAAAATAAAGAAAAGTCAACACCTTTTCCCACAAGATTTACGACTAAGACACAAAGGCACTAAGGATTTTCTAACTTGACGGAATTTGGGTTTCGATTATAATATTAATATGAAAATCAAAGAACAATATACAAAAATAAACTATATTGTTTCAAAAATCGCGCTATTAAAAAGAGCAAAACACATAAAGCACAATACATTCACCTTATTAGCGACCATGATAATTCCCAATTTATGTTATCCACAGGAATTCAAAATGCCCGAGAGTGCAGCCTACGACCCTTTAACAAAACGATATTTCGTTTCAAACTTCGGAGACGGAAGCATTATTCAAATAGATTCAGCCGGAGAAAAAACTTACTTTAAAAAAGGATTATCAAAATTACTCGGGATTATAATATATGAAAATACATTATATGTTGTAGATAACCCGAAAACAATAAGAGGATTCGATATTAAAGACGGAAGTCCCAAACTGAAAATACAAATAAAAGAAGCAACGTTTTTAAATGACATCACCTGTGATGATTCAGGATTTTTATATGTAACATGCAGCAACACCGCTACTATCTTTAAAATAAACACTGTCTCTCAAACTTATTCGCTATTTATGAAAACCAAAGGTGGGCCAAACGGAATTATTTACGATAAAGCGAAAAATAGACTCTTAGTATGCTATTTCACGGAAAAAGCAACAATTGACCAAATAAATCTTAAAGATTCGACTATTTCGACAATTGTATCAACAGAATTTACCAATCTCGACGGACTGGCTCTGAATGAAGAGGGTAATTGTTACGTTTCGGTATGGGGACCGGGAAGCTTCGAGACCGGATATCAAAAGGGTTCAATTTACAAATATGATAATTTATTTAAAGAAAAACCTGTAATTGTATCAAGCGGACACCATGGCCCCGCAGACATTTATTTCAACAAGGAGAAAAACGAACTGGTAATTCCTTCACTATTAGCCGACACCGTAGAATTTCTGTCTCTAAAAAACATAAGCGAAGGAATACCAGCCTCAGACATCGAAACGAAAAAAGGAATATAAAATCATGGATAAATCCAAAGGTGTCATAATCAGCCGTAAATTGTTAGTTCCCTTTTTATTGACTGCTCTCATAGTTCTAAGTTGTTCAAATCCTACTGGCGTTGAACTAAACCGAGGTGATATTTACACAAAAAAAACTCTGGACGATGCTATCGATTTTATACTCGATTATGAAACTTCAAACGGCAATATCATCGGAGCTGCTCTCGGCGTTATATACAATGGAACTACATATACATATTTTTATGGTCAAAGAAGTAAAACGGATACAAATAAACCCGATATGCAGACACTTTTCGAAATCGGATCTATAACAAAAACATTTACCGCAACCCTTCTTGCAGACCTGGATGAGAAAGGCTTGATGCAAATCTCGGATCTTGTACAGGATTATTTGCCAACGACAGTTACATTGCCAACTAAAGATAGTAAGCAAATGACACTACAACATCTGGTCACACATACAGCTTCGCTGCCCAAAGAACCCGATAATCTTTCTGATTATATTACAGACGAATTAAATCCCTATAAAGATTATCTCGTTGCTGCGCTCTATGATTTTTTAGACAGCTTTTCTCCCAAGATGAATTACGGCACACAGTATCAATATTCAAATATCGGTTTCGGATTATTGGGTCACGTCTTAGGATTAAAGACAGGAAAAAGTTACGAAAATATGGTACAGGAATCGATCTTTAATGTGTTAGGGATGAACGCCTCCATTGCATCAAATATCGAGTTATCGGGAAATGTTGCGGTTGGTTATCAAAGCGGTTCACCTACTCCACAGTTTCAAATGTCCGAATGTTTAAGTGGTGCCGGCATTATCAAATCCAACCTGGAAGATATGATGAAATATCTAAAAGCACAACTTGGCATTCAATCATCAATACTTGATAGTGCCATTAGTAAAACGCAAGAACCACTTTTTGAACAATATCAAGGCGTCATCTTTTCAGGTATGGGCTGGGCCATAGCATTTAAAAATACAGGGAAAGCCTGCTATCACGATGGCGGAACCCCAGGTCAAATGTCCTATATCATTTTCAATACTGAAACCCTGAATGGCGTGGTTCTTCTGACTAATACATACTATGACAAAGTATTTGAAGATGCAATCTACATATTTGATTGGATGGATCAAAACACACCGGATTAAAAAAAGCAAGTACAAGACTAACGCTAATATAACAAAAAAAATGCAATCGACCAAACCGCTGTGCTTCAATTGAAGTTCGGTGAGAATAGCAGTAGTTTGCGCATTGTATCAGTTTTGATATTTGATTTTCCATAGCTTCACCCTTGACCTTTTTGAAGATTATGATTATAATCTTTTATAATGAATAAAAAATTAAAAAAGGGCATAAATGGCATAATGAAGGGTGATACCGGAATTTCCCGAATAATAAAAACAGAGTATCCGCATTCCGAGTGCTGATATGAATGAGTTGTACGAAAGTTGCGGGCAAAAACTTGTGTTACAATAATGGCGGCATCCCTGCCGCTATATGAATTTTGATTATTTTATAACAGGAGGAAAGATATGAACCGAAAAGTTATCTTCATTTTAATATTGACTGTTCTATCAATAATACTATTGACATTAATTTCATTCGGACCATTGTCAAATCTAAGAAGCCAAACATCGTTCAATCCAGAGTCTCTTTTAAAGAGGACCAGCCCAATCAATGATTTGCTGACAGATTACCTAAATAAAGATGTAAGAGAAAATTATTACGAAGTAATGCTTCCTAAAGAATGGTTAGTAAAAGCGGGCGATAAACCGGGAAGTTACAATATAAGTTTTCCCAGCGGATACGGATTAGTCAGTCTTATGGATGTCCCGGATAATACCACCCTTGAGCTTTTCATTTTGAGCCAGGAAGAACCCCGTATGAAAAAAATCACTCCTGGATATCAGCGCCTGGATTACCAGAAAGTTAAAGTAAACGGAAATGATGCTTATATTTTATCATTTGAGGAAAAACGCGGAAATAAAGATTACCTGACAATTACCGCATATATCAGCGGAGCCGACAATGCCGCAGTAATTAAACTAAGCGCTAATAAAGACGATTTTAAAAGTTTTGAGCAGTCTTTTAATAGGATAATAAATAATTTTAATTGGAGGAACCAATGAGGCAGATTTTATTATTTGTTTCCATGGCTGTCATTGGCGGAGGGTTGTATTTGAAACTCTTTTATGATGTGCCGGATTCTCAGACCCAGATTAATTTTTTTGTCAGTTGGTTTTTTATTATAATTGGTGTTGGAAGCTTATTGGTTAACATATTCTGGGGGAATACCGGCGATAAAGAAAACCGCAATAAGGATTAATTATGAAAACAGCGGTAAAAACTGAAAACCTGACAAAACTATATGGCAAAACAAAAGCCGTTGATTGTCTTTCACTTGAAGTAAAAAACGGTGAATTTTTCGGGTTTTTGGGACCGAACGGCGCGGGAAAAACGACTACAATAAGGCTCCTTACAGGTATAATCAGACCCGATAAAGGAAAAGCAATGATAAATGAGAACCTACCGACTAATTCAATTGAAGCAAAATTAATCGCAGGAGTAATGCCTGAAAGCCAAGGGCTTTACGAATGGATGACGGCTATAGAATACCTTTTATTTTTTGCCCATCTTTATGGCGTTCATGACCCCATTAAAGCTGCAGTTGAGAAATTAGCAATAGTTGGACTTTCTAATGAAAAAAATAAACGTATTGGGGCTTTCTCCAGAGGCATGAGACAGCGTATCAGCTTAGCGCGGGCTCTTATCAATGAACCAAAAATATTATTTTTGGATGAACCTACGCTTGGTCTTGACCCAAAGGGTCAGGAAGATATTCAAAACCTACTGAAAACTTTAAATACCGAAGGCGTGACCATCTTTTACTCTTCGCATTTGCTTAACGAAGTGGCTCAGCTTTGTTCCAGAATCGCCGTTATCCATCATGGTAAGCTTATCGCGCAGGGGACGATTACCCAATTACAGGAACAAACCGGTTTGACGAATGACAGCCTGAAAGATATTTTCTTGAAATTGACAGGAGAATAACATGTTCAAGTATATTTTAGTAACCGAATTACAGGCATCACTTTATACATGGAAAAGCACGGTCTGGTTTTTAATAACTTCAGCCATATTCAGTTTTACCAGCTATTTGTTTTTAACGGACAAAGAGTTGAGTTTACTTGACCAGACAGAAATGCTTTGGCTAATATCGAAGATAATTATAGGAACAGCTTTATTGATTATTACAGTTGATGCTTCTAATACAATTAATGCTGAATTTGAGAAAGAAACAGCAGAAAGTCTATTTCTTACTCCTCTTACTACTAAAGATTTTGTTTTAGGAAAGCTGCTGGCTTCCCTCGCTCTATGGATAGCGATTTATTTGATATCTATTCCTTATATAATCGTTGTATCTGCCGGAAGCCATTTAACCTTCGCTTTTGTCATTTATGTCCTCATGTTGGGCACTATGATTATTCTCGGATTTCAAATGATGATATTCGGCATTTCATTCCTGTTTCGTTCCAGTAAAAATACACTGACAACTTCACTCATTATTTTACTCGCCCTCGTCATTCCTGCAACATTTTCATCTACGCTGAAAAACAATTCGTTAAGCCATTTCCTGAGCGTCATTAACCCGGTAGACAATGTTTTCTCATCACTGGACAACGTATTGGTGGATTATAAAATCGCAATCAGCAGTAATTTGCTTTATATTATTCCCGTTTTGATATTCTGTCTCGCGGCTTTTACTTTTATGCTTTATAGTATAAAATTATTCAAACGTAGCGGTATTGTTAATAAAGATTAGAGGTATTCATGTATGCATAAAATAAACTCTTTTATATTTTTCGTTCTATTATTAATAGTATGTTTCACATCGGCTAATTCAATTTTGGCTGATTCGAGCTCTTTTAGTTTACCTCCTTTAAATATCAATATACTTTCGAAGCAAACGCTAAATGGAATTGCGGGAGATTACGTTACAGTATCAGCGGAAATTACGAATATTTCCCAAAAAACAATTACAAATATTACAACTTATTTATCTATGGCTGATGAAGAAACAAAGCTTCCGGTTGATCTTGAAGACTGGAGCGCCGAGAAAGGACTTTTTATCGGCACAATTGATAGCAAACAAAAATTACCTCTTGATTGGAAAATACATTTTGTAAAGCCAGGTAAATATTCGCTGATAGTTATCGCTGAAATAAATGGCGAAAACCAGCCTTTAACAAGCAATATAACTCATTTTACAGTCAGTCCCAAACATAATTTGAATCCGGGGCAGGTATTGCCAGTTGCTCTAGGAATGCCATTATTTTTACTTATTATAATGATGTTCGCTACTTATATAAGAAGAGCCAAATCGTAATAGTAGATGCTTGCAGCAATCCTTGCCGCCGTTATTAAAGGATTTGCCCTAAAGATAAAAGAGATAAAAGGGCCTGGTCTTGATCTTTGAATTACCCTTCGTGTCTTTATGTCTCTGTGTTAAAAATAAAAAACTAAATTAATATGGGTTGTGTGTGGCTCTGTGTTCTCTGCGTGTTCTGTTTTTCCTCTGTGTACTCTGTGGTAAATTTTTTTAGTTTATTCGTGCTATTCGTGTGATTTGTTGTTAAAAAAACTTTGTGTTCTTTGTGTGCTTTGTGTGAGATAAATTTTTGAATTTTGATTTGTATTTTTGAATTTTGATATTTGATTTTTGCATTTAAGCGGCTTTGCCGCCTAATATCCTCTTATACTCTCAAGGTCTTTTTGCAGAACTTTCTCGGGAATTCTCTCATATTTATGGAATTGCATAAAATGAACGCCTCTGCCGCTTGTGAGAGAACGCAAGTCCGTAGCATAACCAAAGAGATTTGCAAGCGGGGCAAGTGCCTCAATTACCGTCATGTCGCCCCTGTGTTCAACATGCCTCACATCACCCCTTCTCGTATTAATATCATCAAGAATAGTTCCGAAATATTCGTTCGGTACGGTTATTTCTATTTCCATAATCGGTTCCAGAAGTACGGGCTTGGCTTTCTTGTAAGCTTCTTTATAAGCTTTCGAAGCAGCTATTTTATAAGCAATATCCGAAGAATCCACTTCATGATAAGAACCGCTTATCAAAGTAACCTTGCCTCCTAAAACCTCAAAGCCACCCAGACTACCCGAACACATCGCCTCCCGTATCCCTTCTTCGATCGGGCCTAAAAATTCTTTCGGAACCTCGTTAAACTTAGCCTCGTTTACAAATTGAAATTCTTCACTGGGTTCCAGACTAAGTTCGACATCCCCATACTGACCTTTGCCGCCGCTCTGCTTTATAAATTTCCCCTCAGCGGTCGCTTTCTGGGTAAAGGCTTCCTTGTACGAAACTTTCGGGTCACGTACTCTCGTATCAACCCTGGATTCCCTTCTTAGCCGTTCCATAATCACTTCAAGATGTAATTCCCCCATACCATAAATCAAAGTCTCACCTGTATCCGTATCCTTTTTAACCAGAAAAGTAGGGTCTTCTTCATGAATTTTATTCAAAGCAAATATAAGTTTCTGCTGGTCTGCAATGGTCTTTGGTAAAACGCTGGTGAAAATAACCGGCTCCGGTAACTGGGGAGGTTCAAAAAGAATCGGATTTTCGGGATTGGTCAATGTATGTCCGGTAGCGACATCCGAAAGACCGATAAAAGCGGCGATTTCTCCAGCTTCGATGGACTTCACTTCGTGTCTCTTATCGGCATGAACGAGAATAATCTTGGAAAGCCTTTCCAATCTATTTGTATTAACGTTCAATACCTTATCTCCTTTATGCATTTCCCCCGAATAAACTCTCACAAAAGCCAGCTTGCCGTGCGGGTCCGCTACTATCTTGAAAACAAGCGCGCTAAAAGGTCCGGCAGGGTCGCTTTCTCTACTTTCTACCTCATCGGTCCCCGGTTTCTTTCCGGAAGCCGGAGGAACGTCCAGAGGCGAAGGAAGATAATCGACAATTGCGTCCAGAACTTTTTGAACTCCCAGGTTTCTTAAAGCAGAACCCGCTATAACCGGGAAAAAATCAGCTTTAATCGTACCCTTTCTAATAGCTCTTTTTAAAATAGAAGAGTCCATTTCCTCTCCTTTAAGAAATTTTTCCACAACTTCATCATCATAGAGGCTTACTCTATCAATAAGCTCTTCCCTGCATTTCCTGGCAGTATCAAGATATTCCTCAGGTATTGGAATCGATTTATATTCAAGACCTTTCTCATCTTCCCATATCCAGGCTTTCATATCCACAACGTCAATTATACCTTTTAGCTTATCCTCCAGATAAAACGGAAATCCAAGAACCAGAGGAGTTACCTTGAGTCTTTCTTTCATCATCTCCACAGTCCCGAAAAAATCGGCTCCTTTCCTGTCCAGCTTGTTTACGAAAGTGATTCTCGGAAGATTGTACCTGTTTGCCTGTCTCCAAACCGTTTCCGACTGCGCTTCAACCCCTTCAACACCGCTGAATATAACCACTCCGCCATCAAGAATTCTGAGACTCCTTTCGACTTCTACGGTAAAGTCGACATGCCCGGGTGTATCTATCACATTTATTCTTTTCCCGTTCCAATAGATGGTGGTTGCGGCGGACATAATAGTGATTCCTCTCTCTCTTTCCTGGTCCATAAAATCCATAACGGTAGAACCCTCATCCACCTCACCCATTCGATGAACTTTCCCGCTATAAAAAAGAATCCTCTCGGTAAGAGTGGTCTTTCCCGCATCGATATGCGCTATTATTCCTATATTTCGAATATCAGGGATATCTACCCTTCTAGTTGAATGAACATTCTGTGTCATCAAAGATTCCTAATTTATTGAGATAAAGAGACTACCAACCGAAATGAGCAAAAGCCTTGTTTGCTTCCGCCATCTTGTGAGTTTCTTCTTTTTTCTTATACGCCGCACCTTCTTTTCTGGACGCCGCAATGAGTTCATTACAGAGTCTATCTTTCATTTGATATTCGCCTCTGCTTCTTGCAGCCGTTACCAACCACTTAACGGCAAGTGAAATTTTCCTGCCGGCTCTCACTTCTGCAGGCACTTGATAAGTCTGCCCCCCTACTCTTCTCGGACGTACTTCTACCATAGGCTTTACATTATTGATAGCCTGATTAAACACGTCAATACCCTCTTTTCCGGTGCGCTCCGTAATAAGGTCCACGGCTCCGTAGAAAATTCCCTCTGCCACGCTCTTCTTGCCTTCATACATTAGATTATTTATAAACTTCGATACCAGTTCGGAATGATACTTATAATCAGCGGTTATTTCTCTTACCGGCGATCTTCTTCTTCTCATTTCTCCTCTCCTGTACCACTCTTAGGCTTTTTTGTACCATAACATGAGCGGCTCTTTTTTCTATCCTCGACACCTGTCGAATCATAGACTCCTCTGACGATGTGGTACCTGACTCCCGGCAGGTCTTTAACCCTGCCCCCTCTAACCAGAACTATAGAATGTTCCTGCAAAGCATGACCTTCACCCGGTATATAGGCAGTAACGACTTTCCCATTAGACAGTCTCACTCTGGCAACTTTACGCAGAGCCGAATTTGGCTTTTTGGGAGTCGTCGTATATACTCTCAAACATACCCCTCTTTTCTGAGGACTGCCTTCGAGTGCAGGCGACTTTGTTTTTCTTTTAACTTTATGTCTCCCCTTCTTTACCAATTGATTTATCGTAGGCATACAAACCTCCTATGCTCTTTTTGCTTCCTCTGCTGCTGTTTCTTCTTCCTCTTTTTTGTATTTTAATTCTATTTTTCCAAAACCTCTAAATCCGGTACCCGCAGGGATCTTTCCTCCTATAATGACATTTTCCTTTAAGCCTTTAAGATAATCGGATTTCCCCTCTAAAGCAGCGTTCAAAAGCACCTTTGTAGTATGCTGAAAAGACGCTGCCGCAATCACCGAGTCGTGAGACAGAGAGGCGTGTGTAATACCGAGCAGTAATGGTTCAAATGTAGCGGGTTGACCACCTTCACTCGCAATCTTCATGTTGATATCCTTTATTTCCTTAGCATCCGCCACCTGTCCTTCAATGAAAGTAGTATCTCCGCTTTCGGCTATTTTAACCTTTCTGAACATCTGACGGACAATTATCCCTACATGCTTATCATCTATATTGACTCCCTGCATTCTGTAAACTTCTTGAATCTCGTTCAGAAGATATTGCTGTGCCGCTATTACACCTTTCACTCGAAGTATATCATGCGGGTCAACAAAACCTTCACATAATTTATCTCCGGCTTCTATCTTTTGTCCTTCGTGAACCATAAAATACTTGCCGTATGGAACTTTATATTTCCTTTTGTCTTTATCCGAATCAACATAGATCGTTCTTTTGCCCCTGGACACCTTTCCAAAGCGAACAATCCCGTCAATTTCCGAAATTATAGCTTTATCTTTGGGAGATCTGGCTTCAACAAGAGCTTCGACTCGCGGAAGTCCCCCTGTTATATCCTGAGTGCGGGCAATATCACGCGGTTTTTTAGCCAATAGAGAACCAACCTCCACAGTAGCGCCATCCTCGATAAACAGGTAAGAACCTCGGGGGACAGAATAATCAGCTACTTCTTTTTTCCCCGACCTGACCTCAATAGTAGGAAGATATTTACTCTTCGAACCATAAACTAACATTCTCTGTCTTTTACCGGATTCATCCACCACTTCCTTAAGAGTAATACCTTCTTTGATATCGATGAATTTGACCTTACCTTCTTTTTCTGCTATTATCAAATTGGAATAGGGTTGATACTCAAAAAGAATTTCTCCCTTCTTAACTTCCTGTTTGTCCGCGATTTTAAGTATCGAACCATATGGAATTTTATATCTTAATCTGCCCTCACTATGTATCAAATAAAGAGAAGAATTCCTGGAAAGAACAACCATCGGTTTATTTTCGACATCATTATAAATTAAATCCTTGGCAAATTCGATTCTTCCATCTTTTGGTGACTTCTGGTAAGATTCGGCGGCAGTACCTGAAGCTATTCCTCCGACATGGAAAGTCCTCAATGTCAACTGAGTTCCGGGCTCTCCTATAGATTGAGCGGCAATCACACCGACCGCGGTTCCGATTTGGACCAATTCTCCTGTCGATAGATCACTACCGTAACACTTCTGACAAATTCCCGTCTCCGATTCACAAGTGAGAACCGAGCGAATTCTGACAAACTCTACACCCGCTTCCTCAATCTCTCTACCAATCTCTTCTGTAATCCATTCCCCTGCCGGTACGATAATTTCACCCGTTAGAGGATGAATGACATCATCGGCAGTATAAGACCCATCTATCCTATCAAACAGAGACTCGACAATTTTTCCTCCTTCAACCAGAGCCGAAACATCCACGCCCATAACCGTTCCGCAATCTTCTTCGGTAATAACGACTGCCTGAGCCACGTCTACCAATCTTCTAGTCAGATACCCCGCTTCTGCCGTCTTCAATGCCGTATCGGTAAGACCTTTTCGAGCTCCATGGGAAGAAATGAAATATTCCATTTCGTTCAATCCTTCCTTGAAAGAATGAAGTATTGGCGTTTCGATGATTGCCTGGGAAGAAAGTTTCTTCTGCGGCTTAGCCATGAGTCCCCTTAGACCGCAGAGTTGCCTTATTTGATCCATATTGCCTCTTGCTCCGGAGTGACTCATCATATGAATAGGATTAAATCCTTCTCTGTCTTCCAATAGAGCTTTTTCTATCTCATTCTCTATTAGCTCCGTAGCCCTCGTCCATGTATCAATGATTTTATTGTAACGTTCTCCCTCAGTAATAACTCCCTGTACCTTATGCTGTCTTTCTGCCTCCTGTACCTTCTTCTGCGCTTCTTCTATAATTTTTTCTCTTTCTTGGGGAATAATCATATCCGTTAAACCAACGGTCAGACCGGACCGAGTCGCGAACTCAAATCCAAGCTCTTTAATTTCATCAAGAAACTCTGCTGTTTTATCCATACCAAGTTTTTTATAACATTGTAAAACCAAATTCTTTAATTCTTTACTCTCCAGAGGTTCATTTACCCATCTAAGGGGTTCCGGAATAACTTCATTAAAAATGGTCCTGCCTACTGTAGTCGTAAGCCACTGTCCTTTATACAAAAGTTTGATCCCATCGTGAAGTCCGACTATTTTTTCTCCATAGGCACAGACAACCTCTTCAATACTGCCAAAGAAACGTTCTATCTTTGCCTCGCCAGGACGTGACTTCGTGAGATAATAAATCCCGATAACTATATCCTGAGTCGGGACCATCAAAGGCACCCCGTTGGCAGGAGAAAGAATATTCCTGGATGCCAGCATAAGAAAATAACTCTCTAATTGTGCATAAGCGGATAACGGCACATGTACCGCCATCTGGTCACCATCGAAATCAGCATTGAAAGGCGGACAAACCATTGGATGAATACGTATTGCATTCCCCTCTACTAGCTTGGGTAGAAAAGCCTGTATAGAAACCCTGTGTAAAGTTGGAGCACGGTTTAAAAGAATAGGGTAACCATCTACGACCTCTTCCAACAGGTCCCAAGCCTTAGGGTCATTTGCTTCCAAAACTCTCCTTGCCTGTCTTATGGAATCAACAACTCCCGCCTCCTCCAATTTCCTGATAATGAAAGGCTTGAAAAGCTCCTTAGCCATTTTCTTGGGAAGACCGCATTCATATAATTTGAGGGTAGGGTCTACCGTAATAACAGATCTTCCCGAATAGTCTACCCTCTTACCTAAAAGATTCCTTCTGAATCTTCCCTTCTTACCTTTTAATGAATCGGTTATAGACTTAAGTGGTCTATTACCTCTACCTGTAATTGCCCTGCTTAATCTCGAATTATCCAACAAGGCATCCACCGATTCCTGAAGCATTCTCATTTCGTTTCTGAGTATCGTCGGTGGAGCATCGATTTCTATCAAATTCTTAAGTCTATTATTTCTTGTTATCACTCTTCTATAAAGATCATTAACATCGGAAGTGGCAAAAACTCCTCCCTCGAGAGGAACCAGAGGTCTAACATCGGGTGGAATAACCGGTAAAACGCGCAAGACCATCCACTCTGGCTTATTACCTGATTTAAGGAACGCTTCCACTATTGAAAGCTTCTGCAAGAATTTTTTCTTTTTGTGTTTCGAACCAACTGCTTTTATTTCTCTTTTTAACTCTTTCGATATTTCGGCAAGATCCAGTTCTTTTAAGAGCTCATAAATTCCTTCTCCTCCCATTTTGGCAACAAAGGCACCTTTATATTTTTCCTTCAAACCTATGTATTTCTCACTTGAAATAACCTGCCCTTTCTTGAGAGGAGCATCACCCGGGTCTATCACAATATATGATTCGTAATATAAAATTCTCTGCAGTTGTATTTTTTTCAAGCCGAGCAATTTTCCTATTATACTCGGATTAACCTTATAATACCAAATATGAACAACGGGAACCGCCAGCTCTACGTGACCCATTCTCTCTCTTCTTACGCTGGACTTGGTAACTTCGACCTTACATCTTTCGCATATATGTCCCTTATATTTTGGTCCCTTATATTTTCCACAGTTACATTCATAATCTTTAACCGGACCGAAAATTCTTTCACAGAACAAGCCACCCATTTCGGGCTTCTGGGTTCTGTAATTTATGGTTTCCGCCTTTTTTACCTCACCATGAGACCAGGACAATATCTTCTCCGGATAAGCAAGAGAAAACCTGATAAGGTTGAAATGCCTGGGTAATCCTTCCTTAAATCTCCCTTCATTATATTTCATATTTTTCCTCCTCGCCTTCCTTAAGGAGTTCAACATTCAAACACAAACCTCTCAGTTCTTTAATAAGTACATCAAAAGAAGTCGGCAATCCCGGTTCCGGCGGGGGTTCTCCCTTGACTATCGCTTCATAAGCTTTATTTCTACCTTCCACGTCATCGGATTTAATGGTAAGCATTTCCTGTAAAGTATGGGCCGCTCCGTATCCTTCCAGAGCCCAAACTTCCATCTCTCCAAATCTCTGTCCTCCATACTGAGCCTTTCCTCCAAGCGGCTGCTGTGTAATCAACGAATAAGGACCTGTAGCTCTGGCATGATGTTTATCTTCGATCATGTGATATAATTTCATCATGTACATATAACCTACTGTTATCTTCTGGTCAAAGGGTTCACCGGTTCTACCATCATAAAGAGCAACTTTACCGTCTACAGGCAGACCGGCTTCTTTCAAAAGTTCCTGTATCTTTTCAATAGGAATGCCCTCGAAAATAGGACTACCTACTTTTATATTTAGTTTGTCGGCAGCCCAACCAAGATGGGTCTCCAGAATCTGCCCCACATTCATCCTCGAAGGAACTCCCAAAGGATTAAGCACGACATCCACAGGGGTCCCATCTTCCATAAAAGGCATATCCTCTTCCGGTATTACTGCCGCAACAACTCCCTTGTTACCATGTCTTCCGGAAACCTTATCTCCGATAGCAATTCTTCTTCGCTGCCCTATATAAACCTTAATCATCTTATTGACACCAGCAGCCAATTCGTCTCCTCTCTCAGCAACCTGGAGAGCATTTTCCATTTCCTTTTCCGTTCTTTCAATCAGTTCATCTATTTTTTCGATAAAACCTTTTATTTTAGGATATGCTTGCAGTTCTACCCATTGTTCTATTTTCGTTAAATGTTTCTCTTTGATTATTTGATTCTTCCTGACCAATATTTTTTGTTTTTTTCCCTTTTTCGCCTTTATCAAGATTGAATCTTTTGCTTTCTTACCAAGAAGTTCCTCTATTATGACCGAATTTTTTCTCCTTTTCAGTTCCTGTATCTTATTACCGTATTCTTCTACGACCCTATCTATGTTAGCTTTACGGGCATTCCTTTCCAGAATCACGGTACCAATAACCACACCATGTACATCCGATGGAACTCTTAACGATGTATCTTTAACATCCTCAGCTTTTTTACCAAAAATAGCTCTTAAAAGTTTTTCCTCGGGAGTGAGTTCCGTTTCTCCTTTGGGAGAAATTTTACCTACCAGAATATCGCCTTCTTTAATTTTGGCTCCGATTCTAACTGTACCTTCATCATCCAAATTTGCTGCGTTTTCTTCCGAAACGTTTGGTATTTCTCTGGTGGTTTCCTCGGAACCAAGCTTCGTGTCTCTAACCTCACAGGTATACTCCTCGATATGATAAGAAGAAAAAACATCTTCTTTCAAAAGTTTCTCCGAAACCACTATTGCGTCTTCGTAGTTCCAACCAAAATACGGAACGAGAGCAACCAACACATTCTGACCAAGCGCAAGTTCTCCGCCAGAGGTCGCTCCTCCATCGGCAATAACATCTCCTTTTTTTATTTCATCTCCCTTTTTCACAATAGGCTTTTGATCGACACAAGTATCCTGGTTGGTCCGTTCAAATTTCCTTAAGTGATAAATGTCATAAGGGTCTACCGAATAAGTTTCTTTGGTTTTAATCCATATCTCATCAGCCGTTACTTTATGAACGATGCCGTCTCTTTTAGCGAGGACCACTGCTCCGGAATCTATAGCAACTTTTCCTTCTATTCCGGTACCTACAAGAGGAGCCTCAGGCTTTATAAGTGGTACTGCTTGCCGCTGCATGTTGGAACCCATCAAAGCTCTATTGGCATCATCATGTTCCAAAAACGGAATAAGAGAGGAAGAAACCGAAACAAGCTGCTGAGGCACAAGATCTACATAGTCAATCTCCTCTCTTTTTACGAAAGGATAAGTATCTTTGCGCCTCGCCATAACATAATTATCGATAATCCTGCCCTTTTTATCTATATTTAAATTAGCCGGAGCTATAGTATATTTATCTTCCTCATTTACATTGAGGTACTCAACCTTATTAATCAAAACACCATTTTCGACTTTCCTGTAAGGAGTTTCTATAAAACCATCCTCATCGACTCGCGAAATGGAAGCAAGAGAGGTTATGAGTCCTATATTAGGTCCTTCGGGCGTTTCAATAGGACAAATACGACCGTAATGAGAATAATGGACGTCTCTCACTGCAAAACCTGCCGTATCTCTCGTAAGGCCACCGGGACCAAGAGCAGACAGACGTCTCTTATTCGTAAGTTCAGCCAAAGGGTTTGTCTGATCCAAAAACTGAGAAAGCTGTCCTGTAGCAAAGAACGAATTTAAAACACCCTTAATTTGCCTTGAGTTTATAAGTTCCTGAGGAGTTATATCTGTATCCTCGGAAACAACCATTCTTTCGGTAATGGTTTTCGACATTCTACGAAGAGCCACACGAAACTGATTTTCCAATTGCTCCCCAACAGTTCTAATCCTTCTGTTACCAAGATGGTCTATATCATCTTCTTCTCTTTTTCCATCCGCCAATTCCATCAATCCTTTCACTACATTTATAAAGTCCTCCGAAACAAGACAGAGTATGTTTTCGTCAACTTCCTGATTCAATTTCCTATTCAAAACATGTCTTCCCACTTTGGAGAGATTGAATCTAGCAGGATCGAAAAAAGAATTATAGAAATAATCCTTGGCAATTCTTAAATTAGGAGCATCCGTACCCCGGAGATAACGATAAATCTCGAGTATTGCTTCTCTACCATTTTTCGTCTTATCCTTCTTGAAAGCATTTAATATATAATCAATAGTTTTTTTCTCTGCTTCAGAAAAAACCCGAATCTCTTTTAATCCGGTTTCTTTTATCTTTTTAATATGCTCTTCTTCTATTTTATAACCAGCTTGAAGGATAACCTCTCCGGTCTCTTCGGAGACAATGTCTTTTGACACAACCTGCCCAAGTGCTTTCTTGTCAAGTTTAGTTTTTTCATCTTTAAAGAAAAGAGGAAGTATCTGTTCCGCATTATTCCATTTCCCTTCAACGGTTTCGAGCATAACATCGATTTCTTTTATGCGATCTATATACTTTTTGCTGTAATCTTTTTCCCTCAAAAACCCTATTAATTCCTTTCTTTCTTTCTCGAGTTTCTTAATATCTTCGAGATAACCCAGAGCTTTAACGAGAACCGTTATAGGGAAATTTCGCCTACCGTTCAAATTTACCTTAATTGCCTCGGTCAATTTTATGTTAAACTTCAGCCAGGACCCTCTATCGGGAATTATCTGAGCATTGTATTTGCTCCGAACCTCATCCACTTCTTCTTCTTCAAAATAGACTCCGGGAGCTCGATGAAGTTGGGAAATTATTACTCTCTCCACTCCATTAATTATGAAATCTCCTCTATCAGTCATAAGAGGAATACTGGCAAGAAAAACATCTTGCTCAATAGATTGCTTAACTTCCCGAAAAGGTTCAACCCCTTCTATTTCTCCCGCAAATTCGACTTTCTCAGGTTCTCCATATTCAATAAGTCTAAATCTGCCATAAAGAGAAGCCGAATAGGTAAGCTCTTTATCTTTTACCTGCTCGGGAGTATATTTGGGATCATCAAGATAGTAGTATAAATATTCTATTTTATACCTACCATGAATATCTTCTATAGGAAAAACCTCCCTGAAAACAGACTCCAGACCTGCATCAGGTCTGCCCTTCGGATCGGAGTTGTACTCCTGCAAAATGAACTTTTCAAAAGAATCTCTCTGCACAGACAAAAAGTCGGGAGGAGTAAAATCAACATCTTTCAAATTACCTACTCTACCCCCATCTGCGAAAAACTTCCTTTTAGGAGTCAACTAATTACCTCCTTTTGTAATTTTTTACTTCTTAATATAAAAAAGGAGCACAGCTTTCTTACCATGATGATATAAGAATTCTATGTTTTATATACCCGTTTGCTATAGATATAACTTTCAAATTCCGATTATTTAACTTCTACTGCGCCGCCTGCTTTCTCAATTGTAGATTTCATCGTTTCCGCCTCTTCTTTAGTGGCTGCTTCTTTTAATACCGACGGGGCTGACTCGACAAGCTCCTTAGCCTCTTTAAGACCCAGCGAAAGCAAAGATCTGACTTCTTTAATTACGGCAAGTTTACTATCTCCAAAAGACTTCAGGGTAACATTGAATTCAACCTTCTCCTCTGCCGCTGCCGCTGTTCCTCCAGCAACCCCGGCTACCTGAACTACCGGAGCCGCCGCGGTAACACCAAATTTTTCTTCCATTGCTTCTACAAGGCTATTAAGCTCAAGAATAGTCATTTCTCCAATCAAATCAATAACTTTTTCGGCATTTTTGGATAATTTTGTTCCTTCTGCCATTATTCCTCCTTTTGTTTTGCTATCTCAGATAAAACAACAATAAACTTCCTCGTTATCCCAGACAAAATAAAAGAGAGCTTGTTCAATGGGGAATTCAGAGAAGCCATTATCTTACAGTAAAGTTCTTCTTTTGGAGGTATCTTTGTCAGCTTAACAAAAATCTCATAATCAAAGTATCCTCCTTCGATAAAACCTCCATTGACAACCAGCGCTTCATTTTCTCCTTTAAAATCAGAAATTATTTTAAGAGGTTGAATGGGATCCTCATAACCAAAAACAACGGCCGTTGGGCCATTAACCAATTCATCAATATTACCTTCGCCGGTCTCAACGCTAAATACTTTTTTGAGTAAAGTATTTTTAAAAACTTTTAATTCAGCGTTTTGCCTTTTGAGACTTCTCCTGAGCTCGCTAAGTTGGGCTGCCCCAAGGCGCGGGAAACTCATGAAACACAAAGAATTGGCTTTTTTATATCTTTCGTTTATCTCTTTTACAATTTCCTCGTTTTGTCTTATACCCATTTTAACTCCCGGCAGTTATTTCCTTCTTTACATAATTCATATCAATATTAAGACCCGGACCCATAGTAGTTGAGAGAGTCATTCCTTTAAAATACTGTCCTCCTGCAGATGAGGGTTTCAAACTCCAGATCTTCTTTATCAATTCGATAAAGTTTTCACATAACTTGTTTTCTTCAAAGGAAACTTTCCCTATCGGAACGTGAAGATTTCCGGCATCATCTACCTTAAAATTAACTTTCCCTTGTTTTATCTCTTTTATAGCCTGTCCGATATCTTTAGTTACCGTTCCTGTTTTAGGCGTAGGCATTAAACCCCTCGGGCCAAGTACTTTTCCCAACTTCCCGATTTTGGGCATCATTTCGGGAATAGCAACAATTGCATCACATTCCAGCCAGCCCTTCTCTATTTTTTCTACGAATTCCTGGCCTCCTACCCAATCTGCTCCCGCCTTCTCGGCTTCATATACCAACTCACCTTCAACGAATGCAAGAACTTTCTTTTCCTTGCCGGAACCATGGGGAAGTAGAAATGTCCCTCGAACCATCTGATCCGATTTTTTCGGATCAACTCCAAGCCTTATAGCTACTTCCACCGTCTCATTAAATTTTGCGGAAGCCATTTTTTTAATCATACTGACAGCTTCCTTGATATCAAGCTTTTTTTCCTTAGAATAAGAAGAATTTAATTTCTGATACCTTTTACTCCTTTTCATCGTTCACACCTTCCTCAATCAGCATTCCCATTGAGTGAGCAGTACCCTCTATAACCTTTATTGCTTTATCCATATCATCGGTATTAAAACTTTCCATCTTCGACTCGGCAATCTTTCTAACCTGTTTCTTCGTTACAGTAGCAACTTTTTCTCTATTGGGCTCTCCGGAACCTTTGACGATGCTTGCAGCTTTCTTCAATAAAAACGAAGTAGGGGGGCTTTTCATTATAAAATCAAAAGTATTATCCTTATAAACAGTAATAATCACAGGAATCAAATCATCTCCCCTATCCTTACTTCTTTCGTTAAACTGCTTGCAGAACTCCATAATATTAACACCATACTGACCAAGAGCTGGGCCAACCGGAGGTGCAGGAGTAGCCTGTCGAGCCTGAATCATCAACTTAATCTGTCCTCTTTCTTTTTTTGGTGGCATCTTTTCCTCTCTTAAATTAATTCTACCTGACTATAACTTAACTCAACCGGCGTCGACCTTCCGAAAACGGTAACCATAACAACCAATCTCTCTTTTTCTCTGTTCAACTCTTTTATCGTTCCATTGAAATCCGTAAAAGGGCCATCGATTATTCGAATTGTCTGACCCTCTAAGAATCTCGTATCGTTCACCTCTTCTACCGTCTCCATAAGACCAAGAATTTTATCCGCTTCTTCATCCGATATTGGCTGGGCGGATTTTTTACCCAGAAAACCCATTATCTTCGGAGACTCGGCTATAAGCTGCGTCACAGCGTCGTCTTCTGCCGCATGAATCAGAATATAACCGGGATACAATCTCTTTTCCTTAGCCTTAATTTCGCCTTTCTTATCTCTAACTTTAATCATTCTTTCAGGAACGACAATCTTATCTATCAGTGCATCCATCTTTTTCTGCTTCCTCTGCTCGGCAAGATAATTACAGATGTTCTTCTCCTGTCCTGTAAAGACATGAATTATAAACCATTTATATTTATTATTTGCACCCATACAAATCTACATCCATACAATCACTATTTTACCAAAAAAATGAAAACCCTAGAGAAGAAAATATCAAGCATCCAGATAATGGAAGCCAGAATAGCCGAGAATACTATCACGATAACCGTAGATGCTCTCACTTCACTACCTTTTGGCCATGAAACTTTGAACAGTTCCTGCTTTACTTCTTTAAAAAAATTCACTATCTTCTCTAACATTTCATCTCCTAAAAGCAGGCCTGGAGGGACTTGAACCCCCAACCCCCGGATTTGGAGTCCGGTGCTCTAGCCAGTTGAGCCACAGGCCTATTTTTCTTTATGAAGCGTATGCTTCTTACAACGCGGGCAATACTTTTTTAGCTGCAATTTCCCCTTTTCGGTCTTAGCCCTATTTGTTGTATAATTAATAACTTTACACTCACTACAAGCCATACGAACGATTATATTCAAATTTTACTCCTGAATGGTTGTTACCACACCGGCACCAACGGTTCTTCCGCCTTCTCTTATGGCAAAACGAAGCTCTTTCTCCATAGCTATAGGATTTATCAACTCCACTTCCATCTCTACATGGTCCCCGGGTAATGCCATATCCCTGTCCTTGAAACTCTTTATCTCTCCCGTTACATCCGTTGTCCTGAAATAAAACTGCGGTCTGTATCCGACCGTAAATGCCGTATGCCTCCCGCCTTCTTTCTCTTCCAATATATACACCCTCGCATTGAATTTCTTATGAGGTGTTATCGAACCCGGCTTCGCAAGTACCATACCTCGCGTTACATCCTCGGGCTTCGTACCCCTCAGCAACACTCCTACATTGTCCCCGGCTATAGACTCATCCAGCGTCTTCCTGAACATCTCAAGACTCGTAGCCACAGTCTTCTGCGTATCTTTTATCCCGACTATCTCCACTTCCTCTCCAGCCGTTATTTTACCCCTCTCTAATCTCCCTGTAGCTACTGTACCTCTGCCCTTTATTGAAAAGATATCCTCGACCGCAAGCAGGAAAGGCTTGTCTATCTCTCTCTTCGGCTCAGGTATATAATTGTCCATTGCATCTATTAACTCATTTATCGATTTCCATGCCTCTCCGTCACTGTCAGCTTCCATCGCCTTCAATGCACTGCCTTTTATTATAGGTATCTCATTACCGGGAAATTCATACTGGTTTAACAAATCTCGTACTTCCATCTCTACTAACTCTATTAACTCGGGATCATCTAACATATCTACTTTGTTTATATATACTACAATCGCAGGTACGTTTACCTGCCTCGCTAATAATACGTGCTCTCTCGTCTGCGGCATTACTGAATCCGGCGCGCTTACTACAAGTATCGCTCCATCCATCTGCGCTGCACCTGTTATCATGTTCTTTATATAATCGGCATGCCCGGGACAGTCTATGTGCGCATAATGACGCTTCGGCGACTCATACTCTATATGCGCCAATTGTATCGTTATACCCCTCGCTTTCTCCTCCGGAGCCTTATCTATCATATCAAATGGCACAAACTCTGCTAATTTCTTCGTCGCTAATACTTTCGTAATCGCTGACGTTAATGTAGATTTACCATGATCAACGTGACCAATCGTCCCTACATTTAAATGTGGCTTCGTCCTCTCAAATTTTCCCTTTGCCATTTTTTACCTCCTAAGATTTTTTAACTTTACCAAAATTATTTTCTAACTCTATCTTGTAATTCATAATAGCCCACGACCGGATTTGAACCGGTGACCTCATCCTTACCAAGGATGTGCTCTACCGACTGAGCTACATGGGCACGAGCGGGAGACGGGGTTCGAACCCGCGACAAACGGCTTGGAAGGCCGTTACTCTTCCAACTGAGTTACTCCCGCATATGGGGAGGGGCGGATTCGAACCACCGAAGGCATTGCCAACGGATTTACAGTCCGTCCCCTTTGGCCACTCGGGAACCTCCCCATAAATTTCACTTTTCAAATAGCTGGTGGAGGGAATTGAACCCCCGACAAACTGATTACAAATCAGCTACTCTACCCCTGAGTTACACCAGCACAAAAAAATATAATCAATATAAAGTAAAATCCCCCCTTACCAACCCTCTTAAGAGGATTTCCTTATTCAATCTACCAACTATCTAATGTTCTTAAACTCTATATTGGAGCAGAGCGGATTTGAACCGCCGACCTCCTCCGTGCGAGGGAGGCGCTCTCCCAATTGAGCTACTGCCCGTCCGTTAATATAATATAATACCTTTCTTTGTCAAGCCCCTACAATAAATCAAATATCAAAAATTAAAAAGCAAAATGACTAACAAAGTTGATCCGTTGTTCGGTTAGTTCGTTGACCTGTTTTTTCAACCCACCAACACACCCACACTCTAACAATAACAAAAAAAGCATTTGTGTTATTATGGTAATTTGTTGTTTCTTTTTTAATTAGTTCAATGGGTCGTTAGGCGGTTGGATGTTTAAAACAGAAAAGAAAAAACTGGGTGTGGTGAGGCTCTGTGTTCTCTGTGTCTCTGTGGCTAATTTTTTTTTGAACTTTGATTTGTCATTTTCCATTTCGATATTTGATTTTTACATTTTAGCAGCTCTGGAGTACAGACAAACACGAAATCCACCTGTTGATAAACCGGTCACCCTAAATTAATTTTACCCTACCAAAACAATAAAAAGGGAATTTTGTAAAATAATTTTTACTAATATTCGCAGATTTCCTTATTTTTAAAAGTTAAAGTTCTGATAATCAGTCACTTACATTTTGGAATGATTTTTTTATGAATATAAGGAAAGAAAAAGATGCTAAATATGTTTAAAAGGTTATTATTTGTAATTATATTATTCCAATACGCCAGCATACATGCTCGGCGACCACAGATTGAATTCAGGCATTTAACAGCGCAGGACGGACTATCGCACAACTGGGTGAAACAAATATACAAAGACAGTTATGGCTATATGTGGTTTGTGACAGAAAATAACGGAATAAATAAATACGACGGCTATAATTTTACCGTATACAAAAATAATCCTAAAGACAAAAAAAGCCTCACCAACAATTTAGTCACTTTTATATATGAAGACAAAAAAAGAAATCTATGGGTCGGAACACATTATGGACTTAATATTTACAACCGCGAGCTTGATAAATTCACACCTTATGTTCATCTTCATGATCGATATGTACACGATATGCTGGAAATGGACGACGGAAAATTCTACGTAACGACTGTACACGATCTAATAATTTTAGACCATGAGAACAAATCCGTCGATTTTATAATTAAAGAGAGCGACAACTTGCCATACACTTTTATTGAAAACGAGATGCTTAAATATACTAACAATAAATTTCTAATAGGTACCCCTGAAGGTTTGTTTTCTATTGAAACCCCGATGAATGATATGATTCAGGGTATATTAGAATACTCAAGAGTGGGAAGAACCGAAGAAAAAGTAGAAAAAGTTGATTTAAATAAGTTACTGAAAGATGTAATTGATTTGTTATCCCCTCCTAACAATATAAAAATTACGGTAGAGAATAAACTACCTGAATATACTGCAGACAGTACCCGCTTGACCCAACTTTTTGAAAATCTTCTAAGTAACCCAATAAAACACTTAGACAAACCCCAGGGTATTATAAAAGTAGGATGCGCGTCAAAAGCAGGAGAATGGGAATTTAGTATATCCGATAATGGTCCCGGTATAGAAGAACAATATTTCGAAAAAATATTTAAAATATTTCAGACTTTACAACCGGATCCTACGGGTAAAAGTACAGGTATAGGCCTCACCATAGTTAAGAAAATAATAGACTTATATGAAGGCAAGATTTGGCTCGAAAGTGAATTAGGCAAGGGCACCATATTCTATTTTACGCTTCCAAAACAATAAAGAGAATTTAAAATGCCGAATTATTTAACGAAAAGAATAAACAATAATATCAAAGAAATCAATCATTTAATTAAGATAATTTTCGTTGTTGCGGTTTATTCTTTATTTTTTTTAAACGTAACCATTTATTCGCAAACGACCTCTGCAACTTTTGAAAGAATTACAATCAAAAATGGTTTATCCCAATCAACCGTAAATTATATAATCCAGGATAAAAAAGGATTTATGTGGTTTGCTACATATGATGGCCTTAATAAATACGATGGTTATAATTTTAAGGTATACAAAAAAATCAATGATGACAGCACCAGTTTAAGCTATAATGGAGCAATTTATTTATACGAAGATAATGAAGGATATATCTGGGTGGTTAACAATGGAAATGCCGGTCTTAATAGATTTAATCCCGAAACCGAAAAATTCATAAGATATGTGCATAATCCGGATGATCCAACAAGCATTAGCAGTAATGAAGTGCATCATGTTATGCAGGACAGATCCGGTGATATCTGGATTTGCACAAGTAATGCCCTTAATTTAGTTGTTGAAAAAAAAGTAGGAGATAAAAAGACTATCAGTTTCAAACGGTTTTATTTTCCATCGAACACCACTCCTTTCTCAAGAGCATACGAAGATAGAAATGGGAAATTATTATTATTTGCAGATTACTTATATTATTTTGACAGAGAAAGTAACAAATTCCGTAAAACCAATACAGTACTTAGTACATGTCCTAAAATCTCAATTAGTGAAGATCAGGACGGAAATCTTTGGTTGGGAACAACTGAAAACGGGATAATAAAACTCGTTTATGATGATAAAACTAAAAGCTACAAAAGAGCTGCATTAGGTAAAATAAATGTAACTCCCAATAATAGAAATCATGTACTAATTGATAATAAAAATCAAATCTGGATAACCACTGAATCAAAAGGTCTATTCCAATATGATAAAAAGGAAAACCGCCTAATCAATTTTACAAATAACCAAATCGATTTAAACTCAATAAGCGATAATACTACTTATTCTCTCTTCATTGACCGTTCGGGTATATTATGGATCGGTACTTTTAGCCAGGGTTTATGTAAATATAATCTACATAGAAAACAATTCCACCACTTTAAATCTATACTCGGAAAGAAAAATACACTGAGCGGGAATGTTATATCCTCAATACACAGCAGGAAACCTGATGAATTATGGATTGGTGTTGATTTGAACGGGGGAGTAAACAGGTTCATTTTCCGGGATAATAAAGAACCACAAGTTATACATTATAAACATGATCCCAAAGATAATAACACAATCGCCGGCAATAGTGTTCTTTGCCTGGTACAAAGAAAAAATGGAGAGGTTTGGCTGGGAAGCTCTAACACTCCGATTTCAAAGATTATTCCTGAAGAATTTGGAACAAATGAAATACCTACTATAAAAAGATTCAAAACTGCCCCCTGGACCTTTTCTATTTATGAAGATAGCGAGGAAACAATCTGGGGCGGTACATGGGGCAGAGGTCTTTGGAGGTATAGTGATAAAACTAACAAGTTTACATATTTCCAAAATAATCCGGACAATCCGTTAAGTTTATGTGACAATATTATTTGGGCAATTTCAGAAGATAATTACGGAAACATCTGGATAGGGGGACACGGTGAGGGATTAAGTATTTTGTCAGCAAAAGAAAAAAACAAATTAAATCCTGAATTTATTAATTATAATTATGAAGAAGGAAATAAAAGTAGCTTAAGCAATAGCACTATTAATGTTTTTTGTCAGGATAAGTCAGGAACAATGTGGATTGGTACAGCCGGTGGTTTAAACAAAGTCATAAAAAAAGATAACAATTTTAGTAACATAGGTAAGGATAGCGAATTGGAATTTTATTCCTACCACATGAATGACGGATTACCAAGTGAAGGTATTACAGGTATTGTTGAAGATGATAATAGTAACTTATGGCTTAGCACCACAAATGGTATTTCGAAATTTAATATCTCAGAAGGTTCATTTACCAATTATGATGAAAGTGACGGCTTACAAAGCAATGAATTCTGGCACAATGCTTATTTTAAAGATCAAAATGGAAGAATATATTTTGGAGGTCAAAACGGTTTTAATGCCTTTTACCCTGATAGCATAAAAGCAGACTCCTTACTTCCTAATGTAGTTATTACCAATATAAAATTATTTAATAAATCAGTTGAAATTGGCGAAAAAATAAACGGGGATGTAATAATTCCAAAATCGATAAACCATACATCAGAAATTACTCTCTCACATAAGAACAATGTACTTACAATAGAGTTTGCCGCTTTGCATTATACCCAACCCGATAAGAACAGCTATGCTTATAAAATGGAAGGATTTGATAAAGAATGGAATTATATCGGAAACAAAAGAGAGGTAACCTACACAAATTTAGACCCGGGAACATATATACTCAGGGTAAGAGGTTCCAATAACGATGGTATATGGAATGAAAAAGGAGCTTCGCTTAAAATTATTATCACCCCTCCTTTCTGGAAAACCCTGTGGTTCAGGTTTTTTATAATGGTTTTGACAATCTTAGCCGTTTATGCAATTCACCTCATTCGAGTAAAGAATATCGTAGCATACGGACGTGAACTTGAAATCAAAGTTGCAGAGAGAACACAAGATTTAGAAAATGCAAATAAGCAAATAGCCGAGAAGGCAAATGAATTAAATAAATCCAACAAGGAATTGGAGGACTTCGCATATATAGTATCCCATGATTTAAAAGCACCACTTCGAGGTATAAACGAATTATCAAATTGGATATTTGAAGATTACTCTAACGTGCTTGATAAAGAAGGCAAAGAAAATCTCACGATGCTTATAGAAAGAAGCGTGAAGATGAACAATATGATTCAAGGTATATTAGAATACTCAAGAGTGGGAAGAACCGAAGAAAAACCGGAAAAAGTTGATTTAAATAAGTTACTAAAAGATGTAATTGATTTGTTATCCCCTCCTGACAATATAAAAATTAAGGTAGAGAATAAACTACCAAAATATAAAGCAGAT
>Ga0315551_10000093_pt1 | contig 70121 bp, 51 predicted proteins | sample SalMarSW160290MG_FD_203678 | JGI IMG/M metagenome (GOLD analysis project Ga0315551, IMG submission 203678) | Salt marsh sediment microbial communities from the Plum Island Ecosystem LTER, Massachusetts, United States - Salt Marsh Sediment SW1602-90 ...
AATAAAAAACTTCAGGGCAGCTATGCCAAAAAGGCCTGCTGCCCTTAATCTCCCCGAGTAGGACTCGAACCTACAACCTAGCGGTTAACAGCCGCTCGCTCTACCAGTTGAGCTATCGGGGAATCCCATTGAGTCGGCTCGTCCAGGCGAGTGCCTAAGCCATAGCAGGGGACGAACCGACGCATTGTGCTCTAAAGGCCATTTTCGTCTAAAAACATCCTAAAACATTATCCAAATTTTAACAGCTTCGTCAAGGTCGACTTTTTTTTGCTAATACCGCAAAAAATCGCCATAATACTGGATAAACAATCAATTTTATCGTATACTTCCATATTTGCAAAAATCCGTTAAGTGAATTAGCTCAAAGTCTGTTCAAATGCATTTTTATATAATTTTAGAGCATATTTTAAAAACTTTGTGAAACAGAAAACCCATTTAGCGCATCTTAAACATTTATGTAGTGAAATGTCGATAGACTATTAAGTTCCGGTTTCTGTAATAATATGGCTAAAGATATACTAAATGTTGGCGGTTATAGCATAGAAAGGCGTCTCGGCAACGGCGCTCGAAGCACAATCTATCTGGCAACTGATAATCAAGACCATTCGAAAATTGCCTTGAAACGTATTTTATTTGAAAGGCCGGAAGATATAAGGGTCTTCGAGCAGACAGAGACCGAATATAAAGTGGCCCAGCGGATAGACCACCCCTACGTCCGCAAGTGCTACAAACTAAAGAAGTTTCGCAGTTTTTTTAAGCTGAAAGAGATGTTGCTTTCTATGGAGTATTTTGATGGCGATACCCTTGAAGACTGCCCCGGCTTGAGTTTGGGCGATGTGCTGCTTGTATTCAGAATGGTAGCAACCGGTCTTAATGCTATGCACAGAGAAGGATTCGTACATTGTGACATAAAGCCGAATAATATCCTTCTAAGCAAAGCCGGCTCAATCAAGATAATAGACCTCGGCCAAAGCTGCAAAATCGGAACTACAAAATCGAGAATTCAAGGTACACCTGATTACATTGCCCCCGAGCAGGTTCAGCGTAAGCCGCTCGGACCAAAAACTGACATTTTTAACCTGGGTGCGACAATGTACTGGGCCCTTACCGGAAAGCACGTCCCGACTTTGATACCTAAAACCGACAGTTTTGGCTTGCCTATACCTCAGAAACGTCAATCGCCTCACGAATTAAAAAAACAACTGCCGACAGGAGTTTCAAGACTCGTAATGGACTGTATAAAAGATGACCCTGCAGAACGCCCACATGATATGATGACGGTTGTATCGAGGCTGGACCTGACGATTCACAGCATATTCGGCGGCAAGATAAAAACTATTAAAAATGCCCCAGACAATAATTGATTTGCTGAAAAAAGCCGTAGAGGCTAACAACAGCGAAGGTTTTCGACACGGCAATTTAATTCATTTGCCTGCCAACGGCAGTCTGATTATAACCGGAGATATTCACGGACATCGGCGAAATTTTGAAAAAATAGTTGCGTTCGCCGATTTGGATAATAATCCCGATAGGCATATCATTCTACAAGAAATAATACACGGCGGGCCAGAGGACCCTCAGGGGGGCTGTTTATCTTATAAATTGTTGTTCGATGTTGCCAGCTATAAATGTAACTTTCCTGACCATGTTCATATTATTATGGGCAACCACGCCACAGCTTTTATCAGCGATGGCAAAGTCTTAAAAGATGGCAAAGAGATGAACCGTGTGATGCGCTGTGCCATCGAACGGGAATTCAAAGAAAACAGCAACGAGATTACATCGGCGATGAAACAGTTTTTGTTTTCGATGCCCCTGGCAGTAAGATGTGACACGAAAATATGGATTTCTCATTCGCTTCCCAACGACCGTTACGTCGATAAATTCGACCGAGAAATTCTGAGTAGACAACTTAAACCTGAAGACCTAACCAAGCCTGGTTCAGCTTATCTTTTAACCTGGGGTAGAAATCACAGTCAGTCCACACTTGATAAAATGGCTGACATTCTTGATGTTGACATTTTTGTTCTTGGTCATCAAGCACAACAACAAGGATGGGGCCGAGCTGGTAAAAATCTTATAATTATTGCCTCCGACCATAATCATGGTTGCTTACTTCCTATAAATCTGGCAAAATCTTATACCGTTGAGCAGTTAATTGACTCTATGGTGCCATTGGCTTCTATAGCGTGAAGTGCGCATCATCAAAACGAATGGGTGGACGCATCAACAAGATAAACAAATGGAATTGTATTATTATATAGCATGGGCGGCAATTGTCTCGCAATTGCTCTTTTTGTTTCAGACGTATAGAAATTACCGCTACGCAATAAGAGAATACAAAAAAAAGCGTTCGTGGCAGGAGAAGCGCGTAGCACTTATTATACCCTGCAAGGGTATCGATTCGGCTTTTGGGAAAAATATCGCATCATTTTTTGAACAGGACTACGAAAATTGTCTGCTGTGGTTTGTGGTTGCCGATGAATCGGACCCGGCGTATAGCGAATTATGCAGATTGAAAGACCAGCTGAGTCAGACCTCGAAAGCCAAAGATGTTCAAATATTTGTTGCTGGAAAAATAGACGAGCCCCGCTCCTCCGAGGGGCGGGACGAGCAACAAAGGTGCAGTCAAAAGATTCACAACTTGCTCTGCTGCTACGAGAAAATCAGCGATGATATTGAAATTCTTGCATTTGCTGATTCTGATGTCTGTATGCGTAGAGATTGGCTAAGTCACTTAGTTTGGCCTCTGCGGCAATATAGATATGGAGCCGCCAGTGGTTATCGCTGGTTTATACCAGGAAGAAGCAATCTGGCCAGCTTGGCTCTATCAGCGGTAAATGCCAAGGTCGTCCAGCTGCTCGGCAATACCCACTTCAATCAGGCCTGGGGAGGGTCTATGGCTATCCGTGTCGATGTCTTTCGCAAAGTGGGTCTTGATAAAATCTGGCCAAATGCTTTGAGTGATGATTTGTCATTGACCTATGCAGTTAAAAAGGCCGGTATGAAGCTGGCCTTTATCCCTGCCTGCCTTGTGGCCTCATACGAATCAACCACCTGGGGCGAGCTTTTTGAATTCGGCCGGCGACAGTTTCTAATCACCCGGGTAAGCAGGCCTGGAACCTGGTGGTTTGGACTGTTCAGCAGCTTATATTCGGTCTTGGGTTTATGGGCGACAGCAGCTCTGGCAATTTATGCGGCAATAATTAAAGATGTGAACTTGACACTTTTCGCTGCCGTGCCGATTGTGTTTTTCATAGGTCAAATGATACGGGCGATGCTGCGCCAAAAAATGGCTAACCAGTTGCTCAAATACAAGTCACGAGTCACGAGTCATCCATCCTCCGAAGCAGGGCTTCTGCGGAGGACGGACGAGTCACATGAAATGAGAGCTGCTTGTGTTGCTGACATCCTTTTATCCTGGCTTTGGTCGCTGCTGCTATTAGTTTTTATTATCTCTTCAGCTTTCGGCAGAACCATCTGCTGGCGTGGTATACATTATAAACTGCTCGGCCCGACAGAAACAATTGTGGAGGGAGGAAATTAGTTACTCAAACTGACCGATTCGATAGCATTCATAGTCGTAATTCTTTTGTTTACAAGTACATATTGTAGTTTGTCATTCTAAGCGAAACGAAGTGGAGCGAAGAATCTGGCTTATAAATGATAGAAATATTTACCACGATTCCCAGATACTTCGCGTAGCTCAGCATGACAATTATCAAAAATCGAGTATCAAGCTTTGCGTCTTTTTCTCAACGCCAGTCCCCCCAGACCAAGCAACAAGACCGTCGCCGGCTCAGGAGTCAGTACGATACTGGCACTGCCGCCAATATAAAAATCATTATCAATTAGCTCGCCGCTTAAAAGCGTTCCGGTCAGGTGCCTGCGAGTTTCTGAAACATAGCTGCCACCAAATATACTGGTGAGTTCTCCATAACCAAATGGCTGGCCATCGACGGCAAAATCAAAGCCATATATTTCTATCGTGCCTATTTGACTTAGCAATAAACGGCCTTCCATTGAGCCGCCGGAGATATCCACCCGGCTGGTGTTGGCGATGTAAAGGTCGCCATTTATTGAGCCACCGGAGATATTTAACTGGCTGGAACCAACGCTGCTAAGCCGGTCTATTGAGCCCCCGGAGATATTTACCTGGCCGGAATGGGGGCTGAAAAGCTCGCCTATTGAGCCGCCGGAGATATTTAACTGGCTGAAATGACTGTTCTCAAGTCCGCCTATTGAGCCGCCGGAGATATTTACCTGGCTGGATTGTGAGCTGTAAAGCCAGTCATTTATTGAGCCGCCGGAGATAGATATCTGCGAGCTATTGTAGGCATAGAGGTCGGTCTCTATTGACCCGCCCGAGATATTTATCTGGCTGTGTTCATGTCCTTGCAGCCCGTACGGATAGCTTATGCTTCCGCCAGGCAGCAGGTTTACTGTGGTGTACATCCACGGTGCGCCATAGTCCACCCGCACAACGTCGGGGATGGCGTAGTCGATGTCGTGGGTCCCGCCATCTTTGAACTCGACCAGCCCCAGTGCGGGGCAAGCGCACAGAAACAATACTATCGCCACAAGACAGATTGTTCTTACAATTTTCATTTTTACTCCTCCTAAAAAAGTTAAGGTTTTTAATTTCTTCTGTCCTCTCGTCTTGGCGTAGGCACCAAGCCGTAGCCGGATACGCAAGGGCAGTTACGATACGAAATTAGACTGTAATCACAGCATCCATGCGGGAAATAACGAGATGCTCGCCGCAGCGTAGCTTTGACGAAGCTGGGCCGCTCCTCCTGTGAACGACTTGCCTGATTTATAGTTTTCCAGAAATACCGCGAATCTGCTATTTATTATAGGGCGTTGTTACAGAAAGTCAAGAAAAAAACCTGCTTTTTTCCACTTTTTTGTCCTCTATTATCTCTCGTCTGTCGTCCGTTCTCTCTTATCCCTAGGATTTTCTACTTATGGTCTTTTACAGGTTCGATTTTCTCCTGTTCATCAGTTGAAATTGTTGGCTTGCTCGTTAGTGATACTTCGGTAATCGGAATGGGCCCGCCTTGGGCGGGTATTTGCTGCATATCAGCTATAGCCTCGGGTTTACCTTTCGGAGGTAATTCAGATATTGGAATGGGTGGCTGCTTTTGTTGTTCAGTTTGAACAGTTTTTTGATTTTCAGATTTAGCTAAGGCAAGTATGGCCTCTTGCACAGCTTGTTCTGCGGGTTCTTCGGTCAACGGCCTAAGATATATAGAAGACGAGGATTTCGGCCCCTCGACTTCGCTCGGGGCAGGCTGTTTAGCCCAAACCAAACCCTCTCGAATCAATTCTAATAGTGCCAGAAATAATCCAACCATCACCACGCGGTTCGTTCCGGTTCCAAAGATATGCTCGAGACTCATCGGGCCTTCGGTCTGCAGCCGGCGCAAAACCTCTATTTGATATAAATCAATAGGCGTGTCGTCTTTGATATGACTTATATCAGGCAGGGTTCCTGTGGCTTTGCATATAGAATCGAAGGCCTCGAGCAGGTCCCAGATACTTACTTGTTCGATGTCAATCTCAGGTTCGGCATCGGGTTTGAATCGTTCGATGATGGTATCCGGGCGAGTGAAACGCTCCTTGTGCTCATCGGCAACGGCTTCGAGCAGATTAGCGGCATCTTTGAACTTTTTGTATTCCAGAAGCTGGCGGATTAGTTCTGTACGCGGGTCAGCCAAATCATCAGCCTGGAGTTGCTCCGCTTCTTCTTGTGGAAGCAGCATTGCTGATTTTATCTGCATCAATGTTGCGGCCATCACCAAAAAGTCTCCAGCCAAATCAATGTCAAGACTTTTCAGCATCTCAATATAGCGGATGTACTGGTCGGTTATCCTTGCGATGGGAATATCGTAGATATCGACTTCCTCTTTGCGGACCAGATATAACAGCAAATCCAGAGGCCCTGCGAATATATCAAGGTTTACGCGATAGCTGGACAATCATTGCTCCTGTTTTTTCTGAGATTCCAGAATTTCTCGTGCCTGCTCTGCTTGGCTTTCGAGGGTATGCAGCTTGCAATATCCTCCCAAAGCAGGTACACCGGAATATATATTCGAAGCATTCTCACCAGTCACAACTGCTTCGATTCCATAATCGGCAAGTAACTGTTTCGCCATCTCTACTTCGATATAATTTGCAAACTGTGCGATTGTGACAAGCTTATCGGCCACGGTCAATCTCCTAACCCAACGGCCTTTCTGGCTTCAGCAAGAGTTTTAGCTGCTACAGCTTTTGCTCGCTGGGCACCTTTGGCAAGAACTTCTTTGACATAATCAATGTTGCCTTCGAGTTCGGCTCTTTTTTGTCGGAACGGCTTGAAATATCCTATCATTAGTTCAGCCAGACGTTTTTTGACCTCGCTATAACCCATACCACCTTTGCGATATCTGTTTTCCCACTCGGCCAGTTCATCTGGCGAGGCAACCAGCTTCAAAAGTGCAAAGACATTGCATTTCGCCGGGTCTTTGGGCTCTTCGACGGGTGTGGAGTCGGTAACAATTTGCATAATCTTTTTTCTTACGTTTTTTTCCGGCTCAAATATCTCGATAGTGTTGTCATAGCTTTTGCTCATCTTTTGGCCGTCGATACCGGGAACAACTGCCACAGACTCAAGGATGTACTCCTTGGGCAGTGTGAAGATTTTGCCATAGGTATTGTTGAAGTAGCCGGCGATATCGCGGGTAACCTCGATGTGCTGTTTCTGGTCGGCACCTACCGGTACTAAATCAGATTTGTACATCAGGATATCCGCCGCTTGAAGAACCGGATATGCAAACAGGCCGTGATTAGGCGACAGGCCCTGGGCGACCTTGTCCTTATAGCTTGTGCACCGCTGCAATAGGCCCATCGGGGTTACACAGGAGAGTATCCAGGCAAGCTCGGTAACCTCCGGCACATCGGACTGACACCAGAAAACCGTCTTTTCAGTATCCAGACCCAAAGCGATGTAATCCATTGTAGCGCTGAGGGTATATTGTCTGAGCTGCTTGGGCTCAGGTGAGCTTGTAAGGGCGTGATAATCACAAACGAAGTAAAAGCAATCGTGCTCGGTCTGGAGCTTGAGGTGCTGACGCATTGCGCCGAAGAAGTTGCCTATGTGAAGCCGGCCGGACGGCTGTATGCCCGAAAGAACTCTCAAAATAATCTCCTAATAGCCATAAACGAAAAGCTTAAGTCAAAAAACGTCAAACAGCATCGATAAAATAGCGGCATTCGGGGAAAATGTCAAGAATTTTTGAGATATAGCTGCTCAGATAATAGAGCTTGACGATGAAGTGAAGTTTGTTACTATTTATAGAGTCAAATTACAAGGGTTACAAGATGAATTACTGGACTAAATTGAGTATCGAATTCGCTAATCAAAGGAATTATTTAGATCAGCTTTTTACAATTTATCCGTGTATTCCAGAGGGCATAAGAGATATAGATCAAGATAAGTGGAAGCGCGTCGAAAGATATTTTAAAAAGAAAAATAATTTTGAATTATTGAGCTGTTTGCTTTCACTGGAATTATTCCCTATAAAAGATTCTTATGTTGCATATTTGCGACGGGACGCCTCAGCAATAAAAAGGAATCCCCAAACGGTGAATAGATTATGTGGTCGTCTATATGAAATGGGATTGTCTCAAATTTACGAGAGATGTTCAGAACCTAAAGAAACCAACAGGCAAATCGGGCCATTATTTAAAACATGGATTAGCAAAAAAACGCTTGGTGTTGAACTTCTAAAATTGGATAATTTCCTAGCAACTGAAGAAAATGCTATTCTTGATGCCACAGAAAATGAACTAACGAATTTCGCAAAAAAATACTTAAATTATTCTCGCATGAAAGGTCTTGATTTCATTGCGAGATTCAATAGAAAATATGTGATAGGAGAGGCGAAATTCCTTACCGATTTTGGTGGTCATCAAAATGCTCAATTTGAAGATGCCATTGCCTTGCTTAAGACAAAAAATGTTAATGCTATTAAGATAGCCATATTAGACGGTGTGCTTTATATAAAAAGCAGCAATAAGATGCATATACAGTTAAAAGATTACTCTAAAAAATTTAATATTATGAGTGCTTTATTACTCAGAGAATTTCTATATCAGGTCTGATTATCAAGTGTTTAAGTATGGAACTCATATATAATAAGAAACGATCCGCTAAGGATATTTTACGGGAAGTCGAGCCAGCAAAGTTGGAAAGTATTTGCACCCAAGGTGTTGATCAAGTTAACAAACTTATAAAAGGAGATAATATTCAAGTAATGCAGGCTTTACTGCATAACTACAGCATGGGAGGAAAAATAGACCTTGTCTATATAGACCCGCCCTTTTCGACGAATAATGTTTTCAAACATAACGAAACAAGGACGTCGACAATTAGCCCTAGCAATAGTGATGATATTGCTTACTCAGATACACTGAAGGGTGCAGAATTCTTAGAGTTTCTTCGAGAAAGGATTGTTCTCACTAGGGAACTTATGGCCAACCATGCGTCAATTTATTTGCATATTGATTATAAGATCGGACATTACGTTAAATTAGTGATGGATGAAATTTTTGGGGAAAAGAATTTCCGAAATGATATTACAAGGATAAAATGCAATCCTAAAAATTTTGATAGAAAAGGGTATAGCAACATTAAAGATTTAATACTTTTTTATACTAAAAGCGACGATTTTGTATGGAATGAACCCAGGCAGGAAATGGCCGAAGAGGACATAAAGAAGCTATTCTCCAAGATTGATAAAAATGGGCGTAGATATACTACTACTCCCCTGCACGCACCAGGGGAAACTACAAACGGTAATACCGGAAAACAATGGAAAGGACTAATGCCACCGAAAGGACGGCATTGGCGATACGACCCTGCAGTATTGGATGAATTGGATGATTCCGGTTTGATCGAATGGTCAAAAACTGGTAACCCACGAAAAATCATATATGCAGAAGAAGCTAGAGCAAAAGGCAAACGACTACAGGACATATGGGAATACAAAGATCCGGCATATCCAAGTTATCCTACAGAGAAAAATATAGAATTACTTAGGACTATTATTAAGACGTCTTCTAACGAGGGGCAAATGGTTTTCGATTGCTTTTGTGGCTCAGGTACAACTTTGGTGGCAGCTCTTGAATTAAGAAGAAATTGGATAGGGATTGATAATTCTGAGGTTGCAATACAAGTGGCAATGAAAAAACTGGTACCATCAAAGGGGCTTTTCAACCTCGGGCCTGATTATGAATATCTTGAGCAGGAAACTCCAGTTGCCCAAGTTACTAATATCTGAATTCTATCCATTTAATTGATAATAGGATTTGGTCAAGCTCTTCCAAGAGATTTTAGGTATCCTCTTGATTTGTAAATCCCCGATCTATATGCTTTCTTCTTCACTGCATATATCGGCCTTCCAAGTTTTTTGGCGACCTCAGCACAAGATTTATTCGGGAATTCTTTTTTGAGCAGGTTAATATCGCTCTTTGACCATTCACCCCTTACGAGTCTCCTTTTTTTGGCTTTTTTCCTTTTTGCCATCGTACGACCCTTTTCATTTTAATTGCCTAACCGCATTTATTGTCTGAATTGAACTACCCTAATTCTAATAATAAATATTGTAGATATCAAATATTTTTTTTCATAGTCAAAAAAGGTTTTTCCCTGCTTGTTTCCCCGTGCAAAAACAGGATTAATCTATACATAAGAGCAAATGTTGACAAAAACAGCAACATTTTTATGATGGGCCCTAAAGAGCAGTTGGTGATGGTAAGTATATTCGGCTGGTTCTTGTCACAGGAGGCCTTATGAATTCGGTAAAATGGGCTTTATGGCTGTTTTCAATCAGTTTGCTGCTTTCCGGATGCAGGCAAAGTGTTCCTGATGAAAGTCGGGATTTTGTGCTTCAACCAGGGGATTTGCTTCTTCAAGACCTTGATAGTGGCCCCCTTTGTGATGCCATAGAAAAAGTTACAACAGGATACCAGGGGGCAAATTTTTCCCATATAGGTATTGCTGCAAAAAATGATAACGGCGATTTTGTTGTTATTGAAGCGGTGTCGAGCGGCGTGGAGATTACGCCGTTACAGGATTTTCTCAATCGCAGCTTCGACGCTCAGCATCGACCAAAGGTTGCAGTAGGGCGTCTTAAGAAATCTTATCGCCACCTCATACCTTTCGCCCTTAAGGAAGGTCTCGCTTTGAAGGGAAAACCGTATGATAAGGTATTCGCTACTGACAATGATGCTTATTATTGCTCAGAACTGGTTTATGAGGCATTCTTGCGAGCGAATAAAAACAGGCCTGTATTTAACTTACAGCCGATGACTTTTAAAGAGCCCCAGACGGGAGAAACACTTGTTGCCTGGAGGGAGTATTTTTCCCAATTAGGTATTCCTGTCCCCGAGGGCCAGCCGGGTATTAACCCGGGCGGTATTTCGTGTTCGCCCATTTTGATTATTTTTTACCCATATGGTATTCTAAGTCGAAATCGCTAAGCCGTATCTGATATTTTTGGAAAATAATGACAACGAACAAGTGCAGTATCAAATTACTTCCGCCAAGCTCTTCACCTTGGACTCCCAAGAAGGGGCTTCACAGGCAAATAGCTGTGCTGATGAGCGGAGGTGTTGACAGCAGCATTACAGCTCATATTCTCAAAGAAGCCGGCTGGGACGTTTTAGGTATTACAATGAAAATCCCCGTATCGTGCGGCACAAATATCCGAGGCTGCTGCGGGGCTGATGGTGCTTTCGTCTGCAACGAATTAAATATACCCCATTACTTTGTCGATGTCACCGAACCCTTCCGGTGTTTTATCATTGAGCCATTCCGGCAATCCTATGAAAGGGGTGAAACTCCCAATCCGTGTGTTGACTGCAACGCATTTCTGAAATTTTCATTGGTATGGGATTTTTTGCAGGAAACATTCAATGTCAATTATCTGGCTACAGGACATTATGCGAGAGTTATTGAAACTGCGGGACAGGTTCGACTCGGCCGGGCAAAAGACAAAGACAAGGACCAAAGTTATTTTCTGTATGGTATTGCTGCAAAAAAACTGTCAAATCTTGTTCTTCCTTTAGGTGAATTGACAAAAGAAAAGGTTCGCTCAATTGCCTCGCAGCGAAATTTGAGCGTTGCGGACAAACCCGAAAGTATGGAATTATGTTTTGCCGGAGAGGGCGATTATCGAGCAGCTCTGATTGGCAATGGAGCAAAGCAAAACGGCGATATTACAGATATGAAGGGTAACAAGATAGGCACGCATAATGGGATTGCAAATTATACGCTTGGCCAAAGAAGGGGGATTGGTTTTGCCGGAGGAAAGCCACTTTATGTGGGCAAGATTGATGCCCGGTCAAACACCATTGCGCTGGGTACTAAAGACGAAGTAAGTTATCGCACTATCAAAGCGAATCAGATAAATACACTTATACCTGAGGAATTGGTCGAGGGTAAAAAGGTCTATGGAAAGATTCGCTCCTATGGTGAGCCTGGTCCTTGTAATGTTATCGAAGCTCGCCTGCCGGCGGCCAAGGTTGGTCAAACTGATATGACGGTTGAGTTTAACCAGCCCCAATTCGCACCCTGCCCCGGTCAGAAACTTGTATTGTACAATAACGAAGGCCACGTAATTGCTGGCGGTACTATCGCTTGCGGAGCAATGGAGGATGCAATATAATTATAGGCGACTACAAAGTGGTGCAGTTTATAGTATAATAAGTTGTTACCATATACGATTCGAAAGTTATCAGGGTGGGTCATTATTTTGCAATCTTGTACACAAGACACCACAAAACGATATTTAAACCAAGATGTTGGTTGGCTGCTCCGGAGCTTCATCTTTTTCGTTTCTTTATATCTTTATCTCTGGTTTTTTGTTGACTTGCGCTTGATATATCATGGGGCTGGTGTTATTACGAATTTCCCGGCCTTTTACAAGGGCTGGGCTTTTTTCCTAACGTTTCTAACATACCCGGGCGGCCCACTCGAATATCTATCAGCATTCCTGTCTCAGCTGTTCTATTATTCCTGGGCCGGAGCCCTTGTTGTAACAGTACAAGCCTGGTTGCTCAGTGTATGTATTGACTATCTATTGAAAGCTACAGACTTACCGCCCCCGCAGCTTCGTTTGACGAAGCTAAACGGCGGGGGCTGGATTGGCTTTATTCCGCCGATTCTTCTGCTTATTCTCTATACACAGTATGCCTATCACTTCGCCACAACACTGGCATTTTTGACTGCGTTGCTTCTCGCATGTCTATACTTAAAGACAACTTTATCACGTACTTCGATTTTCAGCTATTTAGGCGTTTTTCTATCCCTGTCCGTAATTTTATATTATCTTGCCGGTGGAGCATTTTTACTTTTTGCAGTTGTCTGTGCAATTTATGAGTTGCTTTTCAGGTCTCGATGGAAAACGAGCCTGTTTTATTTATTATCCGCCGTTGTTATTCCATATGTAGTAGGGCTTCTCATCTTCCGCATTAGTATTGTCGATGCCTTTTGTAACTTATTACCTTTCTCCTGGAAAATCCTTTATTACGCAGCTCGCAAAAGAGCAGTGACAATAGTATATCTACTTTATCTGCTCCCGCCTTTGATGCTTCTTGTATTTGGCCTTTGGCAGATGCTCAGAAAAAGACTCCATTTTGCCCGCCGCCCCCCCAATCTTGTCTTCGACAAGAAGACGTGGGGGGAGATGCGGGGGCAGGTAAAAAGCAGGACAATTAAGAAGCCCGCAAAAAAGGAACGAAATAAATCTTTTAGTCTAACGGCAAAGATATTTTCCTGGTATAGACACTCACCAAAAATCAGATGGGTTATCGAATCAATGCTTTTGCTTGTTATCACCTGTATTGCTGTTTTTCTTTCCTACGATGGTAATCTTAGAACCCGGTTTAAAGTTGATTACTATGCTTATCACAGGATGTGGCCGGAATTGCTTGCGTCTGCTCGACGTAACCCAACCAATCCCATTGTAGTTCACGCCGTCAACAGAGCTCTTTATCACACCGGCCGACTTGGTTATGAGATGTTTTTTTGGCCACAGGAGCTGAATTACCTGTTTCTAAACGACCCAGTATACAAGTGGGTGTGCTGGCAGAGCTCCGATGCTTATTTGGACATTGGCCTAATCAACATAGCTGAAAATGCGCTGACCGAATGTCTCGAAGGGCTTGGGGACCGTCCTATGGTTTTACAGCGACTGGCTTTAATAAATATGGTCAAGGGAAATATAGGTTCTGCCCGCATCTACCTTGGAGCACTAAGCAAAACACTCTTTCATAGTAAATGGGCCAATCGCTATCTCGAGAAAATCCAGTCTGACCCTAATCTCTCGACAGACCAGAATATTCAGCATTTACGCTCCTTGTGTTTGGATAAGGATTATCCCACCCATTCCCTGCCGACTGAGGAGGCGCTTTCCTGGCTTCTGGAGAAAAACAGCCAAAATAGAATGGCTTTTGAATACCTAATGGCTTGTTATATGTTAGATAAGCATTTGGGCAAGTTTGTCAAAAACATCGAGCATTTGAAAGATTTCGGCTATCTCGAGCTACCAACACATTACGAAGAAGCGGCTCTTATCTATGTGTTCGGGACAAGAAAACCCCTCCAGTTGAGCAGTTACAAACCAAGTCCTCAACTGCGTCAGCGGATTGAAGATTTTAGTCGACTTCTGAGCAGCCACGGCGCAGATAAGCAGGCTGCCTTTAAAGATCTGGCAACAAACTTTCGAGATACTTATTTCTTCTATTATATCTATGCGCCTTCAGGGGCGAAAAAATGACTCAAGCGAAAAAACCTACGGAAGCAAAAAAGTATAAAAGCAAGAAAGCTGTATTTATTTGCGTACTTATAACCTGTGTACTTACAACTTTTGCGATGCGTTATGCCTTCCACGACAGCAAAGTGACAATCACGCAATACGATTTTATTGACCGCCCTGCAAGAATTCAACCTGATTATTCTGATACCATCATACCGCATAACATCGCGCCATTAAACTTTTTCATACAGCAGGATGGATCACGCTATTTTGTAAGAATATACTCCCAAAAAGGAAAACCAATTGAGATATTCAGCAAGACACCAAAGATTGTGATTCCGGAGCACCTCTGGCATAGGCTTCTTGATTTGAACCGAGGCCAGCAGCTAAGTGTGGATATTTTCGTTAAATCCCGGCCTGTTACATCATCTTCAAAAGTAGAAAATGAACAATGGTTCCGCTTTAAAACCCTCACTAACGAAATTGCCCGGGAGGACATAGATGCTTTCCTTGTATACAGAAAGATTCGACCGACACATCGCACCTGGAGAAATATGGGCATCTATCAGCGCAATCTGAGTAGTTTTGATGAATCACTCATATTGAACAATGGGTATTTCAAGCACGGCTGTCTTAACTGCCACGCTTTTTGCGGAAACTGTGCTGACAAAATGTTGATTGGCATCCGCAGCGCAGATTTTGGCAGTTCAACTTTGTTGGTCGAAGACGGCAAAGTAAAAAAAATAGGAGCAACATTCGGTTATACCTCCTGGCACCCCGGCGGACGAGTTGCTGCATTTTCCGTAAATAAGGTCAGACAGTTATTTCATTCCTCCGCAAGTGAGGTCCGTGATGTGATGGACTTCGATTCCTTGATGGCTTACTACCTGGTTGACTCAAAAGTTGTAAAGACCACACCTGATTTTGCTAAAAAAGATCAGCTCGAAACATATCCAACCTGGTCACCCGATGGCCGGTACTTATACTTCTGCAGCGCACCAATAACGTGGCCAGACCGTACCGTAGTTCCCAAATCCTACGACCAAATCAAGTACGACCTTGTCCGAGCAAATTACGACATTGACCGCGATCAGTGGGGCCCGCTGGAAACCGTGCTCTCAGCTCAGGATACAGGTCTAAGTATTCTTTTGCCGCGGATTAGCCCTGACGGCCGCTGGCTGTTGTTCTGCATGTGCGATTACGGCTGCTTCCCCGTTTACCGTCATAGCAGCGACCTGTATCTGATGGACCTCGAAACAGCTCAACAAACAGGCAAGTATACGTATCGCCGGCTCGATATCAACAGCGACGATAGTGAAAGCTGGCATAGCTTCTCAAGTAATGGCCGATGGATAGCATTCAGCAGCAAAAGAAATAGCGGCGTATTCACCAGAATATATCTTGCTTATGTAAATGAGAAGGGAGAGGTATACAAGCCGGTAGTGCTGCCGCAGAAAGACCCGACTTATTATGACAGCTGCCTCTGGACCTATAGCGTGCCTGAACTTGTTACTGGGCCTGTTAGGGTCACAAAAGAAAAATTGGGCCGCGTTGTTCGTAGCTCTCGAAAAATATCTGTTGAGATGCCCGTCACTATGGCAACTCCAAAAACCGATACGCTCCCCGTTCACGATGAACCATGGGAGGGGACGCGCCAGTAATAAATGCAGTTGTTTCTTCATCTGTGCTGAATCACTGCTTAGGAAGACTACCAGAAGTATCTTTTGGCGAATGCCGCTCACAACAAGCTTAGCACAAATGGCCTGCCGAGTCGTAGTTCACTGCATTTATCAATCGGTAAAATGCCCAGCTTCGCAGTTACTACTGCTACGCCGCGACAGTCGTTCGTTCGCTGACAAGCAGTGAACGAAGACTGGAGGCGGGGGGATTCGAACCCCCGTTACCACGTTTTTATAAGTCCTTTAATAACAGATAAATACAAATTAAACTCTTTTCTCACAACCACTTAAAATTTCTCAGGATTTATCAGTTTTTATCAGAATTTATCAGAATTTTCTCCTAAAATGCTCCCGTATTACTCCCGCGAGAATAGTCAAATCAGATACTTGATTTGACTCAACGCTCGCTCATTAACGTAGCAAATCTCTTAAATAGATAATTTGAATCGTGTGGGCCGGGCGAGGCCTCGGGATGGTATTGAACACAAAAGGCCGGGATGTTTTTGCAGCGAAATCCCTCAAGAGTCTGGTCATTGAGATTAATGTGAGTCAGCTCGACGTCTTTATTTTTGAGTGAGTTGATATCTATGCAAAAGCCATGATTCTGGCTGGTTATTTCTATTTCGCCTGTTTGAAGATTTTTAACAGGATGATTTGCGCCGTGATGGCCAAACTTAAGTTTGTAACTTTTTCCACCCAGGGCCAAACCGAGAAACTGATGGCCAAGACAGATACCAAAAACAGGCACTTTGCCAAGTAATTTTCTGATTTCTTCTATTGCATAATTTATGGGGCCTGGATCGCCCGGGCCATTGCTTAAAAACACGCCATCGGGCTTTCGCGATAGCACCTCCTTGGCTGATGTCCTCGCAGGCACTACCCAAACGTCACAGCCGTGCGAACGAAGCAATCTCAAAATGTTGTGTTTGATGCCATAATCAAAGGCCACGACCTTGTATTTTACGGGAGGTTTATTTTCCTCAGCCGTCAATACATCTACTACCGCCTTATCCCAGTGATATGATTTCTTCGACGTTACATCTTTTACTATATCTCTATTCACAAGACCGGGGTATTGGCTTAGCTTTTTCTTAAGTTCTGAGACGAGGAACTCTTCTGAAGATATTATGCCTCTCATCGCACCTTTGGTTCTGATGTGCTTTACGAGGGCCCTGGTGTCAATATCTTCGAGGCCTACAACATTGCCGGCTTTCAGATAATCGCCCAGTGATTTAATATTTCGCCAGTTGCTCGGATAATCACAGTTTTCCTTGACAATAAAACCGCTTGCAAAAATTTTTCGTGATTCGACATCGTAACTGTTGGTTCCGTAGTTGCCAATCAAAGGATATGTCATCGTAATAATCTGCTCGTGATAAGATGGGTCGGTTAATATCTCCTGATAGCCGGTCATAGCAGTATTGAACACGACCTCTCCACATTTGGTGCCTTTGGCGCCAAAAGAGCTGCCTTCAAAAACGGTACCATCTTCAAGTAACAAAACAGCTTTCACTTTTTAGATTTCCTGCTATCGATAATAAGATTGAATGGGTTTAACACTGATTTTCTGGTCCTTTAATGCTTTTATTGCTGAAACTGCCGCTTCAGCCCCTCTAACCGTCGTTACATACGGTATCTGCCGGTCAAGAGCAGTTCTTCGTATCGGAAATGAATCTCTTATCGTCTGCTTACCGACAGTCGTATTTATAATCAAATCTATCTTGTTGTTTATCATAGCATCTAATATGTTAGGCCTGCCTTCTGAGACCTTAAGTATGAACTCCGAGGGAATATTGTTTTTGATAAACTCGATGCACGTCCCCTTCGTTGCAATAATTTTAAAGCCCATCTGATGTAACTTACTTGCCACCTCGATAGCCCTTGGTTTGTCGTCATCCTTGACACTGAGAAAGACATTACCAGAGGTCGGCAGGGTATTTCCTGCTGCTATTTGCGATTTCGCAAAGGCGGTTCCAAAATCATCGGATATTCCCATTACTTCACCGGTCGAAAGCATTTCCGGCCCCAAGAGGGTGTCTATGCCGGGGAATTTTATGAACGGGAAAACCGCCTCCTTGACGGTAAAGTAATTTCGCTGAACCTCTTTTGTGAAATTTAACTCTTTCAGCGTCATTCCCGTCATCACCTTCGCTGCCAGTTTTGCAAGAGGCACGCCGATTGATTTACTGACAAACGGAATGGTCCGGGATGCACGTGGATTAACCTCAAGGATGTAAATCTGGTCATCTTTAACCGCCATTTGAACATTCATCAATCCCTTCACTTTTAATTCCAGGGCCAGCAGCTTCGTCTGCCTTTTAACTTCTTGTAAAAGTTCTTTGCTAATCGAAACCGGCGGTAAAGAACAGGCACTATCACCTGAATGGACCCCCGCCTCTTCGATGTGCTCCATTATTCCGCTGATTACAACAGTGCTGCCATCGCTGACAGCATCGACATCCAATTCTGTTGCATCGTCAAGAAACTCATCGATTAAAATTGGATGTTCGCCGGAGGCCTCGATTGCCTCTTTGACGCAATCTTTTAATTTCTGCTGGTCATACACAATCTGCATCGCCCTGCCGCCGAGCACGAACGAGGGACGAATCAAAAGTGGATAGCCGAGTTTTTTCGCTATTTCGAATGTTTCATCATATGTCGTTGCTGTGCCGCTGGCTGGCTGGCGCAGATTAAGTTTTTTAACGAGCCGATTGAAACGTTTGCGGTCTTCTGCGCGGTCGATGCTGTCCGGTGAGGTGCCGATTATCTTTGCGCCGGCTTTTTCCAGCGGTACTGCCAGTTTTAGAGGTGTCTGGCCTCCAAACTGCACAATTATGCCGTCCGGATTTTCCTTTTCCACGATAGATATTACATCTTCAAAGGTGAGCGGCTCGAAGTAAAGCCGGTCTGACGTATCGTAGTCGGTACTAACCGTTTCGGGATTACAGTTTACCATTATCGATTCGATGCCGATTTCCCGCAAAGCAAAAGCGGCGTGGACACAACAGTAATCAAACTCGATTCCCTGGCCTATCCGGTTAGGCCCACCACCAAGAATGATAACTTTTCGTCTGCTGGTCGGTTTTGCTTCACATTCTGATTCGAAAGTTGAGTAAAGATAAGGCGTTGTCGCCTCGAATTCGGCACCACAAGTATCAACGGTTTTGTAAACTGCATTTATTCCAAGGCCCTGCCGGTGTTTGCGAAACTTCGTCTCGTCAGTTTTCAAAATAGATGCGAGGTACTTATCGCTAAAGCCGTATTCTTTAACTTTTCGCAAAGTGTCGTGATCGAGCTCCGCGAGACTACCAGCTTTTATCTTTTCTTCGAGCTTTACAATATCTTTTATATTATTAAGAAACCAGGGGTCGATTTTAGTAAGAGAATGGATTTTGTCAGTCGTGAGCTTTCTTCTAAAGGCCTCGGCAATATACCAGATTTTGTCCCAGCAGTTGGTCCGCAGCTTCTCTTTGAGCTGTGGCAGCGAAATTTCACCATCGATATGTTTTCTATCGAGCGAGTAACGGTCAATCTCAAGAGACCTTATGGCTTTTTGCAGAGCCTCTTTGAAAGTCCTTCCAATGGCCATTGCTTCACCGACAGATTTCATCTGCACGGTCAGCTCGGGATTGGTATTGGGAAACTTCTCAAATGTAAAACGCGGCCATTTAACTACACAGTAATCGATGGTCGGCTCAAAGCAGGCGGGCGTTTTCTTGGTAATATCATTCGGAATCTCATCGAGGGTATAGCCAACCGCAAGCAGCGAAGCAATTTTGGCAATAGGAAAGCCGGTGGCCTTGGACGCAAGCGCCGAGCTTCGCGAGACCCTCGGATTCATCTCAATGACGTAGAGCTTTCCATTTTCAGGGTTGACCGCAAACTGAATGTTTGAGCCGCCGGTCTCCACGCCGATGGCTCTCATAATCTTAAGTGAGGCATCACGCATTATTTGATATTCTTTATCAGTAAGTGTCTGGGCCGGAGCCACGGTGATACTGTCACCAGTGTGAATACCCATCGGGTCGAGGTTTTCGATAGAGCAGACAATAACAACGTTGTCCTTTTTGTCTCTCATCACCTCAAGCTCGTATTCCTTCCAGCCGACAACAGACTCTTCAATAAGGACCTGATTTGCAGGGCTAAGATTCAAGCCCCAGTGAATATATTCCTCGTACTCTTCGGCATTATAGGCGACATTTCCACCGGTTCCTCCCAATGTATATGAGGGGCGGATAATGGCGGGAAAGCCCACATATTTGATAATTTTTTGCGCCTCTTCCCAAGAATGGGCGTATCCACTTTTAGGAACCTCGAGCCCACAATCCTGTATGATTTTCTTGAAGCGGTCTCTCTCCTCGGCCCTTTTGATTGTTTGCAGTTTTGCTCCGATGAGCTGGACGTTATACTTTTTTAACACACCGCTCTCAGCTAATGCTACAGCAGTGTTTAAACCGGTCTGTCCCCCAAGAGTCGGCAAAAGACTATCTGGTCTTTCCTTGCGGATTATCTTCTCAACAATCTCCGGCGTAATCGGCTCAATGTATGTACGATGGGCCAGTTCTGGGTCGGTCATTATAGTGGCAGGATTGCTATTGACGAGTATCACCTTGAAGCCCTCATTTCTGAGGACTTTGCAGGCTTGGGTGCCGGAATAATCAAACTCACAGGCTTGGCCTATAACAATAGGCCCGGAGCCGATGATTAAAATCTTGTTTATATTTTTGCTTTTTGGCATATGCCTGCCTATTTTAGTTTTTCTCTTTAAGCCACTGGTTAATTGCTGCTGCCGCCTGTCGGCCGCTGTTGATGGCATGGACAACAAGTGAAGCCCCGTTGACCGCATCACCAGCGGCAAATACCCACGACTCGCTGGTCTGATAGTTATCTACAACTACATTGCCTCGCTCGTCGAGCTTTAATCCCAAATCCTTTATAAGTCCATCATGCACTATGTGCTCAAAGCCAAGAGCCAGAATTACCAGGTCAGCCGGAAAAATAAAATCAGTGCTTGGCAACTCTTTAATCTGCCATTTATTGTTATTACTTATCCATTCCACTCTGCAGAACTCCAATTGACTTACCCGAACCTCGACTCCCGAAAACTTTTTGGTCATAACGCTCCAGAGCCGTTCACAGCCTTCCTCGTGTGAGGATGAGGTACGCATAATTCTTGGCCACATCGGCCAAGGCGTATCCGGCGGTCTTGTATCCGGCGGTTTCGGCAATATCTCCAACTGGTATATCTTTTTTGCACCCTGACGACGAGCAGTACCTACACAGTCACTGCCTGTATCACCTCCTCCTATAACGACCACAACTTTGTTTCTGGCGGTAATTAGCTTAGACCCGTTAACCGGCTCGCCAGAGCAAAGCTTGTTCTGCAAAGCCAAATACTCCATAGCAAAGACGATGTTTTCATATCCTCTGCCTGGTATATTAAGTTCTCTGGGCTGACCTGCTCCCATAGTCAAACATACACAGTCGAACATCTTTCGCAGATAACGAGCCGAAATATCCTCTCCGACTTCCACACCGGTTTGAAACTGGATACCCTCGGCGGAAAGTTGTTTTAACCGTCGGTCAATGATGTGCTTGCCAAGCTTGAAATCCGGGATTCCATAGCGAAGCAAGCCACCGATTTTTTCATCTTTTTCAAAAACTACTGTTTCGTGACCAGCTCGTGCGAGCTGCTGAGCAGCGGCAAGCCCGGCAGGACCTGAGCCGATGATTGCAACTCGTTTGCCGGTTTTTTCTGCAGGCGGTTGAGGTTTTATCCAGCCCTGCTCAAAGCCGCGTTCGACAATTTGAAATTCAATATGCCTAATCAGAACTGGCTCATCGCTAATGGATAAAGTACAGGCAGTCTCGCACGGTGCAGGGCACACTCGAGCAGTAATTTCCGGGAAGTTGTTTGTAGAATGGAGCAGCTGACAGGCCTGCTGCCAGCGGTTCTTGTAAACAAGTTCATTGAAATCGGGGATGCAGTTTTTCAGCGGACAGCCAACACCATGACAAAATGGTATTCCGCAGTCCATACAGCGAGCAGTCTGCTGGCGGAGCTGGTCGGGAGTAAGCGGCAGGTCCAGTTCTTCGAAGTCCATAATCCGCTGCTGAACTGGTCGATGTCTGACGTCTTGTCGTTTATATTTTAGAAAACCTTTTATCTCGCCCATTGGAAGACCTCTTCAGTGGCGGGAGTTGTTTCAGTGTCACGTCGTTCGGCTGCTTTGATTTTTTCGAGTGCTTTTTGATAATCAATTGGAACAACCTTCACGAACTTTCCGACCATACCCGGCCAGGCGTCTAAAATATTCTGCGCCCGTGCACTATTGGTCCACTTCAGGTGGTGCTGAATCAGGTCATAGAGCAGCTTTTTATCCTCCTGCTGCCAGACGCTTTGCAGCTCGACCATATCGAGGTTACAAAGTGTATCAAACAGTTGTGCCTCATCCAGGACATACGCTATACCACCACTCATACCTGCGGCAAAGTTACAACCCGTCTGACCAAGCACAACGACCATTCCACCTGTCATATACTCACAACCATGGTCACCCAGACCTTCAACAACGGCTGTCGCTCCGCTGTTACGGACAGCAAAACGCTCTCCAGCCATACCATTAATAAATACTTCTCCACCCGTCGCACCATACAAAAGAGTATTGCCTGCGATAATGTTCTCATGAGCCATAAAGGGAGATTTATCAGGTGTCTGGACAATGATTCTGCCGCCGGATAGCCCTTTGCCAAGATAATCGTTGCTTTCACCGATAAGCTTCAAAGTTACACCTGGTGCCAGGAACGCACCAAAGCTCTGCCCCGCTGAACCACGAAAGACAATTTCCAACGTGCCATCTGGCAAACCTTGCGGGCCGAACTTAGAAACTATACGGTTGCTCAAAATTGTGCCAACTGTGCGGTTTACGTTTCTAATCGGCATTTCGATGACGGTTTTTTTCTTGTCTTCAATCGCAGCAGCGACTTTTTCCAGAATCTGCCAGTCGAGATGGTCCTCAAGCTTGTTTGGCTGAGTCTGTGTAAGCCGCAGTTTGCTTTTATCAGAAACATCCGGCTGATGAAAAATGGCGGGAAAGTCGAGCCCTTTCGCTTTGTAATGGTCAATCGCTTTGGCTATCTGCAGCCGCTCGACTCTGCCGATTAACTCTTCGAATTTTCTAAAGCCAAGCTGCGCCATAATCTTACGCACTTCTTCAGCTACGAAATACATAAATCGCTGGACGTATTCGGGTTTTCCTGTAAATCTCTTTCGTAGTTCAGGGTCCTGTGTCCCGATTCCGAACGGACATGCTCCTTCGTGACATTTACGCAGTAGCGTGCATCCAATCGCCACAAGAGCCGCTGTGCCGAAACCAAACTGCTCAGCACCCAAAAGCCCGCCAACAACAACATCCCTGCCTGTTTTCAGCTGGCCATCAACCTGAACCCTTATCCGGTCGCGTAGACCATTCATCACAAGCACTTGCTGAGTCTCAGCCAAACCAAGCTCCCAGGGACAGCCGGTATGTTTAATCGAAGAAAGCGGGCTGGCGCCCGTTCCGCCATCATGGCCGCTGATTAGAACCTCATCGGCATTACCTTTGGCTACACCGGCAGCAATCGTCCCAACTCCAACTTCAGCAACCAATTTGACAGAAACTTTAACTCCCGGATTACTGCATTTAAGGTCATATATAAGTTGAGCCAGGTCCTCAATCGAGTATATGTCGTGATGCGGAGGCGGCGAGATAAGCGTTACGCCCGGCGTGGAGTAACGTAATTTTGCGATTTCATCGGTTACTTTGTGACCGGGTAATTGGCCGCCCTCTCCCGGCTTTGCGCCCTGGGCAACTTTTATCTGTAGCTCTTTAGCATGGGCAAGATAGTTTATAGTTACGCCGAATCTGCCGCTGGCGACCTGTTTGATAGCACAGTTTTTTGAATCACCGTTCGGTTCCGGCGTATAGCGAGACGGGTCTTCCCCTCCTTCGCCGGTGTTGCTCATCGCGCCGAGCCGATTCATTGCTATCGCCAGGCACTCATGTGCTTCCCTGCTGATTGAGCCGTGACTCATTGCGCCTGTACAAAATCTTTTAACAATTTCGGCGGCAGGTTCAACTTCATCAAGAGGCACAGGATTGCTTTCAGTAAATTCAAATAATCCTCGAAGAGTATAAAACTGTCTTGATTGCTCATTTACGGCTCTTGCGTAGTCTTCATAAGCATTTGCATCATCATACATCACAGCGTGCTGCAGTCTCGAGACTGTAGCAGGGTTCCAAAGATGTCGCTCGCCTTCGTGTCTGAAATGATATTCACCGCCAAAATCCAACTCAAACACCCCGGCAGGGCGCTGCTGAAAAGCCGACCGGTGTCTGGCAATCGCTTCGAGCGCAATTTCCTCAAGTCCGACTCCACCTATCCGCGAGCTTGTACCCGTAAAATATTGGTCAACAACGAGCCGATTTAATCCAATTGCTTCGAACAACTGAGCTGCAGTGTAGCTTCGCAGCGTTGAGATACCCATCTTGCTGATGGTTTTCAGGATACCTTTTTTAATAGCAGCAATGTAATTATCCGCTATTTGCACGGGCTCCATTTTTTCCGGCAGTTCGCCCTGTTGCTGCAACAAATCAAGGGCCTCAAATGCCAGGTACGGATTAACGGCATTGGCACCAAAACCGCATAAAAGGCAAAAGTGCATGACCTCCCTCGGCTCACCGCTTTCAACAATCAATCCAGCTTCGCCACGAAGGCCGCGACTAAGCAAACCGTGATGTACAGCAGCTGTTGCCAGAAGTGATGGAACAGGTGCTTTCGCCTGTGAAATATCTCGGTCACTGATGATAATAAGTGAAGCGCCGTCCCTAACGGCGTTTTCTGCTTCGTTGACTAAAGAATCAAGGCCACGCTGAAGACTGTCCGTGAGATTGGACTCATCGGCCTCGAAAACAGCTGAAATAGTTTTGACCTTAAAGTCATCACGATTGACCGAGCGAAGCCGTTCAATGTCTTCATTAGTAAGAACTGGATGTGGCAACTTTAACTGCCTGCAATGCTGCGGCGTTTCGTCGAGAATATTTCTCTTTTTACCGGTAAAGGTCATCAAGCTCATAACCAGTCCCTCGCGGAGAGGGTCTATTGCCGGATTGGTTACCTGTGCAAATAGCTGCTTGAAATAATTGAAAAGCAGCTTTGGTTTATCAGATAGTACGGCCAGCGGCGTGTCATTACCCATAGAGCCGACCGGCTCCTGACCGTTTACAGCCATTGGAGTCAAAATCATCTTTAGCTCTTCGCGCATATAACCGAATATTCGCATCCGCTGGGCTAAAGTCTCAATGTCACTTTTGATAAGTTTTGGTGCATCGAACAAGCCACGAAGCTCGATTCTGTTTTCTTCCAGCCATCTGCGATATGGTTTCTGCCGGGCGACCTTGCTTTTCACCTCATTGTCAGTAATTATCCGTCCCTCAACCGTATCGATTAGAAACATACGGCCTGGGCGCAGACGGCCTTTTCTGCGAATCTTCTCTGGAGGAAATTCTGCAACTCCCGCTTCACTGGCAAGAATAGCCAGGCCATCAGTCGTAACCAGATAGCGGCAGGGCCTCAGACCATTGCGGTCGAGAGTTCCACCTATAAGCCGTCCATCGGTGAAAACTATCGCGGCAGGACCATCCCATGGCTCCATTATCGAAGAGTGATATTCGTAAAACGCCCGCTTGTCCGTGCTGATATGATACTTTGGCCCAAAGGCCTCGGGTATCATCATCATAATTGAATGAGGCATGCTTCGACCGGCTCTAACAAGAAGCTCAAGTGTACTATCAAAGCAGGCAGAATCACTCATCTCAGGCGTCAAAATTGGAAACAAATCACTAATATTATCACCAAATACCTCACTGGCCATAGTCGTCTGGCGAGCCCACATCCAGTTGCGATTGCCGCTGAGCGTATTTATCTCGCCGTTATGAGCTATACATCGGAACGGCTGAGCAAGACGCCAATTAGGAAAAGTATTGGTGCTGTATCGCTGATGTACTATAGCAAGGGCTGAAGTCACCCGCTCATCCGCCAGGTCGGGGTAATAGGCAAATAACTGCCAGGCCATAAACATTCCCTTGTAACAAACCGTCCTGGAAGAAAGAGAGGTTACGTAAAAGTCCTCGCCCTGCTCACCAAATCGTTCTCTAACCAACCGTTCCGATCGCTTGCGTGCCAGGTATAAACGACGCTCCAGCTCCTCGCCTTCGAAGCCGCTGCCATCTACAAATATTTGTTTTATCGAAGGTTCTGCAGACAGTGCTATCCAACCCAGACAACTGCTGTCTGTCGGCACCTCCCGCCAGCCGATGACCTCCATACCATAATGACCAATCGCATCTTCGAGTATCCTGTCACATTCCTGCCTGAGTTTTGCATCTTTAGAGCCGAACACCATACCTGCACCATATTGGTACGGCATTGGCAACGGAAACCCGAGCTTTTCAGCTTCGGCAAAAAAAAACTCGTGTGGAATCTGAAAAAGAATCCCTGCGCCGTCACCGGTGGTCTCATCGGCGCCGGTAGCCCCTCGATGGTGTAGATTTATCAATATCTGCTTGCCGTATTCAATGATAGCATGCTCACGACGTCCTGAGATATTAACGACTGCACCGATACCACAGCCGTCGTGCTCACGGCGAGCTTCATATAAACCCTGATTTTGCAGGACTTTTAACATCCGTTGCCTCAAGTACACAAAATACTACCATTTCAATGCCCATTCGGCAGCATTAAAATTTTTATAAACTCTATCAGCTGTCATAATACAAATGAAATTCATGCGGATGCGGCCGCAGAGCCATTTCATCTATTTCCTTTTCCCGTTTCCACGCAATCCACGTCTCGATAATGTCGTTGGTGAATACGTCACCCTCAGTCAGGAATTTGTGGTCCTTCTCGAGCGCATTAATTGCTTCCGCGAGTGAGCCAGGTGCTTGTTTGGTCTTGGACAGCTCTTGCTTGGAAAGCTCATACACGTCCACGTCCATTGGCTTACCTGGGTCGAGTTTGCGTTTAATACCGTCGTTGGCGGCCATAAGCATCGCGGCGAAGGTAAGGTAGCCGTTACAGCTCGGGTCCGGGCAGCGGAACTCAACGCGTTTTGCCTTCGGATTCGGCGAGTACATCGGAATTCGGCAGGCGGCTGACCGGTTGCGTGCCGACATGCACAGGTTTACCGGCGCCTCAAAACCCGGCACGAGCCGGCGATATGAGTTTGTCGTCGGTGCGGCAAAGGCCAGGATGGCCGGTGCATGAGTGATAAGACCGGCAATCGCGTGCATAGCGAGGTCTGAGAGACCTGCATAGCCCTTTCCGGCGAATAAGTTGACGCCTTTCTTCCAAAGTGAGAAGTGCGTATGCATGCCGGAGCCATTGTCCATGAATATCGGCTTTGGCATAAACGTCGCCGTCTTTCCGTGGCGTTTGGCCACGTTCTTGACGATGTATTTATACCACATCAGATTGTCGGCCTGCTCGAGCAGCGGTGCGTAAACCATGTCGATTTCGGCTTGTCCACCTGTGGCGACTTCATGATGGTGCTTCTCAACCATGATACCTATCTTCTGCATTTCCTCGACCATTTCGGTGCGGATATCCTGCTGTGTGTCGGTCGGGCTTACCGGGAAATATCCGCCCTTGTATGACGGTTTATATCCAAGGTTGGGTTCTTCGAAACGAGCAGTGTTCCATGACCCTTCCGATGAATCGATTGAGTACATTCCTGTATGCTGATTCTGCTCATAGCGAACCTCGTCAAATATGAAGAATTCCGGCTCAGGGCCGTAATACGCGGTATCCGCTAACCCGCTCTTTTTCGCGAATGCAGCCGCTTTCTTGGCGACATTGCGCGGGTCCCGATTATAATCTTCACGTGTGAGCGGGTCGAAGATGTCAGCAAGGATGCTCACCGTCGGCTTAACGAAAAACGGGTCCATCACCACTGTGCTCAGGTCCGGAACCGCCATCATGTCCGACTGGTGAATCGGCTTCCAGCCACGGATTGAGGAACCGTCGAAACCAAGACCTTCCTTAAAGGTCTTTTCGTCCAGGAACTCGACTGGGAATGTGCAGTGCTGCCATGTGCCAAGAAGGTCGACAAATTTCAGGTCCGCCATCTTAGCATTGTTCTTTTTTGCGAACTCAAAAAAATCTTTCGGTGTCATCGTTTATTTCCTTTCAAAAAACATTGTTTTCTTTTTTGTATTAACCTTTTTCAGTAACTAACCAATTGCCTTACTACCTTTTTCGCCGGTGCGAATGCGGATACACTCGGGCAAATCCATTACAAATATCTTGCCGTCACCAATTTGCCCGGTCTTTGCACCCTCAATGACCGCATCGATGGTTTTCTCGACGAAGTCCTCATTTACACCTATCTCCAGCCGAACCTTCTTCAACAAGTTTACTTCTATTCCGACACCCCGGTACGACTCGTGGTAACCCTTTTGTTCTCCACAGCCCAAAGCATTTGTAACAGACATTTTATAAACCTCAGCTTTGTACAAGGCCTGTTTGACATCTTTTAGTTTGTAAGGCTGAATATACGCGATTACGAGTTTCATTTGTTAGCTCCTTAATATTTCCACAGGCTCAGATTGTGCTGAATATCTGGAAGCCGCCATAGGATTCCATACCGTGCTCTCCTATATCGAGCCCTCGCAGTTCTTCTTCCCGGCTGACTCTCAGCCCGATGGTCAAATCAATCAATTTGAACACTATGCCCATAGTCACAACTATAAAGACGACCGTACTTACGCTGCCCACGATTTGTATGCCTATCTGCATCGGATTACCTCCATAGATAAAACCGTTATTTGCCAAACCCAACGCCTTCCTGCCAAATATCCCGACACAGAATGTGCCCCATATCCCGCAAATACCATGAACCGGCACTGCGCCGACAGGGTCGTCAATCTGAAGCTTATCGAGCAGTTCGACTCCCAGTACGACCAGGATGCCAGCGCTTGCCCCTATCAGTAATGCCGCCCATGGTTCTACGAAGGCGCACGGTGCGGTTATGGCCACAAGCCCAGCCAATGCGCCGTTCATTGCCATTGACAAATCGGGCTTGCCGAATCTTTTCCAGACAGTAACTACAGCGGCTATACCTCCCAAAGCTGCCGCCAAGTTTGTATTAATTGCAACTCTGCCTATCAGTGAACCGTTGCCAACTGAGAGGGTTGAGCCTGCGTTAAACCCAAACCATCCAAACCAAAGGATAAAAACTCCCAGAGAAGCCAGTGGAATATTATGTCCTGCAATAACGTTCGGCTTGCCGTCGATTGCGTATTTTCCTTCTCTTGGTTTGAGCATAGAAGTTCCGACAAGGGCCGCACATCCGCCAACCGTGTGAACAACCGTTGAACCGGCGAAATCGGCAAAGCCCATATTGCTGAGCCAGCCGCCGCCCCATATCCAGTGTCCGACGATTGGGTATATAAAGGCCGAGATAAGAAACGAGTAAACCAGATAAGCCGGAAATTTCATACGCTCGGCCATTCCGCCGGCCACAATTGTTGCCGCCGCCCCGCAAAATGCCGCTTGGAACAGCCAGAATGCGTATATCGGCAGACCGTTTACCGTTTGCTCAAGGCCGAGTAAACACCATCCCTTAGTACCCCAAAAACCATTTCCATCGCCGAACATCAAAGCATAACCGATAAGGAAAAAACCTAATGAAGCCATGCAAAAGTCCAGAAAGTTCTTGGTAAGTATGTTGCAGGTATTCTTGGCCCTTATAAATCCGGCTTCTACCATGCCAAATCCTGCCTGCATGAAAAAGACCAGAAATGCCGCAAGCAATACCCATACCGTATCAAGACCTTGTTTCAAATCAGCTATGTTGTATCCATCGCCTGATTCCGCAAAAGCGGGTATTGAAAACATCGCTACAAATAGTAATACAGTTCTGACCGGTAAACTTTTCATTCTGCAATCTTTCATTTTTTGCCTCACAGCTAAAATTTCTTCGATAAACCAACGCCAGCGAAGAAAAAGTCACTGCCTGTTCCATACGCATCGGTATCGCGTATACCGCCGCTGACCAGCGTCACATAGTTCAGACTTGGCCTAATCGTCCAGCCTTTTATTTCGAAAGGGAAGCCCACAGAAAACGCCAAATCGTTGAGCTCGTTCCGGTTAGTTCCCCAATAGTATTTATTGTAAGAAGCACTGCCCCATCCCAAGCTCGCCCCAACTTCCATTCCAATAGGTGTATCCGAACAAAACTCAGCTATCTTTTCAATGCTGTGGTTAAACGCGAGTGAAACGTAAGAACCCTTTGCCTCATCTACGTCGTGATAAGCCGTAATTGAGGGACTCAACGGCAGCTCAAAATTTAATCCCCAGTAAACTTCGGTAGTATCCGGCGTTGCTGTTCCGGGGAAATCATAATATATGAAACCTGCTGAATACCCTACACCTTCCATACCGGACAAAGCAGCCGAATAATCAAGGGCATAATCAATTTCGGAGAAATCACCGCTGTTACCGTTAATGTTGGTCAGTTCAAGATTACCCCAAATTGACGCAGTTAAGCCCTTATAACCAGCGCTGATAGATGGCTGAAAAACCGGGTCGTCACTAATATTTTGTCCTCGCCAGATGTACTTACCAAAGTAATCTGCCCTAAGCTCAAAATCTATCCTGCCTTCAGCAAACACCTTGCAATCTCTAAATGCTAATAGACTAAAACTGACGATTAAAAGTTTAATCTTCGCCTCCCTTATGTCAGGCATTGCCATTATGGCTAATCTCTTTTGTCTATCTATTATCATGTTCAAGCTCAATATATAGCTTTATGAGTTAGCATTTGTTAATTTGCAATAAGCGTGCCAGCATAGGTTTTTATCCAAAAAATGCCATAAGTGCTTGTTTTAGAAGGAGATAAGTTTTAGAAGCCAAACATGCAACTCAAACCAATTGCGACAATTATGTCGCATCCAAAAATAAAAGTTACAAATTTGCAGCAAAAGACAAGGAATACAAGCTTGGCCGCCCCAAACCATAACCACTTTATATTAAAGTGCTTATAACGTATTTTTGGTTCTAAGCTTAATTTATACTACATATTTGTAATATTTATTTAACTACTTCATAATAATGTCGTATATTTAATTGTGTTTCAAACCAAAGGAGTAAATGGTTATGGCCAATAATAAAGTCAATTTGCAGAATCCAGTAACACAGGCAACCCGCCATGTGCGCGAACTGGATATCCTATATAAAATCAGCCGCATATTGGCTGCTGGCACTCAACGAAAGCAGGACCTTGCTGAAGTTTTAGACGTTCTTGAAAAAGAGCTTGGTTTGAATAGAGGCACTATAACGCTTCTGTCGCCGGATGGAAACGAAATCAGGATCGAAGTGGCACATAGCTTTCCAGAAGAACGCAGCCGCGAGGTCCGCTATCAAATGGGAGAAGGCGTAACAGGCAAAGTAATGCAGACTGGCAAGGCCATGATAGTTCCGAAAGTATCGGAAGAACCTTTGTTTCTTAACCGATTCGAAAGATGGAATGTCACAAAAGAAGACATAAGCTTCATTTGTGTACCGATTTCGATTGGTCAGGAAGTAATTGGAGCAATCTCAGTTGACCGCATATATGATAAGGGCATGTCCCTCGAGGAAGACATGCGAGTGTTGAGTATCGTGGCCAGCATGATTGCAAATGATGTTAGAGCCAGAAGGGAGGAAGCTTTACGTCGGCAGGAACTTGAGGATGAGAATCTGCGGTTACGCCACGAGTTGGAAGACAGGTATCGTCCGGAAAATATAATCGGCAACTCGAATGCCATGCGCGATGTATACAGGCAAATCCACCAGGTTGCCGGCAGTGATACAACGGTCCTCATTCGTGGTGAATCCGGTACGGGAAAGGAATTAGTTGCCCACGCAATTCATTATTCCAGCCGAAGGGCAAAAGGGCCTTTTATCAAGGTCAACTGTGCCGCCTTAAACGAAAATCTTCTGGAAAGTGAACTGTTCGGCCATGAAAAAGGGGCTTTCACCGGTGCCATCCAAAGCCGCAAGGGCCGGCTTGAAGAAGCTAATGGAGGAGCATTGTTTCTCGATGAGATAGGTGATTTCGCCGCAGCTACTCAAGTTAAGATTCTCAGATTTCTTCAGGAACGCCAGTTCGAGCGTGTAGGCAGTAATCGCACCTTAAAAACCGACGCCAGAATTATCGCCGCAACCAATCGAGATTTGGAGAAAGCAGTTAAGCAAGAGATATTTCGACAGGACCTCTACTACCGCGTAAACGTATTTCCAATTTTCCTGCCCCCTTTACGTGAGCGCAGAGACGACATACTTTTATTAGCAGATTACTTCGTTGAGCAATACTCCAAAAAAATGAGCAAAGATGTCAGACGAATCAGTACACCGGCAATCAATATGATGGTAGCTTATCATTGGCCGGGTAACGTGCGGGAACTTGAGAATTGCATTGAAAGAGCCGTGCTGTTGAGCAGTGATAGTGTAATACGCGCTCATCATTTACCGCCAACGCTACAAACCTCTGACGCATCAGACACCATTGGAACGGGTTCCCTGAAAGAGAGAGTTGCCTTGTTTGAGCGTGATATGATTGTCGATGCACTTAAGCGAGGCAACGGCAATCTTGCTGCTACAGCCCGCGATTTGGGTTCCACAGCTCGGATTATAGGATACAAAGTCAAGGAATTAGGAATCGATTACAGGAAATATCACACGAAGAAAGGTTGATTTATGGTAGGATGGGCAAGTACCGGTCTTAAAGGTTTAGATGAGATTCTTTCCGGTCTTAACAAAGGAGATAACGTTGTCTGGCAGGTTGACAACATAGAAGATTATCAACGATTTGTTGCTCCGTTTGTTAGAAAAGCCTTGAAAAATGGCAGAAAAGTTATTTATATGAGATTCGCAAACCACGCACCTCTTGTCGAGCCGGATTCTCATATCACGATTTATAACCTTGATGCCAGCAGTGGTTTCGAGAGCTTTTCTACGCAGGTCCACGCGATAATCACACACGAAGGTCTGGAGGCATATTATGTATTTGATTGTCTTTCTGACTTATTGAGTGCCTGGGCAACGGACCTGATGATAGGTAACTTTTTTAAGATTACGTGCCCTTATCTTTTTGAGTTAGACACCATTGCCTACTTCGCACTATTACGCAGTAATCATTCATTCAAAACCATAGCACGCATCCGCGAAACCACACAGTTACTACTGGATGTCTATAATTTCGAAGGAAACTTCTACGTTCATCCGCTGAAGGTATGGCAACGTTACTCTCCTACCATGTTTCTGCCCCATCTGCAGCAGGGAGAGAACTTTTTACCCATCATAAACAGCGTGGACGCTGCTAAGTTATTCTCACAATTCGCAGATAAGGGCCTGAAAGGTTCTGTCAGAGCTTTGGATTACTGGGACAGACTCTTTATGGAGGCGGAAAGTTTACAGTCGGAAAATGAAGATTCTGAAAAAGTTAAAGAGACCGTAAAGCAACTTTGCAAAATAATGATTGGTCGTGAACAAAGAATTTCAAAACTTGCAGAAGATAATTTTGCACTTAGTGACTTAATAAATATCAAGAACAGGCTCATCGGAAGCGGGTTTGTCGGTGGCAAAACTGCAGGTATGCTCTTGGCCCGGAAAATTCTGTCGAAGGATACTTCGCTCAATTGGGACCAGCGGTTGGAACTTCATGACTCATTCTACGTGGGCTCAGATGTCTATTATAGTTATATAGTTGAGAACGGATGGTGGAAGCTATTTATGAAGCAAAGAACCAAAGATGGCTACTTCAAAGTTGCGTCTGAAATGAAAGAAAATCTGCTTCGTGGCAAGTTCCCTGACGAAATACGTGAACGTTTCCAGGAGATGATAGAGTATTTCGGCCAATCTCCTATTATTGTCCGCTCCAGCAGTTTGCTGGAAGATTCCTTTGGAAACGCCTTTGCCGGCAAATACGAAAGTATTTTTCTTGTGAATCAGGGTGACCCGCAACAACGTTATACTGAATTCGAGAACGCGGTTCGAAGAACTTATGCAAGTACTATGGACGAAAGCGCTCTCACATATCGTTTGCAAAGAGGACTGGACCAACAGGACGAACAAATGGCTTTGCTGATCCAGCGGGTATCCGGTTCCTATAAAAAACATTACTTCTTTCCTGACCTCGCAGGCGTTGGTGTTTCCTATAATACTTTTGTTTGGAAGCCTGATATGAACCCAAAAGCCGGTATGCTGCGTATTGTTTTTGGTCTTGGCACAAGGGCAGTAGACCGAGTAGAGGATGACTATCCTCAGATAATTGCCTTGGACCAGCCGTTGTTACGCCCTTACTCTGAAATTGAGGATGTTGCGAGATTCTCCCAGCATAACGTTGATTTGCTCGATGCAGAAGAAAATGCGTTAAGAACGGTCGAAGTGCAGAATATCCTCGATAAAGCTCATGTGAGATTGGACCTTTTAGCAAGTCCGGACCGACAGGCCGAGCGAAGGATGAAAGAGCTTGGTAGAAAAGGTAAGCAAATCTGGATACTGACATTTGAAAAGCTTCTGTCTAATACTGACTTTACGCAGACCATGCAAAAAATGCTTAAAACCTTGGAAAGCTATTACCAATACCCTATTGATATAGAATTTACTGCCAACTTTACGAAAAACGATGAACTAAAGATTAACCTAGTTCAATGTAGACCGTTACAGACAAAAGGACTAACCGCAAAAGTAACAATGCCTGAAGAAATCGAATCAGAAAAGATTTTGTTCAAGTCTCGTGGATATACTATGGGCGGTAGCATATCACAGCCGTTAAAAAGAATCATCTACGTTGACCCCGCTAGCTATGTGCAGATGTCTCTCTCGCAGAAATATGACATAGCCAGACTAATAGGGAAATTAAACAGGCAAATTTCCAACAGGGAAACTACTCCAACAATCTTACTTGGGCCTGGCAGATGGGGGACGACAACGCCGAGCTTGGGGGTACCTGTTAATTTCGCTGAAATTAACAAAGTCGCCGTTTTAGCAGAAGTCGCTTACGAGAGTGGTAATTTAATGCCGGAGCTTTCTTTTGGAACCCACTTTTTCCAGGACCTAGTTGAAACGGATATTTTTTACGTAGCTATTTTTCCTCAGAAACAAGACGTAATATTTAATCAAAACTGGTTTTTGCAAACGCCCAACCTGCTAACTGAATTCCAACCAGATAGTAGCAAGTATGCTAACACCGTCAGGGTGTATGAGACCAACGATGAACAAATCAAAATCATGTGTGACATCCTATCACAAGAGGTCGTTTGCTTCTTCACGTAGAACAGTGGTGTTGAGTTTCAGAAGGAAATGGGACGGATGAGCAGTGAAGTATAAGGGAGACTGACAAGCAGTTCCTTGGGGTAGGAGACTGATTTATACTTAATCTAACCGTGAAGGCTGCCTATCGGCGTTTATGTCAGTTCAGCGATAAATAGAGTAATTTTCTACGGCTCAAATCCAATGTTTCCTAGTGGCTGATATCGCAAAAATTGGACATTAAAAGTCTGGTATGCTCCCGTGAACGTTTTTGCAGCGGATATTTTACATAAGTTATTTGTATATAAAGACTTGTGAACAGAGAATGGAGGCGGGGGGATTCGAACCCCCGTCCCGAGATGTTTCAAGACAAACGTCTACATGCTTAGTCGCTTTATTATTTTTCGCCGTGCTAAACGCCAAACGACAGGCTCATAACTCGGCTATTTCGGGATTAAATCTTACCTTGCCGGCCCGAACAACCGGCTCAGCAAAGCCTGCTATCTGACGCCCTTACCGAACCCACAGGCAAGATTCGGCAGGACGGGCTGTTTAATTAAGCAGCCAAACGCAACTGATAGTTGCCATTTAAATTTGTTGCCGGATGATTAGCCAGGCCAACCGGCGTCCTGGGCATGCAGCTTGACCATCCGTCATCCGGTCGAAGCCTTTCGCCCCCGTATTAACTTTTATAGTCTCTTTCTTACAGATCCACAATCCCAGCTCAAGCGCATAATATTATATCATTTCTTGCACCAAACTGCAACAAAAGTTTACCCCGTTAGAAATCTTACGTTTTATAGGTTGTTCCTCAGTTATAGAGTTTCTAACGAGGTTTATTTTGGCCTGTTTTTTCGCCGTTTGCCAAAAAAGCCCTATAATCTATAATAGTTTTGTTGACAAATGTGTCGGCTGTGGTCTATAATTATTGTAATATTGCCGGAATAGAATGAGTGGCGAAGGGCCTTCTTCTGTCTTTTGCAGGTCTTCCCGTCACAAAAATGAATTTCTGTTGGAGTCCAGAGACGGCCTAACAACTGGAGAGAAAAAGAAGCCGAAAGAAGAAAAGCCATGAAAAAGCACATCCATAGCTGCCACTCAGAATTAGTTTCCATATTGCTACCACTGGTGGCCGTAATACTTGCCTGTAGCTTAAACCTTTATGCGGAGGACCCCAATATCAACATCCCCGTCACGAAGTTATATCAAAACGACTACCAAGATAAGTTGGATAACTCCAAAGATACCATCGCCAAGTCTGGTTGTTCGCTGACTGCCCTTGCAATGCTCATTAACCAAGCTTTAGCAGCACAAGGACTCCACCAAAAGAATCCTGACGGGACTCAAGGTCCTATCATCTCCTACACGCCAGCAGAGATAAACACCTTGCTAAACGACTATCGCACCAAAAATACTAATGAAGATGGCTGGGGATTGAAGATTGGCGCTGATGGCAAACCCATTGGTTCAAGCACAGGCATAAACATGGGTGCGCTGTTAAAGGCAGTTAAGGCTGACACAAAAAACAGATCTTTCGAGGGTGTGGGGCTTCAGCAAAAAGCACACCACACACCAGGATGGTGTGGAATTCCTGACGATATAGGTAGCGAAGGCGTTACCCTTGATGAAAACTACAAGTATATTCTCGATGAATTGAAGGCAGGTAGGCCGGTGGTGGTACTCGTACACTATAAATATAAAGATAGCGAAGGTAACGAACACTATTCCCAACACTATGTACTTATAAAGAGCTTTGAGCAGGCAGCAGGCCAGCCTGAAGGAAGAGGCAGATATGACATCGCTGACCCATGGAAGGATGAAGAAGGCAATTCGATAGAGTGGTTAGACGATGAACATTACCAAAATAAAATATATGGGTGGAAGACGGAGGTCTACCAAAAAGGAGGTATCCATGACCCTTACGAGGTACCAAGTGATTACTGGATCGATCCAGAATACCTTTACGATCCAGATGTGAATCCAGATCAATATGGCCCTCAGATATTTGAATCAAGTTTCCCATGCCCACTAGTCGGCGACATCTCTACTGTTTCCGAATTGATAAGCGACTGGCAAAACTGCATGGACCATTGGACGGTAAGCTGGGGTGACGCCATGTTAGGCTTCAGCAGTACTGGAGCTACTCTGAACGGCACGGCTCTCAAGGTGGTCGGTCCTGCCGGCGGTTGGGCCTGGGCTCTGCAGCTCAAGCTTCAGAACTATACCCATTCTGACTATACCGTCTGGGATGAGGGTCCAAAGGATGTGGATATCTTTGGATACGGTGATCAAGGTTTCGTAGATTGGTTTATGGTAAGTGAATGCAACAGCTTCGAAATGGACGTGACGCGGTTAGTTATCGAATGGATACCTGATGGTTCACCAGACCCGTATAGCGCGCTCAAAATGATTCTCAATTCGGGCGGCTTTGATGCGAACGGTGTCTGGGCAGGTGTCTGGTATGATGCAGGAGATGCCGGCTCGTGGGACCCTTCAATGGGAGACGGCCCGATTCGCTTATCCTGGGACATCTCTGATGCTAAAGCTGATACTCAAGCACTGTTCGACGCTGGTTATATCTATGATAGGTATGTTGAGATTTGCCTCATCCCGACAAATGGCGGTTACATCGGTCCCGTTACCTATTACCTTGACAATGCGCAGTTGCTTGGAGCTACAGAGGCCTACAATCCGGATCCGGAAGTATTAGGATGGAACCCAGCAGATGGTAATAAACAAATGTTTGATAACCCACCGCCTACAATGCTGGCACCGGGCGACCCTGATGGCGGTGTTTTGGTAGGCGACTGGCAAAACTGCATGGACCATTGGACGGTAAACTGGGGTGACGCCATGTTAGGCTTCAGCAGTACTGGAGCTGTTCGGAACGGCACAGCTCTCAAGGCGGTCGGCCCTGCCGGCGGTTGGTCCTGGGCTATAGACGTCAAGCTTCAGAACTATATCCATTTTGACGTGGATATCTTTGGGTATGGTGATAATGGTTTCGTGGATTGGTTTATGGACAGCTGTCAATACAACAAGTTCGAAGTGGATGTGACGCGGGTGAGCGGTGAGTGGATACCTGATGGTTCACCAGACCCGTATAGCATGCTCAAAATGGTTCTTGATGCGGGCGGCTTCAACGTGAACGGTGACTGGGCAGGCGTCTGGTATGATGCGGGAGATGCTGTGCTGCCCTTGGATAGTACTACACGTTGTGTCTGGGACATCTCTGATGCTAAAGCTGATACTCAAGCACTGTTCGACGCTGGTTATATCTATGATAGGTATGTTGAGATTTGCCTCATCCCGACAAATGGCGGTTACATCGGTCCCGTTACCTATTACCTTGACAATGCGCGGCTCACCGCGTCCCCGCCTGTCTGCGGCGATGGCACTTGTAATGGCACAGAGACCTGCGATACCTGTCCTCAGGATTGCGGCGAATGCCCGCCTGTCTGCGGCGATGGCACTTGTAATGGCGAAGAGACTTGCGATACCTGTCCTCAGGATTGCGGGCCTGTTGGCGATTTAACCGACGACTGCAAGGTCAACTGGTACGATGTAAAGGTTATGAGCGAAGAGTGGCTTAACGAGGGTATAAAAGCAGACATCTACTCTGATGGCATCGTGAATTTTAGAGATTTTGCATTGCTGGTAGATGGATGGCTTGAAGAAGAACTTTGACCGTAATTAGCCTTGATACAAAGATAATTAGATTCCCACCTGCGCAGGGATGACGTAAAGATTTGCGACAGTTCGGGCCTATACCGATTTGATTCGATGTAGGCCCCGTTTTCTTAACTTATGTTTGTGACATAGAAAAGAGTTGCACATATAATAACCAGCACGTAACAAGTTTTTAGGTTTGTGCATTGCCTTATTGCCTTTTCCTCTATCCTGGTTATAATATAATCGTTTTTTGTATGCCCCCAGCAAAAATAGAGCGGCGCAAAGCCGTTTTTACAATTGAGAAACGAACTGTATGGATTTGTCTATTGTCATACCGGCACTTAATGAAGGCAAGAAGATTACTCGTGATATCGAAGCGGCAGCGGCGTTTCTACAAGACAATCATTTTGCAGGAGAAATCGTAGTTGTCGATGACGGCAGCAGCGATAACACCGCTGAAGCTGCAGAACTCGCAAAAATTTCCTCAGAAGTAACATTGAAGGTCATTCGTTACGAGCAACATCGGGGCAAAGGTTACGCTGTTCGCACAGGCATAAAACAGACGCAGGGTGAATACGTAATGTTTGCCGACAGCGGCTGCTGTGTACCCTATAACAATGTCTTGCGCGGGCTTGAATTACTAAAAAGCGGTGTGTGTGATATAGCGCACGGCTCGAGAAGGATGCAAGGTTCCAACATTGAAAAGGCCCAGAGCTTATACCGGCGAATTTGTGCCAGGATTTTCCACTGGTTTGTTATTTACTATATGAAAATCCCTGCTGAGCTCACCGATACGCAATGCGGCTTCAAAATATACAAGGGTGATGTAGCACGGCAGTTATGTGGCGAATGTGCCACTGATGGATTTGGCTTCGATATAGAAATCATAATGCGGGCTCGAAAACAGGGGTACAGGATAAAGGAATTTCCTATAGACTGGACATGTGACCGTGACAGCCGACTCTCCCCGACACGGAGTTTTTGGAGAATCCTTCTTGAGCTGGAAACTATAAGGAAGATGATAACCAAAAAATAAAAAGCCTTACCTGTCACCCTACGGCCAGTTACCGAATTGTAAAATTTTTTCCTTTCGCTGCTCTTTTCCCTCGTTCTGCAATATGACCATTGCCTGCACGTTCGGATGCTGCCGACAGTATTGTTTGATTTCATCCGGACTCATAACCATAAAGGCGGTTGAAAGAGCATCAGCAGTTGCGGCGTCAGCGGCACAAGCCCAGACGGCAATTTTTCCTTCAACCGGACTGGCCTTGCGAGGGTCAATGATATGCCGGCCCTTCTGCAAACCCGAGGCGCCTATAGCAAGCCTTTGCAAATAAAGGTGAGCCAGGGTTTGTTTACGATTATGGGGATTGCTTAACGTTACCGGCCAGCCACTTGTCTCAGGCGGGGCATCGAGGGCCAAGACAGAGCTGTACCCGCCAGAAATCAAGGCGATGTCGATGCTCCATTCCCGCAGCAGCTCTGCCATCCGGTCAACGGCAAAACCTTTACCGATACCACCCAAGTCAATTTGCACCGGACTGGTCAGAAGCTGCACTGTATGTTGCACCTCATCCAATTTTATCGGGACTCCGGCTGGGCCTCTGCCCTGACGAGTGGGATTCTCGACTCTCGGCTTCGAATATCGAGACCCAACAGTAACATCGAAAGCTCCACTGGTATCGGCATTGATTTTGACGCTGAGCTGCAAACACTCAAACGCATCCAGACCAACTCGCAAAGGCTGGTTGGCGGCAAGGTTATTGATACGGGAGATGTCACTATTTTCAATAAACCGGCTAAGTTCGGCTTCGAGCTGGTCAAGCTCGTCGAAAGTGGCCCTCGCCGCCTGTTGTGCGTAGCGGCTGTCCTCATGCAGAATCATAACCTCAAAAGTAGTCGCCATCGCTTCATGGCAGAAACGATGGATTCCGGAAATTGAATCCCAATCACCGTTGATGAAACATGTTCCTGGTTCCGGCTGAGTCATTTTTCACCCGTTGTCTGTGATTGAATCGGCCGGGCCTGACTCTGCTGAAAGCGATCCCAAAGCTTTTTTATAACATAACCACGCAGCTCTATCTGGGGACGCAATTCCATATATGTATCAAACAGGGGAACATAAAGGTTCTTTTTTCCGGGTGGTGGTAGTTCGTACAACTTTTTTATAAGCTCCTGCTCGACGCTCGCAGAGGCGATAATGACAGGCGCTGCAGACACATCCATATCCACATCACCCCAATAACCAGCACGAGGGAAATAGCGCAGATACCACGGAAGAGGCCAATAGTCGGAACTCGGACAGATGACCTGGATATGCATATTGAAGCCGTCTTCATGAACGCCGGCTATCTCCTTAACTCTTTGCACCATAGCGAAAACATCTGTTGTCGGATGAGCGTAAACGTAGGGATTGCGAGTGTCTGCATAATATTTGTAATTGCTCAAATAGGCCTGCCAGGTTAAATGAAGAGAACCTCCAATCAACAGGAAAATAACAATCAAGCGAGGCAAAACGTTTGGCATTAGTCTGACCAGCGTAACTGCACCCACGCCGGCCAGTAAAATCATGCCGTGCAGAAACCCCAGCATACACCAGGGAGTTTTATATGGGATTGCAGAATACAAAGTCGTCATAATGACTGTGTAAAACGCGATAAATCTGAGCAGATGAACATTTACATTCGGTAAATTTTTTCCCCTCATCGCAACTATGAAACCAACCACAGCTAAAAAAACAATAAGGCCTTCGCTCCAGAGCGGGCCGTCACCATATTTAGACCAGATGAGCATCTTCAGATAATAATACCAGGGATGAATATGCAGGCTATTGTGCCCTGACCGGCTGAAATATATTGTATAAGTGTGCACTGAATCCAAAATCCCTTTGGGGTTGGTGAGAAACGATGAGTGAAAAAGAGCTGAAACCACCACAGCAGCAGCTATGCCTACAACAAGGTGTGACGCTTTTATTGTCTTAACAGTGTTCAAAGAGGTATCTTTCCTGCGTTGTAATAAAAGGACAATTAGCAGAGCCAGAAACATTGAGCCAAAAGATATGATACACGTTTCTTTTGTCGCGTACATAAGCCCGAGGAACAGTCCTGTCAATAAGACCCACCCGATTTTTTTGCTCTGCGTGTAGCGCCAGCCGCAGGTAATAACCCCAAAACTAAAACAGACCAGCAGCATTTCCTGAATGTAATAGCGGCTGTAGAAGACCATGGCCGGTGAGATAGCGGTCAGGACAGCGGCACAGATTATGGTACGCGGTCCCAGACCATCGAACATCAACAAAAGCAGCAGCACTATTAGCACACCAAAAAAAACGGGCACAATACGCACAGTGCGCTCACTAATGTCCGTTAGTTTCTCGGCTGAACTGAGCCAGGCAGGGATTAAAGTGAAGTAATTAAGCGTCGGGCCGTGGTATTCATTGGGGTCGTAGGTATAAACACCTTCTTCCAGCAGCTGGCCAAACTTAACGCCGTGTATGGCTTCGTCGCCGTGCATCGGCCTTTGCTCTAACCGTGGCAGACGCAGCACTAGCGCAAGGGCCGTGGCGGCTAAGATAAGAACAAAACATTTTTTGAATGATTTTGCAGACAACCCGGAATCCACCGCTCGTCTCGGCGACCCAGCTCCACCGAAGTCTTCGCCGGAGGCAAGAGGCCGAGCCGTAGCCGGAGGTTTCATTTTACGCACTTACCGTAAACTGCCACTTCAATATAATGATTCAAGTCGTTGCCATTGTTGCCGTTGCTGTAGAGGCGAACATAACGGGCTCGCTGACCCTTGGCATCAATGAGCTTACCCTCGTGAGTCTCAGTATAATGCATATCCTTGCCGACACCCAAACCTGCAGAGTTATCAGTATCATTGTTAAATAGTGTTCTGACATTCGTAATAAAGTCAGGGTCATCGGCAACCTGTACAATCACATCATAATAAACCCTGGCCTGCTTGTGGTAGTGCCAGAATACAATGGCATATATCTCATAACTATCTTCAAGGTCAATGGTTACGTGCTGTAGGAATGGGCCTAACTCGACATAACAGCCATCTGCTGCCTCTTTGTCGTCGTCGGTTATCAGTTCCAGCTCGCCAATAATGGGTTCTTCATCACTGCTCGATACCGGCTTTCCAAGTGCGACATTTTTCGTTCCAACCGGAGCTAAAAACGGCGGCCGCGGTTTGCCCAGCGGTTTTTCGAGGTTAGGCACTCGCCTATCCTCTGGTGTGCCCACAAACGTCGGTTTAGGTAGCTTAAGCTCAATCGGCACGTTGGAATCTTTGGGAGTGTTTGCATCTTCAGCGGAGACATTTGGAGACTCCGGCTCCGTTAGCGTTCTCGTGCTTTGTAGCGAAGGAGCTTCGCTACTTCGCAGAGTAGCAGGAGTATTAGGCGCCTTAATCTCCGCATCGTTGACCTCTCTTTTTGGAATATCAGCCGTTGGTTGCTTTGGACCCTGGGTAGGGGGCTCCGGAGTTGATTTTTTACAGGAAGGAATAAGACAAAGAGGTACCACCAGCAATACCAGCAAAGAAACCTTCACGATTGAACTACAAGGGCTTCTCATCATTTTTAAACCTTAATGAGCCTATGGCTCATAAAAATTTCATAACTTGTTGAGCTAACTACACTTTATTCGATATATACGGTCTTGTCAAGCTGTTCCATAGGATATTTGTCCTTTCTTTCTGCGATTTATAAAAACAATACCCACATAATATACAAACGTAACAAGCTATCAATACCGTACTTACGGCTTAGCTGGGAAACCTCATATAAAATGATGACAAAAATAAGACAGGGATTCGGTGCTCCCGAATCCCTGTCTTAACAGGCAATATATAAAAATAGGTTTCCAAACGCGGTTACAGCGTTTGGGGCTCCTTTCTTACGGCATCTCAACAACAGGTGGCTCAAGGCCAGCTTTGGCAAGGATAGCATATACAACAAAGCCAATAACAAATGCAATAACCGGCGCCGGCGAGATGAAGCTGAACTTCTCACCACCGACCATCGGAAGAATAGCGACTACAAATCCGGCAGCCCAAGCGATGTACCCCGCAAAGTTGATGCCCTTGCGCGGACCTGACCACTTACAGCCGCTCAGCAGATAATCTGCAACCATAGAGCCACAAATTGGGCCGAATGAGGCCCCAATAATGGAGAAGACCCCAACAAGGTTGAGTGCCCAGCCCTTAGCAGCCAAAACAATGGCGACGACGGCCCCTATTGAAACCATAATGGTCTTGTTGGCCTTGGGGAACATCGTCCCGATACTGTTCGCGGCTATAAAAGAGCTGAAACAAGCCGGTGCAAAGCTCGCTATAGCAAAGAGGATAAACATTAACTTGGCGCCTGTCTGCTGACGGATAACGGCATCGAAGATAAAGCTTTTCATTTCGGGGTTGGCACCGTGGGCACCCGCTACCGCAATTAGTGGCAGGCCGCCGGCGACTATGATTGCCAGAGCAATCCCGACAAGACCACCAAGCTGGACGTCTTTGGCGTTGCGGTTGCCCATTCCGAAATCAACACCTGCTGCACCTGCTGTAGCGAAAAAGCCAACAACGATTGCTATTATTGTCAGAAAACCGACAATGGGCCGGGCGTTTTCGGCTGGCTTGAAGTCACCTGCAGTGCCCACATTTGCAAAGAAAACAATGAGAATCATTATCAGCGGAACTATCGGCAGAAATGTGGACACTTTCCCGAGGTATTGAATTCCCTTAAGAGCCACGAACACAGCAATCGCAGCCCAGATAATTGCCACGATAGTGAACGCGGCACTTCCATGAAAAGCACCTGTCGCAGGGTCCTTTGCCGGCGAGTGCCCCGTCGCCTGTAGAATGAAGTCGGTAGATACGGCGATATTTACAGCGAGCCAGCCAAACTGCAACAGACCCATCAAAAGACCCGGCATCAGGAACCCCCCAGTTGTGCCATAGGTCGAGGAACCCACCACATAGAGAGGGTATCCAGTCTTCATACCGTACAATCCGGGCACAAGATAAAACAGGAAGTGACAGATAAGGGCCGCAATGACAAGCCCCAGCAGACTCAATCCCAATCCGGCGTTAGAGAGGGTGCCATCGGCAATCTGCATATAGAACACGACCCAGAGGAAGATACCTGCGTAGGCCGGTGCAGTGCCTTTGTACCACGGCGCCCTGTTCTCTGCCGGATTCGGCTTGGCCATACTCAAATAATTCGGCAGTAATCCATTACTCATAATCTGTTCTCCTAATCAAAATACTTTAACTTATCTCTCCCCAGCGTCTCGCCGGGTACTCTGGCTACGGCTTGGCGCCTACGCCAAGACGAGTAAACGAATCCTGACTGTCGTCAGACAAGTATAAAATTGCCACTATTTATTCACAATGTCCAGAAAAAAATAGCCAATTGCAGGATTTTGATTCTCTTGCCGTTATTCTTTCATTTTGGCTCGTAACACCAGGTAAGTATGCACAATTGCAACAACCGCAAATGCTAAAGCCGTGTATCGATGAATATCTAAAAGAAGTTCCTGCCAGTAGGTTCCGAAAAGGCTGAACATACTCAGAATAATCGACAGAATCAGCGGAAGTGCCAGCACAACAATCAGCCAGAAAGTTATTTTCTGCCCAAGACCAGGAGCTTCAGAGACAGTTTCTTCGCTGCTGCTTTTCACTAAAGTAACACGCTCAAGAATACGCGTTAGCCATGGCCAATCGCTTTTGTTGAAACGGCAGTTTCCCGCCCACATTACGGCCAGAACAGCTAAACATATCGCGAAAACCGGCGCAAAAGTTGCGTGCAGCATCAGCCAGTAACCGTGAATGGGCTCCTTAAGAACCAATACCGGATAGAAACTCGTAATCGCCAATACTAAAAAGTAAAGTAACGCTAATAGATATACCAGTTTGCGAAGGGCGCCAACCAGACTTAATTTCTGTTCCAGAAACAGCATAGTAAAAATACGAATAGCTCTTCTCAAAATCGCAAGAGGTCTCCACCGGCATTCCTTGCAGCATGGAAATAGCACACAGCATATACCAATACCTAAAAAGGTGGCCAAAAAAACGATTGTTGATAACGTACGAAACATATTACTCATTCTCAGCCAAAACGTACTAACTTCTACCGGTTAATAACTTCACAACACAAGCCAGGGCCCTAAGAGCATATAATAATATAACGCCGCCTATAATCCCGCAACAGCCGAGCGCAACAACCTTCAGCCACGGACGAAATACAAATGAAAAGGCAAACGCCCACGTATAAAAACGGTTGATATCCTGGAATTCTATCATTTCTTTAGACAAGTCTCGCTCCGCAGCAATTGGAGAATCGACAGCAACAGCACCGAAGAAGAAAGGCGCATCTGTCGCGTGGCAATCTTCACATCTTCGCACGCCAAGTGATTGAGCGGCAGGCCTGACGTCATGGGCGATCGGCCAAAGGTACGGCTTAGCTGCATCGTGCTCAACCGCAATCAGTTTGCCTTTGTTATCTATTTGATAAAGTTTACCTCCGCTTATATAAACGGCTTTACCTTCGGTTTTCTTCTGTAATGAATTCAGCCCTTCAATAATATTCTCAGCGGTCAGTGTTCGCCAATCGCCGGAACGGGGCAGCTTCTGCTTAGCGAGAATTCTACGTACAGTTTTCCTGACAACTTCAAGATTTATCGGCGTTACTTTCTCATCTTTTAGAGCGCCCCAGAAGGCAGGCCAAAACATCTTATGAGGCGCAATTTTACCATTCGACTGTTTGGCAAGAACAACTGTTATAATGTGCGGCAGCACCTCTGGTGATTTATTTATGCCGGCAATACCTAAACTATGTGCCCTCGATGTTTTTGTCAGAATCGTCTTTTCACCGGGCCAGGGGCCTGAGTGACAGGCGGTGCAGCTTAGTTTATCAAAATGCACCGGAGGAATACCAGGGTGTTCCGGCACAGGCGCACCAAGCCGACCTTTTATTAAGAGATTTGACGAACTTTTCTGGCCCAGATGACAACCTTCGCACGATGAGACTGCTACCAGAGGATTCTTTGAATCTGCCTCTTCAGCTTCATATCCTCGAATAATGTTATGCTCGACACTGTTACGGTGACAGTCAACGCACCTCAGTCCCGCCGTTAAGTGCACATCCTCATCTGCTGCCCATCTTTCAGGATTGTTGTCGCCTATATCCAGATTGGAATGACAAAAATAGCATCGTTCGTTAGGTATTTTTCTGACAATGTCAAAGAACACCCAGTTATCCTCGTCAAATGTGTTTTCACGGTAAGTGATACTTGGCGGAGTCTTCTTTGGGTCGTCCAACGGCATGGGCATAAAAGGGTCGTATGTATCGGGCATATCAATAGCTGAACCGCTGACATCAGCGAACTCACACGATGCCGCAGCGGCCCAGCGGAAATTCTCACGGGCTATCTGGATAGCGTATTCTGTCTGGTCTTGTTCAGGGTCGGCATTATGGCAGGTGAGACAGTTGATTTCCAACTTTCCTGAAATAAACTCGCGCATGAACTCATCGGGGTCCTGGCTTTCAAGCTCTCCTGCTCCGCCTCCGGGGGTGTGTCTGCCAAAAAGCTTGGTGAATTGTCGAGGGGTCAGGCCCACTTGTTCTGGTTTGAAAGTTTGCGGCCAGGGACGGTACGAAAGAGGAATCTGTGTGCTGATAGAAGCATCGACAAGAATCCACGGTTGGCCCGGCCGACCGGGCGCAACATTTGCGTCCACGGCGTTAAAATGCCAGCCACTTTTGATAGTTGCATAGCTGTGGCACGCTCCGCAAGTCCAGTTGGTCGAAAACGGCAAAAGAATTTCGTCATCGCCGGCTATCTTAAAACCTTTTTCGCCGTCTTCGTTCTCAGGGTACAGGGGGATAAGATGGATGGAAACAGCTCGGCTGCCGTCACTTTCGTCTCCTAATAATTTCTCGTCAGTATCGGCGACGACAGGCCAAGCCAGTGCCTGACAAATTAAGATAACTGTTACTATCAATTCCTTGTTCAACGTGCGAGTAATCCTTTTCTCAACGTATGATTATCATACAAAGAAACACCGCAAAATAACAGTCTTAAATCAGAATCTAAATGTTAACCCGCCGTAGGCGGGTTAAATTCCTCCGGTTTATAATCGAGCTTTTGTCCGGCCTGAATCGCCTCGTTGACTTTCAGTACAGTAACAGCCGTCTCGTACCCGATTTCTGCAGGACAATTCAGTTTCGCCCTTCCACGAATTGAATCGAAGAAGTTCTCAAGATGAGGTTTATGGTAAGGGTCATGGAATTCGACCTCCATTTCATACTTGGGTGGAGGTGGTGACTCGCGAACATCCACAGCAGCACCTGTATCAGACTCCTGCTGCTCAACGATAGCTTTCAAATAACCCTTTTTGACCCATTTCTCCCATTTTGCTGGCTGAACCCAGGGCTCACGATAAATACCATCCCAGGAACTGGCAGCTTCGGAAATATTCAGCATACCCTCGTCACCCATGAAGGCTTCATAGTAACCGCCTCTGCTGTTGGTCGTTATTGTCTGATAAAAAGCCCTAACGATCCCCTGGCTGGTCTGGTATTCGTAAATGGCCATTACATTGTCATACCACTCGCGACCTTTCCAGTAGTCTGTGCCGCCGCTGGCTATAACGGATTTAGGACTCGCTTCGAGGAACCAGCTATAAATATCTATTTGGTGTGAGCCCAAATCCACAATTGGCCCTCCACCTAAACTCTTATACCATCGCCAATTTTTGAATTGTTTCATAGACTCAAAGCCGTACTTATTCAGCGTCACCTCGTCAATATCGCTTCCTTTTGGCCAACCCAACTCTTCGCACGCAGATTTGCTTCGGTTCCATTGCCCGTTGATAGTAGTGATTTGGCCCAGTAGTTTGGCTTCTTTAATCAGCTTTTCAAAGCAGAAAATGTAGCGGGGATTGCTGCGGCGCTGATGGCCGATTTGTAAAAGTTTGCCCGTTTCCTTTGCAGCATTGACCATCTGGCGGGCACCTTCCAAAGTGTTGGACATTTCTTTTTCGCAATAGACGTGCAGCCCGGCTTTTAAGCACCCGACAGCATGCTCGGCATGCCAGAAATCAGGCGTGGCAATAAGCACCGCATCGAGGTCCTTTTCCTGAGCGAGCATTTCCTGGTAGTCAGCATAAGTATTGTGCTCGTGGCCGAATTTTTTGAGCATCCGCGAGACTCTTTTTTGATTCCAAGCCGTCCAGATATCGCAGACCGCCTTAAACCGAATGCCCGGTATCTTCAAACAGGCATTCATCAGAACTTGTCCTTGTTCGCCGGCGCCAAGCAAGGCCACATTTATATCATCTACCTTTTCCCTGCCGCCTGTCTGCCCAAAAATGCTCGGTGACAGGACCAATCCAGCCCCAACTGCTGCGGTAGAACGCAAAAAATCTCGTCTGTCTATACCTCTATTAGCTTTTTGATTACTCATCGTGCTTCTATCAACTCCATAAATTTAGAAAAATTACCATCAATTCTGTTATTATGTATTATCCTATCATTGTCGATAACTGTCAAGCAAACTTCTCTTGGTTTTTCCGCTGGTTTTTTGGAGGGAGGGTGCTAATTTAAGACGCTCGTACTTCGCAGCGAAGCGCTGCTTCGCAGAGTAGTATCGGGTGTAGTTTGCGCTCAATTATTTGCTCTGACCCAGCTCGGACGCCGTCCGCTCAAAAAACGAAATACATCCGGCAATTTCAGGCATCGAGTTTAGCCAATTGTGTTCATACTCAATCGAAAAAACACCCTTAAATTTTTGTTGGCTAAGCTCGGTCAGCATCGCTTTGACATTACATTTCCCTGTCCCCCATATTACATCATGACCACCGTCAATGTCCTTAAAGTGCAGACTTTTAATACGACCTTCAAGCTTTTTCAGTGCCTCGACCGGATTGATACCGGAGCGCATCCAATGCCCTGTATCTGCGCAGGCACCAATTCGTTTACTGCGTCTATTACATACCTTCAGCACCATATCAGGGTTCCAGTAATGCGACGGTTTGGGGTGATTGTGGATGGCTACGTTAATCTTGTATTGCTCGCACAATTTCTCTATCAAATCGAACGCATCTTCCGGCGGCTCTGATACTATCGTCTCAATCCCCATATTCCTGGCAAAATCAAAGACCTTTCTACATTCTGTTTCGTCATTCGGCAGTGCAACAACACCATAGTTTACGAGTTTCAATCCCGCATCTCGCAGCTTCTGCAGAACTTCTGCCCTTATCTCAGATGACATATTGTGGTCAAACCTGGCATCGGCCTTTTCCTTGCTGAGCTGCTGACCGGGATACGCCTCAATATAGTGCAGCCCCAGTGCCTTTGTCTTTTCCACCGCCTCATAAAATGTAAAACGGTTAAACGACCACGCTTGGATGCCGAGCCGCCAGTTCTCGTTTTCAACATTGTCAGCCCACACTTTAGCCTCGCAACACATACCTGTAACAAACATCAATAAGATAGTAACGATTATTGCTCTTTTGTTCATCTGGTTTTTCCCCTTTCCAATCAGAATTCAGAATTTTATTCCTCTGTATTCTGTTAAAGACTCCATCCCTTGCGATAATGCTTATTAATGTATTTATCCGCTTCAGGCAAATTTGTTACTTTCATGTTTTCCCAATTCCATTGTAGTCTCTTGCCCGGATAGCGAAGAGCGATATTACCCAGCAGAACCATCTCAGTGAAAGGACCGGAATAGTCGAAATTTGAACATGCAGGTTTACCGCCTTTGCATGCTTCGACCCAGTTTTGCTCATGGCTTCCTTGGATTCTGGGAATGGTCTGGGGCGGAAGTTTATAGGCTTTCATTTTAGTTTCGGGTATAATTCGCGGACTGTCACCGTACTGCTCGTGCCTCACTATGCCCTTATCACCTATGATGATGGCGTTGCTGTCGCCCTGTTCGAGCGGTCTATCGGGCTCGAGTTCGTCCGGCCGGGCTGGTTTGAGTCCGCCATCATACCAGGTCAATTTAATCGGTCCCATACTGCCGCGCGCAGCAAACTCGTAGCGCACTATGCTGGCTCTGGGATGGGAGTCGACACTATCGTCTATTTGACCCCACGCTTTGCCTTCCACCATACGGGAATAGTGCGAAACGCAGGCTTCAATAACGGTCGGATTTTCCAGCTTGAGCGCCCAAAAAGCCGGGTCAAGCACATGACAAGCCATATCACCGAGGGCCCCACTTCCAAAATCCCACCAACCTCGCCAGAACCTCGGATGGTATAACGGGTGGTAAGGACGCTGAGGAGCAGGACCGAGCCACAAATCCCAATCAAGTGTTTTCGGAACTGGGGGGGTGTCTTTGGGCCTATCTATTCCCTGTGGCCAGATGGGTCTGTTTGTCCAGGCATGTACCTCACGCACCTGGCCAATCGCACCATCCCAAATCCACTCGCATGCAAGCCGTGCGCCTTCGCCGGAATGGCCCTGGTTGCCCATCTGTGTGGCGACCTTGTACTTACGGGCTGCTTCGGTGAGCTTACGGGCTTCGTAGATTGAATGCGTCAGTGGTTTTTGCACATAAACATGTTTGCCAAGCTGCATAGCTGCCATCGCAATCACAGCATGAGTGTGGTCAGGCGTGGCAATAACTACCGCGTCAATATCCTTTTGCTTTTCGAGCATCCTGCGGAAATCGCGATACTTCTTAGCCTTGGGAAAAATTTCGTATATGCCTGCAGCAAGTTCGTCATCCACATCACACAGCGCCACAATATTCTCGCCGGGCTGCTCTTTAGGAACAATTTTTTTGTCCTCATCCAGCTCAAAACCCGCAATATCAAGGATGTTATGTCTACCCATGCCGCCGAGGCCGACTCCGGCAACGTTGAGTTTTTCACTTGGCGGGGTGTAACCGGCACCTCCCAGCACAGACCGTGGCACAATTGTAAATGCTGCCGCTGTCGCTACAGTACCACCAATAAATTCACGCCGCGAAATCTTCTTATCCTGCTGTTTGCTTGTGCTACGCAGCCTTCGCAGAGTAGTAGTTGTTTTCTTCTCGTTTTTCATTTAGTATTCCTCCATTGGGAAGTTAGAGGTCAGAAATCAGAATTTTGTTTCTTTGTCTTCTTTTCTTTGTTCTCTGTCCTCTGTTCCAATTGGGGCAATTCAACAAGCCAGATATTACGGAATTGTACTTCATTGCCATGGTCCTGCAGACATATTCCGCCGGGCTCCTTTACGTTATTGTCTAGTGCTAAGGTTGTTGGCCTTGGGACTGTTAAGTTCTCGTGAATTGTTACACCGTTATGAACGACACTCAGCTGTGCACTCTCGACCTTTTTACCATCTGCATCAAACCGGGGTGCCCGGAAAGTAATATCGTAGCTTTGCCACTGCATTGGCGGTGCACACATATTCACGCGCGGTGCAGAAATCTGATAGACTCCGCCGCATTCATTGTGCTGGCTACTAAGTCCGTAACTGTCAAGTATCTGCACTTCGTACCGTCCCTGCAGATATGCGCCGCTGTTGCCGCGTGCCTGACCACGTGCTGTGGGCATAAACGGAGTGCGGAACTCCAGGTGCAGCTTGAAATCCTTGAATTTTCTTTTTGTCACTATAGAGCCGGTCCCAGGCCTGACCTGCATTGCCCCATCAATCAGCGTCCATCGCACTTTTTCTGTCTGAGGCTTGTTCAAGTCGATTTGCTTCCATTGTACGCCTTGTGCATCTGCCGCTCCGGCTCGAGCCTTCGTCGAGACGAGTGATTGTTCCGGCTCAAAGGCCACATCAAAGAGCGCCTTGGCGTCTTTGCCCTCTTGTTGATATGGACCGGCAATTTCCCAGATGGTTAGAAACCCATGGTTCTTTTGTAAATATTCATCAGTCTCTCTGCCATCTATTGCTTTTTCTTTGACATTCTGCATCTTTCGTCTGTTTTCGTCAACTAACCTGGCACAGGCTGCCCAGCCACCTCCGCCATTTGTGATTTTCATCAAGAGCTCGTTCCAACCAGCCGCCAGCGTTACGTTTACCTTATCTTGCCTCGGCTCAACAGCTCGCAAAATATTATTGGCGTGAACAAGCTGTCCGTTAAGCCATACCTTAATGCCATCATCACTACCAAGCTCTAAAGTACCCTTTTGCTCAGTCGCTGACCATATACTGCTTTTTAGGTATGCAACAGAATTGTCGAAACTGCCTAAAACTTCGGCAATACTGACAATCCCGGCAGAAGTTTTAACATGCTCCCACTGGTCAAAGTTTTTGCCGTCAAACAGAATTATCGCCCCAGCCGGCGGCTCTGCGCCGAGTGCGGGTGAGACACGATAAACCTTCTCCATGGCAAAATCAGCCGAGACATATTCACCTTCGTTGTTGCGTTCTTTCATTGTGCCGGTCAGTTTGCCATCCTTGATAGTTGCCTGTATGTCGGACTCAGAACCTTCGTGCTGAACACGGCCTGAAAATCGTACTTCTGTATCATCACGTTGGCCTTCGAGTACAGCTATAGGCTGTGTCTTTGTGTCGAACTGATTAAGAAGATTCAGACGATACTCTCCTTTGCCTAAAGCTATGACTTGCGCTGCTAAAGATTCTGAGCCGGTTCCAGTTCCTTTAGCCATTGTCCAGCTGCCCTGGAAGTCCCCCATAAATGCATCAGCACTGTCAATCGCCTTTTTGGCTTCTTGAATAAACTCATTTGATACAGAATTTGGCGACGAACAGATGTCTGCCCTGAGCGAAGCCAAAGGGATAGAAGACAAAACCAAAACCGACGTTATAACGACAGTCTTAAAATTGTTGGTGGAAAAAATATATTTGTCCTTTTTTTGCTTTAACCGAATAATCATGGCTTCTTAATTCTCCTTGCTATGTATGGCTGTTTTTTCCAATGTTATTGAAAACGGATTAATCTCTTGTCATTATCTCTAATCACCCAATCTTTTTCAGTACTTTCTGTGCCTCCTCGCGCACCGAATCACTTTTTGTATTTTGGATAACTTTCTGCAGAGCTGCTTCAGTTTCCTTGGGGTGGCTGCGGTGTGTGGCTCCAGCGATTTTTACAACCGATAACTCTGCTTCCTGCTGCAGAGTTGAATCATCTAAATATTCAGCAGCCATTTGCAGTGCGTCGATGGATTTGACATTGGCCAGGCCTGACAGCACCTGCCTTTTTAACGTTGCATCCGGCGCCAGATTCATTGCTTGCTTATACAGATTAACCGTCTCTTCCGCCGGCCGGTCACTATCAAGACCAATCAGGCGGATAAACCCACGCAGGGCCAGAATCCGATGTACGTTATTATCAGAGTTCTCCGTCACATCCTGCAGGTCAGTTAGCGGCACTGGGCTCGGCCATTCCGACAGAGCACGAATAGCAGCATCCTGTATTTTGACGTCTTCGTCTTTAAGAGCTGTGCGAAGCACTTCTATGGAATTGTCGTCTCCTATTTTACCAAGCACACTCAGCAGAGAGCACCGGCCTTGCACTTCTTTAACCGAAGTCAGCACGGCTAATACCGCTTCGGCCTGTCGACTCTTGTCGTCAATCTTATGGGCTACTGCCGCTACAGTCTTTTCCGCCTCCTTGCGTTCGGCCTGGCTTTGTGCTTTTAACAGTCGTTCAATCAGCGCCGGCAGGTCCTGCCCGGTGGCAACTTCCTTTAAGACCTTAAACGACTCCACCCGGACCTTACTGTCTGAATCCTGTGCGGTTTCCAGCAAGGTTTTCACACCTGTATATATATTGCGCTCGCCTATACTGCGAATCAGCTCAATTTTTGTCTTGGCCTCTGCCTGCGGAATGCTCGCCAGAATCTTTTCATCAATCTCCGAGCCGCGCAGCCGATATAGGCTCTCGCGCGCAGCTTTCTGCTGTTCACGCTTTGTTGATGCTGCAATCTGTGCCAAAAGGGTAACGCTCGAAGCGTCTCCCAATTGACTTAATGCCTTTAAAGCCGCAAGGCGAACGGAGTCGTCTTCGGCGTTCGCAGCTGCAGTGACCGCCGGCAAAGCCGCCCTGTCACCTCTCTCGGCCAGCGCTGATAACAACTGCACCTGGCTCGTAGCCGAAAGATTCGGAAGCTCTTTAGCCAGAGCCTTTGTCACCTGTTCTCCAGGCATCTCCTTCACCATCGATATGGCGGCAGGGTGCATTGCCACATCTTCGCTCTTAAGGATGTTGATGACAATCCCGATGGCACTTTCTTGCGCCTGCTCTGAGGCAAACACCTGCAATACCATCGTACAATTCATAAGCGAATAGGCTAAAAGTGAACAGAACAGAAGTGCTCTTGTTTTCTTATGCAGTTTACTCATTTTTTATCCCCTTTTGTTACGTTAATCATACCCCGCAGCGCGGCGGTGCGAATTGGTGTCGGCTCATCAGGTTTATACAGTTCCTTGTATATAGCTAATGCCTTCTCTTTTTGGCCCTGAGCTACAAGCCGGTCGGCACACTTCAGGTAAGCATCCAAAACCGGCACTCGCAGCTTGGGTTGGCCGCTGGTCTTGTCTTTGGCCTGGGCCAGCGCTTTCGTAGCTTCCGAATCAGCTATCATACCCAAGGCCGCTACTGCCGCCTCCGCCACCATCGAATCCGAATCAGAAACCAGTTTACCCAGTGCACTAACTGATTTGCTATCACGACGTTGACCTAACGAATTGATTATACCGACCTGTACCTTTCCGGATGTTTTCGGTAAGGCCTCACGCAATGCATCATCGACAACCGCATCGGGTATACGCTCCAATGCGTACCTTGCCATGTCAGATGTTTCTTCACCGGTGAGCATTTTAGCCAGGGCAGGTACTGAGCGTTCAGTGCCAATAATGCTCAACTGCCTGCACGCAAATTGCTTTCCGGCCCGTGTTGCGTCAGAATTAAGTACATCCAGCAGGCTGTCCTCAATCTTCTTCAATTTCCCTTTATTGCCGTAGGCCTCGCGTAAATTGTCGCTGAACTCAACCAGTGCCGCACGGCTTTGTCCCCAGTCATACTTCTTAATTTTATCAATTAATTCATTCATTCTTGCCCCTTTCCTGAACTAATCAGCAGGTTTTGGCTTCGTATCAGCTTGCCCGGCTACGGTCTCGGCCTTCCCGGCTACGGCACGCTCCGCCGTGTCGAGCGCCGGGGCGAGTAAATCTCCAAGTGCGAACTGTATCCCGTCAAGGTAGTGCTGTAATACCGCCGGGTTCCAGTAAATACGATTATTATGCCCGAGTGAGCAGTAGAACAGACGTCCTTTTCCGTATGTTTTGACCCAGCTAATGCCGGTATCCGCATCACTGGGTTTGACTCCTCTGGCGTTCCAGGTGGCTTCGTCGCTCATATCAAGACTCATCAAAACAAGCTGATTATCTCGCGAATACAGCGGTGCATCCGTTCGGTAAATTTCATCCTTTATCTTAAATCCTTTTCCTCCAAATGCTGCCGTAAGCGGATGGTTCGGCTCGTCGATTTTTATTGCCCAGGTTCCACCAGCTCCCCATGGATGGCCAGTAAACTTGCCACCCATCATTCGTTGACCTTCCGGCCATTCGTAAAAATTATCCGTCGCTGCGTGGATACCCACTATGCCTTTTCCGCTCTTGATGAAATCCATCAGTGCCTTACAACGCTCAGGAGTCTCTCTGGGGTCAAACTCAAGATACGTTGTATTGTTAAGGCACACCGCATCGAACTGTTTGAGGTTCTCCGCCGTGAACACGGAATAGTCATCGGTGATTACGGTTTCGTATGCACCTGTTTTTTTGCCCATAAGCTCAAGCGCTTTGTTACCCACAGGGATGGATGTGTGGAAAAAGCCCTCACAGCGCCAGAAAACCAGAAGTTTCCGGGGCTTGGCGGGCTTTACGGTCGCCTTGTTCGGCGCAGCATTTTCTATTCTCTGCACTTCCTGAGGCGACAGCTTACGCAGCTCTTTTGGCGATTCTGCTTGTAAAATGTTTGTAACCATCGATAAACAAAATATGGCAAGCAACCCAAGGTTAATAACTTTTGACCTTTGACTCATTTTATGGCTTTCCGTTTTCACGCCCCTTGTTAATTACTTATCCTTAATCACTAATCACCTACAGATGCCAGGGGCTGCGCATCGACCTTGAAAGCATCCGGTTTGCTTCGTCACTGTTGAGGAAGATTTCCTTTTCAGGGTTCCACTGCAGTTTCTTCTCGGTTAGCATAGCTATCTCTCCCAACAACGCAACACTGATGGACCGATGGCCCACCTCAGCCGGAGCAATCGTCTCTTTACGACTTTTAATACAGTCTATAAAATTCTGCGCATGGTCTCGGCTTTCATACAGATGTGTTTCGTCAGGTCCAATCTTTTCATCTAAAACGCTCTGCGGCTCGGCGGTAAGGCCCTGACGATTGACATGAATCCAGCCCTTCTCGCCGTACCATTTTGTCCCACGCGGGATTTGTCTCTCGTTCATCACAGTTATTTCAATACCGTTGGCATATTTGCATATAATCTTATACTGCATTGGTGTGTTGTAGGTACCGTTTCTTGGATAAACGCCTCGGCCTTCTATCTCAATCGGACCGGTCCGGTCCAGACCCAGACCCCAGTGAGCAATGTCGATGTGGTGTCCCGCCCAGTCGGTAAGCTGACCGCCGGAGTAGTCCATAATCCATCGCCAATCCCAATGAGGTGCATTGCGACCAAACTTTGTATAAGGCCGCCACGGTGCCGGCCCTAACCAGAAGTTCCAGTCCAGACCGTCAGGCACGGGCGCCACCGGACTATTAGGTCCACTACTTCCGGTCGGAAGACCAACCTCAACTCTGGCTACCTTGCCGATACGTTCATTGCGAACCAGCTCGCAGGCCCGGCGGAAGTTCGAGTCCGAACGCTGCTGACTTCCAGTCTGCCACACTATGCCATAACGCGTGACCGCGTCACATATCGCCCGGCCTTCGCGAATAGTTCGGGCCAGCGGTTTTTGAGCGTGGATATCCTTGCCAGCTCTGGCTCCCATAATGGCGGGTATCGAATGCCAATGGTCCGGCACCGCTATGGCGAGAGCATCGATGTCATCACGCTCGATGATACTGCGGAAATCAGGGTACGTCACGCAATCACTGTTGCCGTACTTTTGGTCAATCTCCCTCTTGGCATTATCACGATGACTCTTATCAACATCGCAGACGGCTACTATCCGCACCTCCGGTTTGCTGAGAAATCCCCGCATGTCCCACGTGCCCTGACTACCTACTCCAATGTTGCCCATCGTGATGCGATTGCTTGGCGAAATGGCGCCGTCCGTTCCGAGTGCCGAAGAAGGTACGATATATGGAAACGTAAGCGCGCCTGCGGCGGTGCCCGTCATTGTTCTCAGGAACCGTCGGCGACTAATTTTTTTATTTTGTGCCATCTATCTATTCTCTTTTCACGATAACAATTACAGATGCCAGGGGCTGCGCATCGGTTTTCTGAGCAACCTCGCGGCAGTCGGGTCATCGATAATCTCTTCCGTGTCCGGATTAAAGCGTATCTTGCATCCCAGCAGCATGGCAATCTGGCCGAGATGGCCCGGCGTCACCGAGCGGTGCGCAACCTCACACGGCGTTATCGTTGTGCCACGGTTCTTTACGCAGTCCAGAAAATTACGCTGATGACCGGGTGAACGAAACAGTTGTATATCGCCGGACCCAAACTTCTCTTCGAGCAGTTTCTTGGGATTCGCATCTATGTGTCCACGGTCGACATAAACCCACCCATCTTGACCTATCCATTTTGTTCCACTGCGGATATCATTATATCCGCCGGCTATAGTTATCGTAATGTCCTTAGAGTATTTGGCTGTCAAACGATATCTTGTCGGGCTGTCCCATAAAGCGTCTTTCGGATATGTGCCGTGACCCTCAATTTCATAAGGGCCGGTGTAGTCGAATCCTAAGCCCCAGTGGGCAATATCAAGATGGTGTCCAATCCAGTCCATTAACTGGCCGCCGCCGTAGTCAAGGTGCCATCGCCAGTTTTTGTGCACCCGTGCAGGACAGTACGGCTCGTAAGGTGCAGGCCCAAGCCAGAAGTCGTAGTCGAGTTCCTTAGGCGGCGGACATATCCCTTTTTGACTCCTGCTTCCTTCGTAATCAGATTGGCCTGGAGGCAGTCCCACCTCAACTGTATGCACTTTGCCGATTCGGCCGTTCAGTACAAGTTCGCAGGCAAAGCGAAAATTTGCCTGCGACCGCTGCCAGCTGCCGGTCTGCCAAACGCGACCATACCGTTTTACCGCATCGCATATTGCTCGACCCTCATCGAAACTGTGCGAAAGCGGTTTTTCGCCGTAAATATCCTTTCCGGCCCTCGCTGCTTCTATAGCTGGTATCGCATGCCAATGGTCGGGCAAACTTAGCGTGACCGCATCGATATCATCGCGCGCCAGCAGCTCACGGAAGTTATGGTACGTCGCACAGTCTTTATTCCCATACTGCCCATTGACTCGATTCACTGCATCTCGCAGATGATTTTTATCTATATCGCAAACTGCGATTACTTGACAGTCTTTCTCAGCAAGGAAGGCGTTGAGGTTGCCTGACCCCTGCCAGCCAATGCCGATTAAACCCATGGTAATTCGTTCGCTCGGCGCAACAGTTCCGGCCTGTCCGAGAGCCGATGAAGCGACGACGTACGGAAAACTTATCGCCCCCAAAGCGGCACCAGCCGTGCCTGTGATGAACTGACGCCGACTGATACGGTTCTTGCTGACCATAATTCAGCCTCTTCTTTCTAACTAAATGCTTTTGAAAAATCCTGTCTTGATTACTTCTCAAACGCAGCATCGAAGGCGAGCTGCGAGGGCTTAAAGTCGACCCTCTTGATATACTCGCAGGCCTCTTTAGCGCCATGCTCACGGTCCATACGGCTGTCCTCCCATTCAATCGAAAGCGGCCCCTGATAACCAATATCGTTCAGGGCCACAATGATTTGCTCAAAGTTGATATCGCCATGACCAATAGAGCGAAAGTCCCAGTACCGCCGCGGGTCTGCAAACTCCGTATGGCCGCCGAAGACACCCACCGTGCCGTCACCATGACCCCACCAGGCGTCCTTCATATGAGCGTGAAAGATTCTATCGCCGAAAGTGCGGATAAACTTGACGTAGTCAACTCCCTGGTAGCCAAGGTGGCTTGGGTCGTAATTAAAACCGAAGGCCTTGTGGTTTCTGAGGGCTTCAAGGGTGCGTTGTGCCGAGGCGATGTCAAATGCAATCTCTGTCGGGTGAACTTCGAGAGCAAACTTTATGCCCAGGTCCTGAAAAGCATTAAGGATAGGCCTGAATCTTTTTGCGAAGTCTTTGTAACCTGCCTCTATCATATCCGGCGGCGTTGGTGGAAAAGAGTAGAGCAGATGCCAGATTGAACTACCCGTAAAACCAATGACCACCTTCACACCGAGTTTTTTTGCTGCCTTTGCGGTATCAATCATTTTTTGAGCCGCTCTCTTTCGTACGCCTTCCGGGTCTCCGTCACCCCAGACATCCGGAGGCAGGATACCTTTATGGCGCTCATCGATATTATCACATATCGCCTGACCAACCAGATGTGACGAAATTGCAAAGACTTTAAGGCCGTACTTTTGCAGCAGCTCTCGCCTGGCTTTACAATAGCTCTTGTCTTTCAGGGCCTTATCGACCTCGAAGTGGTCGCCCCAGCAGGCAAGCTCTAAGCCATCGTATCCCCAGCTTGCCGCCTTTTTGGCCAACTTTTCCAGTGTTAAATCTGCCCACTGCCCGGTAAATAATGTAACTGGTCTTGCCATTTCTTATTCTCCTTAACTAAAAAATGTGTCGGATGCTTTCCGTAAACCCAGCCCCTTCAAGGAGCTGGGTAAAAAACGCAACCCTTCATATAAGGATAACGCTTACGACGATTATTTTATTGCCTTTTATAGGGGTTTGAGTATGAATACTATATAACTACTTTATCTAAAGCACCTTACAAACAAACCCGGGTTAATTCTTTGCAGTCATTATTAAAAAACCAGTATTATAACTTATATAAACTAATATTCAATTCAATTTTCCTTCAAAATTTCGCGATGACCTGTTTTTAAGATGGCTTTGGCTATAAGGAGGGTATTAGAATTTGTTGTGTTGCTTTCGCACCCAATTTTACTCAGGTTTTTCTTGTTATTCCATCCCCGGCTGCCAGAGGTACAAAAACTGTGCCCCACTCGAAGTCAGCCAATCCGGCATCTCCACATTTATAAATGGCCCCATTCCACTAACAGCGCTTGCTTCCGAACCATAAATGTTCGGCTTATAGCTAACAGGCCTATGATAAATAACCACTCGTGCCTTCGTAATCCCTGCCGTTTCTTTCGCCCAGGCGATTGCGTCAGCCGGATAACCAACTTTGTCTATCAACCCCTCCTCAAGCGCCTCTTTTGCAGTATACACCCTGCCATCCGCCAGCTCTCGCAGCTTCTGTTGTTCGAGTTTTTTTCGCCCGTCAGTTACTACTTCCAGAAATTGCTCGTAGAATTGTGTGATAATTCCCTGCAGTACCTCTCGCTCTTCTTCGCTTAAATCGTGTAAAGGCGACGCTATATCTTTTAATTCGCCGCTTTTAATCGCTACAGCTTTAATCCCCAGTTTCTCCATCGTCCCGGCAAGACTTATCGTCTGCACTATCGTGCCGATGCTGCCGGTAACACTGCCCGGCTGCGCCACAATCCCATCGCAGCCGCACGCTAAGTAATATGCTCCACTGGTCGCAATACTCAGCATACATGCCACAACGGGCTTGTTGCTTTTCTGCCTAAACTCTCTCAATTTATGATACATTATATCGCTTGCACCAACCGTCCCTCCCGGCGAATTCAGACGCAACACCACCGCTTTCACATACCGGTCATTACGTGCCCTGTCCAATTTTTCTACAAACAGGCTCACGGGATTTTCACCCTTTTGAATAAGCCCCCATTTTTGTCTGTTAATCATCAACCCATCGACATCAATAACAGCTATTTTATCAGTGATAAACCAGCCTTTGTCACGTTCTATTTCTCTCTCTTGTAACTTCTGTTGCAGCGGCACAGGCCGGACTAAAAACGCCTTCGGCCCACAACCAACTGTCACAAACACTGACAACAACACAACATAACTGATGACTTTTCTAAGCATTACATACTTTCACCCAAATCTATTCACTCTGCTTTAGGCCGTAAAGCCACTGTGCATTAGTCAGTTTGTAATCGACGATTTCATCAGGCCCGAAAAATACCTTGATTTCTTGCTCAGCGGATTCAAGACTATCCGACCCATGAACAAGGTTGTGTCTTTGTGAACAGCTAAAATCGCCACGAATAGTGCCTGGCTGGGCTTCATAGCCGAAGGTAGCACCCATCATTTTGCGGGCCGTATCTATGACTGCCTCCGCCTCCCAGACCATTATAAGTGACGGTGCTGAAGCGATATATTCTACTAAGTCTTTGTAAAAAGGTTTGTCTCGATGAACTGCATAGAGTTGGCCAGCCAGTTCTTTTGAGATTTGCATAAATTTTGCGGCAACGAGTTTAAAGCCTTTTTTCTCGAATCGCTCAATTATCCGGCCAGCCAGGTGCCGCTGGACTGCGTCCGGCTTAATAATAATTAAAGTGCGTTCTGCCATATTTGCAGTTTGGGCAACCACAGGGTGTTGCACCCTACACACCCTCGGGGACAATGTAAATCTCAACTCGTCTGTTTTGCGGGTTGCCTCCTTTATCGGGTTTATTCGGTGCCACCGGCCGATATTCAGCAAAACCACGGACACTCATTCGTTTCTGCTCGATTTTATTTGCTCCCATTATGTCAAGCACGGATATCGCTCTATGGGCTGAGAGGTGCCAGTTGGTCGGATGTTTTGCTTTTGTGTCTGGCTTGAGGATAGGAATATCGTCGGTGTGGCCGGCAATTATGATATCGAATTTTTTACCTTGCTCGGAATTTAGAATGGAACAGAGGGACTTGACCGCCTCGATTGCTCCAGATGTCACCGTGTCACTTCCCTTTTCAAAAAGCAGGTCACTTTTGAACCTGACTATTCCCCTGCTTTCGTCAAAAGTAACCAGTTCAGGTTGTTGTTTAGCAAAATCCTCGAGCATAGTGCTAAGCTCGACCGGCAATGCTGCTCCACCGTAGAGTAATTTCTGCTGCATCGAAGCAATTAAGTCATTCTTTTTCTTCAGGTCTTCCTCAATCGCAGTAATTTGTTGTTTCAGAGCAGCTTCGTTGATGCCGCCTTTTTCTTTATCGTCGGCAAGTTGTCTATTCAACTGCTCAATCTGCAGGTTAGCAGTTTCCACTTGACTCCTCAGGTCAGCTATTTGCTTGCGTTGCGTATCATTCTGGATTTTCAGGTCTTTTAGTTCCGCGTTGCAGCCATTCAGCAGTACCAGAGAAATACATAAAAGAAAAAACGCTGAGAGTTTAACGGTTCGCATCTTTAAATCCTTTCCAAAGAAAATTACTGTTTATCCCTTTCCGGCTACGGCTCGGCGAGCCTACGCCGAGACGAGTTACCATCCTTAAAATACACGAGTCATTTATTTCATAAGCTATCATAGCCGGTTAATCTTTGCCTTCTCGCCTTTGCGTAGCCTTCGCTCCTGTCTTCCGACAGGAAGACGCGGGGGAGCAAAGTCAACGCAGCTATAAATAAAACCTATTTACGTTTAGCCGTCAAGAATAAACTTAACGAAATTTAAGGCTGGAAACAGATTATTACACACTCAGAGAAAGCTTAGAGGAAACCAGCCAGACCCTGAGCAATTCATCCTGCGCAGCAGCAGTGCTGCTGAGAATGGAAGCGAAGAGGTTGCTCTGATTTTGCCGAATAAGTGGGAGTTTGTCCTTCGCCCCCTATGCTTTCTTGCGAAAGCAGGAATAGGGGACTGTGGAGAATGGATTTGAGATAGCTTCTAAACGGACTCAGCAGATGGGGTTTTCTTCGCCTTCTTCGCTTTTTTGGGCTTTTTCGGCTTAGCTGGTTTTTTAAGGGATTTGCCAAAATCGCCGGTGAGCATAAAAGCCGCACCGACAACCAAACCAGCTATTACAATGGAAGCAATGACAATATACCATATTAAGCTCTGAATTGCTGCCAGCAAAGAAGGCATCACACCTCTCTGGCCCAATATAGCTACAACCGTTGTGTAGATAAGAAATACGAAGGGCAAAATCAGCAGCTTTCCCAGGATGTTACTCTGGACATCGGGTTGCGGCTCAGCATAAGGTTGAGCTATTGCTGCTACTTCAGGGGCAGGTTGTGGGACAGCCAGTTCCTCTTCCGGCAGCATTCCCTCTACCTCGGCGGTGAGATCTGCAGCAGTGCCGGGTTCAGCCGGCTCTTGGCCTTCGCCTTCAGTTGTGTAAATTTCATCAAGTATTCCGCCTAATGAAGTGTCATCAGCCTGCAGAGAAATGTCCAGTAGCCCCGAGCCACTGCCGAAAGTATCCAAATTTACATCTTCTTCAATCTCTTCTAATGAGGCTTCAGGTATGGTACCGCTTGCGCCTAATACACCCGTTGCGTCTACCGTCTCAGCCAACATATCCTTAGTTATCGGGTAATCCTTGTCTGTTTCTCCGAGTACGCTGATTCCTTCACCTGTGATAGCGGTGTCTGCTTCGGTCAGCCCGCTTTCTGCTGCTGGAACCCCGGTTTCCGGCGCCAACAAAATCTCCTCATCCGATGCCTGCGCTGGCTGGGGAACTTGTTCTGCGGGGACTGGAGTCTCCGGCGCCGGAGGTTCCTCGGAAGCTGTAACAGCCGTCTTGGACAACAATGCTTCAAGCTCATCTACCTTAAACAGCAAATTTGAGCCATCACGAAACTCACGTAATTTGCCCTGCTTGATTAACTCTTTTATCTGGTCCTCTGTTTTGTTTAGTTTCTCAGCAGCTTCTTGTAATGAATAGAACATACCAGCCATAATCGCTTATCTCCTACAACCCAAACCATTTTTGTGGGCTTTTTAGCCTTACAAACAACTTATCCATCCTCCGTAGCAGAGCTACTACGAAGGATAAATGTGATTCTCTATACTATTTAATTCTATATTTATTATCGCCAATATGCAACCTTTTTTTTAGTAGAAAATGCCGTAAACCCCCTTAAAAAGCAAGGTTGGGGTAAGGCTTCACCCAGTTAGAAATAATTTTTCTAACGGGGCAAGCCCGCACAAAGGGCAGGGCTTGTTACGGCTGAGCCTGTCTCGGCTTGGCCGAGCCAAGACGGGCGTGCCGTAGCTTGTGCCACAGGTAGCCGGGTTTTTTTCTAACCGGGTGAATTGGTTTGTCAAAAGCACTTTGAAAACGCTCCGTCCTTGAATTTTTCATTCTATTGCAATATTGACACATTTCGTGTAGAATGGTTTTTTCAATATTCGCAATATGCTTTGCGGGGTGTAGCTCAGTTTGGCTAGAGCGCCTGCTTTGGGAGCAGGAGGCCGCTGGTTCGAATCCAGTCACCCCGAGTTGAGGGGATAATTGTTGTTTTTCATCAGGTATTGAGAACGGCAGCCTAAAGTTTCTGCAAAGACTTATGTTATTAAGAAGCAAGTTCAAAATGCGAGCTTTTATCCGGCACTGCAGGGAAGATATATTATCATAAAATAGAGATGAGCAGAAACTATTTTAAGGTTACATTGTCTTACTTGGTTTAAGAGTTGATATTTGTATCACCGTATCAAGCAAGTTCGGATTAGTTGTGTTCTTTTTAGTGTACAAACTTTTTATCCACAAAAAGTGGTTTGAAGATTTGATTTTAAGAAGAAACTCAATAAGCTGCTTAAGTGTCAGATTTTCCAATCTGGTTTCAACAATGACCTCGCAATATTTTGAATCCAGTTGCAATACCTCTTGTTTCATCGTTGCAACTTTTCCTACCAGCCCAAACTCAGTAGTCATTGACTCCAAAGAAGTAAGCAGTTCAAATCCCTTGTCCTCCGAAGCAACTTTTTTTTCTATATCATCCAATCTACCTCGCAAAACAAGGTACTGTGCGCTCTTTGCTCGAAGCTTATCAAGCTCTCTTTGCTTTTCCGGGATTACTCGATTGAGCGTCTCTGTACGCTCAATAGCAGGCCTGATGCTAAGCGCAAATAACGCCCAGACCGCGGCAAAAACCAGCAGACCAACAGTCAACCAACGTTCTCTATGTGTCAGCCGCATCATTTTTACTCCAGCGTCGCTAATGATAATAAAATAGAAAAGCGAACCAGCTTGCTGTTAGGCTCCCTTCGTATATCCTGGACATCAGCAGTTGAAAATTGCGGGGCATCTTGCAATAGTCGTTGCCAGTTATATATAGATTCAAAAGACTGAGAAGTCCCTGCCAATCGAACAGACTCAGTAGTTATCAGCATGCTCTCAATACTAATATTTACTCCTGGAGGAAGGCTTTTAGTAATCGCATGCAGGATTTCAACCGGCCCAATGACAGCTCCAGAGACAGGGCCGAACAGCATATAATCTTTTTGCAAAGATTGCAATTTCTGCTCTAACTGGACAAGCGGGTTTACAATATTTTTTTCCTCTGGCAGTGCTTGTTGAAAAATTTCTTTACTTTCGTTTTTTATATGTGTGTATTTCGCTTCTAAATATGACAATCGCATAAACAGCCCAATAACTGAGATGACGGCAATTGCAGCCACGAGTGTTACACAAATTGTGAACTCCTTTTTTAAATCCAATGCCGGCTTTACATCAGCGTTATCAGCCCCGAGAAAGTTGACGCCTGTAGTTTCCTCAGGTGCCAACGCCCTCAAAGCAAGACCCTCAGCGACACATATTGAAGCATCGCCATTGTAATCTGAGAGATTTTCTACCCTGGCATAGGGATTCACAGGGATTGTTTGACAGTGCAGGTTTTCCTCAACAAGCATTTCGAGACTATCATAGGCACTTTCTCCAATTGCCAGATAAATTTTAGTATCTTCCTCGATTGCACCCCCGAATACTTTCTGCCAGGTAATTTGTGCTTCACGTGACAACACATCTGCAATTTGTTCTTGAACTGAATCAGCATTGTTTTCAGAAGGGGAAATAATCGGAATATTTCTGACTATTAAAATATTATTGTTTTTGGTAATTGCCAAAGTAAGGTAACATTCATCTATATATGCAATGATGGCTTGGCCGGTCGTTATTTCGGGATGATTCACCATAACCGTCGAATGGATCGCAAAAATTATGGTATCCACGAGAATGGGATGCATCTTTGCGCCAGTTGACGTGTTTATTCTTTCGTGCAGCGATTCCTTCGCAACCGCTGCCGTGAGAACAGAATATTTTTCACCCGGTAACTGATGGTACGAGCATACTTGGGCAACAATTTCATCCGGTTGCATGGGGAAATTGTATTCCAATGCGGACTCGGTAAGCACATAGTTTTGTTCCGCATCAACAGAATAATCTGCCAGATTTCGAAAGAAAACGCTATTACGAGGCATTGAAATTGCCACGTCCGCATGCCGGTCAAAACCATGTCGGCTGACCAATGACACGAGTATATCCGGCATAGAGTCCGCACTTCGTCGGACTGGTGTGCTAAAGACTTTTTCAATGTGGAACTGTCCAGCTGTTCGCGAGACTTGTACCGCACGCAAACAGGAAGAGCCAATATCTATGCCAATACTTTGCTTAATCATTATTTTTCTTCGACATCTTTCTAATAGGTACCGTAGTTATTGGTCCTTAAAGTTCTTTGTATAAAATCACCTCGACGTTTTTCGTTTTCATATTTTTTTCGAGTATCGCAGATATTTCACGGCTGAGGTGGCCAACATTTCCCCGTGCCATGACATGATAGTATAGACCTTTTGGATTAACAGTGGCTGTATTTTTAATTGTGTAATAAACGCTGTCTGTCATTCCGGGAATATCTCGTAGCTCCGTGATGCTATCAAAGGGTTTAATTTTTCGCCGGTCAATGATTAGTTGTGCCAATACAGGGTCCATTTTTTCTGACAAACTCTCAATCACTCGCTTCGAAGCACAATTAATGTTGATTTCTCCATCGCCGTGGACTGTTAGGTAATCACGAATACGGTCAAAAACATCTGGTGTTACTGCGTTGACCAGCAGAAGTTCTTCAATTGTATCAAGTGGGGCATTTTTACATCTGTAAGGGGGTTCTAACCTGGCATAGTAACCCGACTCTGCTCCTGAGTTCTCGTGCTTTATAAAGGGCAGGTACGTAATCTTATCATCGCTATCTGTCCAGTCAATAATTGAGCAGACTAAGCCATAACCAATACGAGAATGGCCGGTATACTCCTGATTAATCAGGTCGATTAGCCGAAGTAGTTGGTCTATTCTGTTTCGATTCAACTTGCCGTTCTTGTCTTTTAGCAGATTCACGTTCAATTTGCCGCTTTCCTTGGTAATATTTACAGAGCAGCTTCCATCATCAACTTCAAAGATATTTTCCCCTGAAAATATATCCGGTAACGTCTTGTTCGTATGGGAATTGTTGATATCCCTGATAGCAGCAATTGCAATGTTTAGTCCTGCCCCTGCGCAATTGAGCGCCTGCTTGGATTTTCGAAAATCGTCCACCGCACAGAGATTGGTACGGGATTTATAGTTGAAACCAAGTAGCAGAGCCCCCAGCATAATGACCATACATAGGACAATTACAACTATAAATCCCCTTCGCTTTGCTTTTGCTCGTTTCAGTCCCATCGCTTGTTAACTGATACTAATGTTTCAGATTGAGTTCCTTTACTTTGATTCATTTGGCAGCATACGTATGCAACAGTGCTGCAGTGACATTGTTGATAATTTTCGTTCTCACAGCTGATTTCAATTTTTACAGCAGATGGCAGTTTCATCCTATCTCTAAAAATCCACTTGTTTAGCCACTGTTGCCCATCAAAAAATGACAATTCGATACACTTGATGTTTCTTGCAATCGGCCGCCAATTTCTTTTTTCCATAATATTCTTAGGTGCGCCGATAAATCTTGCCTGGCTAAAAAAAAGTACGCCTGTACTTTTATCAAATTTATAAATGACCTCGAATAAACCATCTGCCAGCTTCTGCTCACCTAAAATCCCATTTGTAGTTACCAGATGCAAAATTTCTCCGGTTGGTTCGTCCGAGTTGCCCTCAAAATAATAATTGACCTCATTCTCTGGTATTTTCTTTTCCGGCTGAGAAATTGATGTCACCGAGTATGTGTGTTTCTCACCTGTGCCGGAATATGAACAACGTATTTGTCGGGCCATCTGCTCCAGAACATTCTGTCCCTGTTGATAGAGTGTCATTCTGGCCTTGCATACTTGTGTTGATTTTGATGTTGCAAAATAGCTCCCGTATACTATAGAAACAATAGTAACGATTATCGCCATTGCCACGAGAATCTCGAGCAGCGTAAACCCCGTTAGAGACCCCCATCGAAAGCAGGCACCACGACTCGGCGGAGTTGCTTCTAACGGGGTAAACCCGTCTTTGTTCGTCCTTCGCAGCCCCCAACGAGCGGAGAATGGATTAGACTTAAAATTCATTTAATTTCCTTCTCAGCAACGTAAGTTGACATTTGCAGGTGCTTATTGCCCGTGCCTTGTTTGCAGCTTACATCGACAAGTACACTTCGCAAGCCGGTAATATCCACACGGCTTAATTGGGGCAAGCCCACATCTATAACTTGAGTTTGCCAGTTCAACGTTAAGCCGTTTCTTTCCACAGTGCCACAGTTACTTTCTACTTTTGGGTAGCCAGCGGCCAGTGTCTCTGCAATTTTCTCGTCTGCCAGGAAAATGGCCTGAGAGGTTATTTCTGCTGTCTCGATCATTCTAATGCTGATAAGATGCAACCTGAGCAGCGCCAGCATAGAAATTGAGACGATTGTAAGGGCTATGATAACCTCTATAAAAGTGAAGGCTTTCGTCCGCATAGCTGGTACTGTGGTTCGACTCTTTCGACTATGCTCAAGACAGGTTTGCTCACCACCTCCCGAAAGGGATGGCCAAGTCCACTGAGCTTGTCGAAGGGCTGGGCATTTATCTTTACCTGTTGTGTTATCCTTACTCATCGAGATTCCAACTTTCAATGTCAGCGTTGTCACCTGTGCCACCATCCTCGCCGTCTTTGCCGTAGGATTCCAGGTCATAATCTTTGCTATTAATCCCTGGGTGGATGTAGATGTATTTATTGCCCCATGGGTCTGAGGGCGTTTTATCGAGATAGCCATCACTGTTATAGCCTTTTATGCCCGGGTCTGAGACAAGAGCTTCGAGTCCTTCGGAAGTAGTGGGAAAACGGCCTGTGTCAGTCTTAAATAAGGCTAACGCAGATTCGATATTGCGTATATCAATTTTGGCTTTCATTCTCCGGGCCTGCTCCGGCCTGTTTAATATCCTCGGCACAACTATGGTAGCCAGGATGCCCAAAATCACGATTACAATCATAAGCTCAATCAAGGTAAAACCGGCATTGTGCAATTGTTGCTTGTTTTCTCTCATCTTACATAGCCCTATTAAAGAATCTGATTTATTTCAAATATAGGCAGCAAAATAGCCAGCACTATAAAACCTATAACCGCACCCATAACAACAAGTATTGCAGGCTCAAGCAGCGAAGTAAGCATTTTAGCTGTGCTCTCTGCCTCACCCTCATACATGTCAGCAATATTTATAA
>Ga0315551_10000097_pt1 | contig 67998 bp, 58 predicted proteins | sample SalMarSW160290MG_FD_203678 | JGI IMG/M metagenome (GOLD analysis project Ga0315551, IMG submission 203678) | Salt marsh sediment microbial communities from the Plum Island Ecosystem LTER, Massachusetts, United States - Salt Marsh Sediment SW1602-90 ...
CGCCCCCATGCACGGTGAGGTTGGCGAAGTGGTACTCGGTGGCGGTGGAGGAGTACGACGCCTCGAGGTTGCGGAACGAGTCGTAGGTGGCCCCGAAGATCGTCACCCCGAGGAACATCGTGATCGTGATGGCGATGAACTGCGCCCGGTGGCGGGCGATGTCGCGCCACAGCTTGTGCTGCAGTGGGCTCACCATGTCAGGGCACCCGCGTCGAGGGGGGTCTCGTTGCGGCCGTCGGCGACGATCTCGCCGGAACGCAGCCGCAGGACCCGATCCGCGATGTCGCCGATGGCGGCATTGTGGGTCACCAGCAGCACGGTTTGTCCCTGCTCCGTGCTCACCCGCTTCAGCAACCCCAGGATCATGCGCCCGGTCTCGAAGTCGAGCTCGCCGGTCGGCTCGTCGCAAAGCAGGATCGACGGCCGCTTCACGAGGGCGCGGGCGATGGCGACCCGCTGCTGCTCGCCGCCCGAGAGCTGGGAGGGGAAGTGGTGCATGCGGTCGCCGAGGCCGACCTGTTCCAGCACCTCGACGGTGCGGTCGGCGCCGTCGCTCATGGTGAGGTCGGCCACCAGCTCGACGTTCTCGGCGGCCGTCAGGGTCGGGATCAGGTTGAAGAACTGGAAGATGAAGCCGACGCTCTCCCGCCGGTACTTCACCTGCCCGTCGACGTCGAGGTTCTCCAGCTCGACGCCGTCGACTTCGATGCTCCCTTTCGTCGATTCGTCGATGGCGCCCACCAGGTTGAGGAGCGTCGTCTTGCCCGAGCCGCTGGGACCGAGGATGACGGTGAATTCACCCTGCGGGCTGACGAGGTCGATGTTGCGCAGCGCATCCACCGCGGTGTGTCCCTCGCCAAAGGTCTTCCACACCCCGGTCAACTTGATTGTCATACTTCGTTCGCTTTCTCCTCGACGGGCGCCAGACCCTCGAACACGAGCTCGATCTGGTGGTTGAGTTGCAGCTTGATGGTCGGCTTGGTGATGCCTTCCAAGCTGAGGTAGATGAAGAGCTGGGTGGCGAGGATCGAGTAGAGCAGCAGCGCCATGTCCTCGACCGGAACGTCGGAGCGGATGTCGCCGCGCTCCCGGAAGGGGGTGAGGAGGGCGATCACTTGCTCGATGAGGCGCATGTCCATCTGGGCCAGCTCCATGGTGAGGTCGGCGCCGCCACGCCGGAAGGCGATCCCCATGACCTCCTGGAGCAGGGCGCGGTCCCACGAGTAGAGGGCGTCGGCGTAGGCGTAGACGAGGCGCGCCACGGCCTGGGCGGCGTCGGATCCCGGGTCGGCGAGGACGGCGGCGCCCCGCTCCAGCATGACCTCGGTGTCCTCTTCGACGGCGGCGAGCAGCAGGGCGGTCTTGGAGCCGAAGTAGTTGTAGAGGGTCCCGACGGAGACGTCGGCGCCGGCGGCGATGTCCTCCATCGTGGTGCCGTCGACGCCCCGCTCGGCGAAGAGGTGGCCGGCAACCTCGAGGATTCGGTACCTCGCTGCTTCCTTCTTCCGGTCCCGCAAACTCGGCAACCTGAATCCTTTCTAGATTTAGAACCTACTACAAGATTAGAAACGATTGCAAGAAGCGCGGGACGCCGGTCCGCGAGACGTGATGTAGTGCGGGCGAACCGAAGGTGGCGCCGGCGGCTCAGAGTGCGATGTGGTCCCGGGCGCGGTCGTGGTCATCGACCGCCAGGGCGAAGTGGAGCCCTTCACCGGAGGAGTGCAGCAGGTACATCGCCTCGATGTTGACGCCGGCGCTGGCGAGACGGCGGGTCATGGCGGCGAGCGCCCCCGGCTCGTTGGGGATGACGGTGGCGAGGACCTTCTGCTCCTCGAAGGGGACGTCGATCTCTGTGAGGACGCGGCGGGCGGTGTCGTCGTCGTCCACCATGAGCCGGACCACGATGTCGCCGCCGCTGACGTAGGTGGTGAGGGCCTCGATGTTCAGGCCCGCCTCGGCTAGCCGTTGCGCCAGCTCGGCGAGCTGACCGGGCCGGTTGGCGATGCGGACGGCGAACTCGGTCATGCGCCCAGCCTACGCCCTGGGGGAGGCGCGCAACAGTCGCCGCGGGAGACTCTGCCCCCCGGATATCGAACACACGTTCGATAAGATGGGGGGATGGAGCGCTACGGCGAGCTGCACTGTCACAGCAACTTCAGCTTCCAGGACGGGGCCTCCCACCCTGCCGCGCTGGTGGCCCGGGCGGCCGAGCTGGGCTACACCGCCTTGGCGATCACCGACCACGACGGCTTCCGCGGTGTCGTCAAGATGCACCAGGCGGCCCGGGAGGTCGGTCTCCCGGTGGTGTACGGGACCGAGGTCGGGATGCCGCGGGAGCCGCCGCCGGCAGGGACACCGGATCGACCCGGAACCGCGCCGGGAGGCGAGACTGTGCACCACCGGGGACGGGTACGCCGCATGCACGGGCAGAAGCCGGTCGAGGTGACCCCCACCGATCACCTCGTGCTGCTGGCGCCCGATCCCGCCGGGTACGCGGCCCTGAGCCGTTTCGTCACCCGCGGCCAGTACCGGGGCCGCAAGGACGTCCCCGCCTACGACCTCGCCGACCTCGAAGTCGCGGCCCGTGACGGTGACCTGGTAGCGCTCACCGGATGCCGCCACGGGGCGGTGCCGCGGGCGGCCCAGGCCGGGGACCTCTCCCGGGCCGTGGAAGAGACGGCGCGGCTCCGGGAGCTCTTCCCGGGGCGCCTCTTCGTCGAGCTGTGGCATCACGGCATGCCGGAGGACGATCCCCGCAACGACCTGCTGGCCGCGGTGGCGTCCCGCCTCCGGTTGCCGCTGGTGGCCACCAACAACGTGCACTACGCCCACCGGGCCGACGCCGACCTCGCCGAGGTGCTCGCCGCCATCGGCGGCCGCCGCAGCCTCGACGCCGCCGACGGGTTCCGTCCCGCCACCGACCAGCGTCACCTGCGGTCGGCGTCCGAGATGGCGGCACGGTTCCGGCGCTACCCGGGGGCGGTGCGGCGGGCCGGGGAGCTGGCGGCCGCCCTCGCCTTCGACCTCGATCTGCTCGCTCCCCAGCTCCCCGACTTCCCGATGCCGGGCGCCTTCACCACCGAGATCGAGTACCTCACCCACCTCGCCTTCGAAGGGGCCCGCACGGTGTATCCCGGCGCCGGCGGCGACGGCATCGACCCGGCGGCCCGGGCCCGGCTCGAGCACGAGCTGGGGGTGATCGGGGAGCTGGGCTACGCCGGGTTCTTCCTGGTGGCATGGGACATCATCCGCTACGCCCGATCCCGCGACATCTCCTGCCAGATCCGCGGTTCGGGGGCCGACTCGGCGGTGTGCCGCTGCATCGGCCTCACCCGGGTCGACCCGATCCGCCTCCGGCTTCCCTTCGAACGGTTCCTCTCCTCGGAACGGGGGCGGCCCCCCGACATCGACATCGACTTCGAGGCCGAACGCCGCGAGGAGGTGATCCAGTACTGCTACCGCCGCTACGGGAGGGAGCGGGCGGCGATGGTCGCCAACGTCATCACCTACCGGGCCCGCTCGGTGCTGCAGGACGTCGGTAAGGCCTTCGGGCTCACCCAGGCCCAGGTGAACGGCCTCACCAAGTACGTCGACACCCGCAACCCGCAGACGCTGCGCGACCACACCGAGCTGCCCGCCGGCCTCACCGCCGACCTCATCTACGACGTGTGCCGCCGCCTCGACGGGTTCCCCCGCCATCTCGGGATCCACTCCGGGGGCATGGTGGTGGCGCGGCGGCCGCTGTGGGAGGTGGTGCCCCTCGAATGGGGCCGGATGGAGGACCGCTCCGTGCTGCAGTGGGACAAGGACGACTGCGCCACCATGGGCATCGTCAAGTTCGACCTCCTCGCCCTCGGCGCCCTCAACGCCCTCCACCTCTCGGTGGACGCCATCGAGGAGGTCCACGGCATCACCCTCGACCTCGCCACCCTTCCGCAGGAGCCCGTCGTCTACGACATGCTCACCCGGGCCGACACGGTGGGGGTGTTCCAGGTGGAGTCCCGGGCCCAGATGGCGACCCTGCCCAAGATGAAGCCACGCACCTTCTACGACCTCGCCATCGAGGTCGCCCTCATCCGGCCCGGACCGATCCAGGGCCACTCGGTGCATCCCTTCCTGCGTCGCCGCAACGGGCAGGAGGAGATCCGCTACCCGCACCCGGCGACCGAGCCGATCCTGCGCAAGACGCTCGGGGTGCCGGTGTTCCAGGAGCAGCTCATGGAACTGGCCCGGATCTGTGCCGGGTTCACCGCCGGCCAGTCGGACCGGCTCCGCCAGGCGATGACCCACAAGCGCTCCGCCGAGGCGATGGGGCGGCTGCGGGACGAGGTCTACGCCGGGATGGCGGGGAACGGGATCAGCGGCGCCGCCGCCGACGAGATCTGGGAGAAGCTCCAGGGGTTCGCCTCCTTCGGTTTCCCCGAGAGCCACTCGGTCTCGTTCGCCTTCATCGTGTACGCCACCTCCTGGCTCAAGTACCACTGGCCGGCCGAGTTCTTCGCCGGGGTGCTCAACGCCCAGCCGATGGGCTTCTACAGCCCCAACACTCTCATCCAGGACGCCCTCCACCACGGGGTGCTGGTGGAGCCGCCCGACATCAACCGCTCCGACTTCGACTGCACGGTGGAGCCGGCGCCGGCCGACCCCGACGACGTCGCCGAGTACGCCGGCATGCGGTGGCGCCGGGGGAGGGGACCGGTGGACGACCCGCTGCGGCCGGCGGTGGCGCTCCGGGTGGGTCTGCGCTACGTGCGCGGCCTGGGCGATGCCGAAATCACCCGAGTAGAGGCCGCCCGCCAGGTCGCCGGGCCGTTCACCTCACCCGAGGACCTGGCCCACCGCACCGGGCTCCCGGTGGATCCCCTCGAGGCATTGGCGGCCTCGGGGGCGCTGGTGCCGCTCGGTCTGGGTCGCCGCTCCGGCATGTGGGCGGCGGGGTCGCTGGCCCGCCTCGGCCCGGAACGGCTCGCCCTGGCCGAGGGCGTCGCCGCCCCGGCCCTCCCCGCCATGAGCCCGGTCGAGGAGATGCAGGCCGACCTGTGGTCCACCGGCATCTCCCCCCGCCATCCGGTGTCGTTCCTCCGCTCCCGGCTGGAGGCGGAGGGCTGCCTGACGGTGGCCGCCGCCCTGGCGCTGCGCAGGCACGGGCGGCGGGCCCGGGTGGGCGGCGTCATCACCCACCGGCAACGTCCCAGCACCGCAGCCGGGGTGCGCTTCCTCAACCTGGAGGACGAGACCGGGCTGCTCAACGTGGTGGTGCTGCCGCAGGTGTGGGACGCCCACTACGAGGTGGCCCGCAAGGCGATCGGGGTGGTGATCGACGGCGTGCTGGAGTACCGGGACGGGGTCACCAACCTGGTGGCCCACCGCTTCGAGCGTTGGCCCGTCGCCGGGATCCGCTCCCGCGACTTTCGCTAGGACAGCAGCACCGCTCAGCAGTTGGCGGTGCCTGCCGCCGGGTCGCGTCCCAGTAGCCCGACGAGACGGTCGAGGGCGGGAGCGTCCTCCGGGACCTCGACCGCGGCACCGAACATGCCGTCGGCTCGCAGCACTCCCTCATCGAGGTGCTGCACCAGTTCCAGCGAGGCCGCCACGAGGTCGGGGTCGGGCTCGAAGGCCTGCCCGGTGGCGGTGGCGAGATCCCAGCCGTGCACCACGCCCTCGATCAACATCCACTCGGCGGCGGTCCGTCCCGACATCTCGCCCCACGAGAAGGCGTAGACCTCCTCGAGGCGGGCCGGATCCGCCCAGGCGCGGCGGGCGTCGGCGACGGCGGCGGTGTAGACCGCGGCCGGGGACGGGGCCCGCAGGTCGAGTTCCTCCTCGTCCGGGTCGATGGGTCGCTCCGGGATGGAGGCGAACCAGCGGACGGCGCCGATCATGTGCCTGAGGAGGCGTTCCACGTCGTAGCGGGAGCACGGGGTGGGTTGATGCCACTGGTCGTCGCCGACGGCGGCGATGATCTCGCCGGTCAGGTCGGACGCCCGCTCCAGGAGAGTGGCGATCTCGATCGTCATGGTCTACACCTCCTGCTCGCCCGCCGGCTTGCCCGTGGTGGGCGCCGCCTCAGCTCTCCCGCTCCGCCAACTCGCGGAAGGCGTCGGGGACCGTGCCCTCAGAGGAGAGCGCCACCGATGCGTACCCTACCGAGGTTCGACCGTAGCGGTCTCGGACGGCGTCGACCGAGCGGTCGAGTGCCCACCGCGCCGCCCCCCGCGACGTCCCGGGGCGGCGCCGCTCGTCGTCGAGGGCGAGGGGCAGCTCGAGCTGGAGCGCCGGCTCGTAGACGAGGTGGGACACCGAGATCGCCAGCAGCGAGATGGCCCGCTCGTCGGGGTGGTCGGCCAGGGCCGCCGTCACCAGAGACTCCGCCACTTCGGCGACGATGGCGGTCGCCGACACCGCGGCCGGGAGGGTGACCGACCGGGTGACGCTGCGGAGGTCGGCGAAGCGGACCCGGGCGGTGACGGTGCGCCCGGCCCGATCCTTGGCCCGCAGCCGGGCGGCGACCCGGTCGGCGAGGTGGCGCAGCACCCGCCGGACGAGGGCGGGGTCGACGTCCCGCCGTCCCAGCGCCGACTGGGCACCGACCGACGAGGTCCGCCGGCCCCCGGTGACCGAACGCGGGTCGTGGTTCCAGGAGAGCAGGCCCAGCTTGGCGCCGGCGGCCCGGCCCAGGAACCGCTCCAGGGTGCGTCCCGGGGTGGTCGCCAGGTCGCCGATGGTGGTGATGCCGCGCTCGGCGAGGCGGGCCCGTGTCACCGGCCCCAACCCCCACAGCAGGTCGACCGGGAGCGGGTGGAGGAAGGCGAGTTCGTCGCCGGGCTCGACCACGAACAGGCCGTCGGGCTTGGCGACCTGGGAGGCGATCTTGGCGAGGTGCTTGGTGCGGGCCACCCCCACCGAGACCGGCAGCCCGATCTCGTCGCAGACCCGGCGCCGGATGGCGGCGGCGATCGACGACGGCGGCCCGAAGAGGTGGACCGACCCGGTGACGTCGAGGAACGCCTCGTCGATCGAGATCCGCTCCACCGCCGGGGTGTAGTCCTCGAAGACGGCCATGACCCGGTCGGCGAGCCGCTGGTACTCGGCGAAGTGGCCGCCGACGAGCCGCAAGCCGGGGCACAACTCCCGGGCTCGACGCCCTGGCATCCCGCCCGACACCCCGAACGCCTTCGCCTCGTAGGAGGCGGCGAGCACCACCCCGCCGCCGACCGCGATCGGCTTGCCCCGCAGGGACGGGTCGAGCAGTTGCTCGACCGAGGCGTAGAAGGCGTCCAGGTCGGCATGGAGGATTGAGGCGGCGTCGCCCATGGCCCCATCGTAATCGAACAGGTGTTCGGTCCCCAAGCGGAAGGACGTCCGCCCTCTGCCCCCGGCCGCGGCGGGACGTACCATCGGGATCACGAGAACGGTTCGGGAGGAATCATGGAGCGGCGGCTGGGACGATCGGGAATCACGGTGTCGGCGCTGGGCATGGGGACCTGGGCCATCGGCGGTCCCTGGACCTCGGGCGGCGGACCGGCCGGCTGGGGCGAGGTCGACGATGCGGAATCGGTGGAGGCGCTACGGGCCGCCTTCGACCGGGGCATCACCTTCTTCGACACCGCCGCCAACTACGGGGCGGGGTGGGCGGAGCAGATCGTGGCTCGGGCGTTCGCCGACCACCGCGACCAGGTCGTGATCGCCACCAAGTTCGGCTACCGGGTCGACGAGGCCGCCAAGGACGTCGGCGGCTACGACGAGGACGAGGTCGTCGATCGGCTCCCGGTGGACTGCGAGGCCAGCCTGCGCCGGCTCGGGACCGACGTCATCGATGTGTACCAGTTCCACGTCAACGAGTACCCGGTGGAGAAGGCGGCGGCGGTGCGCGACGCCCTCGAGGACCTGGCGGCAGCCGGCAAGATCCGCTGGTACGGCTGGAGCACCGACAACCCCGCCGGAGCCCGGGTGTTCGCCGCCGGCGCCCACTGCGCCACGGTGCAGGCCAACATGAACGTGATCCACGACGCCCCCGGCATCCTGGCGGTGTGCGACGAGTTCGACCTGGCCTGCATCAACCGGGGGCCGCTCGGCATGGGCCTGCTCACCGGAAAGTACCGCAAGGACACCGTGTTCCCGGGCAACGACGTGCGCTCCGCCACCTGGTTCCAGGAGGGCTTCCAGGCTCCGATCATGGAGCATCTCGACGCCATCCGGGGCATCCTCACCAGTGAGGGGCGCACCCTCGCCCAGGGAGCCCTTGCCTGGCTGTGGGGCCGCAGCGAGCGCACGATCCCGATCCCGGGGGTGCGCACCGTCGCCCAGGTCGCGGAGAACGCGGCAGCGCTCTCCTTCGGACCGCTGACTCCCGACCAGATGGCCGAGATCCACGCTCTGCTCGGTCGTTCCGCCTAGCCTGAGGGCTCCCGGGAGCGCTTCCAGCGGCCCCGGGGAAGGATTCGACGGCCCGGAGGGGAGCGGCGATCATGCCCATCGGCTGTGCCGCTTCCCGTCCGGCGCAGACGCAGGCAGACCCCAGGAGACGACTATGCACTTCGGGCACTTCGACGACGAGCGGCGTGAATACGTCATCACCCGGCCGGACACGCCCTTGCCGTGGATCAACTACCTGGGGAGCGAGGCGTACTTCGGGATCATCACCAACACCGCCGGGGGATACTCCTTCTACCAGGACGCCCGGCTGCGGCGCCTCACCCGCTACCGCTACAACGGGGTGCCCTACGACGCCGGAGGCCGCTACCTCTACCTGCGCGACGAGGCGGACGGGACCTTCTGGTCGCCCAGCTGGCAGCCGACCCGGACCGACCTCGACTCCTACGAGTGCCGGCACGGCCTCGGCTACACCGTCATCAGCTCCTCCTTCGCCGGCATCGAGGCGAGCACCCGCTACTTCGTGCCGGTGGGAGAGAACCTCGAGGTGTGGGACCTGACCCTCACCAACACCCGCGACGAGGCGGCCGAACTCTCGCTGTTCTCCGCCATCGAGTTCGCCCTGTGGGACGCCAACGACGACGCCACCAACTTCCAGCGCAACCTCAACATCGCCGAGGTGGAGGTGGTCGACGGGGTCATCTACCACAAGACCGAGTACCGGGAGCGGCGTGACCACTTCGCCTTCTTCGCCTGCTCGGAGGATGTGGCCGGCTTTGACACCCAGCGCCGCTTCTTCCTCGGTCCCTACCGCGGATGGGACGCCCCCCTCGTCGTCGAGCGGGGTGAGGCGACGAACTCGATCGCCATCGGGTGGGCCCCGTTCGGCTCCCACCACGTCCGGGTGGCGCTGGCGCCCGGAGAGCGCAAGCGGATCCTGTTCGTGCTCGGCTACCAGGAGAACCTGCGCGACCGGAAGTTCGATCCACCGGACAGCCAGGTGATCAACAAGGAGCGGGTCCTGCCGGTCATCGCCCGCCAGCTCGACCCCGCCCACGTCGACCGCCAGGTCGCCGAGCTGAGCGAGTACTGGGATCGGGTGCTGGGGGCCCTTCAGGTGAAGACTCCCGACGTGCACACCGACCGCATGGTCAACACCTGGAACGCCTACCAGAACATGGTCACCTTCAACCTGTCCCGCTCCGCCTCGCTGTTCGAGTCGGGGGTGGGGAGGGGGATGGGGTTCCGTGACTCCGCCCAGGATCTGGTCGGGTTCGTGCACATGGTGCCGGAGCGGGCCCGGGAACGGCTGCTCGACCTCGCCGCCACCCAGCTCGAGACGGGCGGCGCCTACCACCAGTACCAGCCGCTCACCAAGCGGGGCAACGACGCCGTCGGCAGCGGCTTCAACGACGACCCGCTGTGGCTGGTCGTGGCGGTGGCCGCCTACCTCAAGGAGACGGGCGACTGGTCGCTGCTCGACGAGGCGGCGCCGTTCGACAACGAGCCGGGCACCGAGGCGCCGATGGAAGAGCACCTGCGCCGCAGCATGGGCTACACCCTCGCCAACCTCGGTCCGCACGGGCTCCCGCTCATCGGCCGGGCCGACTGGAACGACTGCCTCAACCTCAACACCTTCTCGGAGGAGCCGGGGGAGGCGTTCCAGACGGCGACCACCCGGGACGGCAAGGTCGCCGAGTCGGTCTTCATCGCCGGCATGTTCGTGCTGGTGGCCCAGGAGATGGCGGAGATCGCGGCACACCGCGGCCACGCCGGCGAGGCGGAGGAATACTGCCGGGCCGGGGAGCGGATGACGGCCACCGTCGACGAGCACGGTTGGGACGGCGAGTGGTTCCGGCGAGCCTACGACGCCTTCGGCGAGCCGGTCGGGGCCGCCACCTGTGTCGAGGGGCAGATCTTCGTCGAGCCCCAGGGCATGTGCGGCATGGCCGGGATCGGGTTGGAGGACGGGCGCCTCGCCCGGGCGATGGAGGTCGTCAACGAACGCCTCGCCACCCCCCACGGCATCGTGCTGCACCAGCCGGCCTTCACCCATTACTACCTGAACCTGGGGGAGATCACCTCCTACCCACCCGGGTACAAGGAGAACGCCGGGGTGTTCTGCCACACCAACCCGTGGATCATGATCTGCGAGACCATGCTCGGCCACGCGGACCTGGCCCATGACTACTACCTGCGGATCAATCCCTCCGCCCGCGAGGACCTCAGCGAGATCCACCGCTCGGAGCCGTACGTCTACGGCCAGATGATCGCCGGCAAGGACGCCCCGACCCACGGGGAGGCGAAGAACTCGTGGCTGACCGGGACCGCCGCGTGGAACTACGCCGCCATCACCCAGTGGATCCTCGGCATCCGTGCCGAGCACGACGGGCTGCGGGTCCACCCGGTGGTGCCGGCGGCGTGGGACGGCTTCACCGCTACCCGGGTGTTCCGCGGCGTCACCTTCACGATCACGGTGCGGCGCACCGGGCCCGGCAACGCAGTGACGCTGCAGGTCGACGGCGCCGCGGTCGAAGGGGACCTGGTGCCGGTGCCGACCGGGCGGGACCGCGTCGAGATCGAGGCCCTGATCGGGTAGGCCCGATCCGGGGGAGGCGTCATGCCGGCACGAGGGCGCATCGCAGCCACGGCGGTCGTGGTGGCGGCGGCGCTGCTCGCCGGCTGCACCGGCTCTGGCTCGGGTGGGGCCGCCACGACCACCACCACCGGCGGCGGGACGAGCACGACGGCCGCCCCCGGAGGCGCGGTGGAGGCCTCTGCCGTCTACCTCGACCCGGCGGCGCCGGTGGAGGACCGGGTCGAGGATCTGCTGGCCAGGATGACCCTCGCCGAGAAGATCGGCCAAATGACCCAGGTGGACCAGAGCAGGATGCGCCCCGGGGACGTCGCCGCTTTCGCCATCGGGTCGGTCCTGAGCGGGGGCGGTGGCTACCCGCCCACCAACAACGCTCGGAACTGGGCGGCGATGGTCGACGGCTTCCAGCGGGAGGCGATGGCGACCCGGCTCGGGATCCCGCTGCTGTACGGGGTCGACGCCATCCACGGCCACAACAACGTGCGCGGCGCCACCATCTTTCCGCAGGAGGTGGGGCTGGGCGCCGCCGGTGACCCCGACCTGGTGCGGCGGGTCGCGACGGCCACCGCGGCCGAGATGGCCGCCACCGGCATCCACTGGAACTTCGCCCCGGTGCTGGCGGTGCCACAGGACATCCGGTGGGGCCGTTCCTACGAGGCCTACGGGGAGGACACGGATCTGGTGGCGACTCTGGGAGCCGCCGCGATCGAGGGCATGCAGGGCGCCGACCTGGGCGATCCACTCACGGTGGCGGCGACCCCGAAGCACTACGTCGGGGACGGCGGCACCACTTGGGGCAGCGCCACCACCAGCGGTGGTCCGATCGACCAGGGCGACACCCGGGTCGACGAGGAGACGCTGCGGGCGGTGCACCTCGCCCCCTACCTCGACGCCCTCGCCGCCGGCGCCGAGGTGGTGATGGCGACGTTCTCGAGTTGGAACGGGACCAAGGTCCACGCCGACCACTTCCTCCTCACCGACCTGCTGAAAGGGGAGCTGGGATTCGACGGCTTCGTCGTCTCCGACTTCCGGGCCATCGACCAGATCTCGCCCGACTACTCCCAGGCCGTCGTCACCGCCATCAACGCCGGCATCGACATGAACATGGTCCCCTACGACTACCCCCGCTTCATCGGGACGCTCACCACCGCGGTCGGTAACGGCGACGTGACGCAGGAGCGGATCGACGACGCGGTGCGCCGCATCCTCCGGGTCAAGTTCGAGCTGGGGTTGTTCGAGCAGCCCTACTCCGACCCGGAGCTGCTCGATCAGGTCGGCTCCGACGAGCACCGGGCATTGGCACGGGAGGCGGTGCGCCGATCCCTCGTCCTGCTCGAGAACAACGGCGACGTGCTCCCGCTCGGACCGGACGACACGGTCGTGCTCGTCGCCGGCATCCCGGCCGACGACATCGGGATCCAGTCGGGGGGATGGACCATCGAATGGCAGGGACGGCGCGGCACCATCACCCCGGGCACCACCATCCTGGCGGGCCTCGAGGAGGTGGCCCCCGCCGGGACGACGATCATCTACGCCGCCGACGGTGTCCCCGACCCCGGGGTGGAGCCCGACGTGTGCATCGGGGTGGTGGGGGAGCGCCCCTACGCCGAGTACCAGGGTGACAGCGCCGACCTGGCGCTGCCGCAAGCCGATCTCGCCGCGGTCGACGCCCTCGCCGAGTGTTGTGAGCGGCTGGTGGTCGTGATCGTGGCGGGCCGTCCGGTGATGATCACCGATCGCATCGACGAGTGGGACACGGTGGTGATGGCGTGGCTGCCCGGCTCCGAGGGGGGCGGCGTCGCCGACATGCTCTTCGGCCGGGAGCCGTTCACCGGTCGGCTGCCCTACACCTGGCCCCGCACCCTCGACCAGCTCCCCTTGGGCGCCCTCGCCGCCGGCGGGGAGGAGCCGCTCTTCCCGTTCGGCTTCGGCTTCGACGCCGGGACCTGGCTGGGGGGGCTCCGCCCCACGTGGCGATGAGGGGCACGCCCCCGGTCGGACCGCCGAGGCGGCTAGGTTGCCGAGGTTGCCGGCGGGTGCCGGGCGAGCGCATCGAGAGGTGGATTCCATGACGACAGACCTGACCTTCCCGGAGGGGTTCACCTGGGGGGCGGCCACCGCCGCCTACCAGATCGAGGGCGCCGCCACCGAGGACGGGAGGGGACCCTGCATCTGGGACAAGTTCTCCCACACCCCCGGCGCCGTGACCGGCGGGGACACCGGAGACGTCGCCTGCGATCACTACCACCGCTGGAAGGACGACGTCGCCCTCATCCACCGCCTCGGAGTGGGGGCCTACCGGTTCTCCGTCGCCTGGTCACGTGTCATCCCCGAGGGCCGCGGTGCGGTCAACGCCCCCGGCCTCGACTTTTACGACCGGCTCGTCGACGAGCTGCTCGAGAACGGGATCGAGCCCTCCGTCACCCTCTGCCACTTCGACCTGCCGCAGGCGCTGGAGGACCGGGGCGGATGGCCGGAACGGTCGACGGCCGAGGCGTTCGCCGAGTACGCCGCGGTGGTGGCCCAGCGCCTCGGGGACCGGGTCCGGCAATGGGTGACCCTCAACGAGCCCCGGGTGGCGGCCTTCGCCGGCTACGAGGCGGGCGACCACGCCCCGGGCCGCACCTCGGTGGCGGACCGGCTCGCCGCCGGGCACCACATGCTGCTCGCCCACGGGCTCGGGATGGAAGCGGTCCGGTCCGCGGCTCCGGGGGCCCGGGTCGGGCTCGTCAACGACCCCTCCCCGTGTCATCCCGCCTCGGGACATCCGCTCGACGTGGAGGCGGCCAACCTGGAACACGCCCTGCGTAACACCTGGATGCTCGATCCCGTCTTCGGACGCGGCTACCCCGCCCGGCTCATCGAAGCGCTGCAGTGGGACCAGGGCGAAGTGAAGCCGGGCGACCTCGCGGTGATCTCCCGGCCGATGGACTTCTTCGGCCTCAACTACTACACCCGGCAAATCTTCCGCAGCCCGGAGCTGCCTCCCGACAAGCCGGGGCTCGTCGTCCCCGGTGACGAGTTCACCGACATGGGGTGGGAGGTGTACCCGGCCGGGATCCTCGAGATGCTCGAGTGGCTGTGGCACGAGTACGGGATCGCCGACCTCTACGTGACCGAGAACGGGGCCGCCTACGGCGACGGCGACGGCCCGCCGTTCGTCGACGCGAAGCGGATTGCCTACCTGCGCGACCACCTGGCGGCGGTGCACCAGGCCATCGCCCGGGGCGTGCCGGTGCGGGGCTACTTCGTCTGGTCACTGCTCGACAACTTCGAATGGGCTCACGGCTACTCGAAGCGGTTCGGGATCGTGCGGGTCGACTACGAGACCCAGGAGCGCTCCGTCCGGGAGAGCGGGCGCTTCTACTCGGCGATCGCCCGCAGCAACCGGCTCCCGGTGGGGGAGGGGGCCTAGCCCGCCGCCTCGGCCACCAGGGCGGCGTGCCGCTCCACGACCACCTCGAGGGTGGGCTCGACCCGCACGTTGCGCCGGGTGAGCCGCTCGCCGCAGTGGGCGCAGGCAGCAACGAGGTGGGTGTCGTGACCGCACTCCTGATGGATGATGCGCCGCTCGGCGTGCGACCCCACCCAACGGTCGCCCCAGCGCCACAGCGCCATCAGCACGTCGAAGAGGTCCTTGCCCTTCTCGGTGAGCAGGTACTCGTGGCGCGGCGGGTGCTCCTGGTAGGGACGGGTGAAGAGGATGTGGGCGGCGACGAGGGTGTCGAGCCGGTTGGTGAGGACGTTGCTGGCGATGTCGAGGTCACGCCGGAAGTCGTCGAAGCGTCGCACCCCGAGGAAGGCGTCCCGCAGGATGAGTAAGGTCCAGCGGTCGCCGATGAGGTCGACGCTGTTGGCGACGGCGCAGTCGAGATGGTCGAGCGGTTTACGGGTCGGCATACCGCCACGTTAGCACCAACTTGCATCACGCAACCGACTTGCTAGAGTGACTTGCGTAACACAACCGATAGGCTCGGGAGGGATCATGCAACGGGAGCAGGGGGCCGGGTCGGAGCGCCCGGCACGTTCCCAGGCCGCGGCGGGGCCGGAGGCGGGGACGAGCAACGACCAGGCCAACGGCAACGGGCTGCGCCGATCGGCGGGGACGAAGCTGCTGGCCGGCGGCCTCCGTGTCGCCGGCGGGATCGCACCCGGAGTGGCCGGGGCGATCGCCGAGAAGCTCTACTTCCGGGCGATGGGAGCGCGACCCCGCACCGCGGTCGAATCCGGCGACCCCTTCTCCTTCACGCTCCAAAAGCGCACCGTCACCGGCTACACCCTCGGCGCAGGCGAGACGGTGCTGCTGCTCCACGGCTGGCGGGGAACCGCCGGCGACATGAGCACCATCGCCGCCGCGGTGGCCGGCGCCGGGATGCAGGCGGTGGCCATCGACCTCCCAGGTCACGGCGACGACCGCGGCTCCCGCACCGACCTGTTCCTCATGGCGGCGGCGGTCCATGCCGCCGGATCGCTCTTCGGGCCTCCCGCCGGGGTGGTCGCCCACTCCTTCGGCGCCGCCGTCGCCTTCGGATCCTTCCCCAACGGCGGGCCGCGTCGAGTCGCCCTCTTCGGCCCGGCGATCCGCGGCGACCGCTACCTGGAGGGCTTTGGCCGCCATGTCGGGTTCAACGAGCGGGCCCTGGCCCGCTTCACCCGACGCATCGAGCGGTACGCCGGCCCGCAGCTGATGCCGATCCTGCACGGCGAGGGCAACGTGCCCGGTGCCGAGTTCCTCATCCAACACGATCCGGCCGACGCCTGGACCCCCATCGTCGACTCGCGTCGCTTCGTCGACACCCACCCCTCCGCCCGGCTCGTCGTCGTCGAGGGCGCCGGCCACAAGGGGATCCTCCGCCACCAGGAGGCGGTGGCCCGCGCCGCCGCGTTCCTCGTGGCGGGCTGAGGCGGGCAGACCTTCGGGCTACGCGGCGTAGTTGCTGGAGAGCCGGATCGTCTCGGCGATGTGGACGTTGACCAGGGCCGGCTTGCCGCTGGCCCGGGCCCGCTGCAGGGCCGGTGTGAGCTCCGCGGGGCAGGTCACCAGCTCCCCGTAGCCACCCAAGGCCGTGACCACGCTGTGGTAGGGGCGCCGCCCCAGGTCGGCGGCGATGACCCGGTCCGGGTAGAAGGTGCGGTGGAAGGTCTTGATGTTGTTCCAGACCCCGTCGTTGCCGACGACGCCGACCACCGGCAGCCCGAGCCGCACGAACGTGTCGTACTCCATCCCGTGGAAGCCGAACCCGCCGTCCCCGAACACGATGCCGACCAGGGCGTCGGGATGCACCACCTTGGCGGCGAGGGCGAAGCCGGGCCCGGTGCCGAGGGTGCCGGCCGGGCCGGGCTCGAGCACGTGACCCGGGGTCGAGACCTGGAGCCACTTGGCGGTGGTGGCGACGATGTCACCGCCGTCGACGCTGACGATGGCGTCGCGACCGAAGAAGGCGGCGACGTCCCGCCCGAACCGCTGCGGCATGATCGCCTCGCCCTCCTCGTCCGCCTCCCGCTCGGCGGCGGCCAGCCTCTCCTCCTCGATCCGGCGGATGTCACGGGCCCAGGGACGCTCCCCCCCACGGGCGAAGGTGGTGCGATGCTCCAGCAGCTCGGCCACGAAGCGACCCGGGGTGGCGACGACGGCGACCGGGGCCGGACGGTTCCAGCCGAGGCGGGTCGGCTCGGCGTCGACCTGGACCACGGTGGCGGCCGGATTGATCTTGCGCCCGTAGCCGGTTCGGAAATCCCAGTCGACCCCGAGGGCGAGCACCAGATCGGCTCCGGCGAACGCTTCGGATCGGGCCCGGATCCCGAGCAGGGGATGGCCGTGGGGGAACGCCCCTCGGGCGCCGGCGTTGACGTAGGCGGGGGCGTCCAGGGCCTCGGCCAGCGCCACCAGCGCCGCGGCCCCCTCCCCGCGGATCCCGCTCCCGGCGAAGAGCACCGGCCGTTCCGCCCCGGCGAGCAGGTCGGCGACCCGTGCCACCACCGCCGAGTCGGCGCCCATCGGTTCCGTCGCCCGGTACGACCGGGGGAGGGGGGTGGCCTCGTCGACCATGCCCGCCTGGACGTCGAGGGGGATGTCGAGGAAGACGGGGCCGCCCCGCCCGGCGAAGGCGTGGCGGGCGGCGAGGGCGACGTACTCGGCGAGACGGACGGTCTCCCAGGCGGTGGTGGCGAGGCGGGTGATCGATCGGAAGAGCTGCGGGTGGTCCATCTCCTGGAGCCCGCCAGCGTGTTCCTGGCGGACCGGATGGCGTCCCCCCAACACCAGCATCGGGGTCCCGGCGGCGGAGGCGTTCATCACCGCGGTGACGGTGTTGGTGACCCCGGGGGCGGCGGTGACGGCGGCGACCCCGAGACGGCCGGTGAGCCGGGTATAGGCCTCGGCGGCATGGGCCGCGGTCTGCTCGTGACGGACGTCGACCAGGCGGATTCCCTCCAGGGCACAGCCATCGAGGATGGGCACGATGTGGCCGCCGGTGAGGGTGAAGACGGTGTCGACGCCTTCGGCCCGCAGGGCACGGGCCAGGAGCTGGCCACCGTGGATCTTCGCCATGTTGCCTCCCGTCGTTCGACGGCTCACTTGGTCAGGTCGCCCCAGGTGCCTTCCAGGAAGAGCCGCGGCTGGAGGGCGTAGGCGAGCTCGGCCCGGCCGGTGCGCACATCGGCCCATTCCATGATCGCCAGGTCGATGCCGATCACCGAGGCGGTCTTCACCTGGACCCGGGAGCCGGTCAATTCCTCGATCAGATCGCCCCAGGTCGGCTGATGCCCGACCACCATGAGGAACCGGACCGATCGGGCGGCGGCGGCGACGACGTCGAGCACCGACGACGGGGACTCCCCGTACAGGTCGGGGACCAGCTCGATCTCGGACCCCCACGTCCCCGCCTTGGACGCCAGCTCGGCGGTGGAGCGGGCCCGCAGCGCTGTCGAGCTGTAGATGAACTGCGGGACCTGGCCCATACGGGACAGCACCCGCCCCATCACCCTGGCGGAGGCCCGACCCCGCTCGTTGAGGGGGCGTTCGTGGTCGGGGGTGTCGCCGCCCCAGTCGGACTTGCCGTGGCGCATGACGAGGAGCCGTTTCATGGACTCCACGTTACCGAAGTACCTTCAGGGCACGGGACGCGATCCGGTCGGCCGGGGAGGCACCATGGCGCGCAAGGAGACAGGGGTCGAGGCCCACCTCCAGCCGGGGGAGGAGGTCGAGGTGGCGCTGCGGGGCGCCATCGAGGGCTTCACGACGTGGTCCAACTTCGGGGGGGCGGTGGCGGTGCTGACCGCCCTCACCGTGGCGCGGATGGCGCGCCTGGGCTTATGGACCGGGGCGGCGGAAATCGTCGCCGTCATCGTCGCCGGCTTTGTCGCGGTGCTGGTGTTGGTGGGCCGGCCGATGGCGCATCGCCACGACCCGGCCCTGGCCGGTCCCTACGTGGTGGTGGCGCTCACCTCGCGTCGCCTGCTCGTCTTCGACCGGGCCCGGGGCGACGCGGCCGACGCCCTGGCGGCGGCGTACCCGCGGTCCTCCTTGACCGGGGTGCGGTATCGCAGGGCGCGCCTACTCCGGCCTCACCTCCTCACATTCCGGGCCGGCAACCGGAGCCTCCGGTTCGAGTTCCCCCGGGCCGAGCCGGTCGCCGAGCTGACCGAGCGGCTCGGTCGCTGAGATCCGCTCCGTCCGGTCGCCACGGTGGCGGGCCGTCGATACGATGGGCCTCGAAGCGACGACCACGAGGAGTGAGCGACATGGGCCTCGACACCGCGATGGAACAGGCACTGAACGAACAGATCACGCTGGAGTACGCCTCCGCCTACGCCTACACCGCCTTCGGGGCGTGGCTCGACGCCGAGAGCCTCCCCGGCATGGCGAGTTGGATGGAGGCCCAGGCGGCCGAGGAGCGCACCCACGCCCAGAGGTTCGCCCGCTTCGTGCTCGACCGCGGCAATCGGGTGCGGCTCGGCGCCATCGCCGCTCCCCGCGACGACTACGACTCGCCGCTCGAGGTCTTCGAGCTGGCGCTGGCGCACGAGCAGAAGGTCACCGCTGCCATCAACGACCTCTACGCCGCCGCGGTCGCCGCCAAGGACTACGCCTCGCTCCCGCTGCTGGACTGGTTCGTCGACGAGCAGGTCGAGGAGGAGGCGACGGTGCAGCAGATCATGGACGACCTGCGGCGTGCCGGCAGCGAGGGCCACGCCCTCCTCATGATCGACCGCGAGCTCGGAGTCCGCACCTTCACCGGGGGCGCCGAGGCGTGACCGCCCCGGCGGCCTCCTAGAGGCGCTCGACGATGTAGTCGATGGCCGCGGTGAGCCGCTCGAGATCGGACGGCTCGATGTTGGGGAACATGGCCATCCGGAGCTGGTTGCGTCCCAGTTTGCGATAGCTCTCGGTGTCGACGATGCCGTTGCTGCGCAGCGTCGCCGCCACCGCGTCGGCGTCGACGTTGGGGGCGAAGTCGATCGTCGCCACCGTGGTGCTCCGCATCGCCTGATCGGGCACGAACGGGGTCGTGAACGGGCGCGAGTCGGCCCATCCATAGATCACCGCGGACGATTCGCGGCAACGGTCGATCGCCCAATCGAGGCCGCCCAGCTCCAGCATCACGTCGACCTGGCGCCGCAGCAGGAAGAGGGTGGCCAGCGCCGGGGTGTTGTAGGTCTGGTCCTTGCGCGAGTTCGCCAGGGCCAGCGACAGCGACAGGGTGGGTGGGATCCAGCGTCCCGAGGCCCCGATCTGCTCGATCCGGCTCACCGCCGCCGGCGAGCACAGCGCCACCCACAGGCCGCCTTCGGCGCCGAAGACCTTCTGCGGCGAGAAGTAGTAGGCGTCGAACTCGGCCGGCTCGACTGCCATCGCCCCGGCTCCGGAGGTGGCGTCGACCGCCACCAGGCCGGTCGCTCCGGCAGGACGCGCCACCGGCATCATCACCCCGGTCGACGTCTCGTTGTGGGTCAAGCCGTAGAGGTCGATGGTGGAATCGGCCACCGGCTCCGGGTGGGTCCCGGGCTCCGACTCGATGACCTGCGGGTCCTCGAGATGCGGGGCGGCCGCGGCCACCGCGGCGAACTTACCGGAGAACTCGCCGAAGACGAGGTGTTGGCTTCGCTGCTGGATCAGGCTGAAGGAGGCGGCATCCCAGAACGAGGTGGCTCCCCCGACGCCGAGGAGGACCTCGTAGCCGCTCGGCAGCGAGAACAGGTCGGTGAGCCCGGCCCGGATCGCCGCCACCACGCTCCGCACCCCGGGCCGGCGGTGGCTGGTTCCCATGTAGCTGGAGCCGGTGACTCCGAGTTCCATGAGGATCTCGGTTCGTACCTTGGACGGCCCCGACCCGAACCTCCCGTCTCCCGGGAGGAGGCTGGGAGGAAGCTCGATCGTTGGGTTGTCTGTCATGTTGTCACCACCGGGTATCGTGCGGTTCGGAACGTACGAAGAGGAGGCTAGAGCAATGTCGGGTGCCGGCCTAGACGGGCTTTCTCAACGTGCCGCCGGGGTCGCGGAATCCGCCACCCTGGCCATCACCGCCAAGGCCAAGGCGCTGCGCGCCGCGGGCAGACCGGTGATCGGCTACGGGGCCGGCGAGCCGGATTTCCCCACGCCGCAGTTCATCGTCGAGGCCGCCGCGGCGGCCGCCGCCGATCCCCGCAACCATCGGTACACCCCGGCGGCGGGGCTCCCCGAGCTACGGGAAGCGATCGCGGTCAAGACCCGGCGTGACTCGGGCCTCGCCGTGGACCCGTCCCAGGTGGTCGTCACCAATGGCGGCAAGCACGCCGTCTACGCCACCTGCCAGGTGCTGCTCGATCCCGGGGACGAAGCGCTGCTCCTCGCCCCCTACTGGGTGACCTACCCGGAGGCGGTGCGGCTCGCCGACGGGGTCCCGGTGGTGGTGGAGGCCGACGAGACCACCGGCTACCGGGTCACCGTCGACCAGCTCGAGGCGGCCCGGACCCCGCGCACCAAGATGCTCGTGTTCGTTTCCCCGTCCAACCCGACCGGTGCCGTCTACCCGGCCGCCGATGTCGCCGCCATTGGAGCATGGGCCGCCGCCCACGGCATCTGGGTCATGACCGACGAGATCTACGAGCATCTCGTCTACGGCGACGCCGTGTTCAGCTCGATCCCGGTGGAGGCCCCGGAGGCGGCGCCCCGCTGCGTCGTCGTCAACGGGGTCGCCAAAACCTACGCCATGACCGGATGGCGGGTGGGATGGATGATCGCGCCCCCGGAGATCGCCACCGGAGCGATCCGGCTTCAGAGCCACATGACGTCGAACGTCGCCAACGTCAGCCAGCGGGCCGCCCTCGCCGCCCTCGAGGGCCCGATGGACTCGGTGGTCGAGATGCGGGCCGCCTTCGATCGGCGGCGCCGCACCATGCACGAGATGCTCAACGCCATCGACGGGGTGGCGTGCCCGGAGCCGCAAGGCGCCTTCTACGCCTTCCCCTCGATGAAGGGCCTGCTGGGCCGGCCGCTGGGGGGAGGGAGCGCCGCCACCACCCTGGAGCTGGCCGCCCTCCTGCTCGACGAGATCAACGTCGCCGTCGTGCCGGGAGAGGCCTTCGGGGCACCCGGCTACGCCCGGTTCTCCTTCGCCCTCGGCGACGCCGACCTCGAGGAAGGGCTGCGGCGCATCCAGGACCTGGTGCAGCGTTCCGGCTGAGCCGAGCCCGCTAGCGAAGCCCGTTCAGCTCGCCGGCGACGACCTGCCACGCTTCCGATGCCGGATCGACGAGGTCGTCGTGCCCGGCGTCCTCGATCTCGTGGTAGACGACGGCGTCGCCCTGCTGGGCGGCGGCGCCTGCGTACTCCCGGCTCAGCTCCACCGGTACCCGCTCGTCGGCGGCGCCGTGCACGATGACCTGGGGAATGCCGAGGGGGAGCAGCTCGATCGGGGAGGCCAGTGCGTAGCGGTCGGGACCGTCCTCCGGGCTCCGCCGCAGGTACTGCTCGACGGCGTCGTCCCCTACGCCGCGGCGGTGGGCGGCGGCCAGATCGGCGAGCGGGGCGAGGCCGACCGCGGCGGTCACGGCCACGCTCGGAACGTGCTCGGATCCGCCGTCGACGAGCGGGGGGCGGGAGCGGGCCCACAACGCCAGTTGGCCCCCGGCCTCGTGACCGACGGTGACGACCCGGGACGGGTCGAGCCCATGGGCGGCGGCGAGGCCGTCGAGGGCGTCGAGAGCGGCGGCGACGTCGGTCATCGTGGTCGGCCACCCGCCGCCGGCGCCGACCCGGTGGTACTCGACGTTCCAGGTCGCCCAGCCGCGTTGCACCAGGTCGACGGCGAGGCCGTCCATCAGATCCCGGGTCCACGGGTCGCGCCAGGAGCCGCCGTGGAGCAGGGCGGCCACCGGGAACGGGCCCGGGCCCTCCGGCACCCGCAGATCCGCCTCGTGGTGCGGCCCGGAGGCGTAGCGCATCGTCGTCACCGGCCAGGCGCCCCGCCACCGGAGATGGCGGAGGGCGTGGCGGTAGCCGACCAGACCGCGGCCGAAGATGACGTGGACGCAGGCCGGCGCCGTCAGCGAGACGCGGCGCCACGGCTCGCGGGCGTGGATGTTGGAGATGTGCACCTCCACGGTGGGGAGGCCAGTGGCGAGGATGGCGTCGTGGATGGCGTAGCTGGTGTGGGTGTAGGCGCCGGCGTTGAGCACCACCCCGTCGACTTCGGTGGCGGCCTGCTGGAGGCGATCGATGATGGCGCCTTCGTGATTCGACTGGAAGGTGGTGACCTCGACTCCCAGCTCGCCACCCCAGACCCGGAGCGACGCCTCGAGCTGGGGGAGCGTGGTGGCGCCGTAGACCGCCGGCTCCCGGGTGCCGAGCAGGTTGAGGTTGGGCCCGTTGACCACGAGCACGTGTTCCATGAGCCGGAGAGTATTGGATCGGACGGGCGCGTCCAAGGCATCACCGCCGCGCCGGCGCCGGCGCTCGTCGCCGCCTCTTCCCGCCTCTCCCCACTTCCCCGGCTCGAATCCGCTAGCTTTTGAGGCTGGTGGTTCATCCACCGCCCTGGGGAAGGAGGCACCCACAACCATGAAAGTCATGAAACGATGGCTGCTGCTGATGGCGGTCCTGGCCTTGGTGGCCGCCGCCTGCGGTGACAGCACCGAGGAGACGACGACCACGACGATGGCCGAGACGACGACGACGGCCGGCGGCGAGGCAACGACGACGACCAGCGAAGCCGGCTCGATGTTCGAGGGGTACTCGCTGGCGGCCGACAATTGCGACTACGGCGGGCTGCTGAAGAGCATCACCGCCGTTGACGAGTTGACGGTGCAGTTCGAGCTGTGCCAGCCGGACGTGGCGTTCGCGTCCAAGGTGGCGTTCTCCGCCTTCGGGATCTTCCCGGAGGAAGTGCTGGACGCCACCGGCGGCGGCGGCCCCGAGCTGTTCGAGCATCCGGTCGGCACCGGCCCGTACAAGCTCTCGCAGTGGGAGCGGGGCAACCAGCTCGTGCTGGAGCGCTTCGACGACTACTGGGGCACCCCCGCCGAGACGGGAACCCTCGTGTTCCGGTGGAGCGCCGAGGCCGCCCAGCGGCTGGTCGAGCTACAGGCGGGCACGGTCGACGGCATCGACAACCCGGGCCGCGACGACTTCGCCGTGATCGAGGGTGACTCCAACCTGCAGCTCCTGCCGCGGGAAGGCACCAACATCTTCTACGTCGGCCTCAACCGGGACAAGGAGCCGTTCGGCGACGAGCGGGTGCGGCAGGCGATTGCCATGGGCATCGACCGTGAGCGCATCGTCGACAACTTCTACCCGCCGGGCTCGACGGTGGCGGACCAGTTCCTGCCACAGTCGATCTTCGGATGGACCCCCGAACCGGTGTGGTACGACTACGACCCGGACGCCGCCAAGGCCCTGCTGGCCGACGCCGGCTATCCCGACGGCTTCGAGGTGACGCTCAACTACCGTGACGTGGTCCGCAGCTACCTGCCGAGCCCGAGCACGGTGGCGACCGACATCCAGGCCCAGCTTGCCGAGATCGGCATCACCGTGAACATCGAGGTCATGGAGTCGGGGGCCTTCCTCGACGCCAGCGACGCCGGTGATCTCACGATGTACCTGCTGGGATGGGGCGCCGACTATCCGGACGCCACCAACTTCCTGGACTACCACTTCGGATCCGGAGCCTCGGTTCAGTTCGGCGCAGGCTTCGACGACATCCATCAGGTGCTCAACGAGGCGGCCCAGATCGCCGACCCGGCCGAGCGTCTCGTGCTCTACCAGCAGGCTGCCGAGCTGATCAAGGAGCACGTGCCGATGGTTCCCGTGGCCCATGGTGGCTCCGGCACGGCCTACCGGGCCGACGTCACCAACGCCCAGGCGAGCCCGCTCGGCAACGAGTACTTCGCCGTGATGGATCCGGGTGGCCGTGACCAGTTCGTCTGGATGCAGAATGCCGAGCCGATCGGCCTCTACTGCGCGGACGAGACGGACGGCGAGTCGTTGCGTGCCTGTGAGCAGATCAACGAGTCGCTGCTCTCCTACGAGGTCGGCGGGACCGCGGTCCAGCCGGCGCTGGCGGAGACGTGGGAGGCGAACGACGACGGCACCGTGTGGACGTTCCATCTCCGTTCCGGAGTAACGTTCCACGACGGTTCCACCTTCGACGCCAACGATGTCGTCAAGTCGTGGGTCGTGCAGTGGGACGCGGCAGATCCGCTCCACGTGGGTCGTGACGGCAACTTCACCTACTTCCAGGCCGACTTCCTGTCGTTCCTGAACCCGCCACCGGCGGAGTAGTCCGCAACAACGTCCGATGTGAGAGAGGGGCGGGGCGAGAGCCCCGCCCCTCTTCCGCGGCGATTAGCCTGCTGACCCTTGGGCAGATTCATCGTGCGCCGGCTCCTGTCGTCGATTCCCGTGCTGCTGGGAATCCTGATCGCGGTGTTCGCCCTGGCCAGGCTGATTCCGGGGGACCCGTGCATCGCCGCGCTGGGGGAACGCGCCACCGACGAGATCTGCGACGCCTACAACGACCGCTACGGGCTCAACGAACCGATCGTCCAGCAGTTCGGGATCTACATCGGTGACGTCGCCACCGGCGACCTGGGCCAGTCGTTCCGCTTCGCCAAGCCGGTGAGCACCCTGTTGGTGGAGCGGCTCCCCACCACCGTCGAGCTGTCCTTCGCCGCCCTCGTCATCGCGGTGCTGGTCGGGGTGCCGCTCGGCATCATCTCCGGGTACCGCCACAACACCAAGACCGACGTCGCCACCATGATCGGCGCCAACATCGGCGTCTCGATGCCGGTGTTCTGGCTCGGGCTGATGCTGCAGTACCTATTCGCGGTGGTGTTACGCAACACGCCTCTGACGTTACCGCCGTCGGGCCGGCTCGACGCCGGCCTGATACCGGAGCGCTTCTACGACGTCTGGGGGTGGGGCGTCAACGGCCTCTTCCAGTTCCTCGGCAACTTCACCGTGGTCAACTCGCTGGTGACGGGCCAGTGGGACGTGTTCCGCTCCGCGGTGGGCCACCTCATCCTCCCGGCCATCGCCCTCGCCACCATCCCGATGGCGATCATCGCCCGCATGACCCGCTCCAGCCTGCTCGACGTGCTCGGCCTCGACTATGTGCGGACCGCCCGTGCCAAGGGCCTCACCGAGCGGGTCGTCGTCATCCGGCATGCCCTCCGCAACGCCATGCTGCCGGTGGTGACCGTGATCGGTCTCTCGCTCGGCACCCTGCTCGGGGGGGCGATCCTCACCGAGACGATCTTCAACCTCTCGGGGGTGGGCAAGACCGTGTTCGACGCGATCGAATCGCGTGACTACACGGTCGTCCAGGGCTTCACGCTCGTGATCGCCGTCGGCTTCGTGATGACGAACCTGATCGTCGACCTCATCTACACCTACCTCGATCCGCGGGTGAGGGTGGGCTGATGGCTCTCGAGATCCGTCCCGACGATCAGGTCACCGAGGTGGCGGCGCTGGCGGCCCGCGGCCTGTGGGGCAACGCCTTCCGGGAGCTGGCGCGGAAGCGGTCGGCCCGGGTCGGGATGGCGATGCTGGCGCTGCTCATCATCGTGGCCGTCTTCGCCCCGCTCATCGCTCCCTACGAGCCCAACGAGGTGCTGTTCGGCGAAGGCGTCAGCCCGCGCGACCCACCCTGTATCCACGTCTTCGGCTGCGACCCGGCCACTCCGCAGCACATCCTCGGCATCGACGGCAACGGGCGCGACGAGTTCAGCCGGCTCATCTTCGGGTCCCGGGTGTCCCTGCTGGCGGGCCTGGGGGCGGTCGGGTTCGCGGTCGGCATCGGCACCGTGATCGGGCTCACCGCCGGGTTCTTCGGGCGGCGGGTCGACAACGTCTTGATGCGGATCATGGACGTGCTGCTGGCGTTCCCGGCGCTGCTGCTCGCCATCTTCATCGTGTCGGTGACCGGGCCCGGGCTCTTCAAATCGATCCTCGCCATCTCGGTCGTCACCATCCCCGCCTACGCGCGCGTGGTGCGCTCCAGTGTGCTCACCGTCAAGGAGCAGGATTTCGTCCAGGCGGACCGGGTGCTCGGGGTGAGCTCGCTGCGGATCCTGTGGCACCGCATCCTCCCCAATTCGCTGACCCCGCTGGTGGTGCAGGCGACCCTCGGGGTGGCCACCGCGGTGCTGGAGATCGCGGCGCTGTCGTTCCTCGGCCTCGGGGTGCAGCCACCGACGGCGGAGTGGGGCTCGATGCTCGCCGCCGAGCGCAACCAGGTCTTCACCGCCCCCCACCTCGTCTTCTTCCCCGGTCTCGCCATCATGTGGAACGTGCTCGCCTTCAACCTGCTCGGCGACGGCCTGCGTGACGCTCTCGACCCGAGGTTGAACCGATGACGGCACACCCCGGCGCCGGACCTGCCCCGGCCGAGCCGGCGCCGGCGACGCTGCTCAAGGTACGCGGGCTCAAGACCCACTTCTTCACCCGGGACGGCGTGGTGAAGGCGGTCGACGGCGTCGACCTCACGGTGGAGAAGGGCCAGATCCTCGGCCTGGTCGGCGAGTCGGGGTGCGGCAAGTCGGTGACGTCGATGTCGATCCTGCGGCTGGTGGCCGACCCGGGCCGCATCATCGAGGGGCAGGTCCTGTTCCACGGGGACGACCTGCTCACCATGTCGCTCAAGGAGCTGCGGCAGATCCGGGGCGATCGCATCTCGATGATCTTCCAGCAGCCCAACTCGTCGCTGAACCCGGTGTTCACCGCCGGCTTCCAGATCGCCGAGGTCTACGAGGTCCACGAGAACCTGAAACACAAGGTGGGGGAGGAGAAGGCCGTCGACATGCTGCGCCAGGTGGGTATCCCTGACCCGCGGCGCCGGCTCCGGGCCTACCCGCACGAGCTGTCGGGCGGGATGGCGCAGCGGGTCATGATCGCCATGGCGCTGGCGGCCGATCCCGAGCTGCTCATCGCCGACGAGCCCACCACCGCCCTCGACGTCACCATCCAGGCCCAGATCCTCGATCTGATGCGCCACCTCCGCGACAAGCTGGGCACCGCCATCGTCGTCATCACCCACGACCTGGGAGTGGTGGCCGAGATGGCGGACCGGGTGGCGGTGATGTACGCCGGGGATATCGTCGAGGCGACCGACACCGAGCGGCTCTTCGCCGACCCGAAGCATCCCTACACCAAGGGTCTGATCGGCTCGATCCCGGTGGCCGGGTCGCGGCGGGAATGGCTCGAGGTGATCCCGGGAAGGGTCCCCAACCTGGTCGACCTGCCTCCCGGATGCCGTTTCGCTCCCCGCTGTCAGGCGCGGGTGGAGGCCGGGTTGAAGATCTGCACTGTCGAGGAGCCGCCACTCGTCGACGACGAGCCGGACCACGCCGTGCGCTGCTGGCTCTACCACGAGGGGGTGGAATGAACGGGGCGTCGCCGCTGGTGGCGGTCGAGGGGCTCTTCAAGACGTACCCGGTGCGGGGCGGCGCCTTCCAGCGGGTGGTCGGCCAGGTGCAGGCGGTCGACGGGGTCGACCTCGAGATCTTCCCGGGGGATGCCGTCGGGTTGGTGGGGGAGTCGGGGTGCGGCAAGTCGACGCTGGGCCGGCTCCTGCTGCGGCTCGAGGAGCCCGACGCCGGCACGGTGAGCTTCGACGGCACCGACCTGGCCGAGCTCAGCCCCAAGGAGCTGCGCGGCCTGCGCGGCAAGATCCAGCTCATCTTCCAGGACCCGTTCGGTTCGCTGGATCCCCGCACCTCGGTGGGGGAGAGCATCGCCGAGGGGCTCCGGGTCCAGGGAGTGCCGCGGGCGGAGCGCAGCGCCCGGGTGCAGGAGACTCTCGAGATGGTGGGCCTCGAGCCCTACCACGCCCGCCGCTTCCCGCACGAGTTCAGCGGCGGGCAGCGGCAACGCATCGGGATCGCCCGCGCCCTGGCGGTTCATCCCCGCTTCCTGGTCCTCGACGAGCCGGTGTCGGCGCTCGACGTGTCGATCCAGTCCCAGATCCTCAACCTGCTCAAGGAGCTGCAGCAGACCCTCGACCTCACCTTGCTGTTCATCGCCCACGACCTGTCAGTCGTCGAGCACCTCTGCGACCGCATCGCGGTGATGTACCTCGGCAAGATCGTGGAGGTGGCGTCCCGTGACGACCTGTTCGACCGCCCCACCCATCCCTACACGCAGGCGTTGCTGTCGGCGATCCCGATCCCCGATCCCACCCTGCGCCGGGCCCGCATCATCCTGGAGGGCGACATCCCGAGCCCGCTGCACCCGCCGTCCGGCTGCCGGTTCCACACCCGGTGCCCGATTGCGCAGGAGGGGATCTGTGACGTGGAGGAGCCGCTGATGGCGCCGGTGACGGACGGGTCGGGGCACGAGGCCGCCTGCCATCTTCGCACCGGGGCCTACACCCACCTCGACCCGATCCCGGCCGGTCCCGCCCCGCTCTGAGCGCCTCAGCCGGCGGCCGGGACGTAGCCAGGGGCCAGCTCGGCGGCGAGCGCCCGCGTTGCCGGGTCGATTGTGCCGGGCCGGAGCGGCGCCAGCTCCGCCAGCTCGTCGAGCACGGCCCGGCGGGCCGCGGCGACCGTCACGCCGGGAACGACCGTGGCGAGCGAGCCGGTCGTTTCCGGCCGCCACGGCAGCTCCAGCGCGGCGTACACCCCGGTGAGGACCCGCCGCACCAGGTCGGCCCGGTCCACCACCACGATGCCGCCGACGTGGGCGGCGCCGCGGGCGAGGCGCTGGCCGACCCCCATCAGCTTGAGCCGCCCCCCGTGGTGGACGCTGAACTCGCCCGGGCAGTACTCCCCGGGAACCTCACCGACGGCGGCTTCCACCCCGAGCCGGGCGAAGGACCGCACCATGAGGTCGGCGAGGGTGGCGAACCGTTCCCGGATGGCACGGCGAGGATCGGGATCGGGGATCGTCCAGCCGAAGGAGAGGGTGTACTCGGTGAAGGCCGCGGCCCGGCCCCCGGCGATCCGCTCCACCGCCGCGAACCCGGCGGCGGCGGCGGCGGCGACCGCCGCCGGGTACCCGGGGGCGAGCCGGTCGCGGCGGCCGAAGGCGACCACCGGTCCCGGGACCGTGATCCGGAAGGTCTCGGATACCTCTCCCGCCGAGGCCCGTTGCAGCAGGGCGGCGGCGATGCCGGCATCGAGCGGTGGCGGGGTGCGCTCGCGGTCGTCGAGCACCCGGATCGAGCGGGAGGGGCCCATGGAGGGGGAGCGTAGCGAGCCGGGCGGGGGCCGATCGCGGGCGTTGGGCGATACCACCGGTATCCTGCGCGGCTGGACCGGTGCAGCGGCACCGGAGGACGTTGTGGAGGCACGGGTGAGACGGGCCGGCTGGCTGCTCCTGGCGACGACGATCCTGCTCGCGGCTTGCGGCGATGCGGGGCTGCTCGACGGGCTCGGCGACCGTTCCCGTGAGATCGTCTACTCCGACACCACGACCACGACGACGATCGTGGTCGACGACGGCGAATCGGCTCCACAGGGGGCGGTGCGGGCCGCCGACGTGAGCTGGTACAACGACCAGCTGGGGGAGGCGGCGCCGGTGCCGATCCCCTCGGTCGTGATCGCCGACGTGTGGGGCCGGGGCGACCGGGTCAACCGCTACATTCAGGCGAGCCGGGCCGAGATCGCCACCGCCCTGCCGACGGTGGAGTTCCCTTCGCTCGTTCCCGACGAGGTCGGGTGGGTGACGAGCCAGCTCGTCTTCGACACCGCCTCGGCGACCCTCGACGCCGGCACTTCGGCCGCCTTCGGGCTCTGGAAGGTCGAGCCGTACAGCTTCGAGGAGGGCGACGTCGCCGTGCTCCGGGTGGGCGAGGCCTCCGGTCCCGACCGGGAGAGCGCCGGCGAGATCCACTACGAGATCGTCCCCGACGGGCTCAGCCTCAGCTGGGTGCGGGGCAGTTACCGGTACGAGCTGTTCTGTCGCACCAGCCTGGCAGAGGAGATGTGCCAACAGATGGCGGAAACGGCGATGCCGCTCTCGGACCAGCTCCCGCCGCCTCGGGCGGAGGACGCCCCCGCCGACGCGAGCGGCGGCTGAGGCCGGGGAGGTCGGGCTCATCTTCCACTCGGACGGATGGTGGTCGTACGTTCGATACGACGACGAGCAGGATCGTCCCCGGATGGATCGGGCCCTGCTGCAGCGGGTGCTCGGCTACGCCCTCCGCCACCGGGCCCGCATCATGGTGGTGTTGGGGACCATCGTCGTCATCGGTCTGCTGACACTTGCCCCCCCGCTCCTGATGCGGCGGCTCATCGACCAGGCCATCCCCAACAAGGACCTGTCCGCCGTCACCTGGCTCGGGGTCGGCATGGTGCTCGTCCCGATCGTCAACGGCGTCGTCGGGGTGGTGCAGCGCCGCGCCTCGGCCGCCATCGGGGAGGGCATCATCTTCGATTTGCGCTGCCAGCTCTACGGGCACCTGCAGCGCATGTCGCTCGGGTTCTTCACCGCCACCCGCACCGGGGAGCTGATGAGCCGGCTCAACAACGACGTGGTGGGCGCCCAGCAGGCGGTGACCGGCACCTTCGTGTCGCTGGCCGCCAACATGTTCAGCGTCGTCGCCACCATCATCGTGATGCTGAAGCTGGAGTGGCGGTTGACGCTGCTGGCGGTGGCGATCCTGCCGCTCTTCATCTTGGCGTCGCGCCGGGTGGGCCGGATGCTGCGGGAGGTGCGCCGTGACCAGATGGAGCACAACGCCCGGATGAACGCCTTGATGCAGGAGACTCTCGGGGTGTCGGGAGCGCTGCTGGTGAAGCTCTTCGGTCGCACCCGGGACGAGGACGCCCGCTTCGCCGAGCAGGCCGGGTACGTGCGCGACCTCGGGGTGCGGCAGGCGACGATCGGCCGCTGGTTCTTCATGGCTCTCGGAGTGGTGAGCGCCCTGGGGACGGCCCTGGTGTTCTGGACCGGGGCGGTGCTGGCGATCAACGGCTCGCTCACGATCGGCACCATCGTGGCCCTCTCCGCCTACCTGTCGTCCCTCTACGGGCCGCTGTCGGGACTCTCCAACGCCCGGGTCGAGTTCGCCACCTCGCTGGTGTCCTTCGAGCGGGTGTTCGAGGTGCTCGACCTGCCCCACGACATCGAGGAGGCGGAACACCCGGTGGAGCTGAGCGAGGTGGAGGGTGCCATCGAGTTCGCCGGGGTCTGGTTCTCCTACGGGGAGAGCGGTTCGGCGGGCCTGGAGTCGGTGCGCCGCTACGGGTGGCGGGAGATCACGGAGGCCGACGCTCCCGGGCGCACGGTGACCGCCGCCGCCTGGGCGCTGCGGGACGTGTCGTTCCGGATTCGCCCCGGGGAGCTGGTGGCGCTGGTGGGACCGAGCGGGGCCGGCAAGACGACATCGACCTACCTGGTGCCCCGCCTCTACGACGTGACCCGGGGGAGCGTCTCGATCGACGGCCACGACGTGCGGGAGGTGTCGCTGGAGTCGCTGGCGGCAGCGGTGGGGGTGGTGACCCAGGAGTCGTACCTGTTCCACGACACCATCGCTTCCAATCTCCGCTACGCCCGGCCCGAGGCCACCGATGCCGAGCTGCGCGCCGCGGTGGAGGCCGCCAACCTCACCGAGCTGCTCGAGGCCCTCCCGCGCGGGCTGGAGACGCTGGTGGGGGAGCGGGGGTACCGGCTCTCGGGAGGGGAGAAGCAGCGGATGGCCATCGCCCGGGTCCTGCTGGAGGATCCCCGCATCCTCATCCTCGACGAGGCGACCTCCCATCTCGACGCCCACGCCGAGGCGCTCATCCAGGACGCGCTGGAGCGGGTGATGGAGGGGCGCACCTCCCTCGTGATTGCCCACCGCCTCTCCACGATCCTGGCGGCGGATCGCATCTTCGTGCTCGACCGGGGGGAGCTGGTCGAGTCCGGCACCCACGACGAGCTGCTGGCGCGGGGCGGCCTCTACGCCTCCCTCTACCAGACGCAGTTCCGCAAGCTGGCCGACGACCCGACCTGAGGCCCCGGGAGGGGTATCGCGGCAGGGCGGGTGGTCACGCGCTACTAGCGTGAACGGATGCGCTGCCTCCTCGTCCTCGTGGTCCCGCCGGGCGTCGACCGGGTGGTGGTGACGGTGCCGCCGCTCGGAGCGCCATGAGCGGGTACCGGGTGTGGCTGGGGGAGGGGTGGGGAGAGGTGGCGGTGCCCGAGATGGACGGCGAGGCGGTGGTGGTCCCCAACGTCGCCGCCCTCGTCTTCCCCGACCTCGGCTGGGATCGGCTCCTGCTACAGCGTCGTGACAAGCCGGGCGAGCCGGTGCGGGGCCGGCTCGAGCTGCCCGGAGGGCGCTGGCGACCCGGCGAGGCGCCCGACGTGACGGTGGTGCGGGAGGTGCAGGAGGAGACCGGCCTCGAGGTGACCGCGGTCGCCGCCGGCGGGGAGCGCCACCGGGGCGAGGCACACCGCTCCTACGGGATCGCACGCCCCGTCGCCGTCGTCACCGGCCTCGAGGGCGCCTACCCGTCACTCCACGTGCTCTTCGAGTGCTACGCCCGCGGTACCCCGCGTCCCGTCGCCGGTGAGACACTCGATCCTCGGTGGTGGCCGGTGGTGGAGGTGGAGGAGCTGCTGCGGGCCGATCCGGCCGCCTTCGTCGGGCACACCCGGGCGATGCTGCTCGCCGCCTTCGGCAGCGCTTGAGCGGCGGGGCGGACCGACGGGGTCAGGTCGTGTCGGCGGACCGACGGGGCTACGCGGTGTCGGCGTCGTCGGGGACGGGGTCGCGGTGCGGCGGTGGGAGGACCAGGACGGGGCGGCCGGATTCGATCATGACTCGGGCCGAGACGCTCTCCCAGGCGGATTGGTCGAAGATCTTGCGGGTGGCTCCGAGCACGACCACGTCGGCGGCGACCTCGTCGGCGAGCTGCGAGATGGTCCGGGCCGGGTCGTCGCCCTCCCGGAAGATCGCCTTCGCTTCGATCCCGGCCGCTTTGAGGGCGGTCACGATCGGGTCGGTGAGGCGCCGGCCCCGCTCGTCGACGTAGCGGGCGAGCAGGGCATCGTCGGTGGAGTGACTGTTGCCGAGCGTCTCGTCGAGGGGATGCCACCCTTCGGAGCGCAGGGCGTCGAGGAAGCTGCGGGGCACCTCGATGACGGTGGTGACGGTCACCTTGCCGCCGCCGCGGATCAGCTTGCCGCTGAACTCCACGGCCGGATCCGCGCTCAGCACGCCGGTGGTGGCGATGAGGACGTGCACCGGAGAATCCTAGGGTCACCCCCACCCCCCTTTGCCAGTCGACGGTGAAAGACCGGTGAAGAATCGGTGAAATCGGCTGCGGCCGGGTCCCGTTGCCAGACCTCGCGCCGTACGATGACACGCATGCCAATCGCCGCCCCCACCGAATCGCGCCCGCTCCGGGTGCTCGTCGTCGACGACGAGCCGATGGTGCGGGAGGTGGTGACCGCCTACCTGGAGCGGGACGGATTCGTGGTGGCGACCGCCGCCGACGGGCGGGCGGCGCTCGACGCCCTCGCCACCTCTGCTCCCGACCTGGTGGTACTCGACGTCATGCTGCCGGAAGTCGACGGCTTCGACGTGCTGAGCCGGCTGCGACGGCAGAGCGAGGTCCCGGTGATCCTGCTCACCGCCCGCACCGAGGAGCCGGACCGGGTGCTTGGGCTCGAATTGGGGGCCGACGACTACGTCGTCAAGCCCTTCTCGCCCCGGGAGCTGGCAGCCCGGGTGCGATCGGTGCTGCGCCGGGCCCGCCCCGGGCCTCCGTCGAGCCGGGCCGAGTTCGGCGAGCTGATCATCGACGGGGCGACCCGGGAGGTGAGCATCGGCGGCGAGGTGGTGGAGCTGACGCCGAAGGAGTTCGACCTCATCGCCTACCTGGCGGGCAACCCGCGCCAGGTGTTCTCGCGGGGGCAGCTTCTCGAGCAGGTGTGGGACTCGTCCTCCGACTACCAGGACCCCTCGACCGTCACGGTGCACATCCGCCGCCTGCGGCAGAAGATCGAGGGCGACGCCTCCCATCCCCGCTGGCTGCAGACCGTGTGGGGCGTCGGCTACAAGTTCGAGCCGTGAGAGCCACCCTCGCCTTCGTCGGGGCGGTGATGGTCGGCTTGGCCATCTTCGAGATCACGATGCAGCCGAGCGGCTCGGAACGAGCCGACCTGTTGCTGGTGTTCGGCGGGGTCGCCGCCGGGGTGGCGGTCGCCGGGGTGTTGCTCACCCGGGCCACGCTCCGGTTCCGCTCACTGCGGAGTGCGGTGCTGCTGGTGGCGGTGGCGGCCGTGGTCGCAGCCGGGATCGCCACCGTGATCTCGGCTCAGCTCATGTTCTTCGATCCCCACGACCTGGACCTGCTGTTCGTGGTGCTCGGGTTCGGCTCGGTGCTCGGCGTGGTACTCGCCCTCACCCTGACCCGACCGCTCGCCGCCGACTTGGACCGGATCCGTGACACCGCGGCCCGGGTGGCGCAGGGGGACTTCGCCGTCCGCACCGGCGTCGAGCGACCCGACGAGGTGGGGGCGGTGGCTGCCGCGGTCGATTCCATGGTCGGCCAGCTCGCTGCCGCCGCCGCCGACCGGGATCGCAACGAGGAGGCCCGCCGCGCCTTCCTGGCCGCGGTGGGCCATGACCTCCGTTCCCCCCTGGCGGCACTGGCGGCCGCCATCGAAGCGCTGGAGGACGGCCTCGCCGTCGACCCGGACCGTTACCTGCGCTCGATGCGGGCCGACATCGACGCCATGAGCGAGCTGGTCGAGGACCTGTTCCTCCTCGCCCGGATCGAGGCGGGGCGGCTCGAGTTCGAGCGGGAGCTGGTCGACCTGGCGGAGATCGCCGACGAGTCGATCGAGGCGCTGGCTCCGGTGGCGCGGGCCAAGGACATCCACCTCCAGCTCGACGCGGTCGGTCCGGTCTTCGTCTTCGGGGGGCCGGCCGCCCTGGGAAGGGTGGTGCGGAACCTGGTCGACAACGCCATCCGCCACGCCCCCGCCCGGAGCCAGGTGCTGGTGCGGGTCAACGAGGAGGGGGGCGCCACGGTGCGGGTGGACGACGACGGCCCCGGGTTCCCGGCCGGGATGCTCACGACCGCTTTCGACAGCCTGGTGACCGGCGACCCGGCGCGGAGCCGAGCCCACGGCGGCGCCGGGCTGGGGCTCACCATCGCCAAAGGCATCGTCGCCGTCCACGGGGGCGAGATCTGGGCCGGTCCCGGCCCGGGAGGGCAGGTCGTCTTCCGGATTCCGGGTGCCGGGGTAGCCTGAACGGGGCGAGAGGAGGTCCCATGAGCGACGGTGGACCGGCGGCGGCGGAGACGATCAACAAGGTGATGTGGAGCATCCCCAACGCCCTCTGTCTCGTCGGCTCGCGGGCCGGTGACGAGTGGAATGGCATGACCCTGAGTTGGGTCACCCAGGTCTCGATGGAGCCGGTGCTGGTGGCGATCTCGGTCGACGCCTCCGCGGTGACGAACCGTCTCATTCGGGAGGGCGGTTCGTTCAGCGTCAACCTGTGGGACCGGGCCGACACCCGGCCCTTCGTCAAGTTCTCCAAGCCGGCGACCAAGGACGGCATGACCCTCAACGGCCGCTCGGTGCGGGAAGGCGTCACCGGTGCCCCGGTGTTCACCGAGGCGGTGGCGTACCTGGAGTGCCGGGTGTGGAAGATCGTCGAGTGCGGCACCCACGACCTGTTCCTCGGCGAAGTGGTCGACGCCGGGATCGCGGGCGACGTCGAGATCGCCGTCGCCCGGATCGAGGACACCCGCATGAAGTACGGCGGGGTACGTCGCGGCGGTCACTGAGACGGCCCCTACCATCGGCATTCCACGAGTGACCGAGGAGGGCCACGATGGAGGCGCGGGTCGACGGCAAGGTGGCGCTGGTCACCGGCGCCAGTAGGGGAATCGGCGAGGCGATCGCCGCCGAGCTGCTGGCGAGTGGCGCCGCTGGGGTGACCATCACGGGCCGCAAGCCGGAGAACCTGGCCACGGCGGCGGTCCGGCTCGGCGACGAAGACCGGGTCCTGGCGCTCGTTTCCCGGGCTGACGACCCGGAGGCGGCGGCGCAGGCCGTGGCGGACACCCTGGCCCGCTTCGGCAGCCTCGACATCCTCGTCAACAACGCCGCCACCAACCCGGCGCCCGGTCCCCTCGCCGAGGTGGACCTCGGGGCGCTGCAGAAGACGTGGGCGGTCGACCAGCTCGGCCCGCTGCTGCACGCCCGCGCCGCCTGGGAACAGGCGATGCGAAAGCACGGCGGCTGCATCGTCAACGTGGCATCGGTCGGGGGAATGATGCCGGCGCCGGTGCTCGGGGCCTACAACGTCGCCAAGGCGGCGCTGATCCACCTCACCAGGCAGCTCGCCCACGAGATGGCACCGGGGGTGCGGGTGAACGCGGTGGCGCCCTCGGTGGTGCGCACCAGGTTCTCGGCCGCCCTGTGGGAGGGGATCGAGGACGAGGTGGCGGCTGCCCATCCGCTGCGGCGCATCGGGGAGCCGGAGGACGTGGCTCGGGCCATCGTCTTCCTCGCCTCCGACGCCGCCTCGTGGATCACGGGGGTGGTGCTGCCGGTCGACGGCGGTGTCAGCGGGGCGGCCGCCGCTCCCGGGCTGGGAGGCTGAGCGGGCTCAGCCGTCGGGCGGCGGATCCTCGTCGAGGGGGTAGCCGGGCCTGCCGGCCTCGATCCAGCGGGCGTATGCCTCGTCGCTGGGGACGTCGCGCTGCTGCTCGGTGGCGAGCATGTACCGGTGATGGAGGAAGTCGCAGTAGGCCTGCACCGCGTCCTGCTCGGGACCGATGTCGTTTCTGATGCGGGCCAGCAACGGCTCGAAGAAACGGACCCGCCACTGGATCGCCGAGACGTCCTTGCCCACCGGGCTCATGTCGTCCCGCCCCGCTTCGTAGTAGTGGAGGTCGGCGAGGATCTGGCGGGCCTGGTTCTCCGAGGCGCGGATCCGGGTCAGCTCGCGGAGCCGGGCCGAGTGGTAGTTGCGGCCTCCCACTTTGACCCGCATCTGGAGCCGATCGGCTCCGGCACCGTCGGGGACCAGCTCGACGTCGTCGACCTCGAATCCGAGGGTGTTGAGGCGCTCGATGCGTTCCCGGATGCGGTACCGCTCGTGGCGGGCGAGGATGACGTCCTTGGTGAGCTGCTCCCAGAGGCGGGCGTAGCGGCGGCTGATGTCGGCGCCGAGGGCGAGGTCGGCGATGTCGATGTCGATACCCTGGGAGGCGGCGATGTCGGCCATGCCACCGGCGACGTTGACCTCCATGATCTCGAGGTCGGCGAGCCGCTGCCCGTTGGAGAGCACGTCGTGCAGCTCGACGGTCTCGGCGTCGATCATGATCGCCTCGATCGAGTCGGCGTCGTAGCGGTACAGCACGTTGGAGAGCGAGCAGTCGCCCCAGTAGCACCCGGCGAGGTGGAGCTCGACGAGGAGGCCAGCGAAGGCGTCGAGCATCTGGGCGCGGCGGGCGCCGAATCCCCAACCGCTAAGCAGCTCCCGATAGGTGAAGGCGAAACGGACGTATTCGGTGATCACGGCGCTCGACCATTCCTGGTCGGGGGTCACCCAGCGGCGCTCCACGACGCCGACCGGGGTGGCGATGGGGTCGAGGCGGGCCTGGAGGGTCCGCAGCGTGTCGTACTCGTGGTGGGCGAAACGGCGCGGTAGCTCCTTGATGGCGTAGATGCGCTCGCCGTAGGCGACGAAGCAGACCGGATGGCGGTGTATCCCGATGGGCAGTTCCACCACCCGGTCGCCCGCCCATTCGGCGACGCTTCGACCCCAGTCGAGGTCGAGGAAGTCGGGGTGGCCGGGCCGGATCGAGAGGTAGGGGACGCTCATCGGTGGTGCCCTGCGGTGCCGTGTCTCATGAGCGTCAACGTACCACGAGCCGGTCCGGGTGCGAGCGGTTGCGGCGACCGGTCGCCGGTGGGACGGCGGCGGGTCACCGGACGGGGTGGCGGTGATCGCCGTGGGAGGTGAGGCCCCGGTACCCGACGTCGAAGCCGGCAGAGCGAAGCGGGGCGGCGAGCGGCGATGATGCCACCGGCTCGCCGTCGACGGTGGCGATGGTGGTGCGGCGGGAGCGGCGACGGGCCAGCTCGGCGAGGCCGGCCGCCACCACGTCGGGATCGGCGCCCGGCACCGTCACCACCCGGTGGGCGCCGCGCTCGACGAAGGCGGCGAGCCGGCCGTCGTGGAGCACGACGTGGGCCCCGGAGCGCCGGGCCGGTTTCCCGCCCGCCGGCTCGGGCCAGGGCAGCGAGAGGCCGTACGGGTTGGCCGGGTCGGCGGCGGCGAGCAGCGTGACGCCGGGCTCGCGGCGCTCCCGGAGCCGGTCGACGGCGCCGGGAAGGCCGAACTGGGCTCCGCCCTGCCCCTCGACGAAGTAGCCGCGGCGGACCCGTCCCGCGTCCTCCAGCGCCGCGAAGACGGGGTAGAGGCCGGAGAACCCGCCAGGGATGCCCTCGGCGAGCACGGTCTCGCGAGTGACGATCCCGTGCCGGTCGAGGAGCTGCTGCGCCACCGCGGTGGCACGGGTCTCGGGGGTGGGGGGGACGCCGGTGAGGAGATCGGCGACCAGGTACCAGCGTCCCGAGGCGGCCGGTGGGGTGCCCCCCGGGAGGTGGCGGCCGGGGCCGGGACGGCGGCGGCCCGGGCCGGTGAGGAACGCCCGAAGCGGCGCCAGGGTGTCGTTGGTGACCTCCCCGGCCCACACCAGGTCCCACAAGGCGTCGAGCACCACGGCCGGGTCGCCGCCCTCGGCGGCGACGTACAGGTCGCGGAAGAAGCTGGCGCCCCGCCCCGCCAGGTGGGCGCGGATCCGGTCGTGGACGTCGCCGTGGGGGGCGTCGCCGGCGGCGGCGAGGTGGAGCAGCGGCACGTAGTCGCGCAGTGCGAGCGCCAGTTTCCCGTCGCGGGTTCCGAGCGGTCCCTTCCCGAACCAGACCACGTCCCCGGCGGCGAGGAGCCAGTCGAGGTCGGCGGGCCGGTAGCCGAGGCGAGCCGGAAGCACGTCGCTTTCGAGGATGGCGGCCGGGACGGCGAACCCCTGGATCTGGCGGACCACGTCGAGCACCCGGCCGGGCCCGGATTCGGTTCCCCCGATTCCCTGCCACTCCGGGAGGAAGGTGGCAAGCACCTCGGGCGCGACCGCCTCCACCTCACGGCGCAGCACCGCCAGCGAGCGCCGTCGCAGCCGGCGCAGCACCTCGAGGTCGACCCACTCGGTTCCGGAGCCCCCCGGCAGGTAGGCGCCGGCGGCGACCCGCGACTCTCGTTCCAGCCGCTGTAGCACCTCGGTCACCGCCGCTTCAGGCAGGCCGAGGTCGGCGGCGGCGGCCGCCGTGGGGAAGGGGCCGTGGGTACGGGCGTAGCGGGCCACCACGTCCCCCAAGGGGTCGGGCACCGCCTCCAGTAGCGCCGGCGGCAGCCCCGACGGCGGCGACACCCCGAGGGCGTCACGGAGACGGGAGACGTCCTCGATCGCGGCGACGACCTCGGCGCCGTGGAGTCGCAACGGCACGGCGCGGCGGGAGTCGACGAGGGTGGCGATCCACTCCGGGGCGGCGTCGGCTTCGGCGAGGCGGGCGGCGATGGCGTCCGCCGCCAGGGGACCGAGGTCGCGCAACGCGTCGTGGAGGGCGTCGGGCCCGGCGATCTTGCGGTCCGGGGCGAGGCACTGCAGCTCCAGCTCCACCTGGGCGATGACGTCGGGGTCGAGCAGGTCGCGGAATTGGGGGTCGCCGAGCAGCTCCAGCAGCAGGGTGCGATCGAGGGTGAGCGCCGTCGCCCGCTTCTCGGCGGCGGGGGCGTCATACTCGTACATGAAGGAGGCCAGGAAGTCGAACATGAGCGAGGTGGCGAACGGGCTGGGGCCGGCGAGCTCCACCTCGGTGACCCGGATCGAGCGGCGGGCGATGTCGGTGAGGACCTCCCGCAGGGCGGGCAGATCGAAATGGTCCTGCAACACCTCGCGGTAGGTCTCGAGCACGATCGGGAACGAGGCGAAGCGCTTGGCGATGCCGAGCAGGCCGGCGGCCCGCCTCCGCTGCAACCAGAGCGGGGTCCGCGACCCGGGGCGGCGCCGGGGAAGCAGCAACGCCCGGGCCGCCGCCTCCCGGAAGTGGGAGGTGAACAGGGCACTGTCGCCGACCTCTTCGAGTACCAGGTCGTCGATCTCGTCGGGCGGGATCACCAGCTCGTCGGTGGAGGGGGGCGTGTCGACGTCGGGGAAGCGGAACACGATGCCGTCGTCGCTCCAGATGACGTCGACGTCGACGCCGTGGCTACGCCGGTAGCGGCGCCTGGCGGCGAGCGCCCACGGGCCGTGGATGCGGGCTCCGAACGGCGAGAGCAGCACGGTCCGCCAGTCGCCGATCTCGTCCCGGAACTGCTCGATGACGATGGCGCGGTCGGTGGGCAGCGTCCCGGTGACGGTGCGCTCCTCCTCCAGGAAGGAGGCGAGGTTGGCGGCGGCCCACGGATCGAGCCGGTAGCGCTCCTGCAGCGTCTCGCGGGCCGCGGCGGGATCGAGCCGGGCGATCTGGCGGACGAAGGCGCCGACGGCGCGCCCCAACTCCAGCGGGCGCCCCGGACCGTCACCGTGCCAGAAGGGCATGTGGGCGGCGGCCTGGGCCGGGGCCGGGGCGACGACGACCCGGTCGTGGGTGATCTCGGTGATCTTCCACGAGGTGGAGCCGAGCACGAAGACGTCGCCGGGTCTCCGCTCGTAGACCATCTCCTCGTCGAGCTCGCCGACCTTGCCGCCTTCCGGCAGGGTCACGGTGTAGAGGCCGCGGTCGGGGATGGTGCCCGGGTTGGTGACGGCCAGCATCCGGGCGTTGCCGCGCGGGCTCACCGTGCCCTCGACCCGGTCCCACACGATGCGGGGCCGCAGCTCGGCGAACTCGTCCGACGGGTAGCGGCCGGCGAGCATGTCGAGCACGGCCTCGAAGGCGGCCCGGCTCAGGTCGCGGTAGGGGGCGGCGCGCCGCACCAGGGTGAAGAGATCGTCGACGTTCCTCGGCTCGACCGCGGTGGCCGAGACGAGGTGCTGGGCGAGCACGTCGAGCGGGTTGGCCGGGATCCGGGTCTCCTCGATGGCGCCCTGGTACATACGTTCCACCACGACCGCGGTCTCCAGCAGGTCACCACGGTGCTTGGGGAAGACCCGGGCCCGGCTCGGCATCCCCACCTGGTGCCCGGCCCGGCCCACTCGCTGTAGGCCACGGGCCACCGAGGACGGCGATTCCACCAGCACCACCAGGTCGACGGCGGCCATGTCGATGCCCAGCTCCAGGGTGGAGGTGGCGACCACGCCCGCCAGCTCGCCGCTCTTGAGCCGGCCCTCGATCTCGAGCCGCTGCTCGCGGGAGACCGATCCGTGGTGCGACTGCACCAGATCCTCGCCGGCGAGGCGGTTCAGCTCGGCGGCGAGCCGCTCCGCCAAGCCCCGGCTGTTGACGAAGACGAGGGTGGAGGTGTGCTCCCGGATCAGTTGCAGCAGCCGGGGGTAGACCGCCGGCCAGATGGAACGGCGGGTGCCGTCGTCGGGAGGGACCGGGTCGCCGGGAGCGGGCGCGGTCTCTTCGGGGCGCAGCATGTCCTCCACCGGGACCACGATCTCGACCTCGAGCTGCTTCTCCCACGGGGCGTCGACGACGGTGACCGGGCGGGCCCGCCAGGCGCCGTCGCCGACTTCACCGCCGCCGAGGAACTCGGCGATGGCGGCGAGGGGCCGCTGGGTGGCGGAGAGCCCGATGCGCTGCGGAGGCGCGGTGGTGATCTCGGCGAGGCGCTCCAGGCTCAGACTGAGGTGAGTGCCCCGCTTGGTGGCGGCGACGGAGTGGATCTCGTCGACGATGACCCACCGCACGGACCGCAGCATGTCCCGGGCCCGCGAGGTGAGCATGAGGTAGAGGGACTCGGGCGTCGTGATGAGGATGTCGGGTGGGTGGCGCAGCATCGACTGGCGGGCCGCCGCCGGGGTGTCCCCGGTGCGCATGGCGGTGGTGATGCGGGGGGGAGGGGCGCCGAGACGTTGGGCGGCGAGCTGGATGCCGGTGAGCGGCGCTCGCAGGTTGCGTTCGACGTCGTAGGCGAGTGCCTTCATGGGGGAGACGTAGAGGACCCGGCACCGCTCCCGTTCCGGCGGGACCGGCTCGGTGGCGAGGCGGTCGAGGGCCCACAGGAAGGCGGCCAGGGTCTTGCCGGAGCCGGTCGGGGCGTGGATGAGGGTGTGGTGGCCGTCGGCGATGGCCTCCCAGCCCATCGTCTGGGCGGCGGTGGGCGCGGCGAATGATGCCTCGAACCAGGCCCGCGTCGGAGCGGTGAAGCGGCTCAGCGCCATGCGCGCAGGCTACCTCAGGGCGGTGACAGGAACCCCGGGGGGCGGCACGGTCCCCGCCCTGCCACATGCTGGTGTGAATGACAAAATCGTCTTACGCGCGATAACGCGCGTAAGACCGGTGGATCGGCCTGGCGCTCAAGGAGAAACGATGGCGGGGTCGCTCAGGGCCAGATGCCCCGCAGGATCGTGGCCTGGGTCACCCGCCCGATGGCGTTGACGTAGGCGGCGGTGCGCAGCGTCGGGGTGGGGAGCTCGCCGTCGTCGGGCCGCGCCTCCCGCCACATCTCCTGGTAGCGGGGGAGCTGCTCGATGAGCGAGATGCGCTTGGCGACCACCTCGTCGGTGGCCCGGTACATCTTCGCCTTGAGCTTCTCCTGGACCTCGTGCTCGGGCCACTGCTCGTTGTCGAGATTCTGTACCCACTCGAAGTAGCTCACCACCACGCCTCCGGCGTTGGCGAGGATGTCGGGAAGCACCGGGATCCCGCGGGAGCAGAGGATCTGATCGGCCAGCGGACTGGTCGGGCCGTTCGCCGCCTCCACGACGAGCTTGGCGTCGATGCGGCCGGCGTTGGCAGTGGTGATCTGGTTCTCGAGGGCGGCCGGGATGAGGATGTCGCACGGCACCTCGAGCACCTCGCGCGATTCGAGCGGCTTGGCCCCGGGGAACCCCGTGACGCTGCCGGTCTCGTCCTTGTGGGCGCCGACGCCGTGCACGTCGAGCCCGTCCGCGGCGGCGATACCGCCCCGCGAGTCGCTGACGGCCACGATCTGGGCCCCGGCCTTCGCCAGGATCTCGGCGGCGTTGCGTCCGGCGTTCCCGAAGCCCTGGATCGCCACCCGGCTCCCGTTCATGTCGATCAGGCCGGGGATTCCCATTAGATCCAGGAAGCGCTGCGCCACGTAGACGGCACCCTGGGCGGTGGCACTCGCCCGGCCGAGGGAGCCGCCGAGGTCGAGCGGCTTGCCGGTCACGACCGGCAGGTTGTTGTGCCCCGGGTGCATCATGTCGTACGTGTCGTACACCCACGCCATGGTGGCGGCGTCGGTGTAGACGTCGGGGGCCGGGATGTCGGTGTGAGGGCCGATGCTGTCGCCCAGGGAGGCGATGAAGCGGCGGGTGATCCGCTTCTTCTCGCTGCGGGACATGATGCGCGGATCGCACGCCACCCCGCCTTTGGCGCCCCCGAACGGGATCCCGAGCAGGGCGCACTTCCATGTCATCCACGTGGCGAGGGCGGTCACCTCGTCGAGGCCGACGCTCGGGTGGTAACGGATCCCGCCCTTGCCCGGTCCCCGGGAGTGGTCGTGCAGCACCCGGTAGCCGCGGAACACCTCGAAGCGGCCGTCGTCCATCGTCACCGGCAGGCTGACCGACACCGAGCGCTCCGGGGTGAAGATGACGTCGGCCAGCCCTTCGTAGGTGCGGATCTCGTCGATGAACGGGATCGCCTCCTCGAACTGGCGGCGGCTCACGTGGTACGGATTGAGGTCTTCCTCCGTCTCGGTCTGAGCCTCGGGGGAATCGCAGCGTTCGGTTTCGTCCATGGCACGTCTCCGGTTCTCGTGGCGGCGCCAACCCCTCCATGCTGGCACCGCCCGGGGGCTGTGCCTAGCACCGAACCCCCGCTGCGACCGAAGGAGCCCGATGTGCCACCCCCCGGGGCGCCACGTCGGCCAGAATCGGGGGGAACGTCGTGCCACGAACGGAGGGACCATGGACATCGCCGTCAACCTGGTGGAGAGCTACCTGCGCCTCAACGGCTACATGACCCTCAGCGAGTTCGAGGTGCAGCGCCGCCAGCCGGACGGGAGGTTCAAGACCGTCACGGACGTCGACGTGATGGGCATCCGGTTCCCGGGCGAGCCGGGCCCGGGGACGGCCCACGCCGAGCGGGAGGGGGAGCTGCTGCTGATGGACGACCCCGCCCTGGAGCTGGAGCCGGAATCGATCGACGTGATCATCGGCGAGGTGAAGCAGGGCCCGGCCGACTTCAACCCGGCCCTCAAGGACCACGGGGTGCTGTTCTCGATGCTGCGCCGCCTCGAGTGGATCTACCCGCTGACACTCAACGAGGTGATCGACGGGCTGCAGCGGCACGGGGTGCACCGCGCTCCGGCCCGCGGCGGCGGCGCGGTGCGGACCCGGCTGGTGGCGTTCGGCCGCAGCCGGCAGTCGAACCTCAACACCGTCTCGATCAGCCACATGATCACCACCCTGCTCGACTTCTTCGAGGAGCACGAGGAGGCGTTCCGCCCCAGCCAGTTCCGGGAACCGGCCCCGGCCTTCCTGCGGCTGCTGCTCAAAGCCGGCTTCGACATCCGCAAGTAGGGCGGCGGAGGGCTAGCCGGCGCCGCCGCCCCACAGGGTGAGGCCGGACTCGTCGTCGGGGAGCCGCACCGGGGCCTCGCCCTCCAGCTCCTGGACGGCCGCTTCGAGGGCGAAGACGATCGTGCCCGTGTTGACGTGTCCGCCGTGGCCGTGCCCGTGCTCGTCACTGAAGGCGGCGTGGATGTGGAGGAAGGGGGCTCCGTCGAGCAGGGTCACGTTGCCCACCCCCGAGACCACCTCCAGCGGCTCGTCGATCTGGAAGTCGCGGTACTCCCGTGCCTCCTGGTCGTAGTAGCGCAGCGAGGCGCGCTGCACCGCTCCGAGGAATCCGACCGTGGCCGCCGTGATGCCGTGGTCGGTGGCGAAGCGGCTGATCTCTTGGTAGAGGTCGGCACCACGGTCGAGGCGGAAGAGGTGGATGGGTCCGGGGGTGAATCGGTAGCTGCGCATGTCTGCTCCCGTGTCAGTCGTGTTCCTTGCCGGCGCCGCTTCCCAGCGCCGACGTGACGAAGACCTTGGCCCGGCCCGGGGCGACCGGGTCGGTGGTGACGCCGCTCCGCTTGAGGGCGGTACCGGCGATGACGCCGTCGGCGGCGGCGAGGAAGCGGGCGACGGTGGCGGCGGTCACCCCGGACCCGACCAGGACCGGGATGTGGCGGGCGACGTCCTTGACCTTGCGGACGGTCGCCATGGTGGGCGGCCGGCCGGTGGATGATCCGGAGACGACGAGGGCGTCGGCGAGGGATCGTTCCGCCGTCTCCTCGGCGGCCCGTTCCAGGGTGACGCCGCCGGGGGCCACGGCGTGCTTCACCAGCACGTCGGCCAGGATGAGCGTGTCGGGCGCCAGCGACAGCCGGAGGCGGAGCACCTCGGCGGCCCGGCCCACGATCGGGCCCTGATCGGTCATCATGACGCCCGCGAGCACGTTGACCCGGATGAACGAGGCCCCGGTGACGGCCGCCACCGCCAGCGCGGCCGCGGCGTCGTTGCGGAGCACGTTGACGCCGACCGGGACGTCGACCGCGGCGCGGACGGCCGCCACGGCCCGGGTCATCGCCGCCACGGTGACTTTGGGGACGTCGTCGGGGTAGAAGGGGGCGTCGCCGTAGTTCTCGACGAGGACGGCGTCGAAGCCGGCGGCGGCAAGCACCTCGGCGTCCCGCACCGCCGCCGCCAGCACCGCGTCGAAGTCGCCCCCGAAGCGGGGGGCGCCGGGCAGGGCGGCGAGGTGGACCATGCCCACGAGCCGGGGGAAAGGGACCACGGCGATCAGTAGGTCCGAACGACGGCGAGGGCGATCTCCGCCGCCGGGCCTTCCGCCTTGAGGGCCGTGGCGGAGGGATCGAGGCGGTGCACCGCCACCCGGCACCATTCCCCGGCGAGTCCCTTGATCACGTTCTCGGCATCGGCGGGACCGAACACCCAGCGGGCGTAACGCGGTCCCATCAGCTCGACCCGGATGCCGCGCTCGGGGTACTCCTCGCCTGCTTCGGCGAAGGCGTAGCGCAGCATGCGGTGGGCGAGCCAGGCGATGTGGCGGATCCGCGGTGAGTCGCCGGCGCTGTCGTCGTCGTCGTCCGGTGGGGGGAGGCGGCCTTCCATGGCGGCTTGGATGTCGAGGCCGTGGGCCCAGGTCTCCATCAGCCGCAGGGTGGCGAAGGTGCGGGCCCCGACCGGGGTCACCAGCCAGGGGATGCGGCGGCTCGGCTCCATCCGGGAGAGGGCTTCGACCACGGCGGCCCGCCCGTTGCGCCACCATTCGATGACTTCCTGGTGGCGCTTGTTCCGTCCCCGACGCACCCCCCGTGCCGTCCACTGGTCGATGTCGGCGACGCCGGCGGCGGCGAGGAACTCGGCGCCGCCCTCGATGGCCCCCACCGCGAACTCCTCGCTGAAGGCGAGATGGCTCACCGTGTCCTTGATGCTCCAGCCGCGGGCGGGGGTGGGGAGCACCCAATCGCGCTCGGAGATGCTCTGGAGGAATTGATCCAGCGCCTGCTGCTCGGCGACCAAGTCGGACAGGATCTTTCGCATCGGGGGGATATTCTACCGATCCGAGCCGGGCGCCTCATCCGCGGCGGCGGCGGCGTTGAGGCGGTCGACCAGTTGCCGGAGCCGCCCCAGTTGGCGGCGGTCGAAGTGCATCCGGATGCGGGGGAGGTCGACGTCGTCGCCGTCGGCCAACTCCGCCGGCGTGGTGGGGATCTTCTCGATGGTGCCGTCGACCAGGATGTCGGAGAACTCGTCGTTCAGCTCGGCGATGAGGGCGTCCCCCGGCTCGTGCTTGAGCCGGAGTACCAGCTTGCCGTCCACGAACCGCTGCGAGTGGTAGTTGCCGTAGAAACGGAGGATCTCGTCACAGGCGGCGGCAACGTCGGTCGTGTGCATGAAGAGGCTGAAGTCGTCCGGCAGGATCATGCCCTGGTCCCGCAGCGTCGCCACGAACGCCAGCCACGGTTCCCAGTACCCGGTGCCGGGGGCCTCGATGAGCACGATCGGGTGCATGTCGGACTTGCCGGTCTGGACCAGGGTGAGCAGCTCGAAGGTCTCGTCCTGGGTCCCGAACCCGCCCGGGAAGAGCACGAAGGCGTGGGACTCCTTGACGAAGATCAGCTTGCGGGTAAAGAAGTACTTGAAATTGATGAGGCGGCTCTCGTGGACGTACGGGTTGGGATCGGCCTCGAAGGGGAGGCGGATGTTGACCCCGAAGCCGTACTCGGTTCCGGCGCCCAGGTTGCCCGCCTCCATGATGCCGGGCCCGGCCCCGGTGACCACCATCCAATTGTGGGTGTCGGCCATGAGGCCGGCGAACTCGGCCGCCAGGCGGTAGTTGGGGTCGTCCGGGCCGACCCGGGCCGACCCGTACATCGTCACCTTGGGAGCGTTCCGGTAGCGGGAGAACACGAGGAGGGCGTACCGCAGCTCCTTGAGGGCGCTGTTGACCAACTTGAGGTCCCCGGTGTCGGTGCGGTCGCGCAGCAGCTTGAGGGCGCTCACCAGCATCTCGGTGACGAGCTCCTCGTCCTGGGCGTCGGCCTGATCGGCGGCGACGGCGTCGCGGACCAGCTCGTGGAGCCGGCGGTCGAGGCCGTCGTCGCCGAGTCGATAGGGGCGCATGCCACGAACGCTAGCGGGGTGGCGGCACCGGGGCCGGGGAGGCGCCTGTCCCGGTGGAGCGGCGGCGCCGTCTACAGTCGGGCGCCGTGAACCACGCGCCACACGTCATCTGGGACTGGAACGGCACCCTCGTCGACGACCTCGAGCTGGTGGTCGCCGCCGTCAATCTCTCCCTCGAGGACATCGGGGCGACACCGATCGACGCCGACCTCTACCGCACCCACTACACCCGGCCGGTGGAGTTGTTCTACGAGCGCCTCCTCGGCCGGCCGCTCGAAGAGCGGGAGTGGCGCCGGATCGACCGGGTCTTCCACGAGGGCTACCGGGAAGGGGTGCCGTCGCTGCCGCTCACCGGCGACGCCCGCGCCGCGGTCGAGCAGGTCTCGGCGGCAGGATGGACCCAGTCGATCCTGTCGATGTGGTGGAACGACGAGCTGATGGTGGCCGTCGCCGCCCACGGCCTCGACCGGTTCATGATCCGGGTCGACGGCAACCGGGGTGAGGCGGGGGAGACCAAGCTCCGCCACCTGCGGCGTCACCTCCACGACCTCGAGGAGGATCTCGGGGCCCTCAACCGGGCCCGGGTGGTGCTCGTCGGTGACGCCCTCGACGATGCCGGGGCCGCCCGCGAGGTGGGGATCTGGTGCGTGCTCTACGACGGGGGCTCGCACCACCGTGCCGAGCTGGCGGGGGTGGGGATGCCGATCGCCGACTGCCTGACCGAGGCGGTGGAGATCGCCTCCCGCCTCGCCGCCGCCGGCTGACCCGGTCGCGATTGCGTCGCCGCCGCGGCCCCCGGTAGCGTGCCCGCCATGACCCGTTCACCTGCCCCGCTCGTCACCGAGGAAGAGATCGCCGCCAAGGTCGCCGAGCTGGCGGCCCGCATCGACCGTGACTACGCCGAGGCCGGGACGCTGGTGCTGATCGGGGTCCTCAAGGGGTCGTTCGTGTTCCTCGCCGACCTGGCCCGCCTCCTCACCGTGCCGCACCGGGTCGAGTTCATCGCCGTCACCAGCTACGGCGACCGGGAGAGCGAGGAGCACCTCGGGTCGGTGCGCCTCCTCATGGACGTCCGCCACGACATCGCAGGCCAGCACGTGCTCGTCGTCGAGGACATCGTCGACACCGGCCACACCATCGCCTATCTGCAGCGCCTGCTCGGCGCCCGCGGCCCCGCCTCCCTCAAGCTGTGCACCCTGCTCCACAAGCCGGACCGCACCGAGGCCGACGTGGTGATCGACTACCTGGGGTTCGCCATCCCCGACGTGTGGGTGGTGGGGTACGGGCTTGACTACGCCGAGCGCTACCGCACCCTTCCCTACATCGGGGAACTCGGGCCCGAGGACCGGTGAGGATCAGTCCCGGTAGTTGACGTACTGCAGCGGCAGGCGGTAGTCGAGGCCCTTGAGGAAGGCGATGACCTGCTGGAGGTCGTCCCGCTTCTTGCCCTGGACCCGGAGCTGGTCGCCTTGGATCTGCACCTGGACCTTCCACTCGAGATCCCGGATCTGCTTGGACAACTCGCGGGCGGCGTCCTGCGGGATCCCCTGGTTGAGGGTGAACTCGCTGCGGGAACGCCCCCCGGCGGCCGGCTTCGGTTCGCCGCCGCCGAGGGCCTTGAGTGACACCTTGCGCCGAACCAGGCGGCCCTTGAGGGCGTCGATGGCGGCCTCGAGCCGGTTCTCGGTGCTCGATTCGAGCACGATGGCGCCGTCCTGGAGCTGCACGGTGGTCTCGGTGCCCTTGAAGTCGTAGCGGTTCACGATCTCGCGGGTCGCCTGGTCGACCGCGTTGCGGACTTCCTGGAGATCGACCTGGGAGACGACGTCGAACGAAGGCATGGCGAGGGCGACGATAGCCCGTTCCGGCGGTGCCGGTCCCGCACCGGGCTCAGCGGTAGGGCGGCCCGGCCGGCCCGCGCCGCACTACCGCGGCCCACACCGTCTCGTAGTGGTCCCGGTCGAAGGGGTCGATGTGGGGGAGCACGAACTCGTCCCAGGCGAGGCGCAGCGGATCCTCGCTCCCGGCGTACACCCGGAGCCCGGCCGGAAGCCGGTCGAGCACGGTGCGGAGGCTCATGGGGGTCTCGACCCTGGTGCGGGCGTCGATCGAGGTGAACGAGGCGTTGACCTCGACGGCGAGTTTGGCGATCGCCTCCACGAACGGCGTCCCCAGGTCGGGATGGCGCCGGACGAGCATGCCGGCGAGCTGGCCCTCGTCGGGGAAGCTCTTCTCCCAGATGATCCAGCGGTCGGCGAAGGCCTTGTTGAGCGTCTGGGTGCCGGCGTAGTCGCGCAGGTCGGTGGGGTTGAGCGTGCCGAAGATCCGCACGTCGCGGCGGAGCCGGACCATCTCGCCGGTGGGCAGCTCGAGGGCCTGGTGACGGTCGAGCAGGGCGTGGAGGGCGAAGAGCGTCTCGGCCCCGGCGGCGTTGAGTTCGGAGAGGTTGAGCATGGCAGGGCCCCGCAGCGCCCGGGTGATGTCGCCGTCCTCCCAGCGGCTCTCGGTGCCGCCCCGGCCGTCGCCGTGCAGCTTGACCGAGCCGATCAAGGTGATGTCGCGCACCTCCCCGGTGAGGGGAATCCGGTAGTGGGGCATGCCGAGCAACGCCGCGAATTGCTCGATGTCGTGGTCCTTGCCGGTGCCCATGTGTCCCCGCAACGCCAGGTGGAGCGGGGTGTCGGCAAAGTGGCGCCGCCGCACCTCCTCGAGCCGGGCGAGCTTGTAGAGCATGCCGAGGTCGACGTAGTACGGGTCGGGCTCGGGGACGTGCGCCAGCCGGTGGTCACGGTCCGGCAAGTCGCCCGGAACCTCGGCCCGTTCCAGCTCGACCGGAGGACCTTCGCCGGCGGGATCGGTGAAGGTGACGGTGTCAGGCATCGATGCTCCTTTGAGTCGGGTGATCGTAGACGGCACGTTCCGAGGTGTGGGCCCACCAGGTGTTGCCGCCGGCGGCGGCGATGGTGCGGTACAGGGTCGAGCGCACCCCGTCGACCATGGCGCGGGCGAGATCGTCGGGGCGCTCCACCACCTGGTTGCGGTCGTAGGCGGCCTGGACGGAGTCGTCGCCGATGCCGATGCCGAGCACGATCGCCCCGCCGCCCTCGGCGGCCCGCACCGATTCGGCGAGGTCCTCCACCGAGCCGCGGGTCATGCCGTCGGCGAGCACGACGAGGATGCGGGTCGAGACGTTGCGTCCCGCCAGGCGCCGGGCGGCGTAGGAGACGTTGTACTCGTCGACGTTGGCGGCCTTGTCGAACATGGAGATCGGCGGAGCCTCCTCGGGGGAGAGGCGGGCGACGCGGGCCGCCTCCGAGGGGGCGGCCGCCATCCAGAACAGGCCGGCGAGTACGTCCTCGGCGATCCGCCACCGGGCGTCGAACGGCTTGAGCAGGTAATGGTTGACGGTGCGGGAGAGTCGCTGGGCCGCCCCGCCCTGGCTGCGCCGCAGCGCCCCGGTGGCGGCGTGGCGCCGGCTCGAGAACGCCAGCTCGGTGTCGTCGACCATGGCGGCGAAGGCCCGGTTGAAGAGGGCGACCTCGAAGTCGATCTGCAGCTCGTCGCACAGGTTGGCGAGGGTCCAGGCGCCGAGGATGGCGGCCGCCAGCGGCCAGGGGACGTTGCGACCGTCGGGGGCGGGCCGGGACTGCAGCATCGAGGCGGAGCCGTCGACGAGCAGGCTGACACCGTAGGAGCGGCGGGAGGGCAGGTCGCGCCGTTCGAACATGCGCTCGTAGAGGCCGGCCCCGAGCAGGAGGGCGGCGTAGGGGGAGAGGTCGCCGGCGTCGTACCCGGAGCGGAGGCCGCGGCGCTGGTTGGCGAGGAAGAGCGGGTACAGCTCGCCGGCCACCCGCCGCTGCGCCACGTGCCACCGCAGGGCGGCTTCCCCGATGAGGCGGCGCCCGTCGGGGGCGTGGCGGGCGAAGCGGTCCGGGAAGCGACACACCAGGAGCTTGCCGCTCTGCCCGGTGGGAAGGTAGATGGTGGGTGCCTCGCTGACTCGCACCACCTGGTCGGTGGCGGGGTCCCCGGCCTGCTCGGCGTCGCCGGCCTTGCCCCGCTGCGCCGCCACGCTTTGGGCCGCCTGCCGGGTCCGGTCGTAGGAGTCGGCGTCCTGGAGCGGCGGGGTGGCGAGGCGGACCGCGTCGACGCTGTCGGCGATGGCGGCCCGGTCGGCCTCGGCCTTGGCTCGGGTGGCGGAGGGCCCGTCGGAGGCGTCGGCCGGTTGCACCACGCCGTGGCGGATCGCGATCTCGAGGAGGCGGAGGGCGAGCCCGCCCACCTCCCACGGGTCGACCGCGGCGCAGACGTCGTCGATGCAGTCCGCCGCCTCGTCGAGGGCGGTGGCGACGTGGGCGGGGAGGCGACGCTGCAGCCGGTCCCGCTCGGCGTATTCGCCGGTGAGGAGGAAGCAGGCGAGGGCGTACTGGCCGAGGGGACGGGCGTTCTCCAGGGCCTGCGGGGTGGCGCTCTGGTAGAGGTCGGCGAGCACGGAGCGCACCCCGGCGTAGCCGGCGAGAAGGACCCGTTCCTGGCGGGCGTCCTCGAGGGAGAGGAACAGCGCCTCCGCCGCCGGGCCGCCGGCTTCGGTGAGGGCGTCGAGCAGCAGGACCGGGGTGGTGAGGTTGACCTCGCCGTCGTCCGGCGGAGCGTCCGCCGGCGGCTCGTCGGAGCCGCCGCGGGCGGCGAACAGGTCGAGGGGAGAGGAGAGCGGGGTGTCGGGGGGCGCCGCGGCCGGTGGCCGGGGTCGGATCCAGTCGGCGGGGAGGGGCCGGGCCTCGTCGAAGTTGGTGGCGATGAGGTGCACCACCTCATGGAGGGCGCTGGTGAGGGCAACCTCGGCCGGCGTCACCGGGGCGTTACGGGCGTAGGCGCTCTGGAAGACGCCGGGATCGAGCACGATCTCCTCGGTCCCACCGGCCGCCTGTGAGCCGAGGCGCACCACCAGCCCGTCGTTGTCGGCCAGGGTGCGGGCGAAGCGGGTCACGGCCGGCGCCACCCGCTGGTAGCGGGCGACCACGGCCTCGATGACCCGGTCCTCCGGGGGGAGGACCTCGTTGAGCATGGAACTGCCGCGATGACGCATAACCGTGAATTGTCTCACATGCCGCAAACCCGGAACCACCGGGGAGGCGGCGGGGTCCGGTAGGTTGACGCTCATGGCGGACCTGTACGTCACCGAGGGTGTGGTCGTCCCCGGCGCCGAGCTGCGCTGGCGGTTCGGGCCGACCGGCGGCCCCGGCGGCCAGCACGCCAACCGGGCCGCCACCCGGGCCGAGCTCTCCTTCGACCTCGCCTCCAGCGCGGCCTTCGACGAGGCGGCCAAGGTGGTGCTGCGGGAGCGGTTGGGGAGGCGCCTCAGCGGCGGGGTGGTGACGGTGGTCGCCGACGAAACCCGCTCCCAGTGGCGCAACCGGGTCACCGCCCGGCGCCGGCTGGCGGCGCTGCTGGCGGAGGCGCTGCGTCCCGAGCCGCCGCGGGTGGCGACTACGCCGCCGCGGGGTGCCCGGCGGCGCCGCCTCGCCGCCAAGCGGGCCCGGAGCGAGCTGAAACGGATGCGGCGGCCACCCGATCCCGAGGAGTGACCCGCCGGCTACGAGATGCCGTCGAGGAAGGCGAGGATCTGCTGGGTGAGGCCCGGGTCGTGGTCGGCGAAGAGGTTGGTGCCGTGCTGGTTGCCGGAGAGCACAACGACGTCGGCGGGGGAGGGAGACGCCGCGGCGATGGCGGCGGCGTCGTTCGGGTAGGGGAGGTCACCTTCGCCTGCGAAGAGCAGGGCCGGGACCTCGAGGCGGGAGGCGGCGGCGAGGGCGTCGACGCCCTCGAAGGCGTCGGGGGCGGAGAGGGTGACGACGCCGGCGACCGGCCGCTGGGTGGCGGCGGCGATGACGCCGGTGCCCCCCATCGAGGCGCCGACGAGGAAGACCCGGGCCGCGCCCAGGGCAACGGCCTCGTCGATGGCGGCGACGACGTCGACGTCGACCGCGAAGCCGGAACCCTCCGAGGCGCCGTAGCCGCGGAAGTTGAAGGCGAGCGCCGAGTGCCCGTCGGCGGCGAGGGAAGCGGCGAAGCCGAACCAGGAGTCCATGTCGGCGGGCCGCATGTGGGCGAGCACCACGAAGTCGGCGCCGCTCCCGAAGCGGCGCCCTTCGAGGGTGAGCCCGTCGGCGGTCGGGAACGTGAGAGCCACACCTTCCTCCGGTATCTCGGTGGCGGACGGGGTCATGGTGGGAGCGGGCTCCGGGGTCGTGGTGGTCGGCATGTCGACCACGGGGGAGCGGTCGCTGGTGTCGGTCATCTCGGTCGCCGGCTCGACGCACGAGGCGGCGAGTAGGGCGGCGACGACCAGCGCGGCGGCGAGCAGGAACGGGGCCCGGGTTCTCCTCACGGCTCCGATTCTACGGAGCGGCCGGGAGTGCGGGGTGGGCGGCCGGTTTGAGCGGGGCCGCCCCCTATTATCGCGGGATGCACTACGACTTCACGACGCTGCCGAGCGGGCTGCGCATCATCTCCCAGGACATGCCCTCGGTCCGGTCGGCGACGATCGGCTGCTGGGTCGACGCCGGGAGCCGCGACGAGGACCCGGTCGAGGCGGGAGCGAGCCACTTCCTCGAGCACCTGCTCTTCAAGGGATCGGAGACGATGCCGGCCCGCGCCATCAGCGAGGCGTTCGACGCCGTCGGGGCCCGCCACAACGCCTTCACCTCCAAGGAGTACACCTGCTACTGGGCGCGGGTGCGGGACGCCGACCTGCAGCTCGCGATCGACATCCTCTCCGAGATGCTGCAACGCCCCGCCTTCCGCCAGGAGGAGATCGACTCGGAGCGCCACGTCGTGCTCGAGGAGATCAACATGAACGAGGACGATCCCACCGATGTGGCCCACGAGCTGTTCGTGCAGGCCCTGTGGGGCGGGCATCCGCTCGCCCCGCCGGTGCTGGGGACGCCGGAGTCGATCACCGCCATGACCCGCGACACGATCCAGGGCTACTGGGGGCGCCGCTACTCGCCCCCTGCGGTGGTGGTGTCGGCGGTGGGGCGCCTCGACCACGACGACCTGGTGCGGCGGATCGGTGACGCCATGGGGGCCTGGAGCGGCGACGCCGAGCCTCGGCCGGCGGTCCCGGCGGTGATCGGATCGAAGATCGAGGTCACCCGGCGCGACACCGAGCAGGCCCACCTGGTGCTCGGGTCGGAGGGGCTGCCCCGCGGCGACGAACGCCGCTTCGCCCACACCATCCTCGAGCACGTGCTCGGCGGAGGCATGTCGTCGCGCCTCTTCCGGGAGATCCGGGAGGAGCGCGGTCTCGCCTACGCGGTGCACAGCTTCCACATGCCGTTCCTGGAGACCGGCGGGGTGGCGGTGTACGCCGGGACGACCCCGAGCCAGGCGCCCGAGGTTCTCAAGCTGATCCGGGCCGAGCTGGACAAGATGATGGAATCCGGCCCGACCCCCGACGAGCTGGCCCGAGCCAAGGGCAACATCGAGGGGAGCCTGGCGCTGTCGCTGGAGGACTCCAACAGCAGGATGAGCCGCCTCGGCCGGGAGGAGCTGACCGGCGTCGAGCACCTGTCGGTGGACGAGGTGCTGGCCCGCATCGAGGCGGTGACGGTCGAGGACACCGTCGACGTGGCCCGCACCGTGTACTCGGGCCCCTACGTGCTGGGAGCGGTCGGGCCGTTCGACGCCGCCGACCTGGAGGAGTTCGTGGCATGACCGCCGTCGGCGTGTCCGGAGCCGGGGGCCAGATGGGCCGCCTGGTGGCGGCGGCGGTGGCGGAGGCCGCCGACCTCGAGCTGGTGGCGCTCTACGACCCGCACGCCGCCGGCGAAACGGTTGCGGGGCGGGAGATCGCCGCCACCCCCGAGGTGATGGCGGGCGCCGCGGTGGTGGTCGAGTTCACCCGGCCCGACGTCGTGATGGACAACCTGGGCGTCTGGCGGCGGCTGGGCTGTCACGCGGTGGTGGGGACCTCCGGTTTCGACGTGACCCGCCTCGCCGCGGTGGAGGAGCTGTGGGGCGAGGGGCCGTCCCGCTGCCTCGTCGTCCCCAACTTCTCAATCGGGGCGGCGGTGATGATGCGGCTCGCCGAGCTGGCGGCGCCCCATTTCGCCGCGGCCGAGATCATCGAGCTGCACCACGACCGCAAGGCCGACGCCCCCTCCGGCACGGCCACCGCCACCGCGGAGCGCCTCGCCGCGGCCGCTCCGGAGCAACACCGCGCAGTGGAGAGCCGGGAACTCGTCCCCGGGGCGCGCGGCGCCGCGGTGGCTGGCATCCCGGTGCACGCCGTCCGGCTCCCCGGCCTGGTGGCTCACCAGGAGGTTCTCTTCGGGGGGCCCGGTGAGACCCTCACGATCCGGCACGACACCACCGACCGGCGGGTCTTCCTCCCCGGTGTGCTGCTCGGGATCCGGGCCGTCGCCGACCTCCCGCAACCGGTCACGGTGGGGCTGGAGGCGCTGCTCGATCTCTGAGCGGCGGGCTGACGGCCGGCTGCCGGCTCAGAACAGGGCGCTGGCGAGCTGGCGGCGGTAGGTGGCGGTCAGGGGGTGCTCCTCGCCGAGCAGCCCGAAGATGTCGACCATGGCGCGGCGGGCCTCGTCGAGCATCCCGGATTTGGCCCGCACCACCGCCAGCATGTGGTCGAGGGCCGGTTCGAACTCGGCATGGGCGGCCAGCGCCTGGGCCAGCGCGAGACGGACGCCGTCGTCACTCGGGTTGGCTTCGAGCTGCGCCTCGAGTTGGGGGATGTCCTGGCCCCGGGAGGCGCTGAGCCGGGCTGCCGCCTGGAGCCGCTCCACGTCGGGGGTGGGGGAGAGCTTGCCAAGCACGATGAGGGCGTCGTCGGTCTCACCGCGGGCGATGAGCAGGCTGGCGAGCCCGGTACCCGCCTCCTGGTGGTCGGGGCGTTGCTCCAGCACCTCGCGGAGGAGACGCTCCGCGGTCTCGAACTCGCCGGCGAGGCTGGCGTCGCGGGCCGCGTCGAGCTTGGCGTCCAGCTCGGTGGGGAGGATCTCTTCGATCCAGGCGCGGAGGGACCGCTCCGGGATGGCGCCGGTGAACTGGTGCACCGGGACGCCGTGCCGGAAGGCGAGGACGGTGGGGATGCCCTGCACCCCGAACTGGGCGGCGAGGTCCTGGTTGCGGTCGACGTCGACCCTCACCAGCTCGAAGGCGCCGTCCATCTCGGCGGCGAGGCGCTCCAGCATCGGTCCCAGCGTTTTGCAGGGAGCGCACCACTCCGCCCAGAAGTCCACCACGACCGGCACTTCGCGGCTGCGCTGCACCACCGCCTGCGGGAAGTCGGCGGTGGAGACGTCCTGAACGTGAGGGTTGAGATGATCCATGATGGTGTCGTTGAGGTCGGGAAGGTGAAGGATAGTGATTCGGAGGGCTGCTACCGTCGGGTCCATGGAAGCACGTCCCTCCGCGCCATTCGGCGAACTGCTCACTGCCACCCTCACCCCCTTCGACGAAGACGGAGCCGTGGATTACGGGACGTACTGGCGACTGGTGCGCCACCTCGCCGAGAACGGCACCGAGGGCATCGTCGTCTCCGGGACCACCGGCGAGTCGCCCACGCTGTCGAAGGTCGAGAAGATCGCCCTGTTCAAGGCGGCGGTCGACGCCGCCGGCGGCAACCTCAAGGTGATCGCCGGGGTCGGCACCTACGACACCGCGGCCTCGGTCGCCCTCGCCGAGAAGGCTGCCGAGATGGGCTGCGACGGCCTGATGGCCGTCACCCCCTACTACTCGAAGCCACCGCAGGAAGGGCTCTACCGGCACTTCACCGCCATCGCCGAAGCCACCGACCTGCCCCTCATGCTCTACAACATCCCGAGCCGCACCGCCCGCCTCATCGAGATCGACACCTTGGTGCGCCTCGCCGAACACCCCAAGATCGTCGCCGTCAAGGACGCGGTCGACGACATCGACTTCAGCCTGAACGCCATCGCGGCCCTGCCGGAGGGTTTCGCGGTGTACGCCGGCAACGACTCGACGGCGCGCCGCATCGTCGGAGCCGGGGGAGTGGGGGTCGTCTCGGTGGCGGCCCACTTCGTCGGCCCGCAGCTGCGGCGCCTCCTCGACGCGGTCAAGGCCGGTGACGACGACGAGGCGGCCCGGATCGACGAGGCGCTGGCCCCGCTGATCGCCGCCCTCTTCGCCGAGCCGAGCCCGATCCCGCTCAAGGGAGGCATGTCGGCGTGGTGGGGCTCGGTCGGCGAGCCGCGACTCCCGCTGATCCCGGCGTCGCCGGAGACCCTCGCCCTGATTGAATCCGGGTTGGAGGTCGCCCAAGCGGTATGACGGTCCGGATCACCTTCCTCGGCGGTCTCGGCGAGATCGGGCGAAATTGTGCGACGATCGAGATCGACGGCAAGCTCGCGATCATCGACGCCGGTCTCATGTTCCCCGAGGAGGACATGCTCGGCGTCGACCTGGTGCTCCCCGACTTCACCTCGGTGCTGGAGCGGGCCGGTGACGTCGAATGCATCATCCTCACCCATGGGCACGAGGACCACGTCGGCTCCCTCGCCTACCTGTTGCGGGATGTCAACGTCCCGGTCTACGGCACGCCGCTGACGGTCGAGCTGGCCCGGTCCCGGGTCGAGGAGGCGGGGATCGTCCCCGAGCTGCACAGCGTGGCGCTGCGGGAATGGATCGAGCACGGCCCGTTCCGGTTCACCTTCCTCGGCGTCGCCCATTCGGTGCCGCAGGCAACCGGGGTCGTCCTCGACACCCCCGAAGGCCTCATCGTCCACTCCGGGGACTTCAAGCTCGACCCCACCCCGATCGATGGCCACCCGACCGACCTCACCACCTTCGCCGGGTTCGGCCGATCGGGGGTCCGCCTCCTGCTGTGCGACAGCACCAATGCCGAACGATCCGGGTTCGTGCCGTCGGAGGCCTCGGTCGGCCCACCCTTCGACGAGTTCGTGGCCCGGGCCGAGGGGCGGGTCATCGTGGCTTGCTTCGCCAGTCACATCCACCGGGTGCAGCAGGCGCTCAACGCCATCGCCGCCGCCGGTCGCCGCTTCGCCTTCCTGGGCCGTTCGATGCTGCGCAACACCGAGATCGCCCGCGAGTTGGGGCTGCTCTCCTATTCCCCCGAGATCCAGGTCGAGCTGGAGGACCTCGACGACTACCCGCCGGAGAAGACCGCGGTGGTGTGCACCGGCAGCCAGGGCGAGCCCTACGCCGCGCTGTCGCTGATGGCGTCGGGGGAGCACCACGCCATCCACCTCTCGGCCGACGACACGGTCATCATCTCGGCCACCCCGATCCCCGGCAACGAGGCCAAGGTGTCGCGGGTCATCAATAATCTCACCCGCCTCGGGGTGACCGTCTACCACGGGTTGAACGCCCACGTCCACGTGTCGGGACACGCCGCCGCCGACGAGCTACGGACCTACTTCAACGTGCTCCAGCCGAAGGCGATGGTGCCGGTGCACGGCGAGTATCGCCACCTCCACGCCAACGCCGCCCTTGCCCGCCAGGTGGGCGTGCCCGAGGTGCTGGTGTGCGAGGACGGCGACGCCGTCGTGCTCGAGGACGGAAGCGCCCGGATCGAACGGGGGACGGTGCCCGCCGGCTACGTCTACGTGGACGGCTACGGGATCGGCGACGTCGAAGAGGTGCTGCGGGACCGCCGGCACCTCGCCGACGACGGGGTGTTGGTGGTGACGGTCGGCCTCGACGCCGGTAGCGGCGAGGTGGTGTTCGGTCCCGACATCGACAGTCACGGGGTGAGCGACGAGACCGACGAGATCCACCGGGAGGTGGCGAACGGCGTCACCGAAGCGCTCGCCGCCCTCGACTGGCCGACCGATCTCGACACGGTGCGCCGCGGGATGCGGAGCGCGGCGGCGCGGGCGGTGAAGCGTCAGATCAACCGGCGGCCGGTGGTGTTCCCCATCCTCATCGAGTTGTAGCGGCGGCTACTCGTCGTCGTCCTCGTCGTCCTCGTCGTCGTCGTCGTCGTGCGGCCTGCGCATGGCGGCCAGCGAGGTGAGGGCGTTGCGCCCGGCTTCGTCGCCGAGGTGGGGCAGCTTGGCGGAGCGGCGGCTGTAGAACGACCGGGTCTCGGTCTTCGTGCTCGACTCCGACTCGTCCCGGTACGACGGCCGGGCCGGGATCTCCGGCTCCTCGACCACGGGCTCCTCGACGGATGGTACGTCCGCGGCGGCGGGCTCTTCGACCACTGCGGTGGATGCACCGTAGAAGGCGAGCATCTCGTCGACACGGGAGGCCACCGACCGGGGCTGCGGTGAGTCCGCCTCTGCCTGCTCCGCCTGCGGTGACGGATCCGCGGCCGCCTCCGGGACCTCGGGAGTCCCGGCGCCGCCGGCGGCGATGCGGTGCATGAGGATGTCCCGCTCCAGTTCCAACTCGGCGATCTGCTCCATGAGGGTACGGCGCTCGGCGTCGAATTCCTTCTGGCGCTTGATGAGGCTCTTGATGTGGGCGAACAGCTCGTCGGCGCTGTCGCCGAGGCTGGCGAGCTTGCCGATGCCGGAGCTGGCCTGGTCGGTGATGTGCTTCGCCTCGTCGTGGGCTTCGGAGATGATCCGCTCGGCTTCCTTGCGGGCGGTGGCGACGAGCATGAAGGCTTCGCGGCGGGCGTTCTCGAACGCTTCGGTCGTCACGGTGTTCTCGTCCTCGGGCCGCTCAGGCGACGCGCCGGCATCGGTGTCTTTGGCTTCACGAAGAGTGGTGCTCACGCCCTGCTTCTCCCATCGTGGCAATCGGCGGTCACCGTGTGGGCGGTCTTCCCCATTCTTCGGCACGGCGCCTTGTGATCTGTAACCTAGTTCCCCTGGGAAAGCCTTTGCAGCGAAGGGTTCCCGGCGGTGGCGCCGCGGCCCCCCCCGCCGCGACTCGGGACGGTGTCCGACGGTTGGGGCGAGAATCCCTTGTGCGTACTGACTTCGGCTCCACGGTCGCCGCGACCGCCCGCCCGGCGGGTAGCGAGTAGCTAGTCACTCCGGGCGGTGGGGAATGATGCGTGCGCACGGTGCGTCACCGACCGCGCGCGGACCGCGGTTTCGATCGTTGGCCGAATCGGCGCCCGGGTGTAAGGTTGTGCTCCCATGGCTGCACGGAGATCATCCCGTGGGGCGAAGGGGCGGAAGAGGGTCAGGAAGAAGAAGACCTCGAAGCCGCGGATCGGCCTCCTCGCTGCGCTGCGAGGGAGCAGGGACCGCCTTCGGAAACGGCTCGGGCGTCACACCGACGACGTCTGGGGCATCCTCGCCATCGTCCTCGCCGGCCTGCTCGGGCTGGCGTTCTTCGATCTCGCCGGACCGGTCGGGCGCGGCGCCACCACCGGGCTCCACGTCGCCTTCGGGATCTGGGCCTACTTCGTGCCGCTCGTCCTCGTCGTCGTCGGGCTGGCGCTCATCGGGACCATGCCCCGCAGCGACTACGGCCGCCTCTCCACCGGGCTGCTCTCCCTCTTCGTGGGATCGCTCGGGCTCTTCCACCTGCTCACCGGTGCGGTGTCGCTGGCCGAGAGCATGGACGAGGTCATCGCCCGTGGCGGCGCCGTCGGCTCCCTCATCGCCTTTCCCCTGCAGCGGCTCATCGGCTACTGGGGCGCCCTGCTGGTGCTCGTCGCCGTCAGCGGCCTCGCCGCGCTCGTGCTGACCCGGGCCACCATCCGCGACGTCGGCCACACCATCGCCTCCTGGGTGCGGGCCCTCGGCTTCGGGCCCGGCCACCGCCGCCGGGTCGCCCCGCCTCCGGCGATGGCGACCGTCCCGCCTCCGGCCGCCCCGGCCGGGGCACCGGCCAAGGCCGCCCCGCCCAAGCCTTCCGCCGACAAGTCGGCGCCGCCCAAGGCCCGTCCCACCCAGCCGGCCCGGCCCGCCGCCCGGCCCTCCGGTGAGGGGTACCGGCTGCCACCGCTCGAGCTGCTCGATCTCAGCTCCTCCGGGGGGCAGAACCGCAAGGCGCTGGAGCGGGCCGCGCACGAGCTGCAGGAGACCCTCTACCAGCATGGGGTCGACGCCACCCTGACCCGGATCGTCCCCGGGCCCACCGTGACCCGCTACGAGGTCGAGCTGGCCCCGGGGGTGAAGGTCGCCAAGGTCACCGGGCTCTCCCATGACATCGCCTACGCCATGGCGTCGGCCGACGTGCGGATCCTGGCGCCGATCCCGGGCAAGAGCGCCATCGGGATCGAGGTGCCCAACCACCACCGCGACCTCGTCACCCTCGGCGACATCCTGTGCAGTCCGGAGGCGGCCGCCGACCGCGACCCGATGAAGGTCGGGCTCGGCAAGGACGTCAGCGGCCACGCCCGCTTCCTCAAGCTCGACGACCTGCCCCACATGCTCATCGCCGGGGCCACCGGGGCCGGCAAGTCGTCGTGCATCAACGCCATCGTCACCTCGATCCTGATGCGGGCCCGGCCCGACGAGGTACGCCTCGTCCTGGTCGACCCGAAGCGGGTCGAGCTCGGCCAGTACAACGACGTGCCGCACCTGCTGACCCGTGTCATCACCAACCCCAAGAAGGCGGCCGACGCCCTGCAGTGGGCGGTCCAGGAGATGGACCGCCGCTACGAGCTGGTGGCCGACGCCGGGGTGCGGGACATCACCAGCTACCGGGAGAAGTGGGACGCCGGCGGCCTCGACCCCGAGGGATTCGACCGCTTCCCCCACATCGTGGTGATCGTCGACGAGCTCAACGACTTGATGATGGTGGCGGGCCGGGCGGTCGAGGACGCCGTGGTGCGGATCGCCCAGATGGCCCGCGCCGTCGGCATCCACCTCGTGCTCGCCACCCAGCGTCCCTCGGTGAATGTCATCACCGGGGTCATCAAGGCCAACATCCCGTCGCGGCTGGCGTTCTCGGTCGCCTCCCAGACCGACTCGAGGGTCATCCTCGACTCCTCCGGAGCCGAAAAACTGGTCGGGCTGGGGGACATGCTGGTGGTGACGGCGCGGGAGCCGAAGCCGGAGCGGATCCAGGGTGCCTTCGTCTCGGAGCGGGAGATCCACGCCGTGGTCGACTGGGTGCGGGAACAGCGCCGCGCCGCCTACCGGGACGCCGAGGTCTTCGAGACCTCCGCCCGCCAGGAGAACGGCGACGACGAGTTCGACGGCGAGGATCCCGACATCGTGCGCCAGGCCATCGACCTGGTGGTGCGATCCCAGCTCGGCTCCACCTCGATGCTGCAGCGCAAGCTTCGCATCGGCTTCGCCCGGGCCGGGCGGGTGATGGACATCCTCGAGATGAGGGGCATCGTCGGCCCGTCCGAGGGGTCGAAGGCGCGGGCGGTGCTGATGACGGTCGAGGAGCTCGACCAGACGCTCGTGGGCGGCTGAGGCCGCGGTCGGCAGGAGCCTGCTGCACTCCGGAAATGCATCGGTATGGTTGACCGATGATGCCGCGTGCCAGATTCGACGATCTCACCCCGGGGAGGGAGCACTCCTTCGGGTTCCGCGGCCGGCGCGGTTCGGTGGTGGCCCGCACCCTCGGCGAGGTGGTGCCGGCCCTGCGCGAGGTCGAGCAGGCCACCCGGGCCGGGCTCTGGGCCGCCGGGTACGTCGCCTACGAGGCGGCCCCCGCCTTCGATCCGGCGTTGCGGGTTCGGCCGCGGGCGATGCACGACCCGCTGCGGATGATGCCCCTCGTCTACTTCGGGCTGTTCCTGCGGCGGGAGGAATGCGCTCGACTGGAGCCACGGTCGATGCACCCGGCCCCGTACACGGTGTCAGCGTGGACGCCCGAAATCGACCGGGAGCAGTACGAGCGTGGAGTGGAGGAGATCCGGTCCGCCATCGCCGCCGGCGAGACCTATCAGGTCAACCACACCCTGCGGCTGCGGGCTGCCTTCTCGGGTGACCCGGGGGAGCTCTACCGCGATTTGGTGCTGGCCCAGCGTGGCGCCCACGCCGCCTGTATCGAGGCCGGCCGCTACCGGGTGGTGAGCGCCTCACCGGAGAAGTTCTTCCGCATCGACGGGTCCCGCATCGAGGTCCGGCCCATGAAGGGGACCATCCGGCGCGGTCGCTGGCCCGAGGAGGACGACGCCCTCGCCGAGGCGCTGTGCACCTCCGAGAAGGACCGGGCGGAGAACCTCATGATCGTCGACCTGCTCCGCAACGACCTGGGCAGGATCGCCGAGTTCGGCACCGTCTCGGTCGACGCCCTGCTCGAGCTGGAGCGTTTCGAGACGGTGTGGCAGCTCACCTCGGAGATCTCGGCCCAGCTCCGCCCCAACACCTCGCTGTGCGACGTGTTCCGGGCCCTCTTCCCGTCCGGTTCGGTCACCGGCGCTCCCAAGGCCCGCACCATGGAGCTCATCACCGAGCTGGAGGAGTCGCCGCGCGGCGTCTACTGCGGGGCGGTCGGGTACGTGGCCCCCGCCGGAGCCGCCGGCCCCGACGCCGAGTTCAGCGTGGCGATCCGCACCGTGGTGGTCGACGAGCACGAGGGGCTCGCCGAGTACGGAGTCGGGGGTGGCATCACCTGGGACTCCGACTCGGCCGGCGAGTACGAGGAAGCCCGGGTCAAGGCGCAACTCCTCGTCGACCGCCGTCCCGAGTTCCTGTTGGTGGAGACGCTGCGGTGGGATCCCGACGGCGGTTTTCGTTTCCTCTCCGACCACCTCGACCGCCTCGCCGCCTCGGCCGGCTACTTCGGTTTCCCCTGCGACCGGGAGGCGGTCGCCTCGTGCGTGCTCGCCGCCGCCGGGGACTCGCTCGAACCGCGGCGGGTGCGGCTGGTGCTGGGCCGGGACGGGGCCTGCCGGGCCGAGGCGGAGGAGGTGGTGCCCCCGTGGCTGGAGGGGCCCGGTGCCGGCGGGGACCCGATCGTGGTGACGGTCGACCCGCTCCCGGTGACGTCCTCCAACGTGTTCCTCTTCCACAAGACCACCCAGCGCAAGGTGTACGAGGAGCGGATCAAGCGCCATCCGACCATGGACGAGGTGCTGCTGCAGAACGAGCGGGGTGAGCTGACCGAGACCACCATCGGCAACGTCGCGGTGTGCTTCGGCGGCCGCTGGTACACCCCCCCGCTCGACTCGGGTTGCCTCGGGGGCGTCTACCGGCAGCGGTTGCTCGATGCCGGGGTCTTGGAGGAGCAGGTGGTCCGCGTCGCCGACCTGGCGCGAGTCGAGGACGTGGCGGTGCTCAACTCGGTGCGGGGGTGGCGGGCCGCGGTCCTGGTGGACGGCGAGCGGCCCGACTGACACCCGGCTCCGCCCGGCTACGCTTCCGGCCGATGGGTGATTACCACGTCCACCTCCATCCGCACGGGCCCTACCGGGGGGTGGGGCCGCCGCCGGGGGAGTACCCGCCGGGCCACCTCGAGTCCTACGTGGAGCAGGCGGCCCGCCGCGGCGTCACCGAGGTCGGCTTCACCGAGCACCTCTACCGCTGCGTCGAGGCGGCCCCGGTACTGGGCCGGTTCTGGGACGCCGAGCCGCGGCTCGACCTGGCGGCGCAGACGGCGTCGTTCTTCGCCGAGGACCTGACCCTGTCGCTGGAGGGCTACGTGGCGGCGGTGACCGCGGGCCGGGAGCGGGGCCTCCCGGTGCTGCTCGGCCTCGAGGTGGACTTCTTCCCGGAGACGATCGACGCCGTGCTCGACCTGCTCGCCCCCTACCCGTGGGACTTCCTCGTCGGTTCGGTCCACTGGATCGGCGGCTGGGCGGTCGACCATGGCGGAGCCGCCTACGAGTACCGCCGCCGCGGTATCCGGCGCGCCTACGAGGACTACTTCGCCCTGGAGGCACGGCTCGCCGCCTCAGGAGCGGTCGACGTGCTGGCGCATGCCGACGTCATCAAGAAGTACGGGTACCGGCCGCAGCACGAGCCGGTGGACCTCTACCGCCCGGTGGTGGAGGCGGCGGCCCGCAGCGGCACCGCGGTCGAGGTCTCCAGCGCCGGCCTCCGCTACCCGGCCCGCCAGGTCTACCCGGAGCCGGCGTTCCTCGCCATGTTCGCCGCAGCCGGGGTGCCGATCACCCTCGCCAGCGACGCCCACCTCCCCGAGCAGTGCGCCTACGGTTGGGACGAGGTCGTGGCCGCCGCCCGCGCCGCCGGCTACGCCGAGCGGCTCCGCTTCCGCCGCCGCCGGGCCGAGCCGGTGCCGCTGCCCGATTCCCGGCCACCCGGCTAGGTGTGCTCTTCGGGCAGGTTGTCCCTGATGAGGCTGGTGGGGGTTGCCCATCCGAGCGCTCCGTGGGCTCGGTGGTGATTGTAGAAGTGGATGAACCCGGCATACGCCTCGGCACGCTCGGTTTCTGAACGCCAGGGTCGGATGTAGGCCCATTCCTCGAGCAGGATTCGGTGGAAGCGTTCGACCTTGCCGTTGGTCTGGGGCCGGCGGGGTCTCGTCTTGTTCACCTTCGTGCCGGTCGCTGCACAGGTCCGGTGCCAGAGCCCGGATCTGTAGCAGGAGCCGTTGTCGGTGATCACCCGCTCGGGTTGGATCCCGATCGCCTGATACCAGGTGGCGGCGCGGTGCCAGAACCCGGCTGCGGTAACGGCTTTCTCGTCGGTGTGGATCTCGGAGTAGGCGATGCGAGTCCGGTCATCGACCGCGGTGTGGATGTAGCGGTACCCGACCCTGCGGCTGGCGGTGTCTTCACCGGGGTAGCCCCGACCACGGACACGCCACCCGCCGCCGTCAGGGATCCCAGCAAGCTTCTTGACATCGACGTGGATCAACTCTCCCGGCGTGTCACGCTGATACCTATGGACAGGTCCGCGATTCGTGGCCCGGTCACCACGGTCCAGGCGGCCAAGGCCCGCCCGGTTCAGGATGTTCTGCACCGTCGATGCCGCAAGGCCGACCTCGAAAGCGATGTGATCCGCACCCCACCGGCGCTTGAGCCGCAGCCGCATCACCCGACGGCGCAATTGGCGCGACGTGCGATTCGGCGACCGATGCGGCCTCGATGACCTGTCCCGGAGTCCATCGTCGCCCTCGGCCAACCATCGGTTCCGCCACTTACGCACCGTCTTCGCATCGACCTGGAACCGCTGCGCCGTGGCCTCGACCGTCCAGCCATCGTTGGTGACACACCGCACCATCCTGCGTCGCCCCTCCGGGGTGAGTGGCGCGTTCGGATGCAACCGCGGGGTTGTAGCGTTAGCCACGAGCCCTCCTTCTGAGTTGTGAGTCCTTCAACCCACAGTCTCGCAAGGAGGGCTCTCTGATCACACCGTCCCGCCAGGGACAACGTCCCCGGTTGTCACAACTAGATGCTGAGCCACCCCAGACCTGACATCGAACCGCTCCAATGGACACCCGAGCCGACGTCCGCTGTCAGCCACACGCCCCCGATTAGAGGACCGATTACCGGGCGACCCGACCCAAAGGGAAGTCGTTTGGAAGTTCGGTCATCTCATGCGCCGCCACAGCGGCCGGAGAGCCCGCGTCCGGGGCAGACCCAAAGTCGACGCCGATTTCAATCTTCTCGCCGCCGCCAACATCGCGCTTCTTGGCATGGGGGTTCTCGCCACCTGCCCAGATACCCGTAATCGATCTGGGCCTCGTACCCGGGGGCGACCTCGGGGCGGAGCACCGTCACCTGATCCGGATTCGGTTCACGGTCCGCGGACTCGAACCACACGTAACGGCGCACACTCGTCACACCCGCCCCGAGGCCGTGGTCGTCAACCAGACGCTGATGGATCGTCGACACGGTCACCTCGTCATCGAGCCAGCTCTCGATCCGGTCGCGGTGACGGTTGATTTCCGGATAGGTCAACGACCGCAACTTCGCGTCGACCAGCTCAGGGAACCAGCGCTCAACCCGCTCGAGCCACTCCGCTCGACTCACAGAC